>Ga0210391_10000348_pt1 | contig 51857 bp, 50 predicted proteins | sample IncBWC12OmetaG_FD_160573 | JGI IMG/M metagenome (GOLD analysis project Ga0210391, IMG submission 160573) | Forest soil microbial communities from Barre Woods Harvard Forest LTER site, Petersham, Massachusetts, United States - Inc-BW-C-12-O ...
CTCTACGACGTCATCATCACCGACATCAAGATGCCCAACATCGACGGCATCGAAGTGCTGCGCCACGCCCACCGGGTTTCGCCCGACTCTGCCGTCATCCTCATCACTGCCGTCGATGACTACGAGGCCGCCGTCGAAGCCGTAAAAGCCGGAGGCGCCACCGACTACATTCGCAAGAGTCCCGGCCTGGTCGACGAAATCAAGCTGGCCCTGAATCGTGCCGTCGAAAAACTCAACCTCAGCAAACAGAACTTTGCCCTGCGCCGCGACGCCGCGACCCGCAACTCGCTCGACAACATCATCGGTTCCAGCGGCGCCATGGAAAAGCTGAAGGCAACGGTGCGCACCGTAGCCTCCACGGCCTCAACCGTTCTCATCCACGGCGAAAGCGGCACCGGCAAAGAGCTCGTCGCCCGCGCCGTCCACGTCTGTTCGCCCCGCGCCACCGACGCCTTCGTTTCCGTCAACTGCGGAGCCTTCCCTGAGACTCTGCTCGAAAGCGAACTCTTCGGCTACCTGAAAGGCGCCTTCACCGGAGCCAACCAGAACAAGCGCGGCCTCTTTGAAGTGGCCGACGGCGGCACCATCTTCCTCGACGAAATCAGCGAAATGACCTTGGCTATGCAGGTCAAACTGCTGCGCGTCTTGCAGGAGCGCACAGTGCGTCCGGTCGGCAGCACCAGTGAAATATCCATCGACGTGCGGGTCATCGCCGCCACCAACCGCAATCTCGACCGCGCCGTCGCCGAGAACTTGTTTCGCGAAGATCTTTATTACCGCCTCAACGTGATTCCCATCCGCGTCCCCCCGCTGCGCGAGCGCCGCGAAGACATTCCGCTGCTGGTGAATCACTTCTTGAAAAAATACGCCACTGCCGCCGGCCGCAGCATCCTGCGCGTTAACGCCCCGTCGCTCGATTCCCTGTGCGGCTACGAGTGGCCCGGCAACGTCCGCCAGCTCGAGAACACGGTCGAGCGCGCCGTAGCGTTAGAAACCAGCGCCGAACTCCACGTCGAGCTCCCCGCCGAACGCCCCAAAGCCCACGCCGCCGCCGCCTCCGCCGGCGGAACAACTCTCCCCGAAATCGGTTCCGACGTGGCTCTCCCCGCCGGAATGGGGATGGAAAGCTACGTAGCCGGCATCGAACGCTCGCTCCTGCAAAACGCCCTCACCCAGAGCGGCGGCGTGCAAACCAAAGCCGCCGACGTCCTCGGCGTCTCCTACCGCTCCTTCCGCCATCTGATGAAGAAGTACGGATTGTAGGGAGGCTATTAGCTTTCTAGCTCTTGGCTTTAGCCTGGAGACCGCCCCGGAGGGACCGCTGAAAATAGCCCGGCGTTTTCAACGCCGGGTCGTCGAAAGGGAAGCGAAGTCCGTCCCGGAGGGACGGCTGAAAACGGATTGTCCGTCGAACGCGCGTGATTTCAGCCGTGCCTACGGCACGGGTGGCCCGTGGCGATCACCTACCCGCCAGTCGAACTGGCGGGCTATTGTCGGTGGTCCCTCCGGGACCGGCCTCATGCCAACAGCCAACAGCCAACAGCCAACAGCCAACAGCCAACAGCTAGCTCTTCTTCAACTGCTGCTTCCACCCCAACACCCGCGCCTTCGCCCCTTCAGCCTCGGCCTCGGGAATCATCCCTTTCTTCATATACAGCACCGACAAACTGGTATGCGCCAGCACGTCGTCAGGATCAAGCTCGGCCAGCCGCTGCGCCACGGCGATCGCGTCCTCGTAACGCTGCAAGTCCTGGAGGGCCCGCGTCAAGCCGTGCATGGCGTCAGTAAACGTCGGATCGGCCGCTAGCGACTCCCGGTAAGCCGCGACGGCTTTCTCCAGGTGGCCCTCCGCCATCAGATCGAGCGCAGCATAGTAGTGGTCTTCAGCTTGAAGGCGGGCTTGTTGGCGGGCGTCAGCGTCAGGCATGCGGGAAAAATTCCAGGCAGAGAATGGATTCTAACACGCGCCACGACGGCGACGGTCCGCGCGTGAAAAGGTCGAGGGTGGCCCATTCAAGCCGTCCTTTGGCTTGAGTGGGGCATTTGCAGACAGCAGGACGGGTCTCCGGTGTAGGTGTTCGGTCTTAGAACCTCCACACCGGGATTCATGTCAGCGAAGCCCCCGTTTCCCTTCGTGCCCTTAGTGGTTCAAGATTTTTCTTCCAGGATGCACTCCCCGACCTTGCAGGTATGATGTCCACATGCGCTACCGTCTCCGCTTCCTGTGGAACGCCACCAAAGGCCATCGCCTGGCCCCCTGGCGCAGCCCCTACCTGCTGTGGCGCATCGAAACCTACACCGGCGTGAAGATGACGCAGATCGGCTTCCTGGAATTCTGGGAATTTATGTGGCGCGAACGCCACGACCTCTGGCGCTTCCTCAAGTGGACGAGTTCAATGGACCGCTGGGTCCATCCCAAACCGAAAAGTTCTTAAAAACAGGGGCTAGGGATCAGGGGCTAGGGTCCAGAAGGAACGTAACCGGTGTCGATCATCTCCGAGGTCGAAATACTATTCCCTAATCCCTAGCCCCTGAGCCCTAATCCCTGACCCCTGCCTACGCCCCTTTACCCGCCGCCGCAGCCTCGCCCAAAAGGATGCTAACCTCGCTGCCCTTGCCCGCCCCGGTGATCTGCGCCGCCGCCCCGCGGTTGGCCGCAATCTCCAGATATCCCATGCTCCCGACAATGCCAAACACTTCTCCCAGCGAGCCTTCCGCGTAAGCCTGACGGATCTCGGTAATCTCGCGCCCTCCGACCACAATCTTGAACGCGCCCGGCTTGGCCGTAAACAGCGCCGGCACGTCCGCCGGAGTCACATTGGTGATCAGGTTGCCAAAGCGGTCAACCTTCAGAACCACGGCGCGTATGCGCCCGTCGGACGTAGCTTTCGGCCGTGGCGCTGCAAAGCGCACGAAATCTTCAATCTCGTCTCCAAACTTGTGCGAGTCGACCATCTTCGCCAGGTAGGCAGCCACCGGAGCAAATACGTCGCGCGCATGAAACGTCTGGCTCACCGGCATCCGGAAATAATGATCCGAAGTAATGTGCCGCACATGAATGCGTTCTTCCTTGGCATACACCATCGACAGCACGCCATTATCGGGCGCGACAAAATGATAGCCATCACTCGAAGCCAGAATCGGCCGCCGCACCGTGCCCACGCCGGGGTCAACTACGACCACGTGCACCGTGCCATTGGGGAAATACGAATACGCCTGCGAAATCGCCAGCGCGCCATCGAGCACGTCGAAGGCCTGCACGGCATGCGAAATATCCACGATCTGCGCGTCCGGAGTGATGTCGAGAATCACTCCCTTCATCGCGCCCACATAATGATCGTTGGTTCCAAAATCGGTGGTAAGAGTAATCGTCGGGCGCTGTGGCAACTTTCCCTCGCTGGAAGACAAAATTCCTGAAGACAAAATTATAGGTACAGCGAAGTTAATTTGCAGAGAAGCTGCGAGTCAAGGCACCGAGGTAATGGGGGAATGTTTGGCTTTTGCCGGAAGTTGGGAGGAGTGGGGATTCTGACATCAGCTTAGCGGTGATCGCGTTACCAATTCCGGGATTGCCGATAATACGGGGTTCTACGTTACACTGCCTGCGTGCACCACGAGCAAGCGCTGATCGCAGCGTTCGTTAAGCGTAATAAACGTGATCGTTACCGGGAGATCCTGTCAAACCCGCGCTTGCGCCACAAATTTACAAGACAGCTCGCGCACTTCACAGACTTCGATCCGAAGTACCGCCTGCCGATTCCCAGCGACAAACTCTTCGTCGACAATATCGCAGCCGAACTGCGGAAGCGACATTCTCCCAACATCGTCTTCGCGATCTCCGAAGATCCCACGCTCGACGAAAAAGAATTCCCGCTGGCAGAAGCTCTCAAGCGGATCGTCGGACGCGGCATGGGCACCATCCTCTCATGCACCCCCGGAAGCCTGGCCTTCGTCGAGACAGAGGACGAACGATTCATTCTCGAGCGTCATGATCCGCTAGAAAAACGAGAATACGTTCGCTTCGTCATCGGCCGTAAGGACGAGGACAGTCATGTCGAGCAGGGAATCTTTCAGGCAGTAGCGTTGGCGCTGGAGTGGCAAAACATCACAGGTCGCGACGCGGATGAACTGAACGAGCTGCGATCGTGGTTCGGCGAGAATCTGGAAAAGCCCACGTCCTTCGGGCGTGAAAAGCTGCGGCTCGGCATCTGCTGGTTCAAAACCGGGGCCACCGAGCACATTGCCCGTATTTGGGAGATGGTTCGCATCTTGGAACGCAACGGCATTTATGTGAAGAAAATCAGAACAGACAAACCCGGCTATTTGATCTACGAGGACGAATGGCAAATAGTAGCGGAGCCTTTCCGCAAAGGTACGATGCCGAGACGATAGGTTTACCGGTCCTCGTCTCGTTGTCATGGTCTATCGATGATCGCCTCCTTCGAAAGTAATCTGGACCTTCGCCCGCGTAGGTCTATTCTAGTGCTGATATGATAGGCAGCCCGAGCAGGCAAGCGGCACGATTCGGTCGAATGCTTTATTACATCGTGCTGGTCTTCACTGGCTCGACCGGCGGGACTGGCGCAGCCGCCCAAAATTCCAAAGAACAGTTAAAGCCGACCGAGCGGCTCGTCAGGCGATACGAAAAGCTGATAGCCGCCGGTGATCTTCTCACCCCCGCAGGCTGGAAGCGCGCTTCGCAGCTTTTCGAAAAATCAAGTGCCTACCCTCCGAGCGGAGAGATCTACCTAGTATCGACCGGCGGCGCCGTAGGCGAGGACTGGGTCAAAGGCGATCGCGCCCAAGTCGAGACGAAATGGGATGACAATTACGGAACGATCGATTCCGCCCTGCGATATAAGCCGCCCTCTCCGAGCGGCCGCATAGCGATGGCTCAGATGTTCTCCCTGGTCCTAACTCATGCGCAATCGGGCGGCTCCGGAAACGGCGCACCGCCGACAACATCCCTCCCGGCAGAGTGGAAGTTCGAAGGAGACCTGCACATCAGGAGCGCGACTGTTTATGCGGCAATCAGATACGTCCAACGGATGCGCGACCGCTCAACTGATCCAGCAATCCGCAAAAACGCCGCTAGAACGATCGCTGCCTTGAAACGGATGACCATCCCTTGCCCCGCCTGCGCTTGCTGACCCGCTAGCATTTTGCATCGGCAACGGGCGCAGTGCTATCGATGCGCAATCGCGGGCAAAAAGCTGAGACGAAAACAGATGACCTGGATTACGGCAAACAAAACGAACAAGCTTCCAGCACTTAACGGAGACAGAAAAGACTTGAAGCGGAAAAAGCTCGCGATCCCGATCACCGACGAGAGTCCCACGATAATCGTCATCGCGATCTCGATAGACGAGAACTGTCCGCTTAGCAGATGAGAAATGCCGAGCAGGTAGGACCAGATAAGGCCCATCAGAAGCAGCCAAAATAAAAACAGGGGCAGTCCCACCCACGCCGTCGCGCGGGAGCGGCGAAATCCGAGGGCAACGCCTGCCCAAAGCGGCGCCGTCTGGACGAGATGGCGCACCACCAGGTTGCTGGCCAGCCCGACCCCGCCCACCAACGCCAGAACGATCGCCAGACAGCAAATCCCCATGGCCACCGGCGCGTTCGAGCGGCTAACGATTGTTTGGTTTGCTCCGCCGAAAGCGGACGACACATTCTCACCATTCATCGGTTCACCTCGTTTGCGACTTCTCAAAGAGGAACGAGCAAACGGGAAAAAAGTTCCAGGAAAGTTTGAAGTTCGGCTAAGAGCATCTGCCTGCTCGCATCGCGGCCTCAATCGGATTCAGCTACAGTCCGACGCAGAAAGCTCACGGGGTTATCGCGAGCTCGGGTATATCGGTGAGTTGGTGCCACTCGTGCGGAAGGCCGCGCATGAGCAGGCCGCAGTCGAAATCGATCGAACCTGCGGGAAAGCGCTGCGAGTCTGAATAGAATGCGCAATGCTGTGACTCAACTTCCATCGGCACCATCTCCCACTTGAGCATTTTCAGCTGCAATCCTTCCAATTCATCGCCACGCAGCGAACAGGAAAACCCGCAATCCCCTTTTCGAAAAAACTCTGATACCTCATCGAACGAACCGAAGCTCGGCGTACGCCGCCATTCCCCCGAAACGCGGGCCGAAAAACGCACGTCGGCCCTTCCATCATCGCTCGTCACGGACATGGCAAGACTTCTCTCGTCTTCGCTCACCTCGAACCGAGCATGGTGATGAACCCCCGGGAAAAGGCGCCCGCCCAGCAGCTCGACCAATCGCCGGTCGGTTTCACGACGCCAGACAAACACGCCCGGGCGAATGCCATCGCTAGCGGGGTATTCGATGGCCACTCGATGAGCCATATTTTCGCAAGAGAGACCGAGCGGGCCGGGGACGCCGCGCGGCCGCAGGTTCTCCAGGCGGATCAGACAAACGCCAACAATCGCATGCCCATGCCGCTGGTCGACTCGCAAAGGCGCAGGCAAGAGACGCTGCACGACCTCGGGATCCGCCCTGAAGTTCAGCAGCATGCGCCGGGCGATCACGCCTTCGATCAGGGGCAGCATTTGTGCGGAATTCTAGCAGAGGCTGTTTACTCGTACCGCAGCGCCTCAATCGGATTCAGTCGCGACGCCTTCAACGCCGGAAAGAACCCCGACACAATCCCCACCATCGACAGAATCATGAACGAAATAATCATCACGCTCATCGAGGCATGGAGGAAGATCGCACCTTCATGGTCGGCGGTCTTGTAGAACTCATCGTAAAGCGGCATGGGAGGAATCGCCCAGGTCAGCACTTCGGCAACCGCCATCCCGATCACGCCGCCCACAAAGGTGAGCACCAGCGCCTCCAGGAGAAACTGAATCAGAATGTGCCGCGGCCGCGCCCCAATCGCTTTCCGCAGGCCGATTTCCCGCGTCCGCTCCGTCACTGAAACCAGCATGATGTTCATCACGCCAATGCCGCCGACGGCCAGCGTCACCACGCCGATTAATCCCAGCACCGCCTGCAGTCCATAGGAAAAGCCGTTGATCATGGCGCGATCTTCAATCGTGTCCCACTCTGGCGTGGCCTTGTCGTCCTTAGGATCGAAGTGGTGCCGCCGCGCAATCACTTCGCGCGCCGCCATGAGCGCCTTCTTGTTCAGCTCCGGCGCAGTCGGCTGAATGATAATCTCGTCCGGATCGCGAACATTCTTGAGATCGCGCATCAGCGCAAACGGAATAAATCCGTTCTCATTATCGGGCCCCTGATACATCGAATCCTGAATCTTGTTGCGCATGGTGCCGATCACTTCAAAATCGAGGCCGCCAATTTCAACGTGCTGCCCCACTCCAGGCGCGCCCTGAAATATTTTCTTCGCCGCCGCGTAGCCCAGAATCACCACGCGGTGGTGGTCGGCGAAATCGCTCTCGTTGAAGTAGCGTCCATCATCCAGAATCAGCTTGCGCATCTGTCCGTACGGCATATCCACGCCCCGCACCTGCAGCGAAACCACGCGCGTGCCAATCTTGAATCCCAAATCGCGATCGATCTCGCCGCTTACCGCGCGGATGATCGGCACTTCATCGCGAAGCGCCTCCACATCCTCCAGTTCGTACTTCACCGCCTTGCCCGCACGCTGTCCGCCGGCCTGCATGCTGGTCTGCCCCGGCCACAGCACGATCACGTTGTTCCCCATATTCAGGAACGCGTTCAGCACGCACCCACCCAACCCCTGCCCATACGCCAGCAGTAGCACCACCGACGCCAGCCCCCACACAATACCCAGCATGGTGAGCGCCGACCGCATGCGATCGCGCATCAGCGACTGCCACCCCTGCGAGATGAGTTCTGTCAGATACATAAAAAGTAGAAAGAGCTAGGGACTAGGGATTAGGGGCCCGGGAGCATGGATCAGTCTGTCGCGTTCCTGACCCCTGGTCCCTGACCCCTGGTCCCTAACCCCTGGTCTCTGCCTTGTTACGCAATATGTATGTCGCCCGACCCGGTATGCACCCGCAGCAGCGGCCCTCCGCCGCGGACCCTGCCCCGAATCTGCTTGTGTGTATCTCCAACCCGCCCCTGCACCGTCATCTCGATGGGCGAATCAACATCCACCGTCCCCGAACTCGTGGAGATATCCGCGTCGAATGCCGCATTCGACGGCAGTTGCACATGCACGTTGCCCGAGCCGGTATGAATCTCCCACGACCCGCTCTGCGTGCCCTCCGCCGTAACATCGCCGCTGCCCGTCTCGCCGCGGAAGCCGCCCTGCACGCCCCGCGCGATTATGTTTCCCGAGCCGGTGTGCAGGTAGATGTCGCCCGCGCCCGTCTCTTCGATCTCGACGTCGCCGCTGCCCGTACCGCCCTTCACCGGGCCAGAAATTTCACGCGCCCGCACGTCACCCGACCCGGTCTGCAGCGTCACCTCGCCCGTAAGGTGGGTGAGCTTCACGTCGCCCGATCCAGTCGTCACGTCCACGTTGCCGTGCGTGCCCTCAACCAACTGATCTCCCGAGCCGCTGTGGCTGCGAATGGTCGTATCCGCGGGCACGGTAATCTCGTAATCCACGGAAATATTTTTCACTTCGACATAGTCAATGTGAACGCTGTTGCCCTCCTGCCGGATCGGCGGATTCTGCTCCACCGCGTGCACGCTATCCCGGTTTCCGCCCACGCCAACGCCTGGCAGAATATTCCAGCGATCGCTCATGAAAATCTTCCCGTGAATAGTTACCGATCCCGAAGCCCCCGCCCGCACCGTAACGTCGCCCGAATGCGTGAGCACTTCAAGATCGACGGGCCCGCTCACCGTCAGCGTTCTGTCGAAAGTGGCGGCCGGAGTAGAAGAAGCAAAGACCGTAGTGGTTGCGAAAAGCACGACCAGCGCGGCCACGACGAACAACCGGCTGGACCCGAGGTTCGAGCGAGAAGTTGAGCGGACAATGCGAGTGTTATTCATATCGGAGTGACTCCACAGGTGTCATATCCGCGGCGCGCTGGGCAGGATACATGCCCGCGGTCACGGTGATCAACGAAAGTGTCAGAATCGAAGCAACAATCGAAATCCACGAAACAATCGGATGCGGAACAAAATCAGGCAGCGGCAAGGCCTCCAAAGCAGCGCACAAGCCCATTCCGAACGAGAGGCCAAGAACTCCACTCACAATCGTCAACATCGCCGACTCAGCAAAGAATTGCCGCAGAATGTCGCGCTTGGTCGCGCCCATGGCCTTGCGCGTGCCAATTTCGCGCGTGCGCTCGGTCACTGAAACCAGCATGATGTTCATCACGCCAATCCCGCCCAGGCACAGCGTCACAATTGCCACGCATCCGAAAAATAAAGTCACGACGCCGAAAATCTTGTCCAGCATCTTGGCGCCTTCCATCGTGTCCCAGATAAACAGTGCATCTTTGTCCAGTGGCTCGAAGTGGTGCACGCGCCCCAGCGTACTCCGCACCTGCACCACCGCCGCTTCATGCTCTTCCGGATCGCCCACCTCAAAAACGATGTCGTCCAGATACCCACGCGTAATCCCGGCTCCGGGTTTTGTCGGCGGCGGAAAATCACGCGACACCGCCGAATACGGCGCGAACAAATAGTCGTTGTCCGGCCCGCTGTAGCTGTTGTTCTGATTTTTTTCTTTCAGCACTCCTACCACCAGGTAGGGAAGACTCTGCACCAGCACAGTGGCGCCGAGAGCGGGCTGTCCAGGAAACAGTTGCCGATTGGCTTTTGATCCCAGCACCAGCACACGCCGCCCCTCGCGCTCATCGTCGTCGGTAATCAGTCGCCCTTCCGAAATCTGCAACGACCGGAAATTCTGATACGCCGGCCACATCCCAACCACGCCCCGGTTCGCCAGGTTGTATTGGCTGACTTCAGGAATCGTGCGCCGCAACTCCGGGCTGACGTAGTGCACCAGATAACACTCGTCGCGAATCAAGTCGGCGTCGTCAACGTTGAGATGAATCTCCCGCCCCGCCGCTCGCCCGCCCGCCTGCGCACTGGTTCGTCCACCCCACACGATCACCAGGTCCTTGCCCAGCGTCTGCATGTGTCTTTTTTGGTCGACGCTGAACCCGCGTCCCAACCCCACCAGGATGATCACCGATGCGATCCCCCACACGATGCCAAACATGGTCAGGAACGTCCGCATCTTGTGAGCCCGAAATGTGGCGAACGCCTGGCGCAGGATTTCGGAAAGAGTCATGGAGTTGCGAGTCCCGAGTCGCGAGTCCCTAGTTAATACCGACGACTAGCCGCGCTATTCCTCGAGTTTCTTCATCGAGTTAATCAAGCCGCTTAGCATGCGCCCCAGTTCATCGGCCTGAGTGATCAATGCATCTACCTGCTCTTCTCGAAGATAACCTCGATCTTTCGAGATCAGTACTTGCGTTTCAATTTCTGCCAGCGAACCTCGCGCATGACGGAGGAATCGAATGAACTCGCGATTCGTATAATGGGCCTGTCCTTCGGCAATATTGCTCGGGATTGAAACAGCAGCGCGTCGAAGCTGACTCGTTAAACCATAAATCTCGTGCTGCGGAAACGAATCGGTTGCGTCATAAATTGCCCCGACGAGTTGCATACCTTTCTTCCAAGCGATCAAGTCTTTGTAGCTCATCCCGACAGCATACAACTCGGCACTCGGGACTATTGCAGCACGACCTGATCGCCTTCCTTCAACCCGCTCAGCACTTCAGTCTTGGCGCCGTTCGAGATCCCGATGTTGACCGCAATTTTGTCTTTGCCGTCCTTGCCTTTCGGGTCAGGCACTTCCACCGAAGCCTTCTTGTCCTTGTCGTAAAGGATCGCGCCTTCCGGAATCTGCAGCACATTCTTGTGTTCTTCCAGGATGATTTCCGCATTGGCGGTCATTTCAGCCTTCAATTCGCCGCCCGGATTCTGGATCGACACCCGCACTTCAAACGTGGTGACGTTGTCTTTTTCCACGCCCATTGGAGAAATCTTGGTCACCTTGCCGTCAAAGGTCTTGTCCTTGAACGATTCAACTTTGATCCGAGCGCGCTGTCCGAGATAAACCTTCCCAATATCGCTCTCGTCCACCTTGCCCTTCACATACACTTCGCTGGTATCGCCCAGCGTCATCACAAGCGTCGCCGAGGAACCCAGCACCAGGATCGAACTGACCGCGTCGCCCATCTCCACATCGCGCGACAGCACGATGCCATCAATCGGCGAGATGATATCGGTATAGCTGAGCTGTTCGTCCAGTTGCTTCAGGTTCGCATCGTCCTGCGCGACTTGCGCCTGTGCCTGTGCAATCTTGGCTTTCAGAACGGTGACCTGCGCCTTCGAGACATTCTGCTTGTTCAGCGCCATTTCATAATTCTTCTCAGCGTCATCCAGCGCCGATGCCGAAACCACGCCATCCTTCGCCATGCCGATAGCGCGATCATAAGCCCGCTTCAACACCGGCACGTCCGGACCTTCCGCATCAACCTTGGCGCGCTCGAAATCTGCCTGCGAACTCTTCAAGTTCGCCTCAGCTGCTTCCAGCGCCGCGCGCGACTGGGCTACCTGCGCCTCAATCTCGACTTTGTCGAGCTGCGCCAGCAGTTGCCCCTTCTTAACGCGATCGCCGTAGTCGACCAACAGCTTCTTCACAATGCCGCTGGCCTTCGACTTCACTTCCACCTTGGTGATGGGCGTAACTTTCCCAGTCGCCACCACGCTCTTGGCGAGGTCGCCTTTTTCCACCTTGGCGAGCTTCGAGGCATCAATCTTGGTGCCGCCGCGCGTAGCCGCAAACACTCCACCCGCAATCACCAGCACGACCACCGTCACGATCGCACCCCAGATAATCAGCTTCCGGCGCTTCTTCTTATGATTCCCGTTACCGTTCACACCGCCTCCTGTAGATGCCGCCAAATGGAGATTGGGAGCCATTCCGCCACCCTCACTCTGTTGTACGGAGCCCGCCCAGCTTTTGTTCCTGGAACTTGCTCACAAAACCGAAAAACCTGCCCCCGGGAAAAAAGTTTTGGGAAGGGCACGGCTTCAGCCGTGCCGCGAAAGCCCACAAACGACGACGAAGCAACAACCCATTTACCGCCTGCCATTTAGACAGACGATCTCTTAAAAGGATAGCGCATCCCCGCAGCGAATTTTGTGATCCCGACCGCTGCCCAGTTCCGACTAGCCCCCTAATCCCTAATCCCTGATCCCTGACCACTGCCAACTGTTAGAATTACCTTTCCATGATCGCTTTTGTGCTGCTCCGGGTCTTTCTGATCCTTCTCCTGGTGGCGGCCAATGCCTTCTTCGCGGCAGCCGAATTCTCCCTGGTAAGCGTGCGCGATACCCGCATCCAGCAACTGATTCAATCGGGCCGCATCGGCGCCCGCATCGTGCAGCGCCTCCACCAGCGCCTCGATGAAGTGGTCAACGGCGTCCAACTCGGCATCACCATGGTCAGCCTCACCCTCGGCTGGATCGGCGAGCCCATGGTCGCCCGCCTGGTCGAAGGCATGGAATTTGTTCACCGCGTGCCGCACGCGGCCGTCTACGCCCACACCATCGCCATCGTCATCGCCTTCAGCCTGATCACCTACATGCACGTGATTCTGGGCGAACTCGTCCCCAAGACCCTGGCCCTGCAGCGCTCCGAGCAAGTCGCCCTCGCCGTCGCCGCGCCCATGGAAGCTTTCCTCACCCTCACCCGCCCAGTCCTCTTCTTTATGCGCCGCTCCGGAGGCATCGTGCTGCGACTCTTCGGCGCCCAGGACACGCGGCGTCGTGGCGCCATCCACTCCCCCGACGAACTCAAGCTCATCGTCACCGCCAGCCGCCAGTTCGGCCAGATTCCCGAGTTCCAGGAAGAGATGATTCACAGCGCCATCGAACTCGACAACATCACCGTCCGCGAAGTCATGGTCGCTCGCCCCGATATTTTTTCCCTACCGAGCGACCTGCAACTCGACGAATCCCTCGCCCGCGTCGTCGAAGGCCAACACTCGCGCATCCCGGTCTACGATCCCCAACGCGGCCCCGAACACATCGTCGGCGTGCTCTACTACAAAGACCTAATGCGCTGGATGCGCCTCCGCCTCAGCAATCTAGGCCAGTCCACCTCGACGCGCATCTCCCGCATGCAGATCAGCCAGATCATGCACGACGTTCTGGTCGTCCCAGAAACGAAAGTTTTGGCGGAACTGCTGGCGGAATTTAAAGACCGCCGCCGCCATCTCGCCGTCGTAGTCGACGAATTCGGCTCAACCGCCGGAGTCATCACCGTCGAAGACATCCTCGAACAACTCGTCGGCAACATCGAAGACGAATTCGACATCTCCCCCAGCGAGCCCGCGCTCGAAGACGAATCGGCTCTCATCCTCGAAGGCTCCGTCAACATCCGCGACCTCGAAACCGAATACGCCCTGACCCTCCCGCGCGACGCCGGCTTCGAAACCCTGGCCGGATTCATCCTCGCGAGACTGCAGCGCATCCCAAACCTGCGCGACAGCTTCGAATACGAAGGCCGCCGCTACACCGTAGAAGAGCTAGAAGGTCACCGCATCGCCAGAGTGCGAATCGAGAAGACCGCAAAAATAGAAGGCGAGGCCGAAGCCGCCAAAGGGGCAGGGAATTGACGTGGAAAGGTCTAGGGAACTGATGTGGATTAAGTGCAGGGAAGTGATGCAGAGCCCGAGTCCCACTCCGCTCTCCAAAGCGTGTCATCCTGAGCGAAGCACGACGGCGAGCAACGCGAGCCGTCGCGCGCAGTCGAAGGACCCCTACCCCGCAGCAACTCTTTTCGGTCGCATCAAGGCGTTCTCCCCGTGCAGCCGGCAGTCCGCAATTAAATCACTGAAACTCCCAAACAAGATCGTAGACAAATCGAGCTGCAAGGGATCCTTCGACTCCGCGAGCGCATTCGCGCTCGCTCCGCTCAGGATGACAAACTAAACTGAGAACCGCCCCCTGAAACCCGTCCTACAACGCGTCCTCTACACGCTCCCGGTAATCTGGCTGGTGGTAAGCCTCGTCTTCCTGCTCATCCACCTCGTCCCCGGAGACCCCATCACGCAGATGCTCGGCGAAGGCGCGCCCCCCGCCGACATCGCCGCCACCCGCCACCTCTACGGCCTCGACGCCCCGCTAGGCGAGCAATACCTGAACTACTGGAAAGGCGTCCTGCACGGCGACCTCGGACGCTCCATCCGCCTCAACAAATCCGTCACGCTCAGCCTCGCCCAAGCCTATCCCTACACGCTGCGCCTCACGCTGGCTTCGCTGCTCATAGCTCTAGTCCTGTCGATCCCCGCCGGCGTCCGCTCCGCCCAGCGCCGCAATCGCTGGGACGACCGCCTGCTCTCCGTCGTCAGCCTCTTCGGCCTGTCGTTCCCAAACTTCGCCCTGGGCCCCATCTTGATCTTGCTGTTCTCGATCAAACTCGGCTGGCTCCCCGTTTCCGGCGCCGGATCATTCGCTAACCTGGTGCTACCCGCGCTAACCATGGGCAGCGCCCTGGCCGCGATCCTCACCCGCATGGTCCGCACCTCCATGCTCGAAGAGCTCAGCCAGGACTACATCCGCACCGCCCGCGCCAAAGGCCTGCCCGAACGCACCGTCGTCTATCGCCACGCCCTGCGCAACGCCATGATCCCCGTGCTCACCGTCGTGGGCCTACAATTCGGCGCCTTGCTCGCCGGCGCCATCGTCACGGAAAAAATCTTCTCCTGGCCCGGCATCGGCCGCCTCACCGTCGACGCCATCTCCAGCCGCGACTATTTCATGGTCCAAGGCTGTATCCTCGCCATAGGCCTAACCTACGTCGCCGTGAACTTCCTGACCGACGTGCTGTACTCGGTAGCGAACCCAAGGATTCGGCAATGAACGGAGACTTTCAGAGGGTCCTCGACGCCATCGATGCGGTCCCGTGGGCGAAGATCGAGCACTCCTACGGCCCGGCCACCGATGTTCCCGACTTAATCCGTGCCCTGACTTCGCCGGACGTGAAAGTTCGAAACGACGCCTGGTATGAACTCCACGGCAACCTTTGGCATCAAGGGACCGTCTACCAGGCGAGTGCCCATGCAGTACCGGTCTTTCTCGAATTGCTCAAAGTACTCGACGCTTGGGAAAAACGAGATCCTCGTTTTTCTCGCCCTCTTGTTTACTGGACGGTCCTATTGGGACGTTCATCAACACCTGAAGATCACTCAGCCCTTGACCGCGAAGCCAGGCTTCCAGCAGAAACTGGAAACGGAACTCGCTTGGGTCGCCGCGACCAAAGACGCGGTGGTGAAAGGGCGCGAGATCTACTTCGCGCTCTTGCGAAGTAAAGAGGTCGGCACGCAAATAGCGGCGGCATACTTACTCGGCCTGATCGGCGCCAGCGACATCGATACTTTCGAAGAAATCATCAGGACAGATAAGGATTCGTCCCTAGAAAAATAGTTATTACCGCTTTGCCAGTCACCCCATTTCTCGCGTTCTATTCGAGAATGGGGTTTTGATATTCTCGCAGGCCACCCCGGCAGGACTTGACTTCTTTCGTCCCAGACGTACAATATACGTACAGATGTGCCTATTGTACGTACAGAGGATAACATCATCATGCCCGCCGCAGCCGCCAAAAAAAAACGCAGCGAGCGCTTCAATGTTCGCCTCAGCGAGAAAGAAGCTCGCCTCATTCGCCTCGGCGCCGAACAGCGCGGCGTGAACATCACCAATTTCATTTTGGAAAGTGCCTGCGCCCGGGCCGCACAAGAGATCGCCGAGGCCCGGAATTTCGAGCTTAGCCCCAAAGACTGGCAGAGGTTCAGCGCGGCTCTCGACCGGCCCGTCAAGCTGAAGCCCCGGCTGAAGAGACTCTTCGCCGAACGCACCGTGCTGGACTGATGGCGCACTCGAAGCAGTCCCTCTCAATCGTTGAGCCCATTTCCGAGTCTCATGACTTGAGCGGTTTTGACTGCGGAGCTCATGAATCACTCAACGATTGGCTGAAACGTTTCGCCCTTGCCAACCAGAAAAACGAATCTGCCCGTACTTACCTAGTCCACCGCAGCGGTTCCGTCGTTGGCTACTATTCCATTTCCGCGGGCAGCGTCGCCGCCGAGGAATCGCCCACTCGCATTGCCAAAGGGCTGGCACGGCATCCGATCCCGGTCATTTTGCTGGCAAGGCTCGCCGTCGATAAAAATGAAAAAGGTACGGGGCTAGGGAAGGCTCTACTGAAGGACGCACTTGCGCGCATTGCCCAAGCCGCCGACATCGTCGGCGCGCGTGCAGTTCTGGTTCACGCGATCGACGAACCCGCAAGAAAGTTCTACGAGCACTTTGATTTCGAGCCTTCACCGGTGCACGAATTGCAACTGATGCTGCTGATGAAGGATCTTCGCCGGGCGCTCGAACATTAATAACGTTAATAAGGCGGGGCATCGCCGCCCCACCTTCGTGCCGACGACCTATGCTGCCTGCCTCACTTTTTTCGCCCGTTCTTCCAGTTCCTTGGGCGCCACATCTTCCACGTGCGTGGCAACTCCCCAAAGGTGTCCGAACGGATCCTGAAGGAAGCCGGAGCGGTCGCCGTAGAACTGGTCCTCCACCGGCTTCAGGATTTTGCCACCTTCCTTCGCCGCGCGCTCTACCACTTGATCCACGTCGGGAAGGTAGATATACAGACTTACTGGGCTTGCGCCGATCGTAGCAGCACTGGTGTGCCCCTGACCCATCGCGGGATTCTCATCGGCGAGCATGACGTGCGAATTGCCAATCTTCAACTCGGCGTGCCCGACTTTGCCATCCGGGCCATCCATGCGAAACAATTCTGTCGCACCGAAAACTTTCTTGTAATAGTCGATGGCCTTCGCAGCGCCACGGATGATCAGGTAGGGGGTAATGGTGTTGTAATCTTTGGGAATATACGAGACTTTACTCATGATTTTTCTCCTTAGAAATAGGGGCTAAGGGTGGAGGTTGCGGCGTGCACGCGGAGCGGGCGTGTCGTCCTTGCGGTTGCCTTTATGAGAACATAATCCGTACCGAGCCGCAAGGCAGCATCGTTAGAAAATTTGCACAGCCGAAATTTAAGACCTGAATGTCCACCATCCCGATCACATACCGCCAGCGCGTTTCCGGTTGGGCTGTAGGAAATGCTCGCCATAATCCGCTTGCTGCCATAGGCGTGGTGTTGGTCATGATCTTCGTAATCTTCGCGCTCTTCGCGCCCTGGATCGCGCCACAAGACCCCGCCTCAATCAACTTGCCCGCCCGTCTCGACTCGGCCTCGTCCCAGCACTGGTTCGGCACTGACGAACTCGGCCGCGACATTCTTTCCCGCGTCATCTACGGCGCCCGCATCTCCATGCTGGTCGGCAGCTGCGTCGTCGGCATGTCGCTCGCCCTCGGCCTCATCATCGGCTCCATCGCCGGATACTACGGCGGCGCCATCGACCGCTTCGTCAACGTCGTGCTGATGAACGCATTTCTTTCCTTTCCCGGAATTCTGCTGGCCATCGCCTTCATCGCCTTCCGCGGCCCCGGCATCTTCAACCTCGTCCTCGCGCTCTCCCTCGGCGGATGGGTCGGTTACGCGCGCCTGGTTCGCGGACAGGTTCTCGCCGCTCGCGAACGCGAATTCGTCGAAGCCGCCCGTGCCCTCGGCGCCTCCGATTTGCGAATTATTGTCCGCCACATTCTCCCGAATATTATTCAGCCCGTAGTTGTGCAGGCCGCCATCGGCATGGCCGGAGCCATCCTCGCCGAAGCCACCATGAGTTTCCTCGGGCTCGGCGTCCCTCCGCCCACGGCAAGCTGGGGAGCGATGCTCAACGACGGCCGCGCCCACCTGTTCGACGCCCCGCATCTCGTCCTGTTTCCCGCGCTCGCCGTCATGCTCGCCGTGCTCAGCTTCAACTTCATCGGTGACGCGCTCCGGGATTATCTCGACCCCCGCTCCCGCATCGAAGCCGGCCTCTAGAAATCGTCCTCCAGAAAAGAGAGAGGCTGTCATCCCGACCGAGTCCAGTTGATCCGCGAAGCGGGGCGACTGGCGGGTGGAGGGGCCTGCTTTTCAGGCGGATGGCCGTACCCCGCCCGTAAGCCCCTGCAACTGCTCCACATACAATTCTTGACAGTAATCGCAAATTGCAATATAAATATTGCTGTCTGGGATACACCTCGAGGGAGGGCCAGTGAAGCTGGGCGAGAAAATTCGGTACCTGCGCGAGGTCGAAGGCTCGCTGCGCGGTCTCGGCCGGCCCATGACGCAGCTCGAACTGGTCCGCGCCCTCCGCGAAGAACTGGGCAAAGGCCGGGGAAGCATCAAAGGCGCGTCCATCAGCCAGTCCTATCTTTCGCAGATCGAAAATGGCGTGCGCCCGCACATGACGCAGTCTTCGCGCGCCCTGCTGGCCAAGTTTTTCAAGGTGCATCCCGGGTTCTTGGTAGATGATCCCGACGGCTATCACGCCGAACTGACCTCAGACCTGCGTACCACGGAAGGCCAGCTCGACGTCTGGCTGCTGCAAGGCTCTGAGAAATTCGCGAACGACCCGGAAGTCAGCAACGTGCTGATCAAGGCCGCCCGCGAAAAAGACACGCGCCGCTGTTTTCTGTTGTTAGGAGCGATTCTCGACACGCCGGGACTGGCCGATCGGCTGCTCGAAGCGCTGCGGCCCGAACTCGCGGCCACTAACGGCAACGGTTCTCGCGCCAGCCGGGGCGGGACATCACGCGCGGCGACGACTGAGGAAGGGAGGCGAATCCGATGACCGCAATGACGACGGCAGCCAAACTGGACTGGTCTGATTTTTATCTGATCTGTTTCGCGGTCGGCTTCTGCTTCAGTTTTTTTTCGTTCATCTTTGGCGGATCGCGTTTCGGACGCCTGCACCTGCCGCACTTTCACGGGCACGTAGGGCACATGCCGACAGTGCATGCTACCGTCGGGCACGCTCCGGTCGCCGGCGGTCACGCGCCAGCAGCAGCACACGGTCCCGCGGCATCGCATGCGCCTGGCCCGAATCCAGCAGCCCGCAGCGGCGGCATTTCTCCGTTTAACTTCGTCACCTTCACGGCGTTTCTGGCGTGGTTTGGCGGCACGGGATATTTGCTCACGCGCTTTTCGACCGTATGGGTCGGTCTGGGATTGCTGTTCTCCGTGCTCAGCGGCCTCGCCGGCGGAGGAATCATTTTTCTGTTCCTCAGCCGGGTGCTGATGTCGGACGAGGAAAACATGGATCCCGCCGACTACGAAATGGTCGGCGTGCTCGGCCGGGTGTGCAGTCCCATCCGCGCAGGTGGAACCGGCGAGATTGTTTACTCGCAGGTCGGCACGCGACGCGTCTGTGGCGCTCGCAGCGACGACGGCAGCGCCATCGCCAAAGGCGCCGAAGTCGTAGTCACGCGACACGAGAAGGGAATTGCCTACGTGCGCCTGTGGAGCGAAATGTCAGGCGAGGACGAAACGGCAGCGGACAGCTCGATAAAAAGTTGATTCGTTGAAAAATTGCGCGCTCAGGAGACCCAATGATTCGGAACTTCTACAAACCGCTGGCCTGGCTGATGTGGCTAGCGCTGCCCATCACGGCTCTCAAGTACTGGCGCAACTGGGATCAGCTGCCCATGCGAATGGCGGTCCACTTCGACGCCAACTGGCGGCCCAACGGCTACACCTCGCGTGAAGGGGCGCTCATGTTGGGCCTCGGCATCATGGCGGTCATGCTGCTGTTTTTCACGGTCGGCGCGTTGGCTGCACACACGCTGAAGCCGTCGGCGGCCTGGCCGCTGCTCATCGCTTTTTATGTAGTGCTCGGTTTCTTGTGGTTCGGAAACAACTCGATTGTCGAGTTCAACCTGAACCCGCCGCCTGCCCATTCCGAGTTAGTGGGCCCGGATTCCCCGGCGGCCAGTGACTCAAGTCGCACAAACCTTTTCGCACTGCATTCGCACGCACTGCATTTGTAAGGAGGCGTTATGGGATTGGGATTGTCGTCCATGGTCACCATCTGGATTTTTGTTGGGCTGGGAGTGATGGTCATCCTGTTCCTCATGAGCGGAATGGCCAGGCTCTATCGCAAAGCGGGGCCGCACGAAGCACTCATCGTGTACGGCCTGGGCGGAACGCGCGTCGTGCAAGGCCACGGCACGCTGGTGTTCCCCATGGTGCAGATCTGCAAAGATCTATCGCTCGAACTGATGTCGTTCGACGTAGCGCCGCAACAGGATCTCTATACGAAACAAGGCGTCGCAGTAACAGTCGAAGCCGTAGCGCAGATCAAAGTAAAGTCCGACCGCGAATCCGTACTAACCGCGGCCGAGCAGTTCCTCACCAAGTCCGATCAGGAACGCGAAGGCCTGATCCGCCTGGTCATGGAAGGTCACCTGCGCGGCATCATCGGCCAGCTGACGGTCGAAGAAATCGTCAAGCAGCCGGAAATGGTTTCCGACCGGATGCGCGGCACCTGCGCCGAAGACATGAACAAGATGGGCCTGGAAGTGATCTCTTTCACGATTAAAGAGGTGCGCGACAAGAACGAATACATCACCAACATGGGCAAGCCCGACGTGGCCCGCATCAAGCGCGACGCCGACGTGGCCACAGCCGAAGCCGATCGCGATACAGCAATCAAGCGCGCCGCGCTGCAGCGGGAGTCCGCTGTCGCAAAAGCACAGGCCGATCAGGAACGCGTGCTGGCCGAAACCTTGTCGCTGGCCAAGCAGGCCGAATCGCAACGCGACCTGGAAATCAAAAAGGCGCAATACCGGGAAGTCACCAAGCGCCAGCAGGCGCAGGCCGACAAGGCCTACGACATCCAGACCAACATCATGCAGCAGCAAGTCATCGCCGAGCAGGTAAAGGTGCAGCAGATCGAGAAAGAGCAGCAGGTCAAAGTGCAGGAAGCGGAAATCAACCGCCGCGAAAAGGAACTGATCGCGACCGTGCTGAAGCCGGCGGAAATCGACCGTCAGCGGATCGAAACTCTCGCTGCGGCCGAGAAGCAACGCCTGATCGCCGAAGCCGAAGGTCAGGCGTCATCGATTCGCGCCCAAGGCGAAGCCGAAGCCGAAATTATTTTCAAAAAAGGTGAGGCCGAAGCCAAGGCGATGAACGTGAAAGCCGAAGCGTTCCAGGAATACAACCAGGCGGCGGTGCTCGACCGGCTCTTCGCCAGCATGCCGGAGATCGTAAAAGCATTGGCGGCTCCGCTGGCCAACGTCGACAAGATCACCATCGTCTCCACCGGAAACGGCGACGGCGCCGGCATGAGCAAAGTCACCGGCGACATCACCAAGATGGCGGCTCAAGTGCCCGCGCTGTTCGAAACGCTCTCGGGAATGCCGCTGGCCGAGTTGATGAGCAAGATAAGGCTGATCGGCGACAAAGCCCCCAAACCGGGCCCTGCGCCGAAAGCCTAGCCGAGGGGTCTCGTTTGAAGTTGCTTGTGTGAGGACGGGCGCCTCGCCCGTCCCGCCAAGCGTAGCGAGGCGTTTGCAGGAGCACAGTTATGACCAACAAATCGAAGCACATCGGAGTCGGACTCGCGTTAGGAGCGGCGCTGGGCGCGACGTTCGGAGTAATGGCAGGCCACATCGGCGCATGGCTGGCAATCGGCGTCGCCATCGGCATGCTGCTAGGCGCGTCATTCCGCCGCAAGGAAGGAAATTGTCCCGAATGCGCGCAGGTTCACAGAATGCATCAAGAAAAAGCTGACAGCTGACAGCTAGAAAAAAAGGAGTTCACCATGGCACTACTAGAGCGCGTTTCCACACTGGTCCGGGCTAATCTCAACGACCTGATCGACAAGGCCGAAGAGCCGGAAAAAATGATCAAGCAGGTCATCCTCGACATGCAGAACCAGCTTCTGCAGGTCAAGACGCAGGTTGCGATCGCCATCGCCGACCAGCACCTGCTCGAAAAAAAACAGAAAGAAAACGAAGACAAAGTGGCCGAGTGGATGCGCAAGGCCGAACTCGCCGTCGACAAAAAAGAAGACGACCTGGCCCGCGCCTCGCTGCAGCGCGTAGAAAGTTTCCGCGAGCTCAGCCAGAACTTCACGCAACAGGTCGCCGACCAGAAAGCCCAGGTCGAAAACCTGAAGTCCGCGCTGCGCCAGCTCGAGCAGAAGCTGACCGAAGCTCAAGCCAAGGCCGACGTGCTCATCGCGCAGCATCGCCGCGCCCGCGCCGTAGGCAAGGCCAGCGACGCCCGCATGGCCTCCGGCGACGGATCGAAAGCCGCGGCCTTCGACCGCATGAAACGCAAGGTCGCGCACTCCGAGGCCGTCAGCCAGGCGAAATCAGAAATCGCCGGCGACAACCTCGACGACCGCATAGCCGCGCTCGAGAAAGAAGACCGCATCGAGCAACTGCTGGCGGAACTGAAAACCAAGCGCCGCGCGTAGCGCGGCAAGTGTGGCGCGGGCACTCTTGCCAGCGTCTGCCGCCGCAGGCACTCAGTTCGCAGGCTCATGCAAAGTTCTGCGCCGGCACCAGCCCGCGCTGACGCAGTCGAGAAACATCAGGAGGGCATCATGCTTCGCCGTAGTCTGTTCACCGGGACCGGTTCGTTGGCCTTGGCCGCCGGCATCGGCCTGCGCCTCTCGTTCGATACCAGCTTTACCCATTTTGCCAGCGGTTTTCTGTTGGGAGTGTCCATCGCCCTGCTGATCCTGGGCGTGTCACAACCCTCGCGTCGCGTTTCCCGGTAGGTGGGGTCGATCAGGCTTTCGTCCAGTCTTCGACCTTCAGATGCTTCACCCGGTGAAAAGCGCGGTCATGCGTAACCAGCACCGCCGATGCGGCCAGCGCTTGCGCGGCGATCATGATGTCGAGGTTTCCCATGGTCGTGCCCGCGCGCTCCAGAGCCGAGCGCAGGATCGCGCAGGATTTCGCCGCTGCTGAGGTCCACGCCAGAATCTCCACCCGCAGCAGGAATTCTTCCACCGCGATCTTCAGTCGCGAAGCGCCCGGCCTCTGCTCCACGCCAAACCTCAACTCCGCCTCGGTGACTACGGAGATTCCCACTTCCGCCATCGGCACGTTGACCAGCCTCTCCCGCACTCGCGGCAGATTTCCTTTGATCACGTAGCTGGCGATATTCGTGTCGAGCAGATAGCGCACCGCCATCAGAACAACTTCCGTTTTTGTGCGGGAGCATCCTTGCGATCCGCCATAAAATCCTCCGGAATATCGAGAGTGCCGGTCAGGTCGAAGAAGTCCTCCCAGGATTCCGGCCGCCGCGAAAGGATCACGTCGCCCGTCGCCGGATCCCGCCGCACATAGACCTCTGATCCTTCAAAGCGGAAGTTGACCGGCAACCGGACCGCCTGACTGCGGCCGTTGCGGAAGAGTTTGGCAGTGGGCATCGCGTCCTCCGTGGGATATATACCATGATACATCCCATGACGGTATCGATCAAGATATAGATCCACCAGACGTTTCGGCCATCCGCCCTTCGCTGCCCTGTTCGCCGCATGCGGGAACGAGGGTGGCCAGTCGCGTTTGCTGCGGCGTCACGACTGGCGACTACCGATCCAACTCCCGATAACTCTTCAACTTACAACGCCTAGGGCAACCTTTCTCCGCGCCTCGGGTTCTTGCCTTCAGGACCAGGACTCGGCCGCACACTGGCATCCTTTCTAAAGGATGCCGGTATCTTCATCTGTTGCCGCTTCCGAGTCCTCCAAAAATACGTCCCTGCACAGGAGCCCTCACCCATGAAGAAACTTACCGCAGTGCTGTTGATGGCAATGACCCTGATCTTCACCAGTTGTGGAGCCAATTCGCACGCCACCGGCAATATCAACGGCATCTGGAACGCTACGCTTTCGAACTCGACGGCCAGCACCTTCACCTTCCAGACCACGTTGACCGTGAACGCCGACGGCTCCCTGGGGACTACTAGCTTCAGCCTCACCTTGAATAACACGCCCTGCACCTTCCCCACACCGACCGAGAGCGGTTCATTCACCATCAGCGGAAATTTCAACGGCCAGGTATCGGGAACGTTCCACTACGTCGTCACCGGTGCAGAATCCAGTGTCCTAACATTGAACGGCACCGTCAGCGGCGGCGAGATCACCGGTACGTGGTCGGTCACCGGCGGCACTCAATCCTGCACCGGCAACGGAACCTTCACCATGAACCCGGTCCTGGCGCCGGCCATGCGCTCGGCACCAGCAAGTCTGGTTACGCAGTAACTCCGTCGCGGCCGCCGGCCCTGGACTTCTTTCCCAGGGTCGGTGACAGCCCCTTACATCCATTGACGGGCATGCCCGCATCTCTCTATTCTCATAGGGACCCTAATTCAAGGAAGGTACATGAAGAAGCTTGCATTTCTGGCCCTGCTCGGTCTGAGCCTGGCAGTTTACGGCTGCGGCAGCCGGACCCTCAACACCACGCTGACCAACACAACGACCAGCGGAAATTGGGAAGCTCATGTCGACGGCGGTCTCGGCCAGGCTAGCCAACTGAACTTCGTAACCGGGTTCACCGTCACCGACAACGGATCGGGCAACAACCTCTCACTCCATATCACCAGCTTCAGTTTCATCAATGCCGGTTCGTGCTTCGCCAACGGCATAGACGCCTCTTCCGAACAAGGCTTTACCACCTTCTCCACCGCAACTGGCACCGATCAGGTCACGGGCACGATGACGTATACGGTTAATTCCAATGTGCCGCCCGCCAGCCTGCTTACGCTCACTAGTTACGCGAACGGGTTTACCGGTATCTCAACGGCCACCCAGAACCAGACCGGGACCCTGAGCGATGGCGTCGTCGTGGGGACGTGGACCCTGACGAACAACGACAGCAGCAACACCGACTGCACGGGCGGCGGTACTTTCATCATGTGCCAGGCCGCCGCTACCTGCACCGCCCCGTAGACACCCCACGAGACGGCCCACTCTTCCTTCCTCTCGGCCCGCTGCTATACATTGAAAGACATGAAGCGCTCTCTGCAGCAGATCGCCGATGCGGTCGGGGCCCGGCTGATTGGCGAGGGCGGCCCTGAAGTGAGGAGACTCGAAGTTAGTGGCGTGTCCAGCCCGGAGTCGGCAACACCCGACGACCTGGTCTTCGTCGACGATGACAAGCATCTCGCCGCAGCTCTCAAGTCCCGCGCCGGAGCGATCATCGCCGGAGAATTCGCCATCAAGTCTGCAGCGACGGTCTCATACGACCGCCTGCTGATGATCAGCAATCATCCCAAACTGGCTTTCGCTCGCGCCGCGCGCTTCCTCCGCGAATCGAGTCCGCTGAATAACGCCGATGCCGGCGCCGCAGAGCCCGGCAGTCCTCAGCAGGGAAGTGTGCACTCCACAGCGGTCATTCACCCGTCAGCAACTCTAGGTCAGGGCGTCGTAGTCGAAGCCAGGGCGGTAGTCGGCCAGCAAGTTCAGATCGGCGAGAATGCGCGCATCGCCGCGGGCTGCGTGATCGGGGCCGGTGTGAAAATCGGCCGCCACTGCGAGATTTATCCCAACGTCACCATCTATCCCGGTACCACAATCGGCGACCGCGTCATCGTCCACGCCGGAGCAGTGCTCGGCAGCGACGGCTTCGGCTATGTCCGTGACCGCCAGACCGGACGCTACGAAAAATTCCCTCAGGTCGGAAGCCTCGTTATCGAAGACGATGTCGAGATCGGGGCCAATGCCACCATCGACCGCGGCGCACTGGATGAAACCTGCATCGGCCGCGGAACGAAAATCGACAACCTCGTCCACATCGGCCACAACTGCCATCTCGGCGAAGACGTCATAATCGCCGCTCAGACCGGCCTCTCCGGAAGCATCGTCATCGAAAAGGGCGTCATCCTCGGCGGCCAGGTCGGCATCGGCGAGCACGCCCGCATCGAAGAAGGAGTCATGCTCGGAGGCCAGGGAGGCGTTCTCCCCAACAAAGTTCTGCGCGGCAAAGGCGTAGCCTTCTGGGGGACTCCCGCCCAGCCCCTCCGCGAATATCTCAAGCAGTTGGCAACGCTGGCGCGCCTGGCAAAAAAGAAATGAAACGGACCTCATACTACAGACCTCGTTCGCGGCGAGAGTTGGCCTTCGTTAACCAGACCTCGCTACCCAGCACGTGCCGACGTCTGAAGTCGGGAGTCTGAGGTCAGGTTCGTACATGGCAATCATCGTCATCGGCGGACATTCCCGCAGCGTAGGCAAGACCAGCGTAGTCGCCGGCCTGATCTCTGCGCTTTCCGAATTCGAATGGACCGCCGTCAAGATTACGCAGTATGGCCACGGCGTCTGCTCGGCGAACGGCGAGCCCTGCGACTGCGCAACCGCCGACCACTCCTGGGCAATCTCGGAAGAGCGCGACCGCTCCGCCGAGTCCGACACGTCAAGGTTTCTCGTTGCCGGAGCGAAGCGCGCCCTGTGGGTACGCACCGAGCAAGGCCGCCTCGCCGAAGCGATGCCAGCCTTGCGAACAAAAATAGAACCCGGAAACAACGTGATCATCGAATCGAACAGCATCCTGAAGTTCCTGCGTCCGGATCTATACCTGACAGTCCTCGATCCCGCGACCAAAGATTTCAAAACCTCCGCCCGCGAATTTCTAGACCGCGCCCACGCCATAATCCTCCACGAATCCCAAGAAGGCGCAGCCTGGCAGTCGGTCTCCCTGAAGCCCGTGGCCAATCGCCCCGTCTTCCACATCACCCCGCCGCACTACGTCACCGAAGAGATGGCTAACTTCGTCCGTGCAAACTTGACCCAACGAATCCCCCCGAACAGAGACGGAGAGCTAGAAACCAGAAACTAGAAACTAGAAACTAGAAACTAGAAACTGAGAGCTGACATCTTAGCTGACACCTGCTTTTGCTATCCTTACCCGTGCGGCAAATTCATTTCAGCGCCTGGTTTTTGATCGCGGCATCGGCCGTGTTGCAGGCCCTAATCTTCCCGCTGCCCGGCATTTATGTCCTCTCGTGGATCGCCCTTGCTCCGCTGATCGTGGCGCTATTGCGCGCACGTCCCGCAGGCGAACTCGAAGTTGCCGGCGTCGTTCGCCTGCGCCCCGCCACGCCCGTCCAGGGATTTCTACTGGGCTACGTGTGCGGAATCCTCTGGTACGCCGCCACCTGCTACTGGATCTACGACACCATGCGCCACTTCGGCGGCCTCAGCATGCCCGCGGCCCTGCTGGCTCTCTTTCTCTTCTGCTGTTATCTCGGCCTCTATCACGGTCTGTTCGGCCTGCTGGTCAGCCTTCTGGCCGGCTCCGCCACCGACCTCCGCCGTCCGCTGGCGCTGGCTCCGTTTCTGTGGGTCGCGGTGGAACTGGCCCGCACCCGCATCACCGGCTTTCCCTGGAACCTGCTGGGCATCGCGCAAGTCGACAACGGCCCGCTCAGCCGCATCGCGGCCACAACCGGCGTCTACGGCATTTCGTTTGAAATTGCGCTCGTCAACGTCGCGCTGGCCGCGGCATTTCTAGTTCCGCGCGAAAAGCGCACCGCCATGCTGGCTGCAGCTTTGGCCGCAGCCGCCGTCCTGCAGGCTGGGAGACTGATCGACGCTCCTCCCGCCCGATCCGATCGCGCCGCCCTGCTCGTCCAGCAGAATATCCCCGTGTCCGCCGATTGGACACCGGCATATTTTCGCCAAACGCTGAATGAGCTGACCGACCTCAGCGTGAAGTCCGCGAGCCCCCCGACCGTAAACACCAGCGCATCGCCGAGGATTCATCTGCTCATCTGGCCGGAATCGCCCGCGCCCTTCTTCACGAATGATGCGCCCTTTCGCGACACGATCAGCGCCATGGCTCGCAGCGCCAACGCTTGGGTCGTCGTTGGCGCGATCGGAACCGACGCTGCGCGCCCCAACTCAGACGCTCCACTCTTCAATTCCGCATCCCTGATCAGCCCCGATGGCGGCTGGAGGGCACGCTACGACAAAGCCCATCTCGTTCCCTTCGGCGAGTATCTGCCGTTTCCCAGCATCTTCTCGTTTGCGGGCGGCCTCACCAAAGAAGTCGGCCAGTTTCAACACGGCGTCTCGCACCGCCCTCTCGATGCCGGCGATGAAAAGCTCGGCGTCTTCATCTGCTACGAATCCATCTTCCCCGACGAAGTTCGCCAGTTCGCCAGCAATGGCGCTCAGGTCTTCGTCAACATTTCGAACGACGGATGGTACGGCGACAGCGGTGCCTACGCGCAACATCTCAACCAGACCCGCATGCGCGCCGTCGAAAATAATCGCTGGATCCTGAGCGACACTGACACCGGCGTCACCGCCTCGATCGATCCCTGGGGACGAGTCGTAGCGCAGCTTCCCCGCAAAGACCGCCTGGCCCTGGTCGCGCCCTACGCGCTCATTTCCGACACCACCTTCTACGCCCGCCACGGCGACTGGTTCGCCTACGCGTGTGCGATAATTTCTCTAGGAGCGCTGCTGTCGCGCTTCACCTTCCGGACGAAACCGGAAAAATCGCAAAAAGGCTAACCGTCCTCATGAATCAAGAGCTCGTCCTCGAATACGAAAAACTCAGCAAGAAGGTCCACGAACTTCGGGAGTATCTTTGACGCGGAGAAAGTCCGTCCGCAACTAGCGGAAATCGAAAACCAGTCTGCCGACCCGAACCTGTGGTCGAATCCGCAGCGCTCGCAGCAGGTGATGCGCGAGAAAAAGCGCCTGGAGCACATCCTAGCCAACGATTCCGACCTGGCCCGCCGCAGCGAAGACATCGCCGCCTACTTCGATCTCGCCAAAGAAGGCGAAAACGTCGACGCCGACCTGCAGCGCGAAATCGGCACCCTGCGCGAACTCCTCGACAAACTAGAAACCGAGACGCTGCTTTCAGGCGAAAACGACGCCCGCAACGCCATCGTCACCATCCATCCCGGAGCCGGCGGCACCGAGTCGCAGGACTGGGCCGACATGCTGCTGCGCATGTACCTGCGCTGGGCCGAACGCCAGGGCTTCGAAACCGTTCTCTATGACTACCAGCCCGGCGAAGAAGCCGGCCTGAAGTCCGCGACGTTCGCCGTCAACGGCGAGTACGCCTTCGGACTTCTCCAGGGCGAGATCGGCGTCCACCGCCTGGTCCGCATCTCGCCCTTCGATCAAGCCAAGCGCCGCCATACTTCCTTCGCCAGCGTTTTCGTCTCGCCGGAAATCGACGACAGCATCGAAATCGTCATCAAGCCCGAAGACATCCGCATCGACACCTACCGCTCCAGCGGCAAGGGCGGACAGCACGTGAACACCACCGACTCCGCCGTACGCATCACGCACATCGCGACCAACCTCGTCGCCAACTGCCAGAACGAACGTTCGCAGCACAAAAATAAAGAACGCGCCATGAGCATGCTGCGCTCAAAACTCTACGAACACGAAATGGAGAAAAAGCGCGCCGCCACCAAAAAAATCGAAGACTCGAAGCTCGACATCGAATTCGGCTCACAAATCCGTTCCTACGTCCTGCAGCCCTACCGCATGATCAAAGATCACCGCACCAAGACCGAAGTCGGCGACGTCGACCGCGTCATCGACGGCGACCTGCAACCCTTCATCCGCGCCTACCTGCTGGCGCGCCGCGGAGAGAAGCAGTGACAACGTCCGCCAAAAAACGCCCAACGCAAAGGACGCCGAGTGCGCAGAAGAAGATAAAGCTCGGCCTCCGTTTCCTGCGGGCATTCGATTTCGCGGCTGAAAATCACAAAAACCAGACCCGCAAGGCGTCCACGATCCCCTACATCGCCCACCTGATGGGCGTAGCGTCTCTAGTCCTCGAAGCCGGAGGCGACGAAGACCTCGCCATCGCCGCCCTGCTGCATGACGTGGTCGAAGATTGCGGCGGCGCGCCCATGCTGCAAGAAGTTCGCCGCAAGTTCGGTGACCGCGTCGCAAGAGTAGTTGACGGCTGCTCCGATGCTGACACTTACCCCAAGCCCCCGTGGCGCGAACGCAAAGAAAAATACATCGCGCGCCTCAAGAAAGAAAACGCCGACACGCGCCTGGTTTCCGCCGCCGACAAGCTCAACAACGTGCGCTCCATCCTCAGCGATTACCGCGCCATCGGCGAATCTGTCTGGTCACGGTTCAACGGTGGACGCGAAGGCACACTTTGGTACTATCGGACTTTGCGGGATGAATTTCTCCGGCACAAACCCAATCGCATCACCCGCGAATTGGAACTGGCAGTGAACGAACTAGAAGCGCTGGCCGAGGGCAAGTCGATTTCCCGCGACCGCACCTCGCAACTCGCACTCGAGGCCTGACGTCATGGCTCGCACCATCGATCAAATCCGCGCGTCGAAGCTGCCTTCCAACATGATGCAGTTCGCCGCCCGCGGCGCGCTCCAGGTCCCAGCGGCCGAGAACATCGAAATCCTCGTCCACCTCGCCCGCCATAACCCGATCTTCGGCCCCGTGGCTCGCATGACCCTGGCCGGGTGGGACGAGAAATCGTCGGTCGCCGCGGCCGCCGACCCTCAAACCACGGTTGAAGTGCTGGAATACTTCATCTCTCCCGATAATTTGCGCCCGCCCTTGCTGCCCGCGCTCGTGGAGAATCCTTCCCTTCCAGTGGATCAGTTAGTCAAATTCGCGATCGGCGCTTCCCACGAGTCGATTGCGGTCATGCTGAAGAGTAAGCGCGTGCGCTCTCTGCACAGCGTGCTCAACAATCTCAAATCGAATCCATTTCTGAAGAAGGAAGAAGCCGAAGAAGTAAAGAAGTTGTTAGCGGAACTCAAGGCCCCGACTCCGGCGAAGGCCCCCGCCGCCGTGGCCGACCCTCCAACAGCTGCGTCGCAAGTGATGCCGAAGGAAGACGCCGCGGCCATCGATCCCGCGAAGACTTCGGCACCAGCGCCAGAATCTGCGGCGGCCTCCGAGAAGGCCGACGAATGGGGCGACGACGAAGCTCTCGATGCCTACCTCAAAGAACACGCGCAGGATATTGCCGAGGAGGGTGAAAAACCGTTTAAAGCCATCGGCGGAATTCTCGAACTCCTGGGCGAAGACTATTACCCGGTAACGGATGAAGCGGACGCGCCCACGCCCACCCCGGATGAGCCGGTCGCGCCCAAGCCTGCAGCCAAGCCTAAAGCGCCCGTTCCAGCCGTGCGCGAGAATGCGCTGCAGAAAATTAACCGCCTCGACGTGAAAGGCCGCATCCAGTTGGCCTTGAAAGGCAACAAAGAAGAGCGCTCACTGCTGATTCGCGACGGCACCAAGGTCGTCGCGCTCGCCGTGCTCGAAGCTCCCAAGCTTTCCGACGGCGAAGTGGAAAAATTCGCCAGCCAGAAAAATGTCCTCGAGTCCGTGCTGCGCCAGATCCCGCTCAAACGCCGCTTCATGAAGAATTACAAAGTCGTGCGCAATCTTGTAGCGAACCCGCGCACCCCTCTCGACCTCGGACTGGGCCTGATGAAGCACCTGCTGTCAGCCGATCTGAAAAATATCTCCGGCAACAAAGATGTTTCCGAAACCGTCCGCAAACTAGCACTGAAAATGTACAAACAGAAAGAAGAGCAAGCCAACAAGAAGTAAGTCGAGTCGGCCCACGCTTCCATGGCATCATTCGATCCCATCGCCGACCTGTTACAGCGCGCTAAGACCATCGCCGTGGTCGGCCTGTCCTGCAATCCCATGCGCGCCAGCCACGGCGTTTCCGCCTACATGCAAAGCCACGGATATCGCATCATCCCAGTAAATCCGCAGATCGACGAGTGTCTGGGTGAGAAGGCTTACGCGTCGATTCTGGACGTGTCCGAGAAGATCGACGTCGTCAATATTTTCCGCCGCCCGGAGTTTGTCGAGGAAATTGTCGACCAGGCCATCCAACTCAAAATCCCCGCCATCTGGATGCAGGAAGACGTAATCCACGAGAAAGCCGCCGAAAAGGCGCGCCAGGCCGGCATCTTCGTGGTCATGGACCTCTGCATCCTCAAGGAACATCGCGCCAGATTCAGGTAAAGCCGCGATTGCGGGCAATGCTGTCGGGAACAAAAGCGGCTCAGGCTGCGCACAACTCACAGAACCAGATAGACTCCTGTCACACGAGGAAATCCATTGAATCCCGACGACGCAGTCACACTCACCGAAACCGTCCCACCCGCGCAGCCCCCGACTCTCCGCTGGATATTCATCGGCAAAGATGGCCTCCGCGCCGGCTGGAGCCTGCTCATCTTCGTCGCACTCCTCGCCGCCTTTGCATTCAGCGGCAACCGCATCGCCCACATGCTTCATGCACCCGGCGGCCCGAAGCCAGGATCGGACATTCCTCCATCCTTCTTACTCGTCGCTGAGTTGATTCCTTTCCTCGTCGTTTTGCTCATTACCTGGATCATGTCGAAGATCGAACGACGGCCAAACTCGAGCTACGGCTTCGGCGGCAGCCGAAAGCTTCCTCACTTCTTCGCCGGCCTGGCCTGGGGGGTGACCTGCCTGTCGCTTCTCGTCCTGACACTCTGGAAGACCGGACTTCTCGTCATCGATAGCCGCTTGCTCTCGGGCAGCGATATTCTTCGCTACGGAGCCATCTGGTTGTTCGGCTTTCTGCTGGTCGGCCTGTTTGAGGAGTACTTCGTCCGCGGCTATCTTCAATTCACCTTGTCCCGGGGGCTCGCCGGCCTCTACCAGTCGGCCTTCAAGACTCGCCACAGCACAGCGCTCGGCTTCTGGACCTCGGCCGTCCTTTTTTCCATTCTGTTCGGCCTCGGGCACGGCAACAACGTTGGCGAATCTCCGATCGGACTCCTCTCAGCTGGTCTGGCCGGGATGGTTTTCTGTTTCAGTCTGTGGCGCACCGGTTCGCTCTGGTGGGCTATCGGCTTTCACACCTCGTGGGATTGGGCGCAATCGTACCTCTACGGCGTCGCCGACAGTGGGATGATGGCGCAGCACCATCTTCTCGCCACACACCCCGTGGGTCGACCCCTCCTGAGCGGCGGTGCCACCGGCCCCGAAGGCAGCATCTTCGCTATTGCGATTCTGGCCCTCATCTCCCTCATCATCGTGTTCACGCTGCCCAGCGTCCGCCACCCCAACTCGCCCCAGAGTTCTTAGTTTGTGTGGGGCGGACACTCCTGTCCGCCGCTTTTGATCTTGAATCTGTGTTTGAGAGCCCGGCGCCGTTACTAGCCGATCAGCCGCCCGACCGTCGCCGCTTAATTTCCTCCAGCCGCTCGCGAATGCGCTTCTCGATGCCCTCATTCGTCGGCCGATAATAAATCCGATCCCGCAGATTGTCAGGCAGGCACTGCATGTCTGCGACTTTGTCGTCCAGATCGTGGGCATACTGGTACCCCTGTCCGTAACCGAGCCCCTTCATCAGCGACGTCGGCGCATTGCGCAGATGCAGCGGGACGGAATCAGCCGCAGTCTGCTCCACGTCTTTCAACACATCGCCGTAAGCCGTGTAAAGTGCGTTCGACTTCGGCGCCGCCGACAAATACACAACAGCCTGCGCGAGCGCCAGATTACCCTCCGGCATCCCAATGAAATCAACCGCGTCGCGAGCCGCCATGCACAGCGCTAGCGCGTTCGGGTCGGCCAGCCCAATATCTTCCACCGCCATCCGCACCACCCGCCGCGCCACATACAGCGGATCTTCTCCAGCCTCAAGCATGCGCCCCAGCCAATACAGCGCCGCATCCGGATCGCTGTTGCGCACCGACTTATGCAGCGCAGAAATCAGGTTGTAATGTTCTTCACCGGACTTGTCGTAAAGCAGAATGCGTTTCTGCAGCGCATCCCGCACAATCTCGTCCGTAATCTCCCGTGGATTCTCCTCGACTCCGGGTGCCCCATTCTTGCCCTGAGCGGAGTCGAAGGGTCTCGCGTCCTTTGCGAGAAGCGGGGATTTTGCCAGCCCCGCCGCAACTTCCAGGACGTTGTAAGCACTCCGCGCATCCCCGCTGGTATAGCTGGCAATTTTCTTCAACACATCGTCCGACGCAATCAGATTCCGTTCGCCCAGTCCGTGCTCGTGATCAGCGAGCGCACGCCGCAACAACATCACAATCTGCTCTTCCGTCAGCGGCTTCAGCACATAAACCCGGCAGCGCGACAGCAAAGCAGAATTGATCTCGAACGAAGGATTCTCGGTCGTCGCCCCAATCAGACGAATATTCCCTTTCTCCACATGCGGCAAAAACGCATCCTGTTGCGCCTTGTTGAAGCGATGAATCTCGTCAATGAAAACAATCGTCCGTGTTCCGTACTGCCGCGCCCGCTCAGCATCCGCCATCACCTGCTTGATTTCTTTAATCCCCGCCAGCACCGCAGAAAATTCAATAAACTCCGCCTTGGTCAGGCTCGCGATAATCTTTGCCAGCGTAGTCTTGCCCGTCCCCGGAGGCCCCCAGAAAATCAGTGAGCCGGTATCGTCACGGTCCACCTGCGTACGCAACGGCTTGCCCGGACCAATCAAATGCTCCTGCCCCACATACTCGTCCAGCGTCCGCGGACGCATGCGATCCGCCAGCGGCCGCGTCGCATCGGCCGCGCTCCCGGCATTCGGAATAGGCTGGAATAAACTCATGGATCTCTCGTATCTCGTTGTGACTCTCCCTTTCAGCTTAACTCATGGCGCAGAATGCGAGGAACAACAGCTCCGTCGATCGGGAGAACCCGCGGGGCGATGCCGGGTAGTAGGTCAGTTTGAGCAAACATCACGTTTGTCATTCCGAGTCGGGCTGAAAGCCCGGCGAGGAACCTGCTGTTCGTCGGGCAAACAGCAGGTTCCTCGCGCAATAAGACCACGGAATGACAATTTCAAACTGACCCACCACTCGAAGCCGCACCTGGCTTGACGCAGCGCCAACCATATTTGACGCCATCCCCCTCAGCCCCTACCATTCCCTTACCCATGATCGGTGAAACCGTATCCCACTACCGCATTCTCGAACAACTGGGCGGCGGTGGAATGGGAGTCGTCTACAAGGCCGAGGACACCGAACTTGGCCGCTTCGTAGCCCTGAAGTTCCTGCCCGATGAGCTCGCCAAAGATCCGCAAGCGCTCGAGCGCTTCCGGCGCGAGGCCCGCGCAGCGTCTTCGCTGAACCACCCCAACATCTGCACCATCTACGAGATCGGCAAGACCGGCGAGCGCATGTTCATCGTCATGGAGTTTCTTGACGGCGCCACGCTCAAGCACCGCATCAACGCTCAACCGCTCGATAAGGAAGTGCTTCTAACGCTGGCGGTCGAGATCGCCGACGCGCTCGAAGCCGCACACTCCAAAGGCATCATTCATCGCGACATCAAGCCCGCCAACATTTTCGTGACCGCACGCGGTCACGCCAAAGTTCTTGACTTCGGCCTGGCCAAGGTTGACGCCGGAAACACAAGTTCCACTTCCGGCAACACCCAAACCCGCACCTTCGATGGCCCGCAGCTCACCAGTCCCGGCTCGACCCTGGGCACGGTCGCCTACATGTCTCCAGAACAGGCACGAGCCCGAGAACTCGATGCTCGTAGCGATCTGTTCTCTTTCGGCGTCGTGCTCTATGAAATGGCCACCGGAATCCTGCCCTTTCGCGGGGAGAGTTCTGCCGTCATCTTCAAAGCCATACTTGACGCCCAGCCCGCCTCCGCCCTCCGTCTGAACCCAGATCTGCCCTCGGAGTTAGACCGCATCATCAACAAGGCGCTAGAAAAAGATCGCAACCTGCGCTACCAGAACGCCGCAGACCTGCGGGCGGATTTGTCGCGCCTGAAGCGCGATTTGGACTCCGGACGGTCTTCGGCAGCAGAAATCGAAGCATCGCAAAAGACGTCCTCGTCCAAAATCGCAGCCACAGGAGCTTCGCGCTGGCCTCTTTGGATTGGCCTCGCCGCACTGCTGGCCTTGATTGCCGTCGGCGCGTACTGGCTGCGGACAAAGAACGACGCGAACAAAGTCTCCTCCATCGCAGTTCTCCCTTTCGTAAACGCCACCGCCGATCCCAACAACGAATACCTCAGCGACGGCTTGACCGAGAGCCTGATCAGCACGCTCTCGCGCCTGCCCGGGATGAAGGTCATGGCGCGCAGCACGGTCTTCCGCTTCAAGAATAGTCAGGACGATCCCCAGAAAGTCGGCCAAACCCTGCAAGTCGCCGCCGTCCTGACCGGGCGCATCACGCAGCACGGCGCCGAACTCGGCATTCACGCCGAACTCGTCAACTCCGCCGACGGCAGCGAGATCTGGGGGTCGCAGTACACCCGCAAGCAAGCCGACATCACCCAGGTGCAGAGCGACATCACGCGCGATATTTCGCGAACCCTGCACGTACAGCTCAGCGGCGAGGAGCAGGAGAAACTGGGCAAGGCCGGAACCAGCAACCCGGAAGCCTACCGCCTTTACCTGGAAGGCCGCCAACAATGGGCCAGCCGGACGCAGCAGAGCCTGAAAAAGAGCATCGAACTATTCCAACAGGCCATTGCTGCCGATCCGAATTATGCGCTGGCCTATGCCGGGCTGGCCGATACCTATAGCGTCGCTCCCAGCTATGACATCGGCATCGATTCCAAACAGGCTATGTCGCTTTGCGACGAGGCATCGCTAAAGGCCGTGCAGCTCGACGATTCCCTCGCCGAAACCCATACCGCGCGCGCGATTGCATTGGCCTTTGCCTGGCGCTGGAGTGAGGCCGAACCCGAGTTCCGGCGGGCCATCGAAATCAATCCCAACAATGCCCATGCCCATTATTTCTACGCCTTCACCATGCTCCTGCCGCAGAATCGCGTCGACGAGTCTCTGGCGGAGTTTCGCACCGCGCTTTCGCTCGATCCTTTATCGCCGATCATAAATACGAACTACGGCTGGACCCTGATGGCGGCGCGCCATCCCGACGAATCCCTCGCACAATTTCAGAAAACGCTGCAGCGTGATCCGAACTTCGGACCCGCGCATTTCAAATTCTCGCATCTGTATTCCTCGATGGGGCGATACGCCGACGCCGTGGGCGAAACACAAAAAAGCACGCTCATCAAGAACGAACCCCGAACGCCCGATGCGAAGGGGTATTGCGCAGCCAACGAGTCAATCAAGGGTGCCGACCGCGACATTTCCTCAGCCGTCGCCTGCGCGGCCAGCGACCACGAACTGGCACTTCGGTTGATGGAAGTAGCCTACGAAAACCATGACATGGTCGGCGAATTCATCAAGAGCCCGGAATTCGATCCGCTGCGCTCCGACCCGCGCTACATCGAAACCATGCGGAAAATGGGCCTGAATCCGTAGAAATCGAGTCGCCGATGGAGGCCGCGAAAGCGGCGAAAGAATGCAGCCCATGGCGTAAGCCATGGGGATAAGTGTCAGCTGATTCAAGCCCCGGAGTGGCGGAAGAAGAGCTACGACGCGGACGCCGGCACACCGTGTGACACGAACTGCAACTCCGGCGCAGCCGGCAGCGCCCCGATCTCGGCCGCGTACCGATAAAACAACTGCAACCCCTCCAGGCATCCCGGGTCGAGTTTGTAGTGAATATTCTGGGTCAGGTAGCTGCGAACGTCGCCCTCGCCAATCTCCAGCCGCGGAGCCCACTCACGAGCAATCTGGTTCAGACTGGAAGGCTCCAGCCCGTGATCGCGCGAGTTCTGAAACACGGCCGGCAAATCCAGTGATGGACTCGCCTCCGCCAACGCGTCGTTGCGCACCGCCCAAAACGCAAACACAAAAGGCTTGCCCGTGTGCCGAATCCATTCCTCCGCCAAATCCAGCGTGTGATAGCGCCTGCGATCAATCTTCAGCGCCGGATCGCCAATCACCAGCCCCGCATCGTGCCCGCCCAGCATTTTGTCGATCTCCGGCGCCATCGGCGTGAACGTCCGCCCTCCGCCCAGCCACTTAGCGAATAGCACTTTCGTCAACGCCACCGAAGTCAGCGACGAAGTATCCAGCGCCACTGTCCGAACATCTTCCATGGGAACTTTACTGACCAGCAGAATCGACCGCACCTCCCGCCGCGAAGCAATCGCAACGTCAGGCAGTATCTGCAGCCCAGGAATCTCGGAATAAGCCGCCGCCGGAATAATCCCAATGTCAGCCGTCCCCTCGGCTAAAGACCGGGCGCAACCCGAAGGCAGCGTATAGGAAATATCAAACTCGCGGCCGGCGCTATGCTCCACCCCGCCGCGTTCAAAATCCCACATCAGCGGGGCAGTATTCAGGTAGGAAATGGCAGAAATGCGTAAACGTCTCATTCTGAAGTTCAACCACTTTCTTATTTCGGGACTTTCCACAATTTTAACAAACCCATTGTGACGCATGACCTTGACTCTGCTCTTCGCCGGTGATTACAGTCCGCTCGGAGACCATCGTGTCCAATGCCGTCGTACCCCCGGCCGCAACTCATCTTGCCGCGACCCATCTTTTAGAGTGGCTGTCGATTTCGCTAACCCCCGGCCTAGGGCCGACCAAAGCGCGCAAGCTGATCGAACATTTCGGCTCCGCCGAAGCCGTCTTCCGCGCCACCTTGACCGAACTCGAAAGCACCGGCATCCAAGCAGTTTCCGCGCAATCGCTGGCCACCGGCAAGTCGGCAGAACTGGCTCGCGAAGAAATCGCCCGCGCGGCGGCCGCTGACATCACCATGGTCTCGCTCGACGACCCCTCTTACCCGCCGCGCCTGAAAGAAATCTACGATCCGCCACTGATCCTTCGCGTCCGCGGCAACCCGGAAGTGCTCACCAAGCCCGGCATCGCCATGGTCGGAACCCGCCATCCCACCCCTTACGGTTCGGGCATGGCCGAGCGCCTCGCCTGCGATCTGGCCGCGCAAGGCGTGGTCATTATTAGTGGCATGGCGCGCGGCGTCGACACCTCCAGCCACCGGGGGGCAATCACCGCCAAAGGCAAGACCATCGCGGTCTTCGGCACGGGCGTCGACGTAATCTATCCCAAAGAAAATTCGCGGCTCGCCGAACAGATTATCGCCCTTGGCGGCGCTCTGATCTCAGAATTCCCCTTGGGCACTTTCGCCGCACCGCAAAATTTTCCCATCCGCAACCGCATCATCAGCGGCATGTCGGTCGGCGTCCTGGTCGTCGAAGCCGCCGAATATTCCGGCACCCGCATCACCGCGCGCTGCGCCCTCGAACAGAATCGCGACGTTTTCGCCGTCCCCGGCAACGTCACCAACAAGAATTCCTGGGGACCAAACACGCTCATCAAACAGGGCGCCAAGCTGGTCGCAACCTGGGAGGACGTGTGGGAAGATCTCCCAACAGAAGTACGACTTACCTTGACTCCGCCCGCCTCGCCTGAATCCCAGGGCACTTCTTCCGCATCTCTATTCCCGGATGAAGGACTCCCTCCTCACGAAAAGCGAATCCTGAGCCTGCTGAAAGCCGACGAAACCACGCACATCGACGAAATTGTCGAAAAGCTGGAAAACGAATTATCGTCGTCCGAAATCTTCGCCGCCCTGTTCGAACTAGAACTAACCGGCAAAGTCAAGCAGATGCCAGGAAAGAATTTTGTTAAGAGCTTTTAGCTGTTAGCTCTTAGCTCAACGCCTTTGGGGGGCAAGATGAGGAATTACAGGGATCTAATGTTGTGGGAGAAGGCCCACAAACTCACTCTTGCCATTTACAAAGAGACAAATGCGTTTCCTAAAGAGGAGCGCTTTGGGTTAACAAGCCAGGTGCGTCGCGCATCGTCGTCGATTCCAGCAAACTTGGCGGAGGGCTGCGGCCGGCGATCGGATGGTGAGATGGGCAGGTTTGTCCAAATCGCGATGGGATCAGGTGCTGAACTTTCGTATCATCTCCTACTCTGCCGCGATCTGGGTATTCTCGGCACGACAGAATTCTCCCGCCTATCAGCAGATTTGGAAGAAGTGATGAGGATGCTGTCTGCCCTATCTGGGCGGGTGAGAAGGACCGCGTAAGCGAGTGCTTTTTGAAGCTAAAAGCTAAAGGCTAAGAGCTAAAAGCTTTCCCCGTAACTTGTCCCTTTCCGCCCATTCGTGCTAGCGTCAAAAACGGAATCCATAGGAACAGAGGAAAAATTGTCAAAAGGTTTAGTCATTGTCGAATCGCCGGCCAAGGCGAAGACCATTCAGAAATATCTGGGCAAAGGCTTCACAGTCGAAGCTTCGCTCGGCCACGTCAAAGATCTACCCAAGAGCACTCTCGGTGTAGATACGTCGAACGACTTCGAGACCGATTACGTCGTCATCCCCGGCAAAGAAAAAGTTGTCGCCAAGCTCAAGAAGCTTGCCGCCGCTGCCGACTTCATCTTTCTGGCGCCTGACCCGGACCGCGAAGGCGAGGCCATCGCCGCGCATCTCGCCTTCGAACTCGACGACAACGGCAAAGGAAAAAAGGCCAAGAAGGTCAAATTAAAGAAGGGCGAGGAAGCGCCGCCTCCGCGCATTCAGCGCGTCACCTTCAACGAAATTACCAAGCGCGCCGTGCAAGCCGCGTTCGAACATCCGCGCGCCATCGATCAGAACCTGGTCGACGCACAGCAGGCCCGCCGCGTGCTCGACCGGCTCGTCGGATATCAAGTTTCCCCGCTGCTCTGGGACAAAGTTCGCCGCGGTCTTTCCGCCGGCCGTGTGCAAACCGTCGCCCTTCGCCTGATCGTAGAACGCGAACGCGAGATCAAGGCGTTCCAGAAAGTCGAATACTGGACCATCGACGCGACTCTCGCGGCCAGCAAACCTCCGGCCTTCGATGCACGTTTCGTCGGCAAAGGCGAAGAGAAGGTCGAAGTCACCAACGGCGAAGACGCCGAAAAAATTCGCGCTGCCCTCGAAAAATCCGACTGGCTCGTTCGCTCCGTCGACAAAAAAGAACGCCGCCGCAACGCCGCGCCCCCCTTCACCACGAGCAAGCTGCAACAGGACTCTTCCCGCAAGCTGCGCTTCAGCGTGAAGCGCACCATGATGATCGCGCAGCGCCTGTACGAAGGCGTGGAGATGGGCGAGGAAGGCTCGGTCGGCCTCATTACTTATATGCGTACCGACTCCACCCGCGTCGCGCCCGAGGCGATTCAGGAAGTGCGCGAATACGTCGGCAAAGAATACGGCCCTACATACCTGCCCGAGACGCCCAACACATTCAAAGAAAAGAAGGATTCGCAAGGCGCGCACGAAGCCATCCGTCCGACGTCGGCCATGCGCCATCCCGACCAGATCAAACAGTACTTAAAAGAAGACGAATTCAAAGTCTACAAACTGATCTGGCAGCGCTTCGTCGCGTCGCAAATCAATCCCGCCGTCTTCGACCAGACCACGGTCGACATTGATGCGAAGAATGGTGACGCGAAAAACGGCAACGAAGTTTTCTGGTTCCGCGTTACCGGATCGGTGCTCAAGTTCGACGGCTTCCTCCGCGTCTACGAAGAATCGAAAGACGGCAAAGACGAAGAAGACGAAGAACTCAAGCACAAACTCCCCGCGCTCGAAGCCGGACAAAAACTAACGCTCAAGGAACTGAAGCCCGAGCAGCATTTCACCGAGCCGCCGCCGCGCTTCAACGAAGCCTCGCTGGTAAAAGAACTCGAAGAACGCGGCATCGGCCGCCCGTCCACCTACGCCGCGATTCTCACCACGATTCAAGAGCGCCAGTACGTGCAGAAGGTCGGCGGAAAATTTTCTCCGACCGAGATCGGACTCGTCGTTACCGATCTGCTCGTCGAAAACTTCCGCGACATTTTCGATCTGCAATACACCGCGCGCCTCGAAGAAGAGCTCGACGAAATCGAAGAAGGCAAAGAGAAGTGGCAAGACGCCCTCGCCGACTTCTACAAAAAATTCACCAAAGATCTCAAATATGCCGAAAAGCATATGGAGAACATCAAGCGGATGGAGAAGCCGACAGACGAAAAGTGCGAACTCTGTGGCGCGCCGCTGGTCATCAAATGGGGCAAGCACGGCTCCTTCTACGCCTGCAGCACCTACGAAAAAGAGAATCCCGACACCTGCAAGTTCACTAAAGAAAATCCCATCAACCTGCCCGACCTCGATTCCGCCGACGTCCAGGAAACCACGCAGGAGGAATACTGCGAAAACTGCGGCCGCGTAATGGTGTTGAAGCGCGGGCGCTTCGGCCAGTTCATGGCCTGCACCGGATATCCCGACTGCAAGACGACGCGCCGTCTCGACCAGGGCAAGAAAGTTCCCGACATCCCACTCGACGAGCTATGCCCGAAGTGCGGCCGCAACATGATGATCCGCCACGGCCGTTTCGGCGAGTTCACCACCTGCAGCGGATATCCCGAATGCAAATACGTCAAACAGAACTTCATCGGCGTAAAATGCCCCGAGTGCAAAGACGGCGACCTCGTCGAAAAGCGCGCGCGCAAAGGCAACACATTCTACGGCTGCGGAAATTATCCGAATTGCAAATTCACGTCAGCCCATAAGCCGCTTCCCGAAAAGTGCCCAAGTTGCGGCAGCGAATATCTGGTCGAGAAAAATCTAAAGGCTGGCCCGGTAATCGCCTGCCCCAACAAAGAGTGCGATTTCGAGCGTCCCGCACCAGCGCCGGATGCAGCGGCCACCACAGCCTGAATTCAAAATTGAGTAATTGGGAAATTCATAGAATTGAGAAATTGGGAAATTTGGTAATTGAGTAATTTGGAACGACAGACAGCCGGTGCTGCCTGGATGTCGAAGCTCAGTCTTGCTAAATTACTCAATTACCAAATTTCCCAATTACTCAATTGATTCCGAGGTGCTCTCATGTCCAAGAAGCCGACAATTGCCGATGCTGAACTAATTCTGAAACTCTACGATCTCCGCCGTGAAGCCGAAATGCGCAAAGCCCGCCACTGGTGGATCGCCGACTTCTGGCCGCAGACTGCCGACGACTTCGCAAAAGTAGCCGGCGCCGGCGGAACGCAGGAAAACAATTGGCTACGCCAGGTCGGCGGCTACTGGAGCATGGCCTCCGCCTTCGTCCTGCAAGGGGTTCTCAACGAAGAACTGTTCATCCAACCCGCCATCAGCGGAGAAATGTTTTTCCTCTACGCCAAGGTCCAGCCTTTTCTCAAAGAGCTACGCGAAAAGATGGGCGACCCGCATATGTTCGCGAACATCGAAAAGGTCATAACGGCCTCCAAGTTCGGCCGCGAACGCCTAAAGCTCACGCAGAAGCGCGTCGAAGCCATGCGCGAAAAGCGCAAATCCAGTTCCTAAGTGACTAGCAGTTCGAAGCTGGCAGTTCGAATTTCGCGTCGTGGGTCAGTTTCAGCAAAATTGATCTCTGTCATTCCGAACCGGTCTGAAAGGCCGGTGAGGAACCTTCTGTTCCCCGGCAAACCGCGAATTCCTCGCTCCATCAAACCGCGCCTCCGGAATACAGATTTCAAAATGACCCACTACCCGAGCCTCGAAGCGAGCAGCTAGAAGCTTCTGTTATCCTAATCGGCTGTGCGGATGATCTGGTGGTTCCTGATCCTGGGCGTAAGCACACTGGTCGTGGTGTGCGTGGCCATCGCCCTTTATGTGCGCCTGCGGCACCACTTGCAGAAGGCGCACGCTTCGTCCGACGGACCCGTCAGCGAAGCGGAACGCGAGCATCAGATAGACGGAAAGAAACGCTGAAATTTGTTTTTTGGAGATCGACTCATGGCAAGATCGGCAATTCAAACTTTAAATCCTCCGCAAGACCGAACCCAAGGCCGAGCCGTTGAAGCCACGCGTCAGATCGCAATCGTGGTGGGCGCCAGCTTGCTCGTGGCGTTGTGCGCCCACATCACCATTCCCTTGATGCCACTCACGCCGGTTCCGCTCACGGTCCAAAACCTGGGCGTCCTCCTGGTTGGCATGATGCTCGGCAGTCGTCGCGGTTTCGCTGCGCTGGTTCTCTACCTCGTCGAAGGCATGGCCGGCCTGCCGGTCTTCAATCCCACCGGCCCCGGCGGAGTCGCGCAGCTGTTCGGTTTCACCGGAGGATTTCTGCTGGTGTATCCGTTCGTCGCTTTCCTCGCCGGCTATATCTTTGAGCGTGGAACCAAAAGCTTTCTGCGCGCGGCCGTCGCGGCATCTCTCGCTGAGATTCTACTTTTCGTCGGTGGCTTGACCTGGCTTTACATTTTCACGCATTCGTTGGCCAAGGCTTACGTTTTCATCCCAGCCGAAATCGTCAAAGTGATGTTGGCCGCGGCCATCGCCATGCGCTGGCGCGGTCTGATAGCAAAAAAATCAGAGCAGCACTGAATTTCCTGGAGTTCCTAAGATGACAGCCGTATCCGAAACCGCCAAAGCGCCGGGCAGCACCGCCTCCGGTCAGGTGCGCGAGATTACCGTGGCCCACAGCCCGGATTCCGATGACGCCTTCATGTTCTACGGCCTGGCCACCAACAAGGTCCGCACTCCCGGCCTGCGCTTCACTCACACGCTCTGCGACATCGAGACGCTGAACCAAAAAGCGCGTGAAGGCGTCTACGACGTCAGCGCAATTTCCTTCCACGCCTATCCCTATGTACAAGACAAATACGCGCTGATGGCCTGCGGAGGCAGCGTGGGCGAGGGCTACGGTCCCATGATCGTTTCCCCGCGCCCGTTCACCGCGAGCGAAGTCAAGACGAAGCGCATCGCCGTCCCCGGCACACTCACCACGGCTTTCCTGGCGTTGCAACTTTTTGCTCCCGGAGTAGAAACGGAAGTTGTTCCCTTCGACCAGATTATTCCGCAAGTGCTAGAAGGCAAGTTCGAAGCCGGCCTGATCATTCACGAAGGCCAACTCACCTATGACAAGTCGGGCTTGCACCGCATCGTCGATCTCGGCCGCTGGTGGCAAAAGGTGACCGGCCTGCCGCTGCCGTTGGGAGGAAACGCCATCCGCCGCGCCCTCGGCCCAGAACTGATGCCCCAGGTTTCCGCCGCCCTGCGCGAAAGCATCCAATACGGCCTCGATCACCGCGAAGAAGCGTTGTCCTACGCCATGCAGTTCGCCCGCGATCTCGATACGCAGTCCGCCGACAAATTCATCGGCATGTACGTGAACGAACGCACCCTCGATTACGGCGAAGACGGTCGCGAAGCCGTCCGCCGCCTCCTCGACATGGGCCACAAAGCCGGCATCATCGGCCCCGAAGCGAAAGTGGATTGGGTGTGAGATGAAGCTTCGAGCTTCTAGCTCCTAGCTTCTAGCTAATACTGTCTGCTTCCGGCTCTCGGAGAGATCTCGTGACGCCTTCGTTCGAAGAATCTTGCCAGCGCTTTGGTGAATTCCTTATTAGAAACGGGTACCCGAAGGAACTTGTCTGGATCACTTCTGACGATGTTCTTCTAACTGGACGGAGCCTTTTGTACGTGAAACCTCCCAGTGCTGATCTCGGTCGACGGGCTGCGCGTGCACAATTCGAGGCGGCAACAAGGGGGCAGTCGGGTGTTTCCTTCAAGGTGATGTTTGAGACAGATCTCAGGACCCTTTGTACAGTGTGGGTCCCAAATGACGATTCCGAGCGCAAGCGAGCGATGTGCTCAAAGACGGAATTGAAGATGTCTGCGCCCGTCGAAAGAAACAGAGTTCCGATCAAAGAAGTACGAAGTCGCTTTCTCTGGTGGTGTCTGCGGCTGCGGTATCGAGAGAAACAAACCGGGAAGGACGATCTATTTTGGGGTTAGGTTTCCGCGCAATCGAAATCCCCACCCGTCTGTCGTTGGTTTCGCTAGAAGCTAGCAGCTAGGAGCTAGAAGCTTGTCCCCCCAAACCCTCCTCATCGACGCCGACGACACGCTGTGGGAGAACAACATCTACTTCGAGCGCGCCATCGCCCGCTTCATTTCTTTCCTGAATCACCACGAGTTTTCTCCCGAGCAGGTCCGCGCGGTCCTCAATGATGTCGAACGCGAATGCATCGTGACCCACGGTTACGGTCTGCACAGCTTCGCGCACGCTCTAGGACGAACTTTTGAACGCCTCAGTCCAGTCCCAGTTACTCCCGAACTGCACGCGCAAGTCCGAAGCTTCGCCGCCTCGATTGAGAATCACCCGATCGAGTTTCTGCCCGAGGTGCGCGAGACGCTGCGCTATCTGCACGACCGTCATCGGCTGATCCTGGTGACGAAAGGTGCTCACGCCGAGCAGTCAGGAAAAGTTGAGCGCTCGGGAGTCAGAGAATATTTCCGCGATGTCGAAATCGTGGCCGAGAAAGATCGCGCATCGTACGCCCGCGTGGTCGAAAAATATGAGCTCACGCCCAACACCACATGGATGGTCGGCAACAGCTCGAAATCCGACATCAACCCCGCGATGGCCGCAGGCCTGCACGCCGTCTTCGTCCCTCACGGTGACACCTGGATCCTCGAGCACGAAGAAATCAACCCAGCCCCCACCGGTCAAAAGCTCCTCATCGTCGGCCGCTTCGCCGAACTCCGCGAGAATTTCTAAAATCAGTTACACGGCTCGTCATCCTGAGCGTAGCCGTTTTTCAGGCGTAGCGAAGGATCTCCCGCTCAGCCGGCCTAACGCGTAAGCCAAACTGCACTGCTGCCTAATTCACGCAGATGCTAGGTCCCCTCATTGGTTAATGACTTCGCGAAAGCCTTTACGCTGTGAAAGTATCCCCGCAATAGCCCGCCCGTGGCGGAATCATCTTCGTAACCATGTTTTCATTCTCGTCACCGCATCAAACTAACCAACACACTCTCTCGCGCGGAAGATTTCCAACGTGCTACCCTCATCTTGCTCTGCGATCTGGCTCCCACTTCGTCGGTGGCGATTCAGACAAACAATTTACGGCGGCTGTTGCAAACGGTTGAGGCGCTTTCCGAGCTCGGGCCCGCGCTGACGGCGGAGCGCGACTTCTCGGAAACTTCGCAGCTCATGCTGTCGGCCATCATGGAAGCGGCGGGCGCGCGCGAAGGTGCGCTCCTGCTGTTCAATGACAAGCCTGCCATGCTGACCTCCGCTGCGTCTCAGGGCTTTGCCCTAATGCCGGATCCTGCCTTCATTCCTCTCCTGCCCAAACATGTGCACGCGCTCAGCGCGGCGCGCGGCCCGGTCGTGCTCAATTCGTCGACCTATTCGATATTCCTGAGTTCCAACGGCAACGTCGCGCCCGAACTTTTCAAATGCCTCGCCCCGCTGAAAGCTGGAGGCCGCCTCGCCGGAGTAGTCGCACTCGGCCGCCGCCCTGGCGACGCGCTCTATGAAGACAGCGAACTCGACGCGCTCGAACTGCTCTGCAGCTACATCGCGCTCGCCGTCCAGAATCACGCGCTAACCCAAACCATCGCGCAGCGCGTCTCGGAAAATCTCCGCCTCATGGCGTCGCTTCACGGTTTCTACGACAACGCGCTCGAAGCCTTCGCCACCGCCATCGACGTGAAGCACGTCAACATTCACGGGCACTCCCTGCGCGTCGGCCGCTACGCCGCCGCCATTGGCGAAGCCATGGGCATGGAGCCCGGCGAAATCGCCGCCTTGCGCAGCGCCGGCTATCTGCACGACATTGGCAAAGTTGCCGTCGATCGCCGCCTCTTCGGCAAAGTCGGAGCGCTCAATCCCGAAGAGTTCCGCGAAATGGCCGACCACACGACAGTCGGCCACCAGATCGTCAGCAGCGTCGAATTTCCCTGGCCGAAAATTCCAGAGACGGTCCGCTGGCATCACGAGCGCAGCGACGGTTCCGGCTATCCCGACAAACTCGTCCAGGACGACTTGCCCATGCAGGTCCGCATCGTGGGCCTCGCCGATTCCTTCGACGCCATGACCAGCGCGCGTCCCTATCGCGCTCCGCTCTCGGTCGGCAGCGCGCTCAGCGACCTGGTGCGCCTGGCGCCCGACAAATACGATCCCAACGTAGTGCAGGGCCTGCTCATCCAGGTACGCCGCGATGCCGTCGGCAGCAACCGAGCTCCCTTGCTCGACGCCATGCAGGTAAACATCGCCGCCGCCGACATCGATCACCTGGCCGCGACTTTGCAGCACAAAGTCTCCCGCGGCAAGACCTATCTGACCAAAGAGCTCGCCCCCTAGCCGCTCCATTCCAGTTCAAAATTCGCGGACACCTCCGAAAGCCTTACCCTGCAATCACTTTCACGGACGTCACGAACCACCCCCGGCAGCAACTTTTCCCCCCGCAAGGGTTCATAATGAGAGCACCTGCTCCGGCCGGGGAGTCTTGATGAGATCCAGCTTTATCCGATCCAGCTTCGCTCCATTCAGTCTCGAGAAACTCGCTCGGATTCTGCTCTGCCTGACGTTCCTCGTTTCGGTCAGCGCGGTCCCAGAGTTAATCGCCAAGAAAAAAGATAAGGCTACCGACGCGACTCCGAACGAACAAAAGCGAGCCGTGCAGGCGCTCAATCGCCTAACCTTCGGCCCGCGTCCCGGCGACGTTGAGCAGGTCATGGCCCTAGGCGTTGATCACTGGATCGACATACAACTCCATCCCGAGAAAATTCCCGACCAAGCCGTCGAATCCCGCCTTGCCCCGTTCCGCACCCTGCGCATGACTTCGAAAGAAATCGTCGAAGAATTCCCCGACAATCCGATGGTTAAGCAGGTGATGGACGGCAAAAAGTCAATGCCCTCCGACCCCGCCCGCCGCGCGGTATATCAGGTCCAGATCGCGCGCCTGCAGGACAAACAGGAAAAGAAAGAGGAGAAGAAAGAACAGAAACAGCAAAAGCAGGAAGTCGCGGCAGCTCTCGCTCCACCCCTAGCCGCATCCAACGCCAGCGACTCCGCAAAGATGGAAGGAGAACTCGCCGCCGCAGCCGCCACTCCAGACACAACACCAGCAGCCTCAGACAAGAACGAAATGGCCGCGCCGAGCATGACCGCGAGCGCGGGATCGAACCTCGCGTCCGCCAATGAAATCTCGATGCCGGCTCTGCCAGCCCGCAAGCCCGCGCCCGCCGACGATGCCGAAGCCCGCCGCCGCGAAGATCGTCTCTACGCCGACTTAAAAGTTCAATCGCTCATCGACCTCCCGCCCGCCGACCGCTACAAAAAAGTCATGGCCATGTCGATCGACGAGAAAGTCGCGTTCGCAGACTCCGTCCGCGGCGGCAAGAGTCAAGACCTTCTCGCCGGCCTCGACCCCAAGCAGAAAGAAACTCTGCTGGCCATGAACAACCCGCAGGCCGTTGTCCAGGATGAACTCATCCAGGCCAAACTCCTGCGCGCCATCTACAGCGACCGCCAACTCGAAGAAGTCATGACCGATTTCTGGTTCAACCACTTCAACGTTTTCGTAGGCAAGGGCCCCGAGAAAATTTTCCTCACCAACTACGAGCAGGACGTGATCCGCCCCCACGCTCTCGGCAAGTTTGAAGACCTTCTGCTGGCGACCGCCAAAAGTCCGGCCATGTTGTTCTACCTCGACAATTGGATGAGCGAGGGCCCGAACTCCCCGAAAGGCCTCGGCATCCCCGAGCACCCGTCGCACTACACTCCGCACTATCCGCCCGGCAGCCCCTACGTGAAGCGCAAACAAAACAACGGCCTGAACGAAAACTACGGCCGCGAATTGCTCGAACTCCACACCCTCAGCGTGAACGGAGGCTACTCGCAACGCGACGTCACCGAAGTTGCCAAAGTATTCACCGGATGGACCATCGAGAAGCCCTACGAAGGCCTCGGTTTCAAATACGACCCGCGCATGCACGAGCCCGGCCCGAAATTTGTTCTCGGCCATCGCATCAAGCCCAAGGGCGAAGCCGAGGGCAGGGAAGTGCTGCATATGCTCGCCACCAGCCCGCAGACCGCGCATTTTATTTCGCTGAAGCTGGCGCAGCGTTTCATATCAGACGATCCGCCGCCCGCGCTGGTCGATCGCATGGCCAAGACTTTCGAGAAAAAGAAAGGCGACATCCGCGAAGTTCTCACTACGCTGTTCCATTCGCCAGAATTCTGGGCCGACACCACCTATCGCGCGAAAGTGAAAACCCCGCTTGAGTTCGTAGCCTCAACCGTCCGCGCCACCGGCGCCACCGTGGACGACGCCATGCCCCTGGCCCGCCAGATCGGCAACATGGGCATGCCGCTCTACGCCGCTCAGCCGCCCACCGGCTACTCCATGAAGGCCGACACCTGGGTGAGTTCGTCCGCCCTGCTGAACCGCATGAATTTCGCCCTGGGCCTGACCGCCGGAAAATTCCACGGAGTGAAAGTCGACTCCGTGCAGCTAGCCGGAGGCCCGCCCGCCCCCGCCGACGCGACCGCAACGCTCTCCGCGCTAGAAGGCAAGCTGCTGGCCGGAGACGTCTCAAAACAAACGCACGATTCAATCATGGCGCAAATTAATGTGGTGCAACCTAATGTAGGGCAAACTACTACGGCGCAAATGAGTGCGGCTAAGACCAATGTGACGCAGACGAATACTGCGCAAGTTGAAGCGTCAGCCAAAGCAGCGCCAGCTCCACCAACGCCCGTTCAGCCGGTGAAAGATTCGCAACCGAAAAAACGCAAGCCCGCCGACGTGCCGCGTCCCCCGGACGCAAGCACCATCGCCGGCCTGCTGCTAGGTTCGCCGGAGTTTCAGAAGAGATAGCTTTTGGCTTTTAGCCTTTGGCTCAAGCCCTCGACCGCAGTCCACAGGGCAACCATAGGGATCGAAGCCAAGAGCCAAGAGCTGAGAGCCAGGAGCCGCCTTATGTCCATCACGCGTCGCATTTTCCTCCGCAACAGCACGCTCGCCGTTGTCGGCACCGCCGCAGTCCCAAGTTTCCTCACCCGCGCAGCTTTTGGCGCCGTCGACGTCGGCGCACCCACCAAGCGTCTGGTCGTAATTTTTCAGCGCGGCGCGGCCGACGGCCTGAACATCGTGGTCCCGCACTCCGATCCGCAGTATTACGCCATGCGTCCCACCATCAACATTCCGCGCAAATCGGTCCTCGATCTCGATGGCCACTTCGGCCTGCATCCCTCGCTAGCATCGTTTCAGCCGCTCTGGCAGCAGGGCCATCTCGCCATCGTTCACGCCGCCGGCTCGCCCGACACCACCCGCTCGCACTTCGACGCGCAGGATTTTATGGAGACCGGCACTCCCGGTGTGAAAGCCACCGAAGACGGATGGCTCAACCGCTCTCTCCACAATCTGCCCGGCTCCAAATCAGCAACGCCGCCGCAGACTTCTCCCTTTCGCGCCATCGCACTCGGGTCATCCGTGCCGCGCATCTTGAGCGGCGTCGAACCTACCGTCGCCATGAACAACATCAACGATTTTTCAGTAGGCGGAAAAAGCTCCAAGCCCTCGCCCGCCGCCACAGCCTTCGAGGCCATGTACGACCACTCCTCCGACACCTTGCTGCATGGCACCGGCGAGGAAACTTTCGATGCGGTGAAGATGCTGAAAACCGCCGACCCAGGAAAATACACGCCAGCAGCCGGCGTAAATTATCCGAAGGGACGCTTCGGCGACAGCCTCCGCCAACTCGCGCAACTGATTAAAGCGAATCTTGGAGTGCAAGTCGCGTTTGCCGACATCGGCGGCTGGGACCACCACGTCAACGAAGGCGCAACCGAAGGCCAACTGGCCAACGTGCTCGGCGATTTCTCGCAATCCCTCGCCGCCTTCTGGACCGATCTCGGCGATCTCGGCGAAGACACCGTCGTCGTCACCATGTCAGAATTCGGCCGCACCGCCCGCGAAAACGGCAACCGCGGAACCGACCACGGCCACGCCAATGTCATGTTCGTTCTCGGCGGCCCGGTCAAAGGCGGCAAAGTCTACGGCCGCTGGCCCGGCCTCGAGCAGTCGCAACTCTACGAAGGCCGCGACCTCGCGCTGACCACCGATTTCCGCCAAGTCATAGGCGAAGCCGTCGCCGGCCACATGGGAAATAAAGATCTAGCCAACGTTTTCCCGGGCTACGACAATCAGCCCGGAAAATTCCTGAAGGTCCTCGGCTAGGTATCATCATTGCCTCGCGGGAACCGCCTTCGCAGCGCTCCTACAAAGGCGGCATCAGCCTTTGTAGAGACCATTTCGAGAGGCGAAAATCCTTTCCGCCACGACAACCAGAAGGTCGTCAGCAACAAAAT
>Ga0210391_10000350_pt1 | contig 51777 bp, 36 predicted proteins | sample IncBWC12OmetaG_FD_160573 | JGI IMG/M metagenome (GOLD analysis project Ga0210391, IMG submission 160573) | Forest soil microbial communities from Barre Woods Harvard Forest LTER site, Petersham, Massachusetts, United States - Inc-BW-C-12-O ...
CGGCGATCTGACCGTTGCGTGAAAAATCGGAGCGGACAGCATCCTTTTCGCGCGCGGAATGTATTTCAACGACACGCGCAACAACGGAACGATCGGGCAGGGCAACAGCATCCGGCTGGGAGAGGGCGCGCTGGGCGCCAATCTGGATCTGGGCGAGTTCGGGAACGTGCAACTAAGAACGTACGCGGATTTTGAGACCTACAAGCAGAGCTTTTTCTCGGTGGCGCTGAACCAGAACAGCCAGCATCTGACGGATTTGCAGACGGTGCCGGCGCAGGGCATCGGCGGGTCGGGGCTTTGGACCAAAAATGTGGGCAAGCGCCAGACTCTGGTGGCGGGTTACGACGACCACGTGGAGCTGGGACACAGCAACGAGCAGATTTTTTCGTCCGTCACCGGGGACAATACAAAAGATACGGCGACGGGCGGGCACCAGCGGACCATGGGCGTATTCGGCGAGGACATATTCCAGCTGAAGCCGGGATGGACGCTCGAGGTAAGCGGGCGATTCGACGACTGGCGCAACTTCGACGCGTTTCTCTACACCGACCCTTTCATCCCGGCAGGAACTCCGACGACGTTGAATTATCCCAGCCGGTCCTATACGGCCTTCAGCCCGCGCGCGAGCATCGTGAACGCGATCAACTCTCATGTGTCGTGGTCGGCGAGCGTCTATCGCGCATTTCGCGCGCCCACGCTGAATGAACTCTACCGTTCGTTCCGGCAGGCGAACAATTTGACGGATGCGAATCCGAATCTGACTGCCGAGCGGCTGACGGGCGGAGAAGCCGGCCTGGCGGTGCGCGGCTTGAGCGACCGCATCCAGATTCGCGGGAGCGTATTCATCAACGCGATCGTCGATCCGGTTTCGAGCGTGAATTGCCAGGTCGTGCCGGTGCCGGCGATTTGCCCCGCGCCGACGGCGAATACGAACACGTTCGTGCGTGAGAATTTGGGAAAAACGTTCGCGCCGGGATTCGAGATCGACTGGCTGGCGCGGATTACGGACCGGTTCGAGCTTTCGGGCGGATATCAGTTCGTGGACGCGACGGTGATCAGCGCGCCGGAGCAGCCGGAGCTGGTGAATACCTGGGTGCAGCAGGTGCCGCACAATGAATTCACGTTCCAGGGCCGGTACACGAATCCGTCGCTGGTTTCGTTTACGGTCGAGGGGCGGTTTGTGGGGATGCAGTTCGACACGAACCAGCTGCCGATGGGTAATTTTTTCGTGATGGATGCGATGGTGTCGCGGGATTTCGGGCATGGGGTCGAGCTATTCAGCGCAGTCGAGAATTTGTTTAACGAGGAGTATGTGTCGACGGCCGCGACGTCGTTGTCGCCCGAGCAGCGGGGATTGCCGATTGCCGGGAGGGTTGGATTCAGGTTCGATTTTCCTTCGAAGAGGTAAGCAACAGCCGTGGGAGCGATCGCGAGCGCGTGCAAATCGCCCAGGCGAAGCGGTGTTCGTCAGACATGTTCGGTTCGCGCCACGGGCGAGACCCCCGTCGAGGCATGAGTGACTGCCACCAGAACCCAGTTGCTAGTGCGTGCCGACTAGATCGGGCGGCGGGTATTCGGGTAGCTTGGCGTTCTTGGCGTCGGTGCGCTTCACCTCGAGGTCGTCGAACAGGATGGAAGGGACGATTACCGTGCTCGGGACCGTGCCTTCACGGTTGCTGACCAGCGGATCGTTTCCGACCGCCACGAGATCGTTGCGGAGGGCGCGCGTATCAAGCTCGTCGAATTCGGCGCCACGCACGATTTCCTGGTGGCCGTCGTTCACATAGACACGGTATAGCAGGCGCGGCTCGTAATCGGAGCCGCCGAGCGTTTCGACGTAGTAACAGAAGGGTCTGTTTTCCTGGCGGCAGAGCTCGATGAGCTTGGCTTTGATTTCGTCGGGTGAAAGCGTCTGCTTCGATCGCACGATCAGATTGCCCAGGCTGGGCCCAGCCGATTGTCCTGCGGCGGCGCGGCCATGGCCGTTCGATTCCGGGAAATCGCGGATCGGTTCGCGGCCCAGCAGATAATTTACGAGCTGGCCGTCCTGGACGACGACGACTTTCTGCGCTCGCACGCCTTCGTCATCGGCATCGTAGCCGCCGATTAAAGTTTTTCCGCCGAAACTTTTCAGCGTGGGATCGTCTTCGACCGAAACGAACGCTGGAAGGACGCGACTCTTGTAATTCGAAGCGTAGTCGCCGACGGTGCGCGCGGATTCGCCGGGTTTGGGGCGTTTGCCGAGAACGTTGGTGCCGACCATGCCGTAGAAGACGTCGCTGGCAGCGTCGTTCGAGAAGAGCACCGGGCCGCGATAGTCTTCTTCGACGACCGGGGCGTCACGGAGAGCTTTGAGAGTCTCCAGCATTTTCGCTGTATCGGTTACGAACTGATCGGGAGTCGGCAGCTCTTTGATCGAAGCGGCAACGTAATAGGGACCGCGCTGGAGGCGCATGCCATCGGCGGCCTGTGTGGTTCCCTCATCGCTCAAATAATAGACCGCGTAGCCGTGGCGCGTGACACTGCCTTCGGTGTTGATGAAATAGTCGTTCGAGCCGCGGAAGCGGGCCGTGGCGGTAAGCGATTCGAGTTTCAGGTCGGTGCGGAATTGCGCCGTCGCTTTTTCGATGGCATCGCGCCAAGGCTTTGGATCGTAATCGAGTCGTGCAAGCGGCTCGATGGATACGAGCGCGGTCTCGTGGGAGAAATCGTCGAAGGGCTGATCGGCGGTGTACTGGCGCATCTGCGCCTGTTTCGCGGCGAGAGATTCGCTGGCGATTTTGTAAGCGGCGTCGGTGGCGGACCAGAGCTGCCACCGGAGGGCGGTAGGATTGTCGTCGATGGGCCCGAGCGTGGAGACGCCGACGCCGGGACCGTAGTAGCTGTCCTGTTTGTAGTCGCCCACGCGGACGGTGACGCGGATGACCCGCGTGTGCGCGTACTGGTCTTCGCGAAGTGCGCCGAAGGCGGCCTCGGCCTGATACTGCTCGACGTCCGTGACGCGGTATTCGATGTAGTAGGGCGGGGGAACATTTTCCATTTTGAGCTGCGATCTGGAGCGGTCGAGCTCTTCCTGCATGGCTTTCAGGATGGGATCGGATTTTGCTGCCGACGGTTGCTGGGCGCGCGCGATCGACGGAATCACGAACGCGATCAGCAGCAACAAAAGAAATTTCCCTCGACGGGCCATGGAGGTGAAGGGAGCGAGTGCAGCCAAGAAATTCCGCCGGGCACGGCATAGCGCGCCCTTACGGAGAGAAAGGCGACAAGCCTCTGGGACGCCGCAGCCCAGAATCATGGCTTTTTCTCCGCCGGGGGTGCTGGCGCTCGGTCGATGCCGGGAGGAGAGATGATCGGCGGGCGCTGCGAACCCTTGGCTTTCTTTTGGACCTCGATTTCGGAGAAAAGCATCGCGGGGGCGGCGGCTGAGACTGGAATCTGGCCGGATTCGGCGCCGCAGATGCCGTTAAAGACCTGCAGGGTGTCGCCGGTGAGCAGGATGGTGTTCAGCGAGAGCAGCGGAGTGCCGACGATATCGACACCGCGAACGAGCTCGTCCGGGCGGCCGTCGGGATAGATGCGATACACCATCACGGGAATCACCTGAAACGCCTGGGGCAAGGCGCGCGTCGTGAGCGTGAAGCCGCCTTGAATATCCTCGAAGTAGAGACCGTAGGGCTTGTTCTGTTTCTTGATCTCTTCGATGAACTTCGCACGGAGCTCGGAATCGCTTACCGTGTGTGTGGAGGTGACGATGAGGTTGCCCTGGCGGCCCGTGGCCATGAGACCTGCTTGGCGGCGGCCGTGGCCATTGGAATGATCGAAACCTGTGATGGGCATGCGGGACATCAGAAAATTTCTGAGAACTCCGTTGTCGACCGCGACGACTTTCTGCGCGGGAACTCCTTCGTCGTCGTACGCATAGGTGCCGGCGAGTTTTGTTCCGTTAAGCTGCGCCAGCGTGGGATCGTCGACGACAGTGAGGAACGGGGGCAGAACTTGCTGGCCGACTTTCTTGGTGAAGGTCTGGCCCTGGCCTTCGTCACGCTGGCGATGCCCTTCGAGGCGATGCCCGAGAACTTCGTGGAAAAACACAGCGGCCGCGCGGCCCGAAAGCATCGCCGGGCCCACGTAAGGCTCGGCGGAGGGAGCGGCGCGAAGCGCCTTCAAATCCGCGGCGATTTTGTCGACCTTGGCGTTCAATTCCGCTTCCGAAGGGAGCTGATCAGGCGAGGCTTCCTGAAACGTTTCGACGCGCAACAATTCCATTCCGTCTTCGGCGCGCGATTCACCCTCGATGACCAGGCGCGCGGTGGCTGAGGATTGCTCGAGAGCCGCGCCCTCGCTGGTGGTGATGTAGGAGCGCCCGGAACTTGTCGAAAGCAGTATCACCGAGGTATAGACGTCGGGATATTTCAGGAATCGCTCCGAGACGTGGCGGACGCGATCTTCCCAAGGCTTCAGATTATCCGGAACCTTCGCCGAGGCCGGACCGAGGAATGTCTGTGGCGAATCCTGCGAAAAATCCGGGGACTTGTCTTCTTCCGCCGACTGCACGGCCTGGTTCGTCTTGACGCGCAGGAATGCCGAGGAAGCCTGCTCGTATTCGCGGTCGGTAAGCAGCCAGAGAACGCGCGCGAGAGCATCGGGACTATCGCCCAGGGGCATGCCGCCGGAGCTGATGCCGGAGGGGCGGCTTTGCGAATGCGTGTTGTCGAGAGCCGGTGTGCCGACGCGCATCATCACGTCGGCCTGGCGGCGGTGCTGGGTGGTGGAAATGATCAAGCCGCCGTCGGAGCCGGCGATGGTCGAGCCTTCGCCGTCGTTGACGGCGTAGGCAAGGTAGTAGGGAGCCGGATCGGATTTCGCGAGCGATGTGGTGGCGCGTTTCAGCTCGTGCTGCATGGTTTGAAGCAGAACGTCAGGCTGCGGAGGCGAGGAATGCGCAGCGAATGGGATTCCGCAGAGGACAAGAAGAGCGCAGATTACCGTGCGAATGTGGAAGCGAGTCATTCGAAGTCGTTTTATGGATGTGAAATATCAATTTAGCATAGGTGGTTTTCGGGCGCGGGAAAAACCGGGCTTTGTGTGCGGCAAGGTTACGTCTTACAGGTCCGCGGCGAATGCCCGGGGCCTCTACCCTTTCTCTTGACGTTCGTAGGGTGCGCGTTCGAGCCAGGCGACGACGATGAGTCCGGCGACGGCCAGGACTCCGGCCAGCGCGTATGCGGCAACGGGCGAAATGCGCGGGACCAGGATGGCGAGGCCGCCGAGAATCCCGCCGAGGCCATAGAGCACGATTACGGCGCCGCGATGGCCGAGGCCGAGATTGGAAAGGCGGTGCGCGGTGTGGTCCTTGCCCGGCGTCGTGAACGGGATGAGCCCGCGGCGGGAACGGGAGATCGAGACGAGAGTGGTGTCGAAGATCGTGACGCCGAGGATGAGCACGGGAACGAGCCACGCGGCCGGGAAATGCGCCGCACCTTCGGGACGAATTTTCAGGCCGAGCGTGGCCATCAGGAATCCGAGGAACATGGCGCCACCATCGCCCATGAAAATTTTCGCGGGATTGAAATTCCAGATCAGGAAACCGAGAGCGGCGCCGAGAGCGGCGGCCGCCAGCGTGCGGACCATCGTTTGCCCGTTGAGCGTGGCCGTCAGAGTGAAGTAGGCGGCGGCTATGGCGGCGATGCCGGCGCAGAGCCCGTCCATGTGGTCGAGAATGCTGAACGAAGCGGTGATGCCGACGACCCAGACCAGTGTTAGACCGATATCGAGGACCAGGCCTGCGGCGCCGGGGACGAACTCCGAGAAAATCTGGGCGCGAACTCCGGAGACGATCAGGATGATCGCGGCGATCGGCATGCCGATGAAGAGCTTGACCTGATGATGCAGGAGTTTTCCATCGTCCAGCAAACCGACAGCGGCAAGCAGCGTGGCACCCGCCAGAATTCCGGCGATCTGGACGTGCGGAGCGCCGCGAAGAGTGAACAGAATGGCGAGGACGAAGCCGAGATAGATGGCGATGCCACCCAGGAGCGGGATGGGGCTTAGATGAACTTTGCGCGGACCGGGGAGGTCGACCATGCCGAAGTGCAGGGCCAGACGCCGGACTGGGACGGTGAGCAGCAGGGATCCCATGAGCGCGACGGCGAAAGCGATCAGATCGGAAGAGAGAACCATCTAGTGCGTTCCGTTTTTTCCGGACGCCGCCTGCTCGACGACCTCGACGTAGCGCCCTAGCTCATTCACTCTAGCATACCGTTTCGCGGTTTCCCGCGCGCGGCGGCCCATTTCCGCAAGCCTTGCGGGGTCGCTGCGAAGCTCACGAATTGCTGCGGCCACGGCGGCCGGATCGTCCGGATCCGCCGCGAGGCCGCATCCGGCTCCGGTTACGATGCGCGCCGCGTCACTGTTGGATGCAGCGACGGCGAGAACGGGTCTGCCGGCCGCGAGAATTGAATAGAGCTTGCTTGGAACCACGACGCCCTCGAGTCCCCGGCGCACGGTGACGATGTGAACGTCTCCCGCCATCATCACGTGCGGGATTTCGCTCGCCGGGCGAAACGGCACGAAGCGAACGTTCGGCAAATCCGCGGCGGACGCGCCCACGGCGTCGCGATTTGCGCCACCTCCTACGAACACCAGGCCCGTCTTTTCGTTGCTCAGAATTTTCGCGGCGGCCAGGAGGGTGTTCCAGGAGCCGTAGAAGCCGAGATTCCCGGCGTGGATGAGGACGAACGGGAAGCCGCCGCGGATTTCCTGCACGATCTTCCCCACCAGGGGATCGGACGGGTCGGGCGCCGATTCCGGAAACGCTGTGCCGTGACGGACGACGACAACGCGTTCGGGCGCGACTCCCTTGGCGAGAATGCGTTCGCGCATGTCGTCACCAAGCGCGATAACGCGGGCGGCCTGATGCAGTGCGCGGCGATGCATCTTTTCCCAACGATCGACCCACGCGCTGGGACGGACGATCTCGCCGCCGAGCGCCATGTCCGGATACAGATCCTGAATGTTGTAGATAAACGGGCAACCGAGCCTGCGGGCGACGAATGCTCCGGCGATTCCGGCAACGGGCGGATCGGTCATCGCCAGGACGACGTCGGGACGCAGCGCGATGGCCCGCGGGACGGCGAGCGCGAGATAGGTGAGGTAATTCGAGACGCGGCGGCGCATGCGATGGCGGGGGTAGGCGGTGGAACCGACGCATTCGACCAGCACGCCATTGCGTTCGCTGCGGCGCAAGAAAGCAAACGGATAGTACTCGTCGGGATCGTAGGACGGTCGGCCGGCAACGACGGTCACTGTGTGGCGCCGCGCCAGAGTTTCGGCGATCTCAGCGGCGATCTTGGCGGTGGCGGATGTGTCAGGTGGGTAGTATTCGTTGAAGAGCAGGATGTGCATGCGGTTTTACTTAGCGGGCGCGGCGAAGCGCTCGCCGGAATCGTCCCCACCGCTTGCGCCGGCGAGAGCGGCCGCGGATTTCTTCTCCAGGATCGAATTGCCCATCACCAGGACGTCCATTTGCGTACGGCGGAAACAGTCGAGTGCTTCCTCGGGGCGGCAAACGATCGGCTCGTTGTCGTTGAAGGATGTGTTGAGCACGACCGGCACGCCGGTAAGATCGCCGACTTTGCGCAGAAGTTTCCAATATAAAGGATTCGCGGAGCGGCTGACGGTTTGCAGGCGCGCGGTGCCGTCGACGTGCGTGGGCGCGGGAATCACGGAGCGTTTTTCGGCGCGCACGGGGTAGGCGAAGGTCATGAACGGCGAGGGATGCGTCTGCTCGAAATACTCGCCGACGGCCTCTTCGGTGATCGAGGGCGCGAAGGGGCGGAAGATTTCGCGGTGCTTGATCCGGCGATTGAGGATGTCCTTCATCTCGGGGCGGCGCGGATCGGCCAGGATGCTGCGATTGCCGAGGGCGCGGGGCCCCCATTCGGCGGCGCCCTGATACCATCCGACGATTTTTCCTAGGGCGATGTGGCGCGCGGTCGATTCCAGAAGCGCGGTTTCATCAAGCTCGGCGATGGCGGCTTCCCCGGACCCTGATGCGCTGGCGGCAACCTGTTTCATCTCGGCGGCGGAATATTCCGGGCCCCAGTAAGCATGGTCCATGGTGAACTCACGCGGGCGGCCGAGGATTTCATGCTGCACGGCAAAAGCAGCGCCTACGGAAAGGCCTGCGTCACCCGCGGCAGGCTGCACGTAGACACGCTCGAATGGCGTGGTGGTGAGAACTTTAGCATTCGCGACACAGTTGAACGCGACGCCCCCCGCGAGGCACAGCGATTTCTGGCCGGTTTCGGCGGCGAGGCCCCTCCAGCAGGAGACGAGAACTTCCTCGAGCGCGGCCTGCATGCTCGAGGCGAGATTGTGGTGGCGCTGGGTGAGCGGTTCGTCCGCTTTGCGCGCGGGGCCGAGTCGTTTTTCAAGGTACGGCGAAAAAAGACGGCCGAGGACCGGCGTGCTCGTTGCATCGCGCCAGGTCATTTCGGAGCCTTGGGACTGGTGAATAAAATATTTGAGACCCAGGCGGAAGGAGTGCGCTCCTTCGGCCCGGACGATGCGGCGGAACTCGTCGAGAAATTCCGGCTGGCCGTAGGCGGCGAGGCCCATCACCTTGTATTCGTCGCCGAATTTCCAGAAGCCGAGATATTGCGTGAGCGCGGTGTAGTACATGCCGAGCGAATGCGGGAACGCCACCTCGCCGAGAACGCGCATGCGCGGGCCTTCGCCGGACGCGCACAGGAAGCTCGCGAAATCGCCCAGGCCGTCGGCGGAGAGCACGGCCGCCGTTTCGAACGGCGAAACGAAGAAGGCGCTGGCCATGTGGGCGCGGTGGTGCTCGATGCGATGGAACCGGGCGCGGATCGTATCCGGCGCGATTGCAAAGGCGGATGCGAGATCTTCGCGAACACCTGCAAATTTCCTCATCACGCGCAGGCGATCGAGCGCAAATTTCGGCATGCGCATGGCGAAGCGCAGCTTGGTGCCGAGGCGCGCGTAGGGATCGCGCGGAATCGCGATGTGATCGACTTCGGAAAGTTTCACGCCGGCGCGATCGAGGCAGAACCCAATCGCGCGGGCGGGCAAACCGGCGGCGTATTTCACGCGGTTAAGACGCTCTTCCTCGACGGCGGCGATCAGGCGGCCGTCGACCACAATGGCCGCGGAGGCGTTGGCGTGATAGGCGTTCACTCCCAGAATGATCATCGGTTGTTGGATGCGGCCGGTCGATTCCTCGCTACCGATCCGCCGTCACGAGATAGCCACTGCGGCGGATTTCGGTTGATCGACGATGGGAGCGCTGCCGAGCGTGACGTTGCGCTTCACCCATTCGTTCAGCACGTAGAGGCTCCAGGGACGCGACCAGGTGGTGCGGCCCGCGAGATAATCGCTCCATACTTTTTCCGCGAATTCGCGCGGGAGCGGCTGCTCAAGAGCCGGCGACCAATCCGCAATGCCCGCGGCTACGCGCTCACCGAGCGAACCACGCAACCAATTCTCCCACGGAAACGTGAACGTGCGCTTCTGCTGCGCGAGAATTTCTTCGGGGAAGACATCGCGGAGTGCTTCGACGAGCAGTGATTTGGGGCGCGCCGTGGGGTGCTTGGCTTTTTCCGGCAGCGACAGGACGTAATCGACGAGCGGCGCATCAAGAAACGGGACGCGCACTTCAAGCGAGTGGCGCATGCTCATGGCGTCGGTGTCGCGCAACAGCGTGTTGAGCATGTAGGAGCGCAGTTCGAGCCACGACACCGCGGTGAAATCATCCATTGAGCGAGCGCGGGCGGTGGAATCAGCAAACGATTGGTACGACGGCGAATTCTTCCAGGCGGAATACGCGCTGTGAAGTCCGTCGGCGGCATTTTCGGGAGTGAAGAGCAGACGAGTGAAGAAATACGGATGCGGTAGCGCTGCGGGATCGAGAACGGCGGCCGTTGCTTTGCGCGAAGAGTCCGGCGTCGAGCCGAATCGGTTCGATCTCGAGAGGGCGTTCGCGACGAGAGCTCGCAGCGGAGGCGGGAGCATGCGCGCGAACCGCATGGCGTGGGAGATTTTCGGCGTCGAGGCGAACGTGCCGTAACCGCCGAACAGTTCGTCGCTGCCGAGACCGGAGAGGGCGACTTTGAGTCCTGACTGGCGCGCGGCCCAGGATACAAAGTAGGTGTTGATGCCATCCATGCTGGGCTGATCGAAGCCCTGGATGGCTTCATCAAGCCGGCTCAGAACTTCGTCGCCGGAAAGCGTGAGTTCGCGGTGATCCGTTTTCAGACGCGTCGCGGTGCGGCGGGCAATTTCGGCTTCGCTGAAGTCCTTGTCCGCATCGGCGAAAGCGACGGTAAAGGTGTGAATTGGGGCGCGGGCGCGGCTGGCGAGAGCGGCGATGGCGGTGGAATCGAGGCCGCTGCTCAGGAAGACTCCGACCGGAACATCGGCGATCAGGTGACCTTCCACGGCTTTTTCGAGCAGCGCCCGAGTTCTCCGCGCAGTCTCCGGCGCGGGCGCGGACTCGCGCGTTTCGACCGGAGCGTCCCAATATCGCTTTGGCACTGGCGCAGCGGAGACCCTATTTTCCGCGGCGAAGATCATCCGATGACCCGGCGGAAGCGAGGACACTCCCTCGACCAGCGTCTCGGGCTCGCACACCGAACCAAAAAGCAAATACCCGGGAATCGCCTCGGCGGAAATGCGCGCCGGGACGAGGCCGCTCGCGAGCAGCGCGCGAACCTCCGATGCGAAGACGAGTTTTCCCGCGACGAGCGCGTAATAGAGGGGTTTGATGCCCATGCGATCGCGCGCCAGAAACACACGCGCAGCACGACCCGCACGGCCCTGGGGCATTTCGACGATGGCAAACGCGAACATGCCGTGCAGCCGCTCAACCGAGCGCTCGCCCCACGCTTCATAGGCGCGCAGGACGACTTCGGTGTCCGAACGCGTGCGAAAACGGTGACCTGCGGATTCAAGCTCCGCGCGCAACTCGAGAAAATTGTAGACTTCGCCGTTGTAAACAATCGCGAGCGTGCCGGCATCGCTCCAGACCGGCTGGCTGCCTCCGGCCAGATCGACAATGCTGAGGCGGCGCATCCCCGCCGCGACCGGCGGCGCGAACAGAATCCCCTCTTCATCGGGGCCGCGATTGAACATCGCAGCCATCATACGGCGGACGACGGGCTCGCTCGCTTCGCGCGATTCGATCCCGACCACGCCGCAGATTCCACACATCAGAGCCCCGCTTCCTTGAACGACAGGCGCGCGATCGCCGACCAATCGGCGTCGGCCATTCCCTGCGCCGTAGCCGCCAGCATGCGGTCGCGAATCAGGCTTGCCAGCGGCAGGGGCACGGCGACGTCCTCGGCGGCGGCAAGAACGAGGCGATTGTCCTTCATGCCCAGCGCCATCCGAAAGCCGACGGGCTCGAAATTATTCGCGGCAACCATCGGGCCGTACGTCCGATAGACGGGCGCGGAGAACAGCGAGCCGACGAGCACTTCGAGAAATTTGTCCGCATCCACGCCGGATTTTTTGATCAGGGCAAAGGATTCGCCGAGGCTTTCGATCACCACGGTGATTAGAAAATTCCCCGCGACTTTCACGACGTTGGCAGCCGGCGGATCGTCTCCGACCACGTAGGTCTTCTGGCCCATGGCGTCAAAAAGCGGCTGGCAGCGCGCGATTTGATCGGCCGGACCAGCAGCGGCGATCACCAGCTTGGCCGACTCCGCGGCATCCGGGCGCCCGAAAACGGGAGCCGACACGAAATGCTGCCGGCGCTCGCGATGCGCGGCGACCAGCCGGCGGGAAATCGCAACACTCATGGTGCTCATGGCAATGTGGACAGCGCCGGCGGGCAGGGAATGGATCGCAGCGTTGTGGCCGAGGACGATGCTCTCGATCGCCGCGTCGTCTGCGACCATGGTGATGATGGCTTCCGCGTCCGATGCGGCTTGTCCCGGCGTGCGCGCCACTTTGGCGCCGAGTGAGGCGAGCTCTTCGGCGCGGCTCTGCGTCTTGTTGTAAACCGTGAGCGAATGGCCCGCCTTGATCAGATTGCGAGCCATTTCCGAACCCATATTGCCGAGCCCGAGGAAACCGACTTTCATCTCGAGAATCCCTCTTTCTTTAGTGCGTGGCCGTCTGTACTGCGGATTCCGTGCGCCCGGAATCCGGATGCCAACCGAGCTCGCCGAGAATCCGGCTGGCGGAACGCACAAGCTCGGACTTCACGCGATCCAGATCGCCGTAAAGCAGTTTGCCTCCGCGCTTGCGCCATTCGCCGGCGATCATCACCGAATCGATATTCGCAAGATTCGCCTGCATCAGAACGGTTGCAACCGGATCGTGCACGGGCCAGAGATTCAGCGCGTCCGCTCGGATGAAAACCAGGTCGGCCTGCTTGCCCGGCGCGATGGAGCCGAGCCGATCCTGCATGCCGAGCATGCGCGCTCCTTCGACGGTGATCCAGCGCAGCGCCTCGCGTGCGGGAATCGTGGAGGTGGCGGGGATTCCGCCCGTCGCGGCGCGGCATTCGGCGTTGTCGAGCGCGCGTTGATGCTCGAGCGCCATGCGGGCGACGGTGAGCATGTCGCCGGAAATGACGCTTTCCAGATCGACGCCGAGCGAGGGCGCGGTGCCGAGTTTGCGGAGCCGGCCCGTGATCGGATGGCCGTGCCCCTGCGCCATTTCGTTTTCGGGAGCAACGGAGAACGTGACTCCGAGGTCGACGAAGCGCTTCAGGCGATCGTCCGCCAGATCGTTGCCGTGAACAATATTCACGCAGTCGCCCACGAGTCCGTCGCGCTCCAGCGCGCCCCAGCCGCCCGGAGTTTTCGCCGCGCCGCCACCCTGATGCATCGACGCGACCAGACCCAGCTCGCGCGCCAAGCGAAAATCGTGGATCGACACGTCGAGCGTCGAATAGTGTGGCCCGAGGATGGCGAGGCCGAGCGTAAGCAGCTGATCTCGAGAGGCGAATGGGCCGCGCAGCAGGCGTTCGACTTCCGCGCGCGGATGCGGAACTTCCGAGAAATGTTTTTCGCCGGGCTTGGGATCGGGCTTCGGCGAACCATGGAAAAACGCACCGCGAATTCCGGACTCGCGCAGTCCTTCGATTCCCGCATCGGTGTGCGCGGGCGTGGGATTGTTGTGGCACCAATCGACCAGCGTCGTCGTGCCGCAATTGATCTGATTCAGCGCGCCGGCGAGCGTGCCGATGCGAATGTCCTCGGGCTGGAAGCGCGTAGCAAGGCCGGCATGCACCCAGCGAAAATACTCCAGCAGCGTCCAGTTCGCGGAGATCGCACGCAGGCCGGTCTGCCAGGTGTGCATGTGCGCGTTGATCAAACCGGGAATCAGGATGAATGCGCTGCCGTCGAAAAGCTCCGCATCCGGCGCGTGGACACGCTCGCCGACCGCGGCGATCCGGTCGTCTTCGACGAGCACATCGCCGGGCCGCAAATCGCCCTGCTGGGGATCCAGGGTGATGACCGTGGCGTTTTGGATCAGCAATTTGCGCATAGGTGTTTCACACGCCGGCGTACGTTTGCCGCCGGAGGAATTCTCCGCTGCCCGCTTTGCCGACGAATTTTCCGTTTTCGATAATTGTGCGCCCGCGAGAGAGCACGCTTTTCGGAAGTCCCTTCACTTTGATTCCCTCGAACATCGAGTAATCGACTCTCATATGATGCGTCGCCGCGCTGATCACCTGCTCGGCATTCGTATCGAACACGACGAGATCGGCATCCGAGCCCATGGCGATCGTTCCCTTGCGCGGATAGAGCCCGAAAAGCTTCGCCGGAGCGGTGGCGACAAGTTGCACGAAACGGTTCGGCGAAAAACGGCCGCCGTGCACGCCGCCCGTATAAATCAGGCTCAATCGGTGCTCGATGCCCGGGCCGCCGTTGGGAATTTTCGTGAAGTCGTCTTTGCCAAGCTCCTTCTGTTCCTTCATGCAGAAAGGGCAGTGATCGGTTGAAACAACCTGCAGCGTGTCCTGCGCGAGACCTTGCCACAGCTTTTCCTGATGCCATTTTTCGCGCAGCGGCGGCGTGAAGACGTACTTCGCGCCCTCGAAGCCGGGCGCGTCCATTTTGTCGAGTGAAAGATATAAGTATTGAGGGCAGGTTTCCGCATAGGCCGGCACGCCGCGGTCGCGCGCTTCGCGGACTTTTTCGAGCGCGTCGTTGCAGGAAAGATGCACGATATAGACGGGCGCGCCGGCCATTTCCGCCAGGGCGATGGCGCGGGCCGTCGCTTCGCCCTCGGCCGTCGTGGGCCGCGTAAGCGCGTGATATTTCGGTGAGCGCTTGCCCTCCGCGAGCGCTTTCTGCACGATCACGTCGATCACGCCGCCATTTTCCGCGTGCATGCAGATCAGGCCGCCGTATTTCGCGGCTTGCGACATGGCCCGAAAGATCGTGGCGTCGTCCACCATCAGCACGCCCGGATAGGCCATGAACAATTTGAAGCTCGAAACGCCCTCGCGGATCAGCGCGCCCATTTCCTCCAGCTGCGACGAGCCGAGGTCGGTGATGATGCAGTGAAACGCGTAGTCGATCACCGCCTTGCGGTCGGCCTTTTTCATCCAGGTTTCAAACGCCTGGCGCAGGCTCTGCCCTTTTTGCTGGATGGCGAAATCGATCAGCGTGGTGGTTCCGCCATAGGCCGCGGCGACCGTGCCGGATTCGAAATCGTCGGCGCTGGTGGTGCCGCCGAAGGGCATGTCGAGGTGCGTGTGCGCATCGATGCCGCCCGGCATCACCAGCATTCCGGCCGCGTCGATCACGTTCCCGGCATTTTCGATCGGCAGCGATTGGCCGATCGCGGTGATTTTGCCGCCGGAAATACCCACGTCGCCCGGGAAGGTATCGGTCGCGGTGACCACGGTGCCGTTCCGGATGACGGTGTCAAAACGCATCAAGCCTCCCGAAAATGCGCGCTGAGGCATCTTAGGGCATTCGCGAAAGGCGGCGCAACCGCGCGGTTTCCCCGCCGCCCACTTGCTTGCCCTTTTCCTGATGCTAGAATGTCGCCTCAGCTACGCTGGGCACGGCCCGGAGCAAGTCCCAACCAGGGCCGCGCAATTCGGAGATCCTGACGGAATTCCCCATGCCGCTTCGCGACACGGCGCCGAAGCTTTCCCCGGAACAATACGAGAAGAACTTCGCCGACATCACGCCGCCCATGACCAAGCGGCAGGCGGCGATCGAGGCGGCGCGATGCCTCTACTGCTTCGATGCGCCCTGCACCATCGCCTGCCCCACGCATATCGACGTTCCTGCGTTCATCAAGAAAATCTCCACTGGCAATCTGCGCGGGTCGGCCAGAGAGATTTTGTCCGCGAATATTCTGGGGCAGAGTTGCGGACGCGTCTGCCCCACGGAAGCGCTTTGCGAGGGGGCATGCGTGATGCACGAAAAGGGCGAGGAGGCGATCGAGATCGGCCGGCTCCAGCGCTACTCCGTAGACTACGTGCTGGAGAACAAAATTGAACTCTTTCACGCAGGCGCGCCGAACGCCAAACGCGTTGCCTGCATCGGTTCGGGGCCGGCATCGCTGGCCTGCGCCGCCGAGCTTGCGAAGTGGGGCTACGACGTGACGATCTTCGACCGCAACGAAATGCCCGGCGGTCTGAACAGCTATGGAATCGCCGCATACAAATCGCGCGCCAGCGAAGCGGTGCGCGAAGTCGATTTGATCAAGGATCTCGGAGTGAAATTCCGGCAGCGGACCCAAATCCCGCGCCAGGTGTCTTTTGCGGAACTTGAGAAACAATTCGATGCGATTTTTCTCGGCGTCGGACTGGGCGACACCTGGGCTCTCGGGCTGCCCGGAGAGGATTTGCAGGGTGTGTATGGCGCGCTCGAGTTCATCGAGAAAACCAAGGTGCAGCCCTTCGGCGATGTGGAAATCGGGCGCCGCGTGGCGTGCATCGGCGCGGGCAATACCGCGATCGACGTGGTGACGGCGGCCAGGAGGCTCGGCGCGGAAATCGTCTATCTCGTCTATCGCCGCGGCGAGGCGGAAATGCCGGCCTTCGCCTACGAATATCAACTGGCGAAACAGGATGGAGTAAGCTTTCTGTGGCAGACGCAGCCCGTGCGCGTGCTGGGCACAAACGGCGCCGTCAGCGGGCTTGAATGTGTGCGCACAGAGCTGGGCGCTCCGGATGCGCAGGGCCGGCGGAGTCCGGCTCCGGTCGAAGGCAGCGAATTCAGGATCGAAGTGGACATGGTCGTACGGGCGGTCGGCCAGAAGCCCGTAACGGAATTCTTGAAGGCGATCCCAGGCGTCGAGATCCGCAAAAACGGAACGGTCGAAATCGACGAACACCATCAAACGGGCCACCAGAAATATTTCGCCGGCGGCGATTGCACGAACGGCGGCAGCGAGGTGGTGGACGCGGTGGCCGAGGGGATGGCTGCGGCGCGCGGGCTCGACGAGTTCCTGGGCGTGCCGCGCGGTTAGGTCGAGAGGTGAACGATGGCTGATTTAAGAGTCACATTCGCAGGGATCACCAGCCCGAACCCGTTCTGGCTTGCCTCGGGTCCGCCCGCAAACACGGCCGGGCAGGTGATGCGCGCGTTCGACGCGGGATGGGGCGGCGCGGTCTGGAAAACGATCGGCGAGCCGATTGTCAACACCAGCTCGCGCTACGGCGCCATCGACCTGAACGGCATGAAGATGATGGGCCTGAACAACATCGAGCTGATCAGCGACCGGCCGAGCGAGACGAATTTTCGCGAGATCTACGAAGTGAAAAAACGGTATCCGAAAAATCTGGTGATCGCCTCGCTGATGGTGGAATCGCGGCGCGAATCCTGGCACGCGATGGTCCGGCGCGCCGAAGATGCCGGCGCGGACGCACTGGAGTTGAATTTCGGCTGCCCGCACGGCATGAGCGAGCGCGGCATGGGCGCCGCCGTCGGGCAGGTGCCCGAATATACGGAAATGATCACGGCGTGGGTGAAAGAGGCCGCGCGGATTCCGGTGATCGTGAAACTGACTCCCAACGTGACGAGCGTGGCGCATATGGCCGCCGCGGCGGAACGTGGCGGCGCCGATGCCGTGAGCCTGATCAATACGATCAATTCGCTGATGGGCGTCGATCTCGAAAGCTTTTCGCCGCGGCCCGTGGTCGGCGGGAGATCTTCGCACGGCGGATATTGCGGCCCGGCGGTGAAGCCGATTGCGCTGCATCTGGTTTCAACCGTGGCGAAGACTTCGCGCTTGCCGATCAGCGGAATCGGGGGGATCGGCTACTGGAATGACGCCGCCGAGCACATTGCGGTCGGTGCTTCGACAGTGCAGGTGTGCACGGCGGCGATGCACTATGGATTCCGGATCGTCGAGGACATGATCGACGGGCTGTCGGAGTACATGGACGCGCACGGATTTCACACCATCGAGGATTTTCGCGGGCGCGCGGTGCCGAACGTGAAGGATTGGGGCGACCTGGACCTGAATTACAAGGTGATCGCCAAAATTGATGCGGACCTGTGCATCGGCTGCCAGCTCTGTTACGTGGCGTGCGAGGACGGCGCGCACCAGTCGATCGAGCCCTACAAGGATGTGGAGAAGAAAAACACCGGCGGATTCGGCGTGCACGTGCCGCGGATCATCGAGGAGGAATGTGTCGGCTGCAACCTGTGCGCGCTGGTTTGCCCGGTGGAGAATTGCATCACCATGCAGCAGATCGATATCGGCGAGCCGCCCATGAGCTGGAATGATCGCGTCCGGCAATCGAATTCCACGCTGACACTGCCGTTCCCGAGCGGAGACTAGCGTGCTTCCCGCGCCCCCAGCGCCCAGTACATCACGAAGCTGACACCAAAGCCCACGAACCAGGCGTAGTCGTAAAGGGCGCGGAGCGGCGCATAGATCAAGCCGATGAACGCCACGGCCGATCCTGCCACCAGTGCCAGAATCGCTTTCCAGTGGATGCCGCGCGAGAATTCGTACACGCCGCCGCGGCGGTATAGATCCTGCGGAATCAGGATTTTCTTGCGGCGCACGAAATAATCGCAGATCAGAATCCCTGCAATCGGCCCCAGGAACCCGGAATAGCCGACCAGCCATCCCGAAACGTAATTCCCATAGCTCGCCAGCAGCCTCCACGGCTGCATCAGCACGCCGATCAAGCAGGTGAGAATGCCTCCGGTGCGGAAACTGATGCGCCGCGGCCAGAGATTTGAGAAATCATTCGCCGGGGAAACAACATTCGCCGCCACGTTCACGTTCAGCGTAGCCATCAGCAGCGCAATCATCGCCACGACCACCGCCAGCGGATTGCCCAGTCGCGAGAGAACCGAAACCGGATCCCAAATCGCCTGGCCGAAGAGCACGACCGTCGCGGACGTCACCGCGATACCGATGAAAGAATAAAACGTCATGGTGGTCGGCAGGCCGAGCGCCTGGCCGAGCATCTGCTCGCGCTGGCCGCGGGCGTAGCGCGTGAAATCGGGAATATTCAGCGCGACGGTCGACCAGAACGCGACGACTCCGGTCAGCGACGGAACGAAGAAGCGGAAGAACTCACCAGGGGTCTGGAATTTCGACGGTGTCGCCAGCATCGGCCCGAATCCGCCGGCCTTCGCGCGCGCCCAGAGCAGCAGTGCCAGACCAATCAGCAGCAGAAACGGCGCCGTAACTCCCTGCAGGAAGCGAATCGTCTGAATGCCGCGCACGATCACGATCAGATTGAGCAACCAGAAAGCCCCGAAGCAGACCGGCACGCCCCAGACGGCGGTTTTTAGGGCCGGATCCAGCGCCACCACCATCGCGTAAATCGCCTCGCCGCCGATCCAAGTCTGAATACCAAACCATCCGCACGCCACCAGCGCGCGCAGCAGGGCAGGAACATTGGCGCCCAGCACGCCGAATGCAGACCGCGCGAAAATCGGAAACGGAATCCCGTACGCAGCGCCGGCGTGGGCGTTCAGCAGCATGGGAATCAGGACCAGCACGTTGCCGAGAAACACGGTAAAAATCGCCTGCTTCCAGCTCATGCCTCCGGCGATCATCGAGCTCGCGAGCAAGTAGGTGGGAATGTTGACGCTCATGGCGATCCACAGCGCGGCGTAATTGTAGGTGCCCCAGACACGCCGTTCGGCAGGCACTGGCGCCAAGTCTTCGTTGTAAAGGGAACTGGTGCGGAGGGATTGCGCGTCGAAACGGTCGCTTGCGCGGGCGCCGGCTGGGGGCGGGGTCGTTTCGCTCATCGCGGATCGGCGATCACGCGGGGCTCATTTCTTCGGTGGCGCGTAGTCGATATAGACGGCTTTCAATTCGGTGTAAAAATCGATGGCCACGCGTCCAATCTCGCGCAGTCCCACGCCGGTGGCCTTCATGCCGCCGAAAGGCATCTGCGCCTCGCTCACGACCGTCGGTGCGTTCACGTGTGTCATGCCCGTCTCGATCCGGTCGATGAACTCGAACATTTTTCGCGCGTCGTTCGTGTAAATCGAGCTCGACAAGCCATACTTCACTGAGTTCGCCACGCGGATCGCTTCCTCGAAATCCGCCACGCGAATCACAGAGAGCACCGGCCCGAAAATTTCCTCCTGCGCGATCGTGCTGTCCCACGCCACGCGATCGAACACGGTCGGCGCCACGAAGTAACCATCGTCAAACCCGGCGCCCGAGATGCGCGATCCGCCCAGCATTAATTTCGCTTCCCTTTTGCCGATCTCCAGATAGCGCAGCACCGTCTTCAGCTGCTGCTCGTCGACCAGCGGGCCCACATCGGTATCCGCATCCAGCCCGTTGCCCACGCGCAACTTCCGCGCCCGCTCCACAACCATTTCCACAAAACGATCCGCGATCGCATCTTCCACGACCACGCGGCTCGTGGCCGTGCAGCGCTGCCCGCTGGACCCGAACGCCCCCATCACCACCGATTCGACCGCCAGACCGAGATCGGCATCCTGCAGCACCACTACCGGATTTTTGCCGCCCATCTCGCACTGGCATTTTTTCATCTGCCGCGCCGCCAACGAATAGATCAGGCTGCCCACTTCGTTCGATCCTGTAAATGAAATCGCACTCACCTCGGAATGCTGCAGCAGTTCGTTTCCCACATCTTCGCCGAGCCCCAGCACCATGTTCAGCACGCCCGCAGGCAGTCCCGCTTCCTGAAATATCTCGACCACCTTCGCCGCGCATTCCGGCGTTAGTTCCGCCGGTTTCAGCACCATCGTATTCCCGGCCACCAGTGCCGGCGCCGCTTTCCATACGGGGATGGCCACCGGAAAATTCCACGGGGTGATCGCACCCACCACTCCCAGCGGCTGCTTGAACGTGTAATTAAAACTCTTCCCCGCCTCGCCGGGAACGGTCTCGCCGCCCATCCTCCGCCCCTCGCCCGCCGTGAATTCCAGGATGTTGATCGAGCGCTGCACTTCGACCTGCGCTTCCTTGAAAGTTTTCCCCTCCTCGCGGCAAAGCGTCCGCGCCAAGGCATCCTTTTGCGCCTCCATCAACGCCCCGGCTCGCGCCAAAATCTTCCCGCGCGTTGGTGCAGGCGTCCCGCGCCAGCCGGGAAACGCCGCCCTCGCCGCGACAATCGCCTCGCGTACTTCGGCGCGCGTCGAGAGCGGCGCCACGCTGGTGACTTCTTTCAGATTCGCCGGATTGCGGCGCTCGATCGTCTGCCCCGAGCGCGATTCCACCCAGCGGCCATTGATGAAATTGCGGCAAAGTGGAGCGGTCGCAGTAGCGGTGGTCATCAAAGCACCCTCCATTCTTAATCCGCAGCCTGCGCGGCCCCTGGCCGCAGGGTGCGCACGATTTCGTCGTAACTCTCCGGCCGGCGGTCGCGATAGAACTGCCACGTCGCGCGCACCTCCTGAATCTCGTCGAAATCGAGATCGGCGACCACCAGCTCGTCCTTGTCCCGGCTCGCCTGCGCCACGATTTTCCCGCGCGGATTGCAAAAATAACTCTTGCCGTAGAATTCGCCGATGCTCCACGGCTTCTCCGTCCCCACGCGATTGATCGCCGCCACAAAATACTGATTGGCCACGGCATGCGCCGGCTGTTCGAGCTCCCACAGGTACTCGGAAAGCCCGGCCACGGTAGCCGAAGGATTGAACACGATCTCGGCGCCATTCAAGCCCAGAATCCGCGCCCCTTCCGGAAAGTGCCGGTCGTAGCAGATGTACACGCCGACTTTTCCAAAGCGCGTCTGAAACACGGGATACCCGGCATTTCCCGGCGTGAAGTAAAATTTCTCCCAAAATCCCGGATGGCAGTGCGGAATATGATGCTTGCGATATTTGCCCAGATAGGTGCCGTCGGCGTCGAACACAGCCGCGGTGTTGAAAAATACCCCTGCCATTTCCTTCTCGTAAACCGGAACGACCAGCACCATCTTGTATTTCTTGGCCAGCTTCTGCATCCGCACAAGCGTGGGACCGCCCGGCACGCTCTCCGTCAGCTCGTACCACTTGGCGTTTTGCTCGGCGCAGAAATAGGGCCCGTAGAAAAGCTCCTGCAAACCGAGAATTTGCACGTCTTTTTTCGCCGCCGCCGCGATCAGCTTCTCGTGCTTGGCGATCATCTTCTCCTTGATATCCGCCAGCGAATATTCATCAGCCGGCCATTCGCAAGTGGTCTGGATAACACCACATCGCACGACGCGCGGCATGCAATACCTCCTGTGAGCCAAGCGCAGCCAGTCTACTATCCGCCCGCAGAGCCCACAAGACCATGACATCAGCGGTGATGCGGCGAGAGCGCTTACCCTCGACCGCTCGTTAACACACTGTTCACACTTTCATATTCGGTTATTCACATACACGTATTAACTAACGAACTGCCTTTTGATTCCTAGAACTGATCGTTTCTCGATGCGTTGAATCCAAAGTCTTGATTTGCAATCGCTTGCGCATAGGTTTAGTAGGAATTGCTGGTCGACATTCTCGGACGAGGGATGGCGCGATGGCGCAAGAACTAAAGGTAGCGCTGTGCTTGGGCTGTTTGGCAATTCTAGCGGCGATGGCTGGCCGGCCGGCCGGCGCGCAGGCTACGGGGGGTCTCGCGTCGATTTCCGGGACTGTTGCCGACTCCTCGGGCGCCGTGGTCCCCGATGCCCAGGTAGTGGTATCGAATCCCTTGAAAGGCATCCATATCGAACTAACTACTTCAGGCGGAGGGGTCTTCAATGCGCCGGCGCTTCCTCCAGCCACCGGTTATGACGTGACGGTGGACAAACAGGGGTTCTCTCACTACGAAGTGAAAGACATCGTGCTGAACGTGGGCCAAGACCTGAACATCACGGCATCCCTTTCGCTCGCGAGCGCAAATGGGCACGTTGAGGTTTTGGCTGAGGCGCCGGTGGTGGACACCACCAAGACCGACGTTTCTCAAGCGATCGACTCCCAGCAGATTCTTGACCTTCCCATCAACGGCCGCCGAGTCGATCAGTTCGTGTTGCTGACGCCCGGCGTTACCAACGACGGAAACTTCGGTTTGCTTACGTTCCGCGGCGTGGCGAACGGCAATGGTTTCCTGCTCGACGGTAACGACACCACTGAACAATTCTACGGCGAGAACAACGGCCGTACCCGCATTCAGTCCCAGATCTCTCAGGACGCCGTCCAGGAATTCCAGGTCGTCACCGCGAATTTTTCGGCCGAGTACGGTAATGCCATGGGAGGCGTGGTTAATACCGTCACCCGAAGCGGAACCAACGATCTCCACGGCTCGGCTTTCTGGTTCTACCGCAACCAGGACTTCAATGCCACGGACCCGTTCGCCGACGGCATCAATCCCAATTACTGGCGCCTGCAATCCGGGGCCAGTCTGGGCGGCCCGATTATCAAGGACAAGTTGTTTTTCTTCGTCAACGGCGACTTTACGCGCATTAATTCTCCCATCGTCGACAGCCTCAGCAGTTCTTTCATCACCGGCGAAGCTTTCAACAATTGTGCCGCTCCCGCGACTGCGTCGCAGTGCTCGGCCATCAATACGCTCCTTCCCCGCTTCTTTGGCGAGGTGCCCCGCACCGTCGATCAGGACTTGGCTTTTGGAAGGATCGATTACCACCTGTCGGACCGCAACACCTTCAGCGTCAGCCTGAATTACCTGCATTTCAAGTCGCCCAATGGCCTCCAGCAGACCCTGGTCTCCTCCACCAGCGGCGCGGGACTCAATAGCAATGGTAACGACTTCGCGCGTGTGCTCAACGGGAAGGCCACTTGGACGTCCATTTTGGGCCCTAACCTCGTGAACAACTTCCGTTACGGCGTGGATACGGACCTGCAGGGCGACAAGCTCAATCCCGCCCTCAACGGGACGTTGGGACTCCTGGACCTGTCTGTGGAAAGTCTGACGTTGGGAGCGGTCAACTACCTGCCTCGCGTGGAACCCAATGAAACGCGCAACGAATTTGCCGATGACGTTTCCTGGACGAAGGGCCGGCACGTTTTCAAGTTCGGCGTGGATTTCGCCACCACGAACGATTACAGCTATTTCATTCAGAACGCCAACGGCAGCTATACCTATTCCGGCTCGACCGGTGCCACCCTGTTCGCCCAGGACTTTACGGGAAATACCACGAACGCGAAGGACTGGGTGAGCTTCAGTCAAACCTTCGGAAATCCGGCCGTCAACACCCGGATCAATTACTACGGTTTCTACGCCGAAGACCAGTGGCGTCCCACTGACAACCTTACGGTCAATATTGGCGCCCGCTATGAGTATTCGCAGATTCCTCAGCCGAAGGTCTGCAACCCGGCCGCTCCACTGACCTGCCACATTAACTCTCCGGATACGAACATCATGCCGCGGGTCGGCGTGGCCTACCGGCTGGGCCAGAAGACCGTTGTGCGGGCCGGATACGGCTTGTTTTATGCGCGCATGATGGGAGCCACGCTCCAAGATCTTTTCACCGGCAATGGGGTCACCACGGAATCGATTAGCTTCTCCAGCAGCAACGCGGCGCAAAAAGCCTGCGGCCCGGTTTTCCCCGCCATCTTCACTTCCGTTCCCGCTTGCGCGACTGCATCTTCGAGCTCGAGCATTCAGTTTGCGGCGCCCAACTTCTCGACGCCCTACTCCGAGCAAGCTCTCCTCTCCGTGGAGCGCGAACTGGCCCACAACCTTACGGTTACCGCCTCATACATCTGGAGCCGGGGAATACACCTATACAGCGTTTTCGACACGAACTTGCCCCCGCCTACGAACACCACGACCGCCACCTACACGATCCTAAACACTGCCCAGACGACGCCCGGCGAGGGAACCTCCGTTGGCACGTACACCACGCCCGTTCTGCTCGGAGTTGGAGACGTCAAGGGTGCCCGGCCCAACCCTGACTTTGGTGGGATGTATGAAGACGGAAACGGCGTATCCAGTCAATACAACGGCTTCACGCTGCAGGTTGATAAGAGGTTTTCCCACGGGTTCCAGGCGCTCATTTCCTATACCTGGTCTCATGAAATTGACGACGGGCAAGGCTACGGCCAGGACAGTCAGAACATTTTCCTTAGCAGCGCCAGCGCCTGGCTCGTGAATGGCGATTACAAGTTGGACAGGGGCGACGGCCTGGAGGATCAACCTCAGCGTTTCGTCGGGTCCTGGATTTGGACGCCCACCATCACTCATCGCGATGGCGCTTTCTACAAATACGTGGTGAACAACTGGGAGCTTTCCTCGATTACCACGCTTGAAAGCTCTCGGCCGTACGGCAACCCCACCATCTTCACGAATGGCACGCCCGTGGCCGGAATGTTCAGCGTCAACTCAATCAACGGCTACGGTTTAAGCAGCCGCGTGCCCTTCTTGCCGGAGAACGCCGTATTCCAGCCGGCCTTATACCGCGACGACCTGCGGATTAGCAAAATTCTTCCTTTTGGGGAGCGGTACAGCTTGGCTTTGAATCTTGAGATATTTAACGTCGGCAATAACTGGTCGGCAACCAGCATGCATACGCAGCTCTACAATGAGTACAGCACGAGCGGAACTACCGTCACTACTTGTCCCGGCCTGGCGGTCACGCCATGCCTCGTGCCGCTCGTGAATAGCAATTACGATACAGGCAGCGGAGACGCCCTGAACCCCGACGGTACCGAAGCGCGCCGCCTGCAAGTGAGCGCCCGCTTTACCTTCTAGGATTCGCTGGGACGATCGGGCGGCGTCCCGATGTCGGGAACGATGCCTCAGTTCGCTGAACGGGCGCAGTTCGGCGCGCGATTGAATTCGGATTCGACGAGCGGCGCCGCGCTCGTGCGCGCCGGTCATTCCATTTTCTCGCTGTCCGCGTACTGGCCCTGTGATGCAGCCGCACCTGAAGGGTGACACACAAACTCAAGCCTCGCGAAGGAATCGTGGTCGGACTTCTCCTACTCGCGCTGCGCCTGCCGGTTGTGGCTCAGAGCGCGAATCCGGTCATCGACGTCGACCACGGCCCAAACTCTCCGGCGCAACAGAAAAAGCCCTACGTCGTCTTGGTCTCACTCGACGGCTTCCGCTATGACTACGCCGCAAAATACGGCGCCACGAATCTGCAACAGATGGCCGTCGGCGGCGCGAGCGCGCCGGACGGAATGATTCCATCGTTTCCCTCGGTCACGTTCCCAAATCACGTGACGCTCGTCACCGGCCTCTATCCCGAGCATCACGGAATCATCGAGAACAATTTCTACGATCCCGCGCGCAAGGAAAAATACGCGTCGCGCGACGCCACCGTCGAGGACGGCACCTGGTACCACGGCGTCCCGCTCTGGATCCTCGCGGAAAAGCAGGGCATGCGCAGCGCATGCTTCTTCTGGCCGGGCTCGGAAGCGGAAATCGACGGCACGCGTCCTTCGCATTACCTCCACTACGACGGAAAGGTTCCCGACGAGCAACGCATCGACCAGGTGATCGCTTGGCTGAAGCTGCCGGCGGCTCAGCGGCCGCACTTCATTACGCTTTATTATGCGCAGCCCGACAGCTCCGGGCACGAGAACGGCCCGGACAGCCCCGAAACCGCGGAAGTCGTGCGTCACGTCGACGGCTTGGTCGGTACGCTCGCCGCGGATCTCAAGGCGCTCCGCCTTCCGATCGACCTGATCGTCGTGTCGGACCACGGCATGGAAACGGTTCAGGGAAACTGGATCGATCTCGATCAATTCACGGACCTTTCGCAGTTCGTGGCGATTGGATCGTTACTCTACCCACCGAGCGAAGAGGCGGCAGCGCGTGCGTACCAGCAGCTGAAGGGCGCGAGCGACAAATTCGTCGTCTACCGCCGCGCGGACGTGCCCACGCATCTGCATTTCAACGAGAATGCGCGCGAGGGTGATCCGGTGGTAATTCCCACGGGTCCCTACATGATTCGCGCACGCGCTTCAGAAACGCCGGAAATCGTGCAGCCGAAGGTGAAGGGAGAACACGGCTACGATCCCAGCCAGATGAAATCGATGCGCGCGATTTTCTACGCAGAAGGGCCGGACATCGTCCCAGGGGTAAGACTCGCCCCGTTTGAAAATATCGATGTCTATCCATTCATCGCCGAGATTCTGGGGCTGAAGATCGGAGCGATTGACGGTCATCTCGACAGCCTGCAGAAAATTTTGCTCCCTCCCGTTCGGAACCGCGGGACAGCCCAGAAATAACAACCAAACGAGCCATCGAGATCTTCGCTTTTCTCCCGAGCTTACTTTAACTGTTCATCCCGCTGCATGAAGGCGATGCTCCGCTTCATCGCAGCGCCATCCATGAGTACCAGCCGTTTTTTCTGTAACGCTGTAAACGTCAAGTCTTCGACCAGAAGCTCCTTCACTGTAGCCACTGGATGCAGATCTTCTTTGAAATCTATGAGTATCGATTTGAATTCACGACCTGAGTCAACGCTTACCAACATCTCTCTGGAAAAAACCCGTGCTTCAGTAAGTTGCGGCCGCTTCTGTGCGCGCCGGCCGCCGTTTTGGGACCGGTGCTTCCGCTTCATAGTTTTTCTTTCTTGAAAAGCAAAAGGCCGGGAGAGTATTCTCCCGGCCCGTGAAAAACTAGATCGCTTTAGCTAGCAGGGATGACCAGCCGGTCGAGCTATTGCGCTAGTGCGACTTCAAACCTCCAGCTCGACACACGGTGCTTCCAGATCTATCGGCGTGCGGAGGTATTCGATTAGAAACGCTGATGTCAAGATACGATCCAGCTGCATGGCGTCTGCGACTCCCGCGTCATCAGGTGTCTCGCTACATGCGAGAAACGCTAACTGACTTAGGCCGTGACTTGGAGACCGTGTTTTCGCTTGTAGAACCCGCCTGCCAGCACGAGGAGCAACAGTCCTACGGCGAGCAGGACAGCGGAGGTAGGTTCTGGCGTGGTGACAGTGACGTCGTCAAAGGTGGCTTGACCAGAAAAATCGCTCAGCACAATCGATAGATCTCCGCTGGGAACGGTCGCGGGCGCTGCAAACGAGCAGGTCTCCGACGCAAACGTACCCGGCGTTATGTCTGCGTTGTCGCCGGTGAATGAACACATCGTCACACCGTTCAATTCGAGCGCGATGCTGTAGTCACTGCTAAGAAAGCTGTCCAATCGGTCGCCGACGTCGACAGTGAGGGTGTAATCCAAGTTGGGTTGCAACCCAACGCCAAGATCCTGGGACAGCGAGGCATCGACCACATACGCGATTGTGTTGCCGTCCGGCACCGCATTGGAATTGAAATAGAGTCCACTCGTTCCTGGCTCCCATGAGCCGGCCTCAACTCCAGTCGTCACCCAGTTCGGGACCGGGCCGGCATTGTAGGAACATCCTGCCCCGCAATTATTCGGTGGCAGGGCATTAGACTGCTCAAACGATGCGTTTTGAACGGTGATGCCATCAGCCCAGGCAGAGCCGCCAATCAGGGCGAAGCAGATCAGAAACGCCGTAAACAAGAAGATCTTTGCACGCATCGAAACCTCCCAGGAACTGAACATAGATCCGTGTCCTTTGGTCAACGACACACAGAGATATGCATGCACTACGCCAAAGAGCGGATTTGCAATCTCTCACATTCTGCGCCGTTTATTCTTCCAGTTCGCGCCCTTAGCGGAAGCTGCAGGATCTACTGTTCCGTAATAATGAAAATCTGTTCCTGATTGGGACACATTCCAGAAACAATTAAGTACTAAAGCGGGCAAACGAATTTCCTAGGACCATCGTGGATTGTGGGACCTGGATATTTTCATTGGCGGACGCTGACGAAATGAATTGCGCGCGCAGTAAACCAGAGTCGTACGGAGTCACGACTTGCTGCCGGATGCCAGATGCTTTCAGCCCGTGTCCGCTCGAAGTAGTCTGATGAAGTCTTTCGATGAATTCCGGGCCAAGAAGTTACCCGAGTTGCGGCGCAAGGCGTATCCCCTCATGACGATCTGGGAACAGCTGCCGAAGCAGATCCATCATACTCGGCAAAGCAGCTGCCGAGGGACGAGTTCAAAAGAACTGTTGAGCGACGTCTCACGGGACAAGAAACGGAACCATGGGAGATCATCTACTTCAAGTACTTCAAGCTCTTCGATAGTCGGGTATGGGTCATTGAGAGAGATTTGGAAATTTTGACGCTAATGCGCTACCGGCGGAGCTAAAAGCACAATTGCTCGAACGACTGCGGGGATCGAATGAACGCACACCGCCCCAAGGAGCATCCGGTGAAGCTAGATCCCAAGGCCTACAGAAAGCTGTGAGAGCAGGTCCTCGAACGTGACGGGTGGCGGTGCGAGCGTTGCGGGCGCATGAGTGAATTGCACGTCCACCGCATTCGAGTTCGAAGTCGACTTGGAGCCGACAGCGACGTAAATCCTATTACCCGATGTGCGCTCTGCGGTCAAATGCTCCACTCGCATCTATCTCAGCGGAGTTGGCTCAGCCCGAGGTGTCGACGAAGGCGTGAATGGCCCGCCGAATCTGCTGGCGAACCCGGATGGGCCGGAGCCCGAGCCGGCGCTCACCGTACCAGCGCAGGCTTACTCTCACAAGCGCCAGAAGAAATAGAAGCGTGAGTGCGACAACCAAGGTGGCAAGCGATTCCCGCTCGAGCAGCAGACTTACCGCCGTGGAATCCTCCCAGCCCGGCCACAGCTTGTTAATCGCGCTTCGAATCGGGACACCCAGCCACCGCAGGCGGCCGGCTCGAACATGCGCGGTACGCTCGAATGAGTAATCCGAGCTGTACCCATCGACATTTCGGGTGGCGGCGGCTAACACGGCGGGGTCCACGAGCTGCTCTCGCGTAAGCGGAACACCATCCGGCCCGCGCATGATCAGATGAAATGCCGGGTCCACCACAACCCAGCGCCCGTCCATCAGGACTTCCGCAACCACGTGCTCGGTGAGGGAATTCGAATTAAGCAGCAGGAGCCGGCGCGCTGCGAGACCCGCGCTATCGGCGAGGTTGATGAATGCATTCGTCGCGGTGCCGCATACGCGCAGCAGTGAGCTGTAGTTCAGAGTATCGGTCGGATCGCGATCCGGTGAAGACGGGTCCGGACCTTGCTGGCGGCGCGTGGGGCCCGTGGCCATCCAGCGCAGAATCGCTTCGGCTTTATCTTCCGTCGAAGCCGAAGCCGGGACAATCGCGTCCGAAAATCCCTTCAGGTACTTGCGAGTGGAATATTCCCAGACCGCCGAATATCCCATGAGGAGAATCGCGAGGATCAGGAGGACGTTTCCCGCGAACCAGATAACCCGAAAAAAAGAGCTGCGCGGCCGCCGCAATTGCACGGAGGAAAGGTCTGCGCGGCTGCTTAGAGGCGGACTCCCCGCCTCAGTGGCGGCGCGCGGGTCAGCTTCCGGAACTACCATTGGCCTGCTCATCGTGCGAGTCCACTCCCCGTGCTGGCCGAATCGGCACGCGCCACCGCGACGGGCGTGCGACTCGTGGACGGCTTCCCTACTTTCAATAGGCGGAACGAATGAACGTTGCCGCTGCGATTCTCGTCGTAAGACTCGACGCGGAGTCCAGCCCTGGAACACCAATCTTCAATTACAGAGCGAGCCAAGAAGTCGACCTTTGGTGTGACGAAGTAGTCGTAAAAAAGGTTTCGCGCGCCGGCCCAAGTTCGCTTGCCCTTGGATCGCGCGAAGTGAATCAGATAATAGGGCACCATGGCAAATACTACGACCAACGGTTTGGACAAGGAGTGGCGCAGGCCGCGGCGAATTACCGCGCCTGGATACTTGTATAACCAGGGGTAACGCCCGTAAGGCTTATAGACGGCTACATACATTTGCCCGCCGGTCTTCAATACGCGAGAGTTCTCAGCGAATGCCACCGCGGGATTGTCCGTATGGTGAATCACTCCATCTGAAATCACGACATCTGCGGCTCCGTCCGCAAAAGGGAGGTTGAGGTTGTCTCCCACGGCGCAGGGAACGTCATAACGCTCCCGAACCATATTCAGGGAGACGCGGCTGCGATCGACACCGACGGTGCGAATTCGTCGTTGAGCCAAAAAGCCTAGCACGCGGCCTGGACCGCATCCGATGTCCAGAACGAACGCGTTTGGATCGAGACTGTCGATCATCTCGATGAGGGGACGCGACACAAACTGGCCTATATCCGGCGCTTTGTCCACAGCAATCCAATCAAAGGGATGCTGATCGTAGAACGTAAGTCGCTCAGTGGGTGCCATTGTTATAGGCGATCGCGAGTGCGTAGTAGCCTTCCATCTGTTCCGTCAACCGGGGCCAGCTCAATTCGTCAGCAACCCCGCGGCAGCTCGCCTTAAACCGCGCATAGAGCTGCGCGTCATTGAGCAAGGTGCTGAGCGACTCGGTCAGGGCGCCCTTCTCCGGGGGAATCACGAGTCCAGCTCGCCCATCGACAAGCGACCGTATGCCACAGGCATTCGTGACGATAACGGGAACACCGCATGCAATGGCCTCGGCCGGTGCATTCGCGAAATTTTCGTAGCGCGACGGAAGCACGAAAATGTCGGAATCTGCCAGCAGGGCCTGCTTGTCGCCATCGTAGAGCGGGCCCGTAAAAGTCACCCGGGAGTTTACTCCGGAATTGCGGGCACGTTCCTCCAAGTATGCGCGATATCCGCGTTCGCCTTCGGGGCCGGCAATAACCAAGTGGCCGGACGTCGGGCAGCTCGAGGCAAAAGCTTCAATTAGGATGTCCGCGCCCTTTCGCGGAATCAGCCGGCTGAGAAAAAGGATGAGCGGCTCTTGCAGCGGAATCTTCCATTTTGCGCGAAACGTGCCGCGGGCGGGTAAATCGGCGAATTCCGAGAGGTTAATTCCGTTGTATCGAACGACGAGCTCTCCGGGAGGGACGCCCGCTGCCAGAAGTTCCTGCTGCTCCATCTCGGATGTGGCTACGATCTGCGCCGCATTTCGCCAAAAAGCCGCACCGACCAGACGGTGCCACATGCGCTTCAGCCAAAATCCCCGGTCGATTGGATGATACATACCCATGGGCTCGATGATGTAGGGGATTCCCTGGTTCCTGCAAAAAGTTCCAACGATAGGTCCCATCAGATCGTACAGGCCGAAGAAGTGGACCAGATCGAATCCTCGGACCGAAGCGCGGCCAAATCCTATCACACGTGGATTCAGAGTGAGAGCGCGATAATGCCCGATCGTGGGTAGATAAATTACCTTTACTCCGTCTTGGTCGGAGCACCAGCCCCAACGGCAGCGCTCGAACCTGGCACCGCTATTGTCGTGCCTAGCGAGCCCGAGGTCGGCGGTCAGAACCGTGACTTCATGGCCGCGCTCGACCAAGCCGCGCGACAGAGAGCGTACTTTGACGACGGGGCCGCCCTGTTCCTGGAACGGATAATAGGCTTGTACGACCTTCAGGATGCGCATCGAGCCGTCGCCCTAACGCCATGCAAACAAGTTAAATGGACCGACTCTAGGGTAAACTCTTTTCTTCGCTGAGGCTCGACAAATCGGGCGTCAAAGAGCGGACGATGCGGGGAACGGAATGAAAAAAGCGCTAGTAACCGGGATCACGGGACAGGACGGCGCGTATCTGGCGGAATTTCTACTGGCGAAGGGTTACGAGGTACACGGCATCAAACGGCGCGCGTCTTCGTTCAACACGGAACGAATCGATCATCTTTACGAGGATCCCCATCACAAGGGGCGGCGCCTTTTCTTACATTACGGCGACATGACGGATTCGGCAAACCTCGCCGGGATCATGCAAGCCGTTCGGCCGGATGAAATCTACAACCTTGCGGCGCAAAGCCACGTCGCGGTGTCGTTCGAGACGCCGGAATACACGGCCAACGTCGATGGGCTCGGAACGCTAAGGATCCTCGAAGCGATGCGCGCGCAGGGTCTGAAGTCGACGCGTTTTTACCAAGCCTCGACGTCGGAGCTTTACGGACTGGTCAAGGAAAGCCCGCAGACCGAATCGACTCCTTTTCACCCACGCTCGCCCTATGCCGTGGCGAAGCTATTCGCCTACTGGATCACCGTCAATTATCGCGAAGCGTACGGGATGTACGCGTGCAACGGAATCTTGTTCAATCATGAGTCGTCGATTCGGGGCGAGACTTTCGTGACCCGGAAAATCACGCGGGGATTGGCGCGGGTGAAAATGGGGCTGCAGGATTGCGTCTATCTGGGGAATCTGGACGCGAAGCGTGACTGGGGGCATGCGAAAGACTATGTGGAGATGCAGTGGTTGATGTTGCAGCAGGACCAGCCGGATGATTACGTGATTGCCACAGGCGCGCAGTACTCCGTAAGGGAATTCGTGAACGCTACAGCCGAAGAAATGAAGATGAAGATCTCCTGGCGGGGCAAGGGTGTCGACGAAGAAGGAGTCGACGAACGCGGGCGACGCATCGTGGCCGTCGATCCCCGGTATTTTCGCCCGGCCGAGGTGGCTAGTCTGCAAGGAGACGCGAGCAAAGCTCAGAAAAAGCTCGGATGGAAGCCGAGGATCGGTTTCCGCGAAATGGTGGCAGAAATGGCCGCCGCCGACCTCCAGAACGCCGAGCGGGATCTGGTGATGACCAAGAGCGGAGTTCGAGTTTACGAGCGACAGGAGTAGATCGTGGATCTCCGGGCCAAAATATTTGTTGCGGGGCACCGCGGCCTGGTGGGCTCCGCGCTCGTGAGGCAACTGCAAGCGGGCGGCTATGGCAATTTAATCCTGCGCGGGCGCGACGAACTGGACCTGACGGATCAGCAAGCGGTCGCGAGATTTTTTGCCAAAGAATGCCCCGAATACGTTTTCCTAGCGGCAGCTAAAGTTGGCGGCATTCTCGCCAATTCCACCTATCCCGCCGATTTCGTGGCGCAGAACCTGATGATTCAGACAAACGTGACTCATGAGTCGTACCGCTCGGGCGTGCGTCGGCTGCTTTTCCTCGGCTCGAGCTGTATTTATCCGAAGATGGCACCGCAGCCGCTGAAAGAAGAATATCTCCTGACGGGGCCGCTTGAGCCGACGAATCGTCCGTACGCGCTAGCAAAAATCGCGGGGATTGAAATGTGCTGGTCGTACAACCGGCAATACGGCACGGCATTTCTGGCCGCAATGCCGACCAACCTGTACGGGACGGGCGACAACTACGACCTGATTCAGGCGCACGTGATTCCCGGGTTGATTCGGAAGATGCATGAGGCGAAAGTTGCGGGTGCGGCGGAAGTCGTGATCTGGGGCACGGGCCATCCCCGCCGTGAGTTTTTGTACAGTGATTCCGCAGCCGACGCATGCATCTTCTTGCTGAATCTTCCTGAAGAGACGTTTAAAGAGCTGACGCAGGATGAAGAAGCGGCGCCCATCGTGAATATCGGTTGCGGCGACGACATCACGATTGCAGAGCTCGCAAAGCTTGTCGCGGGGGTTGTGGGGTTTCAGGGCCGACTGGCGTTCGACACTTCGAAGCCCGACGGCACGCCGCGGAAACTGATGGATATCGACCGGCTGCGCAAGCTTGGCTGGAACCCTCCGCCCGCGGAATCGCTGCGCGAGGGATTACAGTTTGCGTATCGGAATTATTTAGAAACTCTGGGGGAGGCAAATACTTCCCGATCCAAATAGGTCGCGATAGAAATCAAGTCATTCCGTTGAATCCGCGCAACCGTTGGACCCCACGATTGCCCTGAAATTGCCAGATTCCCTCCGGCGCAGAACAAATCCGCAACCGCTGTGGCGGGCATCCACCGGGGGCTCGGGGCGCCAACGCTGCGACAGCTTCGAGATACCCGATATTTCTCCGAAGGTCTGACCACCACCTCAGGGTTGGGTATCGTGGAGATTCCGAGGCTCCGCCCGGCCTTTTCGGATGCAAACGGCAGGTCTATTCATTCCTGAAGACTTGGCTTCCCGAGAATCGTTTCCAGCTCTGCTTGAAAGATATCGAATCGATATTTTTGGCGGACGATTTCGGCTCCGCGCCGGCCCACTTGTTTGCGGAGCGATTCGTCACCGAGCAGCCGGCCGAGGGCCTGTTCCAGCGCTCCGGGATCGCGCGGCGGGACCAGAAGCCCGTTTACGCCGTCTTCGACGACGTCGGTCGTGCCGCCCCATGCCACTCCGACCACGGCCTTTGAAAAAGCCATGGCCTCAAGAAAAACCAGCCCGAATCCTTCCCCCGTACTGGGGAGGGCAAAGAGATCTGCTTGGGCATAGCAGGCGGCAATTTCCTCGCGCGTGAGATTTTCAAGGAAATGAACGCGATTGGCGATGCCAAGAGTGTTTGCGAGTGCCCGCAAGCGCGGGAGATCGTCGCCCCCTCCGACCGCTACAAGCTGTAAATCCGCGTGGATGCCGCGAAGTTGGGCGACGGCTCGAATCAAATCGTCGGCTCCCTTGTATCGCTCAGAATTGGCCCAACGGCCCACCGTCAGGATGACGAGCGCCTTTCGCGGGAATGCGGAAGGGACCGGCAGGTCAGCGGGCGCCTCGGCCAGTTGGAGAAAGCTAGGGCTTAGCGGCCACGCGATCCTCTGGGTCTTATCGGGCGCAACACCCTGGACACCGATGACTTTCTCCACGGTAAACCGGCTGGGGGCAATGACGAGATCGGCGCGGACCAGAGCGCGACGCCGATATCCGGGGAGCGCCTGCCATACTTCCACGCCATGCGCGACCACCACGGTTTTCGAGTGCGCCGAGAAGCGGCGCATCAGATCCGCCGGCACGGCGAGATACGGATGACCCGCGAAAATCACAGGAACCGGTGATTTCGAGGATCGCCGCGTGGACGCGATGGACGAAATGACGAAGGACATCTTTGACCGGCCGAAACCTCGAAAGGAGATCGCCTGACCGGCATACGCGAGCGAGTGCGGGCCGGAGGTATCGTTGAGGCTGAGAATCTCGATCGGCCATTTTGTCCGCGCGGCGATCGAGACGAGTGCGGCGGCCGTCATGCGGCCGACCTCCTGAATGCCTCCGACTCCCAGAAGCTCCGGGAAAAGGCCGATGATGCGCTTTTGCTCTGACGACCTGGGTTCGGACGCGGTCATTTTCCGAACACGAAGACATTGTGGGTGGCGAAACGAGCGGGACAGATTCTCTCGGCGAGCGGATCGGTCCACGCAGAAAGTGTCGCAATCATGTGCCGGGTTTCCCAGTACAGCCGGCGAGCCGACGGCGAGTGCGCAGACGTTCCCGCAGTCTGAGTGCTGTTAGGGCTCGAGCTCCTCTCCGTCAGCTTTTGCGCGGCAGCGACGAACAACCGATCGAACAGGAGATACTCCTGGCCGAAAGAGCCGATTTGCTTTGCTCCGCAGGATTCAACTTGCCCGATCCAATCCTGCGAACTGCGCGGGAAAATGTGCGCGTCGTTTCCGCGAATGAGCTCCAATAAAATCAGACGACCGCCCGGTTTCAGGACACGCAGCATTTCTCCGAGGGCTTGCGGCTGCAGCGATTCGGGGATGTGCTGGACCACAGTGACGTCGGCGACGCAGTCGAATTCCGCATCGGCGAATGGCAAGCAGCCCGCCTCCCCAGCGACGACGGGCGCGGTGGTTCCTTGTTCTTTGGCGACCGCGAGCATCCCGGGTGTGGCGTCGACGCCCGTCGCCACGAGGCCCTGATCCTGATAGCGGCGGAGCCAGCGGCCCGTGCCGCAGCCTACGTCCAGAATGCGAGCGCCGCGCTGAACGTCTGCAATTGCGAGGGCGCGCTGGACGGCGCGAAATTGCAGCCTGTCGATCAGGCGGTTAAACCAGTCCGGCGCGCCCGGGTGCAGGACGGGCGCCAGTCCGGCAGCGTCGGCGGAGCGAAAGTCCGCCGCGACGCCCGTCCAGTATTCCTTTGGGGAGTAGGCGTTCATGGTCTGAGCGACATACCACACAGTTTCATAGTTTCTGCCCGAATGGTTGCGGCGCCGGCTTCGCCTTTCGACGGACGGAGAATATCTTCAAAAATGGCGGCCACCTCCTGGCCGATGCGCTCCCAGGTGTATTGCCGCGTCCTCTGGGCTGCCGTTTTCTCCAAGCCGAACACGGAATGGCTCGTCTTCCTACGGGCGGCGAATCATCGCCGCATCCGCGCTCGCATCGTTACCTAAAACATCGCTGAGGGCATCGACGCAATTCCTCGTGTAATTCTGCGCGCCTCGGTTGCTCTTTCGTGAAGGCGCGAGAAAAACCTAGCGTTTCCTCCGGAGGATCTCGGTGATGCTTGCAATCCAGCCCTTCAAACTTACTGCGTCGTGCTCCCAGGTGTCTTGCGCGGTGGATTCCCCGGGGATTTGGATTTCCGCTGCAGGATGTCCTCGAATATAGCCCGCAGTTCGCGGCTGCTGCGTTCCCAAGTGTACTTCCGTGCCGTCTCCGATGCCCCTCGGCCAAGCCGGGACCGGAATTCAATATCCCCATAGAGGTTCCGAATCATCGTGGCAAGCAGCTGGGCGTCAGTGGGATCATCGAGAATCAGCCCGTCGATACCGTTCTTGATAAGTTCGGACGCGCCGGCTCTAGTAGAGATGATAACGGGCAACCCGCAAGCCATTGCTTCTGCTGCCGGAAGGGCAAATGTGTCTTCAAGAGAGGGGCCGGCATAGAGATCAGCAGCAGCATAGTAGAATTCAACATCTTTACGAGGCGGGAGAAAATGCACGCAACCCTCAAGTCGGTTATCACGAATAAACCCGTTGAACGGTTCGGGGGAGTCGCGCCCCACGACCAATAAATCGACGGGCAGCGCAGCCAGCTCTCGCATCGCACGCAGTAACGTTAGAAGGCCCTTCTTACGCCAGTCATTGCCAATAAGGAGGATTGCAAATCGATCAGCGGCAAGGCCCAGCGCCGCTCGCGCTGTAACTCGGAGGCAAGAACACCGACTTGGATTGAATGATGTGTGATCCAAGCCCGATGATACGACCGGAAACCCTCCATTTCTGCCGTAGAATCGCTCGATTTCTTTGCCGCTCTGAGCAGCGGTCAAAATTAATTGGATTGCAGGGTTCGTGAAGACGATGCCTTCTAAGAAGATAGCTAAACGATAGTATAGTTTGCGATGGAGGAGTCGAGGCCAGGAGCTCACCGAATTCTTAGAGAATGTCAATTCGGATTGGACGCGACGCACGAACTCAGCGAAAACGATGTGAACGGATACCGCATCAGGATCCAAACAATTGATCCCAGGCGAAAAGACCAAGTCGAAATTTAGGCCCCGAAGCCCGTTCCAGACTCTGCACATGTGATTCGCTAGAAACCACCAAAGGTAATTGAGAAGGTGGGGTCCTCTTAGTTGGGGAATGCGATGCCAAACCACCTTCGAGAGATCGATATCCTCAACGTCCTGGCTGTAGACATGAATTTCGAAGTCGTCAGTGAGGTGGGCAATCCACTCGGCCACCATACGCTCCGTGCCATGCTGTTTGTCCAGGAACGGAGAAACGACTGCCAGCTTGGGCCGTTGAGGCGCCGTCACTTGCCGGCCCCACTATTCATGATTTCATACCGGCGCGAAAGAACAAACACGCACCAAACGGGCGCGCAGCCATCTGATTCCGGGAGTTCGAGGTAACGCCACCAGCAATTCCTGCGATGCCGCACATCTAACACCCCTTCCTATAACCGGGACCCGCGATGCGCGACTGCGTTACGTGAAGCTATTAGGGCCGGAGCAGGTCCATTCACCAGAAGGTCCGGCAATCGGAAGAGAATCCCGAGGAGCAGCCACAGGTACACGTTCGAAACGTAGTTCTGGTAAGCATCCAAAGCGGTATAGGTGAACAGGAAGAGAACGGCGAAGGCGTACCAAACAATCGCGATTGCAATCGGGAACAGCCGGGTCTCACGCAATCGCCGCGCCACCTTCCACGAGTAGCACATGACGGAACCCGTCCAGAGGAGCCAAAGAAACGGAGCCACGATCCCCATCTCCACGATCAATTGACCATAGCCTTCTTCAACCCAGAGGTTAAGCGGGCGCGTGCCCAGAACTTTGGCGACATACTGTCCGCCAAGAGATGCCGTCCCAATACCATTTCCGAGCAACCAGTTCGGTTTCGTGAAGGCGTAAAGCAGATTATCAATCGGGTAGTCCCAGCTGCGGTTGCCAGCGTCGTATGCGGAGCTATCCGGACTCAACGTTTCCACGTAGTAGGCTACGCGCGAGCCGGCATCATCCGGAAACAGCATGACCACCGCAGCGAGAGCCAGTCCCGCAACGATAAACGTACGGCGGATCACTCGGACCAATCGGTGCGCCTGTTGCCATCGCCAGGGCGCGCCCCATAAAAATGCAGCCGAAAGGACCAAGGTGCTCGCCACAACCGCGATGACTCCGCTCCGAGAGCCGCTCAGCAGGGTCGCCGCTCCCAGCAATCCGATCACGGCAAAAATTAGCTTCCGATGACGAGGCGTGTGCAGCAGTAGATACGCGGCCGTGCCCAATGTGACGATAAACGCCCAAACCAGGTATTCATCGAAACGCCCCGAACTCACGAATACCGAATCCGGGAGATAAAGCGCATGATTGGTCAACGGTGTAACTTTGTTCAGGTTTCCCAAATCCTCCAACTCGGGAGCTAGTTTCTCTGGATTTAAGAAGCTCTGGCCAACGATGGCTTGAATGATGCCCAGGGCAGAAATCAAGCCTGCCATGACAGCGCTGAGCAACAGGAATTTCCGTAAGTCGGCGTCGGTGCGTATCAGCGCGTACCCAGCGAAAAGAAGCGGAATATAGTAGAAGTAGACTTTGAAACCGAGCAAGCCATACAAAATGCTCGGTGAATTCTGGTTAAACACCTGAATAAGTCCGAGCCAGAAAAAAAGGCTGAGCGACAACAAGAACGGAGGACGGAACGACTTTTCACGTCCTCGGCGGATCTCCACGAACAGCGCGATATAAACGCAGGCTACCAGGACATCCTTGCCAAAGAAAAGCTCCAAGCTATTGCCCATGTACTTGCGAACGAGATCTTCAATGAGCATCCACACGAAGAAAAGATAGAAACCCGTGCGCCAGTTGCGCAGCACCGTGACGATTACGGCGCCCGCCGCAAATATCAGGACGGCGTAGACGACTGACCGCATGTCCTCTCCGACGATCTTTCCGCCCACTAGCCAGGCTGTCCAAAGAGCCAGCGCGAACATGCCGATGCCAATGATCGCTTGGTTCCTCGTCGCGGAAATGCGGGGATTTAGCAAGTTCTGGTCACCTTAGCATCGGAACGGGACAATCCGAATTAGGATCTTGCCCGGGCACGAAAGCATTCTATATCAGGGGCGCGGTCTCATGAGTGCCGGCAGGAGTCATACATCAGTCGAGCCGGCTGTCGAAACGCGGCAGCATACTTCGCATCCATCGCCGCGCGATAGACGTATTGCCTTCGGTAAAGAGGGACACCACCCACGCGAAACCAAGCGCACCCAAGCCAATTGCCAGGCCGTAACCCAGGTGCGCGAAATCCGGCTGCCATCGTTGCGACGGTACAAGCCACGCCTTGAGAAAAAGAAGCAAAGGAAAATGGAGGAGGTACAAGGTATATGAGAATCCAGCCAGTAAACGCACAATTCGAGAATAGTAAGCCCCCACGGCGCCAGAGCTCATTTGAAGCAAAGCAAAAAGAAAGATGCTGAACGAAATCCCCACCGAAAGATTGTCGCCCAGAACCGCTGACCGGCCCGTTCGCGCGGCCACAAGAGTGACAGCGAGCAAAGCCGAAGAAGCAAAGGCGTAGAGGACGAGCGAGCCTCTCGAGGAAATCATCCATTTTGAGTACGCCAGCACCAACACGGTCCCTGATAACCAGATGAGGAACCCCGACAATATCGTCCAGCCGACGAAAACCGCCACGCCAGCTGCGAGAATCGTAAGCAGGATCGCCTCGCGTAGGGACCGCTGCTTCCAAGCCAGTCCAGCAGCCAATGCCACGGGGAACAGAACGTAGTACCAGAATTCATTGGCCAAGCTCCACAGCGGCCCGTTCGATCCGTACGTTGGACAGACGATCGTCTGTAGGAAAAATAAGTTACCGAGAAAAGTCCCGACGCCCAACCGCCCTTGAACAACAAGAAGGCCAAAGCTCGCCAAGGGGTGCGAGTAAACACCTGTTGAAGCGAAAACCGAACTGCCCAACGTGTCCCACAGCATTCCGATGAGAAGCCCCGGTATCAAGACAACATAGAGCCGGGACGAACGATCAATCGTGTAGTCCCGCCACGACCAGATTCCGGACGCACGCCTGCTGAATATCGCTGAGGAAATAAGGAAACCACTCAAAACGAAGAACACGAGTACGGCTTCGGTTCCAAAGCCGGTAAGGAAGTAGATGCTGCCCAACAGCGGACTGTGATGCTGCAGCTGCGAATAATCGACAAAGAAATCGGCCCGTAGATGACCCCACATCACGGCCCACGCAGCCAGCGCGCGAATGAGGTCCAGATTCGCAGAAGCGGCAGGCGTCAGTGCACGCGGCTCAGCTATGGATGGCACAGGCTGGCGCCGTCGGTCCGGAAGGTGATCGATTGCATTTCCGAATGCTTCTCCCAAGTGCAGGCCGCGGCGTCAAAGAGCGGGTGACATCGTCACCCGCTATTTCATCGCCAAGCGGATGCCTTCCATCTTTCCTCGCCAAGCCTGCGCAACGTACCTCTTCTTTCGCCAGCCGCTCTGCAGCGTATCAACCAGCAGCGACCCCAAGCCCCATGCTCCGCGCTCGCCGATGAGGAACCACCAGCCGAGGAATACGAGCCGGCGCAACGGGGAAAATCTTTTCAGAATGATATATGTGTAATTACGGCAGAGGCAGAACAGACGCGACCCGCGCTCTTGCCGGTCGAGCCCGGGCGCGCGGGGCGCCGAATGATGGTAGACCAACGCGCGCGGATCATACAGTAGCTTGAATCCCCGCTTCTTGGCTTGCAGACACAGATCTAGTCCGTACATGACGGCGTCATCAAAGTTCAGGACCGGATCGAATTCGAGAGACGCGAGAAGTTCCCGGCGCCAAATGCTGTTCCCTTCCATGACGGAGTCCACGGGAAAAGCCGCGTCGCCGCCCACCCAGCCCAGATTCGCCCATTGCTTCCCGTACCATGAGACGCATCCCGGCTTTCCTTTCGGTTTCGGCAGAGGCATGCCAGGTACGAGAACACGGCCTCCCGCAACGCCGACGCCTGGATCGGCAAAATGCGGAACGAACGAAGAGAGCCATTCAGGCGTCACGGTCACGTCGTCGTCTACAATCGCGACCAAGTCGCTGGTAGCGGTCCTGGCGCCCGTCTCGATCGGCGGAACATGCCCGGGCTCCGTAACCCAGGCAGAGCGTATCTTCACACTGGCAGGTGGTGTCGCGTTAATTGCCGCGATCGCCTCCTCGGTGCCCTTATCACCTTCTCGACCGACGATCAAGATTTCCGCTGGTACTTGCGGTCCTGCCAGGATCGACTCCACGCACCGCAGCAGCATTTCCGGCCGAAGGTAGGTGGGAATAACTACAGTCACTGGTAGGGTATGGCTGGCTGTTATCGATATTGAACGATTCGTTGATCCCATTTGAGCTGTAATCGAAGTCTTTCCAATAGAATAAACCAGCACTCGTCAGAAAAGAACCATGTTCGGCTCTTCGACGAACTAAAGTCTACTCGGGATGAGGAGCCGACGTTGTTATGCAATCATCTCAAAAGCATTTCCAGACCGAACCGTTCGAGAAAGCCAGGGCGGTGTTTGAATTTCCTCCAACGCAGGTCTGCCCTTCGGCGGAGACTGTGGTCGAGTCTGTGACATGGGCAATCGCTCCGGGCAGACTTGAGGCCGCAGGGAGCGCCCCTACCGTTGTCGCTCCTAAGGTTTCGCTTTGGTAAGTGAAGCGGTGCTCCGAAACCATGGCATTAGCGGGCGCAAGAGTGGTCGTATTTTGCGTTTGCCCGGTGTAGGAGAATGTCGCAGTGCCGGCACCGGAAGCGAACAGGTAGGCGAAGATTGCTGAGCCTGGTGAGATCGCGCTGTTTTGAATCTCCAAACAGTACCCCTTCGGGGTAACGGGCGTCGTGATCGGAACCGTCCAGGTGTAATTAATCGCGTTGTTCGAGCCGCCTACCACGACGCCTGTACTGTAAGTAGGGGATGAAGTAGGCGCGGTCGTGCAATTCGAGTTCGCGGCCGTCCATATCTGGGCGTAGTAGGTTCCGGCTCTGAGCGTGCCGCCAGTCGTCGCGGTCCCCGAGAGCCCGGTCGCGGGAAGCAGCTTCGCGAACTGTACGTCCACAGTCTCGATCGATGTCTGTTTGAGCCCCGCATTGAAGGCGTTCGAGTCGCCCAAGCCGAAAAGCAATCCGAAAGACGGATCAATCCCCACGGAGCAAAACATAACGCCAGACGCGCACCATCTGTCTGCGATCGTGGGGCTCGCGCCGGTGTTCGTCCCGATACCTGCCGTAGGCGCCGCCGTTTCAAATGATTCGTCGCTGAAATGGTCCGCAGCACCGTAACGCTCCGTAGTTGTTCCCGTGCCGATGGAATTGCCGTTTGCGTCCGTGACTTGCGCGCTACAAATGATATTGCATCCGATCACGTGGAAGTCGTAGAGGTGTCCGGCGAGAATCTGAATCGCCACGGAGCTGTCGGCAACGTGATTCATCGTGATTCCGTACAGGGTGCCAAGCGAGTCGTTGAGCGTCAGGAAAGGCTTGCTCATTGTGTAAGGCTCGATGCCGCCGCCGCCGTCGAAGCTCATCGGTCCAATGGACATGGCCGATCCAGACGTATTCGTGGCAGTCAGGAACCCGGTATTACTGTCCTCGATGAAATTCCGATCAAATGTGAAATTCTGCACGATTGCGTTCGAAGGATTCACGCGCTGAATGATTTCTTCGCCGCCGCCCGCATCAACCGCGTCGCTCGTGTGAATGTAGGCATCGACCGGCGATTCACTGCTCAACGGGGATTCGTTCGTATAGAGCACAGTCGGGGTAGCGGGGCTCATCCCGCCCTGGTTCGTGTCTGCGTTGCTTTCGTTGATGCGCCAGATCTCCTCGGAGTTGGTGATCTTCAGCGTGGCATTGTCAGCGAGCCTCGTACCGCCCGTGACCGACATCGGGGCTCTATCGAATGTTATGTCTGAGGTCGATCGCAGCCAGTAAGCCTCGTTATATCCAACGACGGCCAAGTCCTTAAAAAGGATGTTGCGTGCGTTGTTTGTCACGCCTTGGACCAGGAAAACGGGAGCGGCATTCGGAGATGCGCCGGCGATAACGGTGATGACCGATGCGGGGTTAGAGAACTGGGAATTGTTGCCGCCTGCCAGACCGAGAAGCTCGAGAAATTGACAGGAAATAGTAAATACCGGCGAAGTAGATGGCCTCTGAGGTTGCGCGACGCGATAGATGCCCGGAGGAAAGAGCACTATCGGATGCATTGGAAAACTGCCGGCCGAGGTAGTCGTCGCGCACGCCGCCGTCAGGGCCGCTTGAATCGCGGCCGTGTCATCCGTTGAACTGTTTCCTTTCGCATTGAATGGCGCCGAAGTGACGTCGATGTAAGGACGTGGGCCAGTCCAGTTGATCTGGCTGTTCGCGTTGATCTTCGTCTGCGCGACGGCTGATCCGGCGACAAACAGGACCAGCGCAATCAGGCTCCCAATCTTCATCATCCTTCCTCCTCAGTACGCGTGCCAGGCCGCGAGAGTGTCTGTCGAGACAGCCGGTACGACCAACCTAGTCGCCGCACCCACCGGCGTGAACTACGTCGGTGGAGCGAGAATCTGACGGTCCTTCGAGAAAATCAAGAACAGGCTGTTCGGGGTATGTCCAAGAGTCTCCGAGCTCCCCGAGCAACCGAGGATCTCGTTGTTCGCACACAGTCAAGTAGACGTATAGCGGATTACCGGACACTGAAAGTGGTGGTCCCCTGCGGCCAGAACACGGTGTATTCACTTCCATCCATTTGCCGGTAAGCGGTTACCGCATTTGGCCATAGCGGCCACCAACGAATATGCGGGCCACTGCAAAACGACCTGAAATCTCATTTGGAAAGAGCCTATCAAAGTCCATCCCTTGCTGCATCGATGGGCTCAGTCCCGCCTGTTGGACCTGGGGAGGACGACTCGATCTTCTGGCGGCAATATCTGGGGCGTTTCAGGCATAGGCGTAGTACCTCTGTACGTCCTTCTTGGCGGTCATTGTACGTCGAGCGTTTCGGTATCCAAATTAAGACACCACCCGGATCCGCCGGATTCGGCATTGGAAGGTACAAAGGAATTTGCAACTTGTGCGTCGGTTCGGCTGAATGCACCGGAGGCTGTTGTCCGTCGAACCGTAACACGGCACAATAACGTGTACATCGAATCAAAGGAGCGTCTTGAGTAAGCCTTTTTCCAACCTGCCATCCACACTCATCGTTTGGAGTTGGCTTCCTTGCAAGAACACGGGCGCCGGAATTCTTATGCACCGCCTGTTTTCCGGTTATCCACAGGATCGGCTCTGGGCGCTGACGAGCACGCAAAACAAGCGAGCCGTGGCACCTTACGATCCTTTGCCTCCGCAGGAGCATCAGGCGACCGTTCCGGAAATCCAAATCCCCCGGCGCTGGATTCACAAGCTCGCGTTGCTACTGAACCGCCTCCTTATACCCTGGATAGTCTGGCGCGGTGTACAACTCACTCGCAAGGAAAAGATCGACGCTATCTTCACCGTGCCCTGGGATCACTTCACAATTTCGGCATATTTCATTCACGCGATTACGGGCCGCCCTCTCTACATGTACATCATGGATGATCCGGCCGGCACGCGCCGGATCGGCGGGCTTCAACCATTGCTGTACGCTTTGCTAATGCCTCGAGTCGTGCGATCCGCCCGGCGCATCTGGGGAGTCAGCCAAGGCGTCTGCGAATACTTCGAACGAACGTATGGTGTCACATGTTTGCTTCTGCTGCCGCTGCTGGACCTCGAGTCCTTTCAAAAGAAAATCTGCCGGCGAGCCGATCGCACGGACGGCTCGTTCCACATCGTATTCAGCGGTGCGGTCTACAGCGCCCAAGTGGACGCCTTACGTCGCCTGGTCCGTGTCATAGATCAAAACAACCGCAATTCCGATGAAATCATGAGCCTGACGCTGTACACATCATCCTCGGCTGCGACGCTCAAAAAAGCGGAACTGGTCGGCAACAATGTCCGCAGGGATGAGGTGCCAGAAGAGGATGTTGCCCGCGTGTTAGCCGAAGCCGACATCGCGTTTCTCCCTCTTTCTTTCGAATCGGCGATGCGCCACGTTGTCGAAACGTCCCTGCCTACCAAGATCGCCGAATATCTCGCGGCCGGCCTACCAATACTGGTTCACGCTCCTTCGTCATCGACCGTTGCGCGCTACTGCCGTGAGAATGGATGCGGACTTGTCGTTGACGAACCGGATGACGCCGCGCTTCGCGACGCTTTGGTGCGGCTAAGAAACGATCCCGCGTTGAGACGAGACCTTTCCGCGAGAGCGCTCACGGTAGCCGAAGAAAATCACAACGCAAGCCGCATCGCCCAGGCATTTCTAGAGCAAATGAGTTCGCACAATTCGATAGCACGAGCGGGATGAATTGGAGCACTTGGAACGATAGCATGTTGTGCTGCCGACATGATCCGTATCGCGACCGTCGGCCAATTGATTTCCCGCGTGTTTCACGGGCCTGGTTCAACCGCACCACTCTGGTCAACCGAATCGAGATGAGCTAGGCTGTGATAGACGTGATGGAAACGTTGGATCAAACAGCGCGATCTGCGGCCGCGGCCATTCTGACGCGTCTTCCATGGTTCAGGGGAAAGGGCCGTATTGCCGCCGCCATCAATAAGCAGTTTCCTGCGATGCACTCGAACGCCATCGCGCGCGCGCGAATGCAGTTGGGATATGAGATGATGGTCGATCTTCGGGCGCAAACTGAATTCCTGGCGTACTACACCGGAGAATACGACACCCACAATATTCGAAGTGTTCTGCGCTTAATTGAGCCCCATTGGACAATCCTCGATGTAGGAGCCAACATCGGTTTCTGGTCTGTGCCGTTGGCGCGCGCACTCAACGAATCTGGGCGATTGCATAGCTTCGAGCCAGTCCCTTCCAACTTTCGATTTCTAACAGCTAATGTCAAAGCGAATTGCTTGGCGCCTATCGTCCACGTGCACCAGCTTGGTCTTTCTGATCGAAGTGGCACGGTAAAAATCAGCCTGCGCGAGGATTTCGCGGGAGGCTCGGAGACGGGAAACGCCGCAATCGTGATTGACGACGATGATTCGCGATTTCAATGCGTGCAAGTGGAGATTCAAACTCTCGATGCCCTATTCGATTCGCTAGCTCTTGATCGACTAGATTTCATGAAGGTTGATATCGAAGGCCATGAGCACAAGTTCCTGACGGGAGCCGCTCGAACGATCGCTCGGTTTCGTCCAATCCTGCTCATGGAGATCAATAACCGATACTACGAGCGGCAGGGTTTGGACCCAACTGCGTTATTTCAGGATTGGCTGCTTGAGCATTCTTATGCCTCCGCGTTCCGTCGGAACAATCAGTGGAGATTGGACGATCTCTCAAATCGCAGACGGGGCCTCAGTGATGTTTTCTTCTTTCCAAGAGAGAGTGCGCATGAATCTACAGTGCGCCTAGAGGAGTCATCCCGTTGAGAACAGCAAACGTGATGCGCCGCGACTGGGATGATCGCGCCCAAAGGAATGCTCTATTTTACATCGAGGATTCCCGGCATGATTGGAACGCGGACTCTTTCTTTCAATCCGGAGAAGACGATTACTGCGCGCTTGTGGCTCCCGTTCTTGAGCAGATTGGATTTGAACCAGCAGACAAGAGCATGCTCGAAGTCGGATGTGGAGCGGGGCGAATGTCGCGGAGTTTCGCCAATCGCTTTAGAAGCGTAATCGCAGTCGACATTTCATTGGAGATGCTAAAACGGGGGCAGCAACTCTTACCCGATGCATCGAACATTGTCTGGCTCCAAGGCAATGGACTTGATCTCGCGAACGTCCCAAGCGAATCCGCTGATCTAGTCTTTAGTTATCTGGTGCTACAGCATCTGCCTACCGAACAGGTTGTCTCCAAATACGTGTCTGAGATCGTTCGGGTCCTCCGCCCCGGCGGTGCGTTCCTTTTTCAATTCAACAGCCTCACTGCACCCACAATGAACCTTAAAGGACGGATCGCCTGGGCCGTCGTAGATGCCTTTTGGTCCCTGGGCTTCGTTCGGTTTAGCCGAAGGATGGCTGGGGCCTTCGGGTTTGATCCGCTGACGGCGGGCAGGAGCTGGAGGGGTGCAACTGTGGCCCGCGGCGAGATGTGCGCCTTCGTTCAAAGTGCTGGCGGAACTGTGCTGGAAACAAAGAATGACGGCACGTCTGCCGCGTGGTGTTGCGGAACCAAAATCACACCTGGCCGTGGCATTCCTTCCTGATCAAGGCCGGCCTTTCACCGCTTGGAACAGGTTTCACAGCCGCTTTTTTCGTTTCCAGCACGAGAAAACCCCGACGCGAGACGTGTTGCGTCGATCTTTGTGGCACATTTGTTCCATGGGAACAAGAGTTGGCAGTAATAGCGTTCATTGGCGACCGAGCGCGCCGACTAATACGCAGGGCTCCCAGCTGACGATTCTGAAGGGGGCGATTTTAGGTTCGTAAAGGTCGAGGTTCCGGACTTCGAGTCTTACAAGGGGTGCTGCCAGAATGACGACGTCTCGGCCTTCATGTCCCTAAACGGTTTTCGCGAACGCGGGCGCTATTCCATATCTGAAACACCCGGTGTCGGTACCTGCTTCAAGACCATCAACGAGCGGATCCCTCGCTAACGATCGACACGCACATACTATGCCGTTTGAAGCCGCTTTTCAGTTTCTATCATCTCGGTCAAAATAGAATCCAGGTCTCGCGAAACAGACCAGTCCGGGAAGTGATTACGAAGCTTACTGAGGTCTGAGATGTAACAGATGTGGTCGCCCTTGCGCGGTTCGTCCCGATATTCCCACCGCACTTTCTTTCCACTGGCTTGCTCGATCCGGTCGAAGGCCTCCAAAATGGACACGCTGTTTCCTCTTCCGCCGCCGATGTTGTAGACCTCCCCCGGTCGCGGGCTCAGGAAGAATTGCTCCGCGGCCCGCACCACATCCAAGCTATGGATGTTGTCGCGGACCTGCTTTCCCTTATAGCCAAGAACCGTATACGTCTCACCCGCTATCGCCACCTTCACCAGATAAGAGAGGAATCCGTGCAATTGCACGCCGGAGTGATTCGGGCCGGTAAGACAGCCGCCGCGGAAAACGCCGACATTCAGTCCGAAATACCGTCCATATTCTTGCGCCAGTATGTCGGCCGCAACTTTCGAGGCGCCAAAAATCGAATGGGTTGTTCGGTCGATTCTGCATTCCTCGCTGATTCCATTCCAATCCACGGATTCGACGTAATCGTAGCGCCGAGGCAATTCTTTAAGCGGTTTTTCGTTGGGAGCGTCACCGTACACTTTGTTCGTACTTAAAAAAACCATTCGCGCTTCGGGGCAAAACTGGCGCATCGCTTCGAGAAGATTGGCCGTGCCCAGCGCGTTCACTTCGAAATCCACGAGGGGGATTTCCTTGGCTTTGTCGTGAGACGGCTGCGCAGCACAGTGAAGAATGGCGTCGAAACGAATCTCTTGGAAGAGAGCAAAGATCCCCGCGCGATCGCGAATGTCCAAGTCGCGATGCTCAAATCGCGATGTGGATTTACTTAGGCGCTCCAGATTCCACGTTGTGTCCCCCGCCGGACCGAAAAACACGCGCCGCATGTTGTTGTCAGCGCCGACGACTTGGTGACCTTCTCGGTCGAAATACTGCACGGCTTCGGAGCCGATCAGCCCGCTACTGCCAGTGACCAGTATGTTCCAATGGCTCATAGTTTCGCTCTCCAAGCTGCAGGAGCTGGGCTCGAATTCTGCCGCGTCTTGCGGTCGCCCGCCTCAATTCATACGAGAAACCCAATTCGGGGCGATTGGTTCGATCACACGCCCATCGATGCAAGCAGCTCCTCGGGAACCGCCACAAAGTTCCCGTCGTACTTTTCCCGTTCAGCGTCGATTCGTTCCAGCCCTCCATCCGAAAGGGGCCGAAACCAACAATAGTCAGCAGCGGCGAGATACTGGATGATTTCGCGCGCCGGGTACCCCCAGGGTTTTGTGCGAATGTCCTGCACCTCGGCGAGAATTGCCGGTCGCGGGCGATTCTTTAGAAGTTGCGGTGCGCCTCTCAACACAGAAAGTTCTGCTCCCTCAACATCGAGCTTTATGAAATCGACCCTTTCGATCTGGTGATCTCGGAGGACGTCATCCAGGCGTCCGATATGAATAGGCACGGCTTTGGTCGGCCCGGATGTCTCCGGCTTCCGCAAACTATTGCACCCCGTCTGCCCGCCCTCCACCAGATACAAGTGCGCGTCGCCATCTGCATCTCCGAGAGCCCGGCTTTCCACCCGAACATTCTTGCACCGGTTAATTCGAAGGTGAACGCCGAGTTTTTCTCTTTCACGCGGCGAGGCTTCAACGGCTAAAACCCTGCCCTGGGCGCCCACTTTTCGGGAGGCGAGCAACGTGTAAAAGCCGTGATGTGCACCGATGTCCAAAACCGTCATTCCGGGCCGCAGGAAGCGCTCCACAAAGGAACGCTCGACGTTCTCGAATCCGCCACTAAATATGGCCGCCCCGACAAAGTCATTTCGCGCCAGCCACCATGCGCCGAAAGGCAAAAGCACCGGAACGGGCACTGCAGGAAAACGCTGCACCCAGTGATAGGACAGTGCCGCCGCCTTTTCCTTCCACGGTTTGCCTAAAAACCGGGCGACGCGGGCCAATGTTCCATGGACTGCCCATGGATCAATGCTCGTAGCCGGCTCAGTAGCCAATTGGAGAAGACCGCTTGAAAGGGAGACGCGGCTTGCCACCAGAAACGTACGCGCGAACTTTCGGGTTGAAGAGCTCCTGAAGTCAGGATGGGGCGGTTTCGTCGTCAACCGATACACGTAAAGAAAACCCGCGCGATACAGAAGTTTTATCAGCGCGTTTTCACTCGGATAGAGGGCCACATATCGCAAACCCTGGTCCTCCGTCAGCCCTTCGTCTCTTATGGCGAGAATCGGCCGTTCGTCGGGAAAGCACATGCCCTCGAGAATCGCGACCTTTCGAGTCAGCTCGAAGAGATTGCGGATGGCGATAAATGGATTCTCGAGATGGTAGAGGAGCCCCAGACACAATACGAGGTCGAACTCGCCCAGCGAACGGACAGTCGGGTCTTCCGCGTCGGCAACTCGGAATTCAACCTCGCGATACCGGCGCCTTGCTTCATCGACGTTTTCGGGCCTGCCATCGAGTGCAATCACCTCGAAACCAAGGCTCTTCATGAGCGCGGAAAAGTATCCCAACCCACAGCCGACGTCCACGACAGTCCGGAGGTTCGCGCCTTGCTCCAAGGACGCCAATAGGGGCCCAAGCGTAGCCTCTCGAGCCTTATTGAGGGCCTCGTAGTGCGGCTGATCGAATGCAAAGCCACTGCTCACGTTTCGGTCCTCCTGCCGATCACGAGTTCGCATGGCACGTTCAAGACGCCGTTCCACTGGTCCTGCGAATGCTGATGCACCTCGGTCGCGATAATCATATCCGGAACGCAATCCCAGAGGTCCAGGAGGCTTCCGTCCTCCCATAGGCTCACCTGCCACGAATATGGACCCGGCCGCAGTGGCAAAGTCGGGAACGTGTAACTGAATTCGTGCGTCCCGGGCTCGAGCTGAACGCGTTCTGCCGCCCAGGCCCACATGAGCTGCCGCTCGCTATTGAACAGTGCGATTCCATGGTGTCCCGATTGAACCCGCTTGGTGACTTCCACCGTGAAGTGAACTTGGACTGTGCCCATTGTAGTCAAGATATGGGGAACCTCTGATTGCGCCCCGTGAATATGCCACTTCAGGAAACGAGTTCTTGGCTGATTGCCGTTCGACCGTCCTTTCGCTGTCTCTTGGCTCGCGCCGGATGCCGACTCGTATTCGCCGAGAATCGCGCCCGTCGCGCCGGATTTGTATATCTGACCGCCGTCAAGCCAATACACGCGCTCGCAAAGGCGGCGAATTTGATTCATCTGATGGCTGACGAAGACGATCGTACGGCCGCTGTTGGACACCTCCTGCATCTTGCCGAGACATTTCTTCTGGAATTCGAGATCACCGACAGCCAATACCTCGTCTACTAGCAGAATTTCGGGCTCGAGATGAGCGGCAACGGCGAACGCCAATCGCATCTGCATCCCAGTGCTGAAATGCTTGAGCGGCGTTTCAATAAAGCGCTGGACATCGGCGAATGCGACGATCGCGTCGTATTTTTGGCTGATCTCGCGCTTGCTCATTCCAAGAATGGCACC
>Ga0210391_10000351_pt1 | contig 51660 bp, 38 predicted proteins | sample IncBWC12OmetaG_FD_160573 | JGI IMG/M metagenome (GOLD analysis project Ga0210391, IMG submission 160573) | Forest soil microbial communities from Barre Woods Harvard Forest LTER site, Petersham, Massachusetts, United States - Inc-BW-C-12-O ...
CAATAAGAACACAGGTGGGGCCAGTCTTGGTGGCAAATGTGTTCGTTGCCAGGCTTGTCGGGGCTCCTGTGCCCTGATCGATGGCATAGGCGCTGATGTCGTTCGAGTTGAAGTTGGCTACGTAGATGAACATCCCGTTGGGACTTACCGTGACCGCATTGGGAAAGACATCCGTCTTGAAGGGGCCGTTTTGCAGGGGCACCAGGACGCCGCCCGTCACGATACCATAAGCGATCAACTGATTCGTAGCGCTGTCAGTCACATAGAGGAAGCGCGCGGTGGGATCGCTGGCGCTCGCATTGGGCGCGACTCCAGCCGAGAAGGGGCTTCCGGCAATAGGGGTGAGAGCGCCGCCGCCGCTGGCCGTTGAGAACGAGAATGCCGAGATAGTTCCGCCCTGCGCGGCTGTGTTTGTGTTGACCACGTAGACGAAATCGGTCGTGGAACTTGTCGTCAGTGGCGCTGGGACGTTGACGCTGGAGGGATTGTTCTGTACCGGCCAGTAAGGGAGATTGCCATTGGCAATGTTGGTGCCGAGGCTGCCGTCAGAGTTAACAGGATAGACAACTACAGCCCCAGGTCCAGGATTGGCTGCGGTAAAGCCGGCCTGAAAGGTGTCGACGACAAACATCAACGTGCCTGCGGTGTTCATTGCCAGGGCTGTGGGCTCGGTACCCGGCGTGTTGTAAGTATGTTGGGGATAGAGCTTGCCGTCGGTACCGATAGTATATTCAACGATGGTGTTGTCGTCATGGTTGACGACGTACAGATTCTTTCCGTTGGGCGAAGCGAGCGTAGCGACTGGGTTACGTCCGCCGGAGCTGTAGGGCGAGTCCGGGATCTGCGTCAGTGCACCGGATAACTGATCAACCCTGTATACGCTGACCTGGCCCGGGTTGTTTTTCGATGCGGTAACGAACAGATAATCGATCGTATTGCTTTGACCACAAGAGGTAATTCCAAGTCCTATGCCAATAGAGACTGCGGCGGCCAGCAGAGCGTGGCCCGATTTGCTGAACTTCATGCGCTTCCTTCGTCCTGGCCAAGAGCACAGGCTGCGGTTTTGGGATCGCTCCCGCTTGAATTGTAAAAGCTTGCGCCGCTTTCGGCTAGCTGCTTCGGACTGTTCGCGTCCTGTTAAAGCAGGACGGCCCGCGTACGCGAGCCGTCAAGCCCTGTAGCAACTGTATACAAGCTAGTCAGTATGTCCGCTGGCGACACACCATGTGGGGTTGCCGACCGTGGCATAGCTCGTGTTGTTGCGGAGATCGGTCAACACGCCCGAGTTGGGATCGAGTACGTGACCGGTGACCGTACTGCTGACGAAGTCGGCGGTATAGATGTACTGATTGGAGGGATCCTCCAAAATGCACTGCGGTCCGGAACCGGTGGGCGTGGTGCCTCCGGCGATGGGGGCCAGAACTCCGTTGGCGGCGATCGTGAAGCCGGTGATCACGCTGTTGGGATTGGTGGTGCCCGAAGAGGGACCGGCATTCGCGATATAGAGGAACTTGGTCTTGCTGTCAGAGGTCAAGGCAATGGGATTGGAAGCCGTGGCCGTGTTCGGAGCGGGGCTGCCGGTGACCGCTTGCAGCAGACCGTTCGCGCCGATGGTGTAGTTGAAGATCCGATTTCCGCCGGTATCGAGCACGTAAATATATTTCGACGCCTGATCGCTGTTTATGGCGCTGATCTGGTCGGCAGTGGTAACCTGTTCGGAGTTCTGAGTAAGGGTGAGCTGGCCGGTGCTGCTGTTGAGGGCGTATTCGAAAATAGTCTGCGTTTGACCGGTGGCCGGCTCAGGACCATTGTCGGCCACGAAGACGAAACCGGCCGAGATCTTCTGGTCGATGGGGTAGCAGCCGACCGGGAAGGTAGTAAGCTGGGCCCCGGTGGTGGGGTTCTGCACCTGGTTGTTCGTGATCAGCGAAAGACGGCCGGTATTGTTATCGACGCTGAAGGCGGTCAGATCACCGACGGGATGCCAGAGGCCGGCGGTGGTTGGATCCGGGCACGGAAACGCGTCGCTCTGGACATTCGATGCCGTGACGATATCTCCAGCGGCATTTGTCTGCGGTGTGTATTCGTCGAGCACATAGAGAAAAGACCCGGCCGAACTGAACCCCAAGCGGAAAGAGTTCGTTCCCTGGCTGGTATAACTCTGCTGGAAGGCAAGTGTCCCGTTGCCGCCGATGGAGAAGACAGCGATGTTGGCCCCCTTGTAGGTGACGTTGCCGGAGGCGTCAGTGGTGGGCGCACCTTCATTGAGCACATAGAGGAAACGCCCGCTGGTGGAAACGACGGCACGGACGGGATCGGTGCCGCCGGATCCGAATGGAGATTTGGATACGGCTGTCAGATTGCCCGTATTGTTTAGGATATTGAAGCCGCCAATCTGGTTGTATTGACTACCGGTCACATAGAGATAGGCGACGGTAAAGTTGTTGCTGCATGAGGTGATGCCAAAACCGAGACCGAGGGACACAACCAGAGCCAGACCAATCTGGCCGAATTTCTTGAACTTCATGCGCTTCCTTCATCCTGGGTGAAACCAGGCAACTGGATCGGGATCGCTCCCGTATGTGCATTGTAAAAGCTAGAAACGCTTTCGGCTAGCAAAGAGCACGGATTAGCTGTCCAGGACGACAACCAGGGACGAGTAATAGACGCTCGATCCCTGACTTTGTCAGTCTTGAACCCTGTGTTCTTACCAGACAACGCAGGGCTTATCCGGCATCATGGGCTGGCCTTTGTGGCAACCGAAGGCCTTGCCGAACTGGTCGAAGTTTCGCACGGCTCCGTTCGTCCGGAACATCCCCGGCGAATGAGGATCAGTGCGGGCGGAGACGCGAGCCGCTTCGTCGGTACGGTTCTCGCACCAGATTTGGGCGTAGGAGATGAAAAACCGCTGCGCTGGAGTGTAGCCGTCTATCTTCTGCGACTCGGCATTGCCGCCCTCGCTGGCCAGAACGCTCATGAGCGCCTGATAAGCGATGCGAAGGCCGCCATTGTCGGCGGTGTTTTCGCCGAGGGTGAGCTTTCCGTTCAGCTTTTGCCCGGGGACCGGTTCGAAGCTGCCATATTCGTCGGCCTCGCAACCGGTGCGTTCGTCGAAGGCGCTGCGGTCGGCCGGAGTCCACCAGTTCTTGACGTTGCCCTCGGCATCGAACTTACTCCCCTGGTCGTCGAAGCCGTGGGTCATTTCGTGGCCGATGACGACGCCAATGGCTCCGTAATTGACGGCGGGATCCTTGGAATTATCGAAGAACGGCGGTTGCAGGATGCCAGCGGGAAAGTTGATGTCGTTATTGCTAGACCGGTAGTAGGCGTTCACCGTCGGTGGTGTCATGCCCCACTCTTTTTCGTCGACGGGTTGACCAATCTTCTTGAGATCGCGGGCAAGCTCAAAGGCTTCTGCACGTTGTATGTTGCCGACCAGATCGTCGCGCGTTATTTTGAGCTTCGAGTAATCGCGCCACTTCTCCGGATAGCCGATATTCTGGCGGAATGCAGCGAGCTTGGCTTCAGCCTGCTTCTTTGTCTCGGGAGTCATCCAGGGCAGTGTCTGGATATCCTGATCCAGCGCCTTTTCGAGAGCAGCAACAAGCTTTTCCATGTTTGCCTTGGCTTCGGGGGAGAAGTTCTCCTTTACCCAATCCTGTCCGACTGCTTCGCCCATAGCGCGGTCCGTGAGGGACGTGCAGCGCTTCCAGCGGGCCTCCTGCTCGGCCTGTCCCTGCAGCGTCTTCTGGAAGAAGCCGAAGTTGAGATCGAGATAAGAGCTGGAAAGCCAGGGTGCCGCCGAATTGAGAGCGTGGAAGCGAAGATAGCTCTTAATGCTGTCGAGGCTCTGGTTCTCGAGAACTTCGTTCATTGCCTTGAAAAACTCCGGCGTACCGATGTTCAGCTCGTGAATCGTGGGCGCGGGCGTAGCGGACAAGTAGGTTGCCCAATCAAAATCGGGAGCCAGCGTATTCAGCTCCGAGACGGGAAGCAGGTGATAGCGCTTGTTCGGATCACGCAGATCGACGCGCGGCATCGAACCTTTGGCCAGAGAGGTTTCGATGGCAAGAACGCTGTCTGCTTCGGCCGCTGCTTTGTCGTCGTTGTCCCCGGCGAGTCTGAACAGCGCGACCGCGTACTCCTTATATTGCTGGCGGATCTTCGTCATGCGCTCGTCGTCGAGGATGTAGTAGTCGCGGTCGGGCAGGCTGAGGCCACTTTGGAATGCCGCCGCGATCTGGCGTGCCGAGTCTTTCTCGTCCTGCTCGCTGCCGAAGCGAAAGAAGACTCCGGTGGCATCGTCGACCTGGAGGCGGGCGACCAGTGTGGCCAACCCTTTCTTGTCAGACAGAGCAGCGATGCTGGCCAGAACGGGCTGGATGGGTTTGTCCCCCAGTCGATCGGCGAGCTCCGAGTCCATGCACGCCGCATAGAAGTCGCCGTACTTGCGCTGTAGCGCGGTCTTAGGATCGTTGGCAGCCCGATTGAGGTCAACCCAGAGCAGGTAGCGGTCGACCTCGCGAAGTTCATTGAAACGGCCCCAGCGAGACTGGTCGCCGGGAATAGGATTGTTCTTGCGCCAGTTGCCGCAGGCATAGGCGTAGAAGTCGGTGCATGGGTCGACCGACTTGTCGATGGCGCTGATGTCGAAGCTCTGGATCGGTTTTGGCTTGACGGGAACAGCGCCTGAGGGACTGTCGGCGGGCGCGAATGTGTTCTGGGCGAAAGCAAGACTACTGCAAAATAGAAGTGTGCTGGCAAAATGAAAAATCTTCATGTGCTCCTCAACCAAGAAAAGTGGCCTGCGTCGGCGCAGATGGGCCGGGCGCCGGGCGGAAAAACGCGCACGGAGAGAAAATATCACGGCATGTGCTGAGGCTGCACCATTCGGTGTGGGTCGGCCTGAAAAGATCAAGAGGCGTTAAAAGATCTTGAGGTGAATGGTCAGGTACGTTTTCGGGTTCTTGCGAATCGCAGTAACCAGGTCACTGGCATTGGAGACTAGCTCGTCGGCGTGCTTGTAGAGCGCCGGATTCTTCACGAGCTGGCCGACGGTGCCTTCGCCCTTATCGACACCGGCGAGGATGGAGTCGAGCCGGGTGATCGTGTCTTTCAGCTTCTCGGCAAATTGAGGGTCCTTGGCCATCACGCCGATAGCCCCTCTGCCGGCATTGACGTCGGCGAGAAGCTGATTGAGATTCTGTGATGACTGGCGCAGGTTGTTGTAGACGGTCTCATCCTTGAGCAGCTTGCCGATGGTGCCGTGGCCTTCGTCGAGCTGCTGGGCGACGTGCTGCAGACGCTCGACGGTGTCGTTGGCGCGGTTGTAGAGCGTGTCATCAGCGACCAGTTTGCCGATGGATCCCTTGCCGCTGCTGAGTCCGTCAACCAGGGCCTGAATTTCGTTTACGGCCAGCAGAGCCTTGTTGTACAGGGTGGGATCGTTGATGAGCTGGCCGATGGAACCCTTTCCGCTATTGAGAGAGTCAACGAGGTTGTCGACCTTGGCGAGGATGGTGTTGAGCTGCTCGATGGTCCCCTGGCTGGACTTAATTACGTCGGTCAGGTTGGGAGTCTCAGTGGTCTTGAGCTCGCCGCCGTTCTGCAATGCAGGACCGGTAGCGAATTTGCTGTTGATGTTGACAACTGTATCGCCGAGGACGCCAATGGTTTCGAGGCTGCTCTTTGAGTCAGTGTGAAGGGCGGCCGAGTATCGCTTTCCGAGCCGCATGATGACCTCGACCGGAGTGAGTTTGCGCTCGGGCACAATGCGGATGTCCTTGACGGTGCCGATGGAGACCCCCTCAAGGTTTACGGGCGCGCCGATCTTGAGTCCCGCAGAATTCTCGAAGTAGGAGACGACGGTAATCTTTCCGCTCAAAAAGCCGCCGCCTGTGTTGTTCGACATCAGGAAGACGAGCGCTGTGAGGGCGCACAATGCCACGACGACCAGCACGCCGACCTTAAGTTGAGACCACTGGACCTGCTGCTGGCTGGGCAATGCTTCCCTCGGGATACGATCTTATGGCACGAACAACTGCTCTGGCTGTGAGAATACCAAACAGAGCATTCGGACCTCGTAGGAACCCCGCTTTTGGATGCTCGATCAGGCCGCCCTGTTGCAGAAAGAGGCCCGCATCGCCGCAGGTGGCACCTATGGTTCCGTTTTGGAACACGCAATTAATTTTCGAGGTGGACCGCGGCCATGGCGCTGGTGGTGCTGTGCGTCAACGATAGGGAGATGTGGCGAACTCCCAGCTGGGCGGCGATCTCGCTGGCGCGTCCGGTGAAGTAGAGATTGGGGCGGTGACCGGGCTTGCGCCGGACCTCGAGTTCCTTCCAGGTAACGCCATGCTGAATGCCGGTGCCGAGGGCCTTGGCTGCCGCTTCCTTGGCGGCAAAGCGGGCTGCGAAGCTTTCTGCGCTGTTCTTCTTGCGCTGGCAGTAAGCAATCTCCTCGGGAGTAAAGACGCGGGTGAGAAAGCGCATGCCAAAGCGGGCAATAGACTGGGCGATACGGTCGATTTCAATGATGTCGATGCCGGTTCCGACGAGCATGAAGGCAACTTAAATCATTTTGACGGCACGTGTAAGTGGAGAGCGTGGGCTACGGTGCGAGATTCTGAGAGGTTTTTAACTCCAGGGAAGTCCCATCGCCGGACAGTTAACGGATCGACGGCGCAATCCGATCAAACAAGTGTGCGCAACGGTTACGAATCCGATGTTTCCGAGGGCTCCGGTGGCTCAGACGGATGGATGCTGAGGCTGACGGCGTTAAGCCGGGAGGAACCGGAGAGAACCGTGCGCCTTCTCAGCGGCGCTTTGTTGGCCTGTGGCGGATGGGTGCTGACGAGGACTCGGGAGAATGGGATTGCGGCATTGGATTTCGAGTTCGCCCGCGCCGCATGCGTGGAAATTTACGCGGTGCTTATTGGCTGCGGCCTGGAGCTGAGCCGCGATTCGCACTTGCGGATGGCGGAGCTGTGCCATTGCACGAAGAACCTGATCGAGAGCAAGGCATTTGATATTGCCCGTGTGGACCTGGTCGTTTACAGCAGCGGCTCGAAGCGTTCTCGCGATGAATCGCAGGCGTCGCTGCCGGGCTGATCGGGATCGGTTCATCCGGCTTCGACCAGACCGTAGCGACGCTGCCAGGCTTCTCGAAGGCGGGCCCACACACGTTTTTTCTCGTCCTCGGTAGCCTCGGCATCTGCGTGCTCGACGAAACGCGAGGATTCTTCTTTCGCCAGCTCGAGCAGGACGCGGTCTCGCACCAGGTTTGCAACTCGAAAATCAGGCAGGCCGGCCTGACGTGTGCCGAAGAATTCTCCCGGACCGCGCAGTTGAAGATCCAATTCCGCGAGTTCGAAGCCATTTTGCGTGCGCACCATGGCAGCGAGGCGCTCCTCGGCCTGGGGTGAGATTTTTCCACCGGTCATGAGGATGCAGTACGACCTGGCAGCTCCTCGGCCCACGCGTCCGCGGAGCTGATGGAGCTGTGCTAGGCCAAAGCGCTCGGCATGTTCAATGACCATGACGCTGGCGTTGGGAACGTCGACGCCGACTTCGATGACCGTGGTTGAGATCAGGACATCGATCTCGCCACGCTGGAAGCGGCGCATGATCACCTCTTTTTCGTCGGCATCGAGACGGCCATGCAGAAGCCCAAGGCGCAAGCCACTCAGATGCGTAGCACGCAGGTTCTCGTACATCTCAGTCGCCGATTTCAGTGTCGGCTTCTCGAAGAGTGACGTGGTTTTCTTCTGCGTTTTCGCGGTTGAAGATTTCTTCGCCGGCTTTGTGTCCTCTTGGGTATCAGGCGGCGCGAAGTCGAGCTCAGGCTGGTCGTCCTTTGGTCCTTCGATGACGGGATAAACGATGTACGCCTGATGGCCACGTTTGACCTGGTCGCGAAGGAGCTTCCACACGTCTTCGGCGCGCTCGTCGGACACCTGTTTGGTGACGATGGGTGTGCGGCCCGGGGGAAGCTCGTCGAGTACGCTGAGGTCGAGGTCTCCATAAAGAGACAGGGCAAGGGTACGCGGGATGGGTGTCGCGGTCATGACCAGAACATCCGGTTCGGCGGCATTCGGTTTTTTCATGAGGCGGAAGCGCTGCAGAACACCGAAGCGGTGCTGCTCGTCGACGACGACCACGCCCAGGTTCGCAAAGTCGACTTTTTCTTCGATCAGAGCGTGCGTTCCGATCACGAGGTCGGCCTCGCCATGGAAGATGCGGCGGCGGGCAAGCTTCTTCTTCTCGTCGTCGAGCGACCCGGTAAGCAGGACAATGCGATATTTCCGGGACGATTTTTCGAGCACCTTGCGGGCGGCGAGGTAGTGCTGCGTGGCGAGGATCTCGGTCGGGGCCATGAGTGCGGCCTGGCAGCCGTTTTCTATGACGACGAGCATGGCCTGCAGAGCCACGATAGTTTTGCCGGAGCCGACATCGCCCTGAAGCAGACGACGCATGGGTGATGGCTTGCGCATGTCGGAGACGATTTCCCCGAGCGCACGCTTCTGCGCCGTGGTGGGATGAAAGGGCAGGATCTGGCGGATCGCTTCACGCACTTTATCGTTGGTCTCAAAGGCGAAGCCTGCGCGCTCCTTCATTTTGCGGCGCTTGAGTTCCAATCCGCATTCGAGATAGAAGAGCTCTTCAAAGATGAGACGCTTGTGCGCCGCTGTTGCCGAGGCCTGAAGCAGGGACATGGGCGTTCCCGCAGGCGGAAAATGCACAGCGCGCAGCGATTCTTCACGGCAAGGCATGTTGAGGCGCGCCAGCAGGGCTGCAGGCAGCGTTTCCGGCACCTGGCCGCGAAGTTCTTCAAGCAGGTTGTACACGATACGGCGAATCCATCGCGAAGCCAGGCGACTGCCGCTGAGCGACTCATACACCGGAGTGATGCGGCCTACTTCAAGCAGGCGGGTTTCGTCGTCGGCGTCTTCGGGCAGGATTTCAAATTGCGGCTGGATCATTTTGAAATTGCGCGTGGAACGCGAGGGCTCGACCTTGCCGTAGAGGGCGACCATCTGTCCGGGCCTGAATTTGCCTTCGAGATACGTGCCGTGAAACCACATGCACTTCAACGTAGACAGATTCTGCCCGACCGTCATTTCGAAGATGGGCATCGAGCGCGTGCGGAGCAGAACCGTGCCCCGAACCTCAGCAATGACGCTGGCCATCTCGCCGGGAGTGAGATCCGTCAATGCGCGGGGATGCAGGCGGTCTTCATAACGGAAGGGCAGGTGATAGAGAAGGTCTTCGACGATGGCGATGCGCTTTTCCGCGAGCGTCTTTGCGATCTGCGGGCCGATGCCTTTAACGAACTGAACAGGGGTGTCTAACTGAACCACATTGCGATGCTAGCAGGTGCTGCGCGCACGGCGATCCCGCTTCGCGCGGGCACACTCATAGATCGTGGAGAAAGGAACATTCGACCTGCGAGCTATTTTCAACAGCAGCCAGTCAAATATGGTCGGGTTCACGGAAGAAGTATAGCGAGGTGACCTGACGTGTCAATTTGTTGTTACGGACGCCGGTTGGACATCGAATGCTGCCTGTTAAACTTTCAGGGAATCCAGAAGAAAGCAAAAGAGTGGACATGACGCCTGTTGTCGCGCTGGACCGAATCTCCAAGTCTTACGAAAGCAAGATCGCGGTCAAGGATTTGAGCCTTCAGATTGATGAGGGCATCATGTTTGGTCTGCTTGGTCCGAACGGGTCGGGGAAAACGTCGACCATCCGCATGATGATCGGCATTACCATGCCGGATTCGGGGTCGGTGAGCCTCTTCGGCAAGCCCTTCACCCGCGACAGTCTGAAGCGCGTGGGGTATCTGCCGGAAGAGCGCGGTCTGTACAAGAAGATGAAAGTGATGGATCAGCTCGTCTTCATGGGCGAACTGCGCGGGCTCGACCCAGCGGTTGCCGGTCGACGGGCCCACGACTGGTGCGAGCGCATGCAGATCCTGGAGGCGGTGGGGAAGAAGACCGAAGAGCTCTCCAAGGGCATGCAGCAGAAAATTCAATTCATCACGACCTTGTTACACGATCCAGAACTGGTCATCATGGACGAGCCGTTTTCGGGGCTCGATCCGGTGAACGCAACGCTGCTACAGGACACGCTGGTTGAGCTACGGAAGGCGGGCAAGGCAATTCTGTTTTCAACGCATCGCATGGACCAGGTAGAGAAGCTATGCGATTCGATCTGCCTGATCAACCGCGGCCACCCGGTGCTGCAGGGGGGCATGCGCGAGGTGAAGTCAAGGTATGAACGCAATCATATTGTGATGACCTATGAGGGCGACAGTTCGTTCCTGCAACACCCCGCGATCGCCAGCTTCAAGGACTATGCGGGGCAGGCCGAGATCCAGCTGAAGCCGGGCGCGAATGCGCAGGATCTGCTGCGCGAGGCTGTGCAGAAGGCAAAGGTCACGAGATTTGAGCTGGTGGAACCGTCGCTGGAGGAGATCTTTATCCGGACGGTCGGAGAGAAAGTCGATGCGTGAGATTCTTCTAATTGCGAAACGAGAGTATCTGGAGCAGGTTCGGGGCAAAGCCTTCAAAGTCACAACGATTCTGATCCCCGTGATCTTTGCCGTGGTGATAGGGATCTCGGTGCTGGCGGGGAAGTATTCCGGCTCCGGTAAACATCTCGCCGTCGCGGCAAACAATCTAACGCTGGCTGAAGATCTCCGGCTCCAGCTGCTCACTGACAAGGTCGCGAATCTGAACGTCGATGTAATCGCTCCCGCCGCCGATTCCGACCGGCAAAAACTGGTTGATGAGGTGAGCCAGAAGCAGATCGACGGATTTCTGTGGCTCACTCAGGACGCGAACGGCAAGACGGCAGCAGTTTATGCAGGACGCTCCTCAGGCGATTTCTCGACCGCGTCAAGGCTTGACGAAGCAGTCGACCGTGCCATCTTGCAGCAGCAGTTGACCATCCATGGCATTACCGCAGACGATGCTGCCGGGTTCACCAAAGGCATCAAGATCAAGACCCGCCAGGTGAGGGACGGCATAGAAGTCGACAGCAGCACGTTCGGCACCTTCATCGCCGCGTATGTTATGGCATTTCTGCTGACTTTTACGGTCATGATGTACGGCATGAATGTGGGGCGCTCTGTAATCCAGGAGAAGACTTCGCGAATTTTTGAAGTGATGCTCTCGACTGTCGAGCCAAAGGACATGCTCGCCGGGAAACTGATCGGAATCGGCGCCGTGGGGCTCACGCAACTGGCTATCTGGGCTTTTGCTGCCGCCATCTTCTCCGGCAGCGCGCTGGCCGCCACCCTGATGACGGACAATTTCAAGGTTCAGATTTCCGTTCCTCAAATCGCACTCTTCGCCGTTTATTTCCTGCTGGGATACGCCCTCTACAGCACGCTCTTCGCCGGTCTCGCCGCTACCTGCGAGAGCGAGCAGGAATTGCAACAATATGCCCCTCTGGCAGCTGTGCCCGTCTGGCTCAGCTTCAGCATGATCACATTCATCATGAGCAACCCCAACTCTTTCTGGTCGGTTGCCGTTTCACTCTTTCCGCCCTGCGCGCCCATTGCCATGTTCCTGCGCATTGCGTCGCAGTTTCCGCCCATCTGGCAGATTGTCCTTTCCATCGTCCTGCTAGTTGGGTCGGTCTATTTCGTGATCTGGTTCTCGTCGCGAATTTACCGCATTGGCATTCTGATGTACGGAAAGCGCGCGACGGTTCCGGAGATGCTGCGCTGGTTGCGGTACAGCTGAAGCCGTGAGGGGAGACGATCGCCTTTCTTTCGGGCAACGGGTGGCGCTGGCCATAGTCCCAAAACTGACGGCACTGTTGCTGGCGATCATTGGCGCAACCCTGCGCTTCGAGGTGATCACGGAAGAGGGTGCGGTTCCCGAGACTCCGCCGCCCACGGGGATTTTCTGCTTTTGGCACCGGTGCACGCTGCTGTGCGGCTGGTACTTCCGAAAATTTCGATGCTCTATTCTGATTAGCCGCAGCTTCGACGGCGAGCTGATTGCGCGGACACTGGGTCTGCTGGGCTACGGCAGTGTGCGGGGATCGAGCTCGCGCGGCGGGGCCGCAGGATTGCTCGCGCTGCAAGGCGTGATCGAAAGAGGACAGGCGGTGGTCTTCACCGCGGATGGTCCGCGCGGTCCGATCTATCAAACCAAGATCGGACCGGTGAAGTTGGCCCAGATGACGGGTCAGGCGATGGGCAGCTTCTACCTGCTTCCGGAGCGCGCTTGGGTGATGCGGTCGTGGGACCGGTTCCTGATTCCGAAGCCGTTTTCACGCGTGGCAGTAAGCTGGGCACGGAAGGTAGCAGCACCTCCGACTGACGCCGATGCCGAAACGCTGGAGGCGACACGGCAGGAGCTGAACGATGCCCTGGAACGGGCCCGCCTGAGAGCGGAAGCTCACCTGAGAATGAATAGCTGAGGGCAAAGTAAAATCAGCCGAATGCTGGTTTCCGATTTCGATTACGAGCTTCCCGAAAACTTAATTGCGCAGGAGCCTCCCCCGGAGCGTTCGGGAGCGCGCGTGTTGGCTCTCGATCGCAAGACGGGCACGTGGGAAGACAGAATGTTCCGGGATTTTCCGGATCGGTTAAGAGAAGGCGATCTGCTGGTGCTGAACGACAGCCGGGTGATTCCCGCGCGACTCTTCGCGCATCGCGCCGGACTGCACACACAGCCGGGACATCGCACCAGCGGCCGCATCCAGATATTGCTGACCGAGCAGATATCCGAGTGGGAGTGGAGGGTTCTCGCGCGTCCCGGCCGCAAAGCGCTCACCGGAGAAACACTGACCTTCGGCGACGGTGGGCTGCGCGCGGAGATCATAGCGCATGGTGAATTCGGCGAGCGCACGCTGAGATTCGAGGCGGTCGCGGATTTCTTCGCCGAGCTCGAAAAGCTGGGACATATTCCTCTGCCACCGTACATCCATCGCTCAGATGTGGACGCGGATCGCGAGCGATATCAGACGGTGTATGCACATCAGCGCGGCTCGATCGCTGCTCCCACGGCGGGCCTGCATTTCACGCCGGAGATCCTCGACCGGATTCGCGCGCGCGGCGTGCGCATTGCATATGTCACTTTGCATGTAGGACTGGGGACATTTCAGCCGGTACGTGTAGAGCGCGTGGAGGAGATACATCTGCACGCGGAACGCTACACGCTCCCCGAGGCAACAGCGAACGAACTGAATGCAGCGCGGCGCGAAGGCCGGAGGGTGGTCGCAGCCGGCACCACAACTGTGAGAACGCTGGAACACTGCACGCTGGCAGGCCGCGAGTTCGTGCCGCATTCGGGCAGCACCAGCATCTTTATCTCGCCGGGGTTTGAGTTCCGCGTCGTACAGGCATTGCTGACAAATTTTCATCTACCGCAATCGACGCTGCTGATGCTGGTGAGCGCTTTCGGCGGCCGCGAGCACGTACTGAGCGCCTATCGCCATGCCGTCGCTAAGCGATACCGGTTTTTCTCCTATGGAGACTGCATGTTCCTCTCGTGACACGCGTCCGCTACCAGACTTTGCAGACCTTCTCCTTGACCATCGGCTGCCCGGCCTTGCATCCAAAGGCGGTTGCGAACTCCGGCATGTTCGTCACAATGCCGTTGACGCGCGCCTTGCCTGGCGAATGCGGATTAGTGATAGCGGAGAGGCGCAGATTTTCCGGCCGCTGATTCTCGCAGGCCCACTGGGCATAGCCGATGAAGAAGCGCTGGTCGGGAGTGAAGCCGTCTTTTAACGGCAGGCTTTGTCCTGCTGTTTCTTTTTTCCAGGCGATATACGCGAGCAGTGTGCCGCCGAGGTCTGCCACGTCTTCGCCGCTGGTGAGCTTGGAGTTGATGTGGATATCATCGACGATGATGTATCCCGCGTACTGCTCGCGCTGACAGTTGATGCGATCCTCGAAGGCTTTTGCGTCCTGCGGCGTCCACCAGTCCTTGAGATTTCCCTGCGCGTCGAACTGGCGGCCCTCGTCGTCGAAGCCGTGCGTGAGCTCATGTCCAATGGTCCCGCCGGTGTTGCCGTAGTTGGGCGCGTCATCTTCTTTGGGATCGTAAAGAGGCGGCTGCAGCACGCCGGCAGGGAAGTTGATGTCGTTCATCTGCGGGTTGTAGTAGGCGTTGACGGTCGGCGGTGTCATGTCCCACTCGTTGCGATCGACGGGCTTGCCGATCTTTGCCCAGTCGCGGTTGTAGTCGAAGACACGGCCCCGCACAACATTGCCGAAGTAGTCGTCCGGACTGATAGTCAGCGCGGAATAGTCGCGCCACTTGTCCGGGTAGCCGATTTTATTTCGGACTGCATGAAGCTTGATGATGGCCTGCTTTTTGGTCGCGTCGCTCATCCAGTCCAGGTGCTCGATCTCATTCTGCATCGCCTGTTCGATCTGCTCGGTCATCTCCAGGGTCTTCTGTTTCGTGGTGGGCGCAAAAGTCCGGGCGACGAACTCCTGCCCGAGCGCTTCGCCCAGATAACGGTCGATCTGGCCCACACAGCGCTTCCAGCGTGGCTGCATCTGAGGAACGCCGCGGAGGAATTTGCTGTAGAAGGCGAACTGAGCGTCTTCAAAATCACTGGAGAGGCTTGTGGATGCGGCATTGAGAGCATGGGTACGGAGATAGGCCTTGAGGTTGTCGAGAGATTCACTGTCCAACTCAGTCTGCAAAGCCTGAAGAAACTTGGGCTGCGAGACGTTGATGTTGGCAAGGGACGACGTCGGAACTTTCTGAGACTCGAAATACGAATCGAGCTGGAGCGCAGGCGCGAGTGTATCGATCTCGCCGATTTTCATGGGATGGTAAATGTTGTACGGATTGCGCCGCTCGACTCTTGTAAGAGACGCGTTGGCGAGAGCGGTCTCGATTTTCATTGTCGCGGCTGCTTGTTCGTCAGCCTGGGTCTGCGGAGTGCCGGCGAGAACGAGCAGTTGCGCCAGGTAAGCCACGTAGCGCTGGCGGATCTCCGCGCTTCGGGCATCGGTTTTGGTGTAGTAGTCGCGATCAGGCAGCCCGAGGCCTCCGGCGCCGATGCCGATGATCATCATCTCGGCGTTCTTCGCGTCTTGCTCCGCTCCCACATTGACGAAGTAGAGGCCCCGGCGGTCGGCGCCATCACGCAAAAAAGCCGCAAGCCCGGCGCGATCGGAGATTTGAGCGATGCGCTCGAGTTCCGGCTTGAGAGGTTGCAAGCCGCGCGCGTTAATTGCATCGGTATCCATGCATGCAGCGTAGTAATCACCGATTTTCTGTTGTGCGGGGGTTCGGTCTTTGAGCTTCGCGTCTTCTTCGAGGATGCCCCAGAGAAACTGGCGATTATCGTTGGCCAATTTGGCGTAGACGCTCCAGGCGGCCTGATCGGCCGGGATCGGATTGTCCTTCATCCAGCCGCCGCAGGTGAACTGGTAAAAATCGACGCAGGGGTCGGCAGTGCGGTCCAGATTTGTGAGATCGAGGCTGGGAGAATAAGGCAGGTCCGCAAGGGGCTGTTTTGGTGGCGCGGCGGCCGGGGATGTCTGCGCGGGCGCTGTGGCAATGCAGGCCGCGAACAGGGCAAGAGCCAGCAGACGAGCAATCATTGGGAAATCTCCGTGTGCGTAATTGTACCGGTGTGCGAACTGCGGAGTGTCCGCGGGCACGCGCCTTGCAGGCAGTAGACTCAAACGTGATGTGTGCCATGGAAAGAAACCTGCCGGCAGTCTATCTGCTTGACTCAATGTCCTTCATCTTTCGCGCCTATCACGCGATGCAGCGGTCGCGGCCGATGTCCACGCGTACCGGCGTGCCCACAGCAGCGACTTACGTTTTCGTGAACATGATCAACAAGCTGCGCAAGGATTTCGCCCCCGAGTACTTCGCCGCGGTTTTCGATATCAGCGGGCCGGTCTTTCGCGACGAGCGCGCGCGTGAGATGAAGCTGCGCAAGTACAACGTAAAGACGCAGACCTTCGACGAGGTGGACTACGGCGGATACAAGGCGAACCGCACGGAGATGCCTCCCGATCTGACGCAGCAGCTTCCGTACATTCGCCGCGCGCTGGAGGCTTTTCGCATTCCGATTTTGCAGGCAGAAGGCTTCGAGGCCGATGACGTGATTGGCACCCTGGCAGCGCTGGCAGCGAAGGCGGGACATCCGGTGTATGTCGTCTCGAATGACAAGGACATGCTGCAACTGGTCACCGACCACGTAAAGGTCATGAATCCCATGAAAGACAACCTGATCCTCGATCGCGAGAAAGTGACCGAGACGCTGGGCGTGCCTCCGGAGAGAGTGATCGATGTAATGGCGCTGCGCGGGGACTCGATCGACAACATTCCCGGCGCGCCCGGCATTGGCGACAAGGGATCTGTCGAGCTTATCCAGCAGTTTGGCAGCCTTGAGGAGCTCCTGGAGCGTGCCGGAGAAGTAAAGCGGAAGACCTATCGCGAATCGCTTGAGAACAATCGCGACACCATCCTGCTGAGCAGGGAACTGGTGACGATTCATTGCGAGGTGCCGCTGGAACTGAATCTCGATGACATGCGCACGCAGGCTCCCGATGTCAGCGCGTGCCGCACATTGTTTACGGAGCTGGAGTTCACGACGCTGCTGAAAGAGTTGGCCCCGCCGGAGCTATCTCGCCAGGTTGAATATGTCACGGAGCCAACGGCGGACGATGTAGCAGAGTTTGTCCGCGCGGCGCGAGCGAACGGTTTTGCGTTGGCGGTCGCCTCGTCGAAGCTCGAAGAAGTGACGGAACAGGTAAGCGAGCAGGAGTCGGAAGCGATAGAAGAGGCCGAACCGGAGCTGAAAACCATGTCGATGCTGGATATGTTTGAGGTCTCCGAGCCAGTCGCGGAAGCTCCCATCGCCCGTTTCAGGCTGGGGGTGGCGAGTAATCCGGAGAAGTCTTTGCTGCTTGACCTTGAGAATGTCCGCGCGCTTCTCGAAGACGAAAACGTTCCGAAGCGCGTGCATGATCTGAAGGGAACGATGCGCGTGCTCGAACAGCAGGACGTTACGCTGCGCGGAGCCAGCGACGATCTGATGCTCTATTCGTACCTCGTCAATCCGACGCATGCTTCGCACCGGTTGAGTGACGTGGCGGCTCGGTTCAGCGAACATCCCCTGATGGAGACTGGCGACAGGGAGCTGGCGGAGGCTGCGCATGCTATTGAATCACTCGCTCCCATCCTGCGTGAGGAAGTGAATGCGCTCGACACGCGCGAGGTGTACGAAACGATCGACCTGCCACTGGTTTCGGTGTTGCTTCGTATGGAAAAAGTCGGCGTGCGCATCGATTCCGCTGTCCTCAATAAGATGTCAGCGACTTTGGGCGCAGAGATCGAGCGCGTTGGCGAAGAGATCTACGCGCGCTCGGGACATCGGTTCAATATCCAGTCTCCAAAGCAACTCGGCGATGTGCTTTTCAGCAAGATGGGCCTGCCGAAGCCGCTAAAGTATGGCAAGGGCAAAGTGGTTTCCACGGCGCAGGATGTGCTCGAGGAGTTAGCCGCGCACAATGAAGTGCCGCGCATGGTGCTGGAGTATCGGCAGCTGGCAAAGCTGAAGTCGAACTACGTGGATTCTCTGCCCTTGCTGGCCGATGGCGAAGGCCGCGTGCATACTACGTTTAATCAGGTGGGCACGGCGACCGGTCGGCTGTCGTCGACCAATCCGAATCTGCAGAATATTCCGATACGCACGGAGCTGGGCCGCGAAATTCGCGCCGCGTTCATTGCCGCTCCTGGTTGCAGGCTGCTTTCGGCCGACTATTCGCAGATTGAGCTTCGCCTGATGGCGCACTTCTCCGATGATCCGCTGCTGACGCACGCGTACCGCACCGGAGAGGACATTCACACTCTTACTGCGTCGGAGGTTTTCGGAGTGCCGGCGGAGAAGATGAGCAAGGAGACGCGTAATCGCGCCAAGGCCGTGAACTTCGGCATCGTGTACGGTATTTCGCCGTTCGGGCTGGCGGCGCAACTCGGGATCGATCAGCATGAGGCGCGGTTGTATATCGAGACGTACTTCGATCGCTACAAGGGTGTGCGCGAATTCATCGATCGATTGCTGGAAGAGACGCGGCGCAAGCAAAAAGTACGGACCGTGTTTGGGCGCGTGCGGCCCATCCCGGATATTCAGAGCCGCAATGCGAATCTGCGGGGATTCGCCGAGCGCACTGCGGTGAATACTCCGCTGCAAGGCACCGCAGCAGATTTGATCAAGCTGGCGATGATTCGCATCGATCGCAAGCTCACAGATCGCAAGCTCAAGTCGCGAATGACCCTGCAGGTCCATGACGAATTGCTCTTCGATGTGCCGGAAGCGGAGGTCGACGAAGTTTCGTCTCTCGTTCGGCGGGAGATGGAGGGTGTGATCGAGCTGAAGGTTCCACTGGTCGCCGATGTCGGCGTCGGAGACAATTGGCGCGACCTGAAGTGACCCTGCTGTCAGGCTCCCAGCGCGTCGCGAATGGCGCTTGCGATGGAGTCGGCATGACGCCGCATCATCTCTTCCGAGTCGGCTTCGATCATCACGCGCGCCAACGGCTCGGTGCCGGAGTAGCGTACGACGACGCGGCCATTTCCATTCAGCGCCCCTTCTGCTTCCCGGATAGTGGCGGCGACGGCGTCGATCTGGTCCAGCGGCTTCTTTTCTTTAACGCGAATATTCACGATGACCTGCGGGAAGACCTTAAGGTCGGCGATGATTTCGTGAAGCGCCTTGCCTGAGCGGCGCACGATATCGAGTACGACCAACGCGGTAAGCAAGCCGTCGCCGGTCGTGGCCAGATGCGGAAAAAGGATATGCCCGGACTGCTCGCCGCCGAGAGAGGCGGAGTTTGCCTGCATCATCTCCAGTACGTACTTGTCGCCTACCGGCGCCCGCAACATCTTAATCCGGTCGCGTCGCAACGCGGCTTCCAGACCCATGTTGGACATGGTCGTTGCGACGACGATATCGCCGTTGAGCAGATTTCGCGCCTTGAGATCGCGAGCCGCGAGCAGAAGGATTGCATCTCCGTTGACAACGTTGCCGTGGCAGTCGGCGAAGAGCGCGCGGTCGGCATCGCCGTCGAACGTGGCTCCGATATCGGCATTGTTGGCCCTGGTTTCAGCGGCAACGACCTCAGGATGCAGGGCTCCGCAGCCAGCGTTGATGTTGCGGCCGTCAGGAGTCGCATGGGTGAGCTGGACGCTGCCGCCGAGGCGAGCAAAGAGCTGGGGCGCGATGGCCGAGGCGGCTCCGTTGGCGCAGTCGAGGACAATCTTGAGGCCGTTGAGCTTGAGCCCCGGTACGGCAGAGAGCAGAAAGGCCTCGTAGTCCGCGCAGAACTCCCGGTTTACTGGTGGTGCGGAGAGATCAGCAGGGTCTGGCGAGGTCACCGATTCAAGCTGGCGGAAGATTTCGTCCTCGATCCGGAGCTCGGTTTCATCGGGCAGTTTGTAACCGTCGCCGCCAAAAATCTTGATGCCATTATCGTTCCAGGGATTGTGCGATGCCGAGATGACCACCCCGGCGGAAAACTTGTGTCTGCGCGCGAGATAAGCGATGGCTGGAGTGGTGATGACGCCGGCATTCTGCACGGATGCTCCGGCCTGAGCGAGGCCGGCAGTGAGGACCGCGGCGATCCAGGTGCTCGATTCGCGAGTGTCCATGCCGAGAACGATTAAGGGCCGGTGGTTGTTGGCTTTGAGCTGATGCGCGAGGGCCATGCCTACGGCATAGGTTGTTTTGGGGTCGAGCGGTGCTTCACCAGCTACCGCGCGGATTCCATCTGTTCCGAAAAGCTTTCTCATTCTGTTCTTTTCATTCCGAAGAGGTTTTGACGACGCGGCTCCGGACGGTTCCATGCGCGAGCCGTATCGAGAGCAATTGCCCGGGCTCGACATCCGCCGCGTTTCTGAGCAACGCTCCCGATTCGTCGTAGACCAGAGCATAGCCGCGGTTGAGCACGCCCAGCGGCGAAAACGAGAGGAGCTGCTTCTCCAGGGCTTCAAAGCCGGCACGGCGGCTGTTTGCCAATGATGATGACGCCCGGAGCAACCGCGCTGACAGAGCGTCGATCCGTTCTCGAACGAGGAGGATGCGATGGCTCACATCGTTACGCAGGACGCTGGATGTCAGATGCTGCAAGCGTTGTGCAGCCGCCTGCAACTGGCTGCGCCAGGCTGATTCCATGCGGAAGAAGAGCTCATCGAGCCGCTGCTGGCGCAGGTTCAGGTCGTCGCGCATGCGCGCAAATGCAGCGGGAGCAGAAAGTTGTGCATAGCGTTCGCGTGCCTGCATAAGGGCGTAGCGAGTGGAGCGATCGAGCCGTTGCGTGAGTTGCTCGAGGCGTTCTTCCACCTTGTGCTGAGCGGCAGTGATAAGTTCGGCCGCGGCTGATGGCGTAGGAGCGCGCAGATCGGCGACGAAATCGGCGATGGTGAAGTCTGTTTCATGCCCAATCGCGGAGACGACTGGCAGATGCGAGGCGGTGATGGCTCGGGCCAGCGATTCGCTGTTGAAAGGCGCCAGATCTTCGAGCGATCCTCCTCCACGAGCGAGGACGATCATATCGACCTCTTGCGTGCGATTGAACCAGGCGATGCCGGCGGCTACTTCCGTCGCTGCCGATTCGCCCTGCACCAGTGCAGGATAGACCAGCACCTGAAGCGTGGCGTGGCGGCGAGTGACAATGTTGACGAAGTCGCGAATCACCGCGCCCGAGGGCGACGTAACGATGCCGACGCAGCGCGGGAACGAAGGCAGCGGCTGCTTGCGCTCAGAGTCGAAAAGGCCTTCGCGCTGCAGCTGGCGCTTCACCTGCTCGAAGGCGAGCTGGAGCGATCCCGCGCCCATAGGCTCCAGATGTTCGGCCACAATCTGCATCTGGCCGCGCTGTTCATAGACCGACAACTTGCCACGTAGCAGGATGTGCAGGCCATCCTCTGGACGGAAGCGGAGCAACAAGGCCTGGCGGCGGAAGAGCACGGCAGAGAGTTGCGCTGACTCGTCCTTTAGCGTGAAGTAGACGTGACCAGACGCTGCCGGGCGAAGGTCGCAGATTTCGCCTTCGATCCACATGTCCGAGAACGCTCGCTCAACTTCCAGGCGAAGCTCCGCAGCGAGTTCACTTACTTTCCAGATGCGGCGCTGAGGCGTCTTCGCTTCTTCGAAGGTGAAGCCGAGCTGGCCGGTCAGGCCGGGTGATTTGGACAGTGCATCCACAATTCCTCAGTCTACATGGAGACTATCGACGGAAACGGGAGAAGAGATAGAAGATAAGCGTAAGCAGAATGCTAAGCAAAATCGAGGTCCCAAGAGGGAAGAAGACGGTAAAATTTCTGCGACGCCAGGTGAGATCGCCGGGCATACTGCCGAGTGATATGCCGAGTCTCCCGAGCAGATAGACGAGGCCTCCTGCCAGGATGAGGATCAAGCCGAGCTTAACGAGAAGTCGCGCGATGGCGGTCATCAAGACTAGATTACGCAAGCATGGTGTTGACGTGCAGGGGCTACACCTGCTTTGCTGCAAAGTGTGTGGGGGGGATTAAGCCTTGCAGATATTCTGGTTTTGCGCGGGAATTGCATGTATCTTTGTCGCGCTGCTGGATGCGTTCCAGACCGTCATCTCGCCACGCCGCGCTACGGGGCGATTTCGCATCACTCGGCTTTTCTTCATAGTCACATGGTGGCCATGGTCGCGACTGGCGACAAGGATTTCCAATCCGAGAAAGCGTGAGACGGCGCTGAGCTTCTATGGTCCGGCCTCGCTGCTGCTGCTCATTGTGGTCTGGGCAGGCGGGCTGCTGGTTGGCTTTGCGATGCTGTTTCATTCGCAGCGCGCCCCACTAGCCGACACGATGTTTTCCGGCAACGATTTTCGATCGGATCTCTACATCAGCGGGACGACGATCTTCACGCTTGGTATCGGTGATCTAACGCCGCATTCTTCCTGGGCAAGGCTAATCATCGTTCTTGAATCGGGAATCGGGCTGGGGTTTCTGGCCATGGTCATCAGCTATTTCCCCGTGCTTTACGGCGCCTTTTCCAAGCGCGAGGTAAGCATTTCGCTGCTCGATGCGCGAGCGGGATCGCCTCCCACGGCCGCGGAGCTGATGCGGCGTCATGCGTTCAAGGGGGGCGGGGAGGCACTCAACACGCTGTTGGTGGAATGGGAACGATGGTCGGCGGAGTTGCTGGAGAGCCATATCTCCTACCCGCTGCTTTGCTACTACCGGTCGCAGCATTCCAATCAAAGCTGGCTGTCGGCGCTTACCGCCGTGCTCGATCTGTGCGCGCTGATGATTGCTGGAGTGCAGGATCACGCGGCTCGTCAGGCGCAGCTAACCTTTGCGATCGCGCGGCACGCGCTGGTGGATATCTCGCAGATTTTCTCACAACCGCCGGTGCAGGATGCGGAGGATCGCCTTTCGCCGGAACGGTTCGATTTGCTTTACCAGCAGCTTTGCCAATCGGGGATTCGCGTATGCCGCGACGGGGATTCGATGGAGCGACTTAAGAAGATGCGCCTGCTCTACGAGGGCTATGCAGTCGCCTTGAGCCGCTTCCTGCGCATGCCGTTACCGCCCTGGATTGTCGACCAACCGCACAAGGATAATTGGCTCTCCGTGGCCAAGGTGAGGGAGCAGACCGAGTTGGTGGGCACGGAGAATGTCAATCTTGAGACAGCTCTGCCGTTAGCGCTGCAGGATGACGAACATCATATGTTCTAGACACGCCTTCAGGGTTTGGAAGCGACCACAGATTCGAGTTCATCCAGCCATTCTCCAAGTTCCCGCCCGCGTTCTGTGTCTATCTCGGTTTCCTGTGCGAGCAAGGCTTCAATTTTCGAAGCCAGCTTGCTGCCTTGGGGCAGGCCAAACGTCCCGAGAACCCCGGCAAGCTTATGTGCAGAGGCTTCTGCATCCTTGCGCGTCTGGTTGTCGAGGGAGCCATCGGCGAGTTTGCTCTGCGCATCATGCAGAGTCTTCAAGCGCTCGAGAAGGGTAGGATAATTCCTCTTCCAGAGGTCGTGGAGCAGCAGTTCCAGATCGTGCGCATGGGAATCGGGCGGATCGTTCATCGAGCGGTTAGTCTTTCCATCCGAGGGCATCGGACATTTGCTGGGCCAGCGTGAGGGGATCGAAAGGCTTGAACAGGACGGCGGAGACGCCGAGGTTCGCGAAGCGCTTTTGATCCGCTCCCTGAACCTTGGCAGTCAGCAGAATCACCGGAATTCGCGCGATCCCAGGAATTTTGCGAAGCTCCTGAAACGTGGTTGGTCCGTCCATACCCGGCATCATTACATCCAGCAAAATTGCGTCGGGTTTTTCATCCTGGGCACGGCGAATGCCTTGTGTGCCGGAACTCGCCGTAACCACCTCCCATCCGGCCACCATCTCCAGACTGAGAGCAGCCACCTGGCGAATATCGTCTTCATCGTCAATGATCAGGATGCGCCGTTGCATGAAAAAAATCCTCGCCGTTGAGACTCAATAACAATGGCACGAACAAGCAGCTAGAGCCGGCTTTTGACAGCCTCATACACGTGCGGATGCGTCGGCTGGTAGCGGCGAAGCATGGTGAAGACCAGCGCCTCCACGTCCTGGGGCTGTACTTTTGTCTTGGTGACAAACTCGGTCGGACCCAGCTGGAACAACTTGCGTTCCGAACTGGGTACCTCACGGGCGGAATAGACAACCAGCGGCAGGCGGCGAAGCTCCTTCTGGGTCCGCAGCCAATCGACGAGTTCGAGGCCGTCGCCGTCGGGCAGCGCGAGGTCGAGGATAATGAGGTCGGGACGGGCCGACTCGCATAACTCGATGGCCTGCCGCAGCCGCGGAGCGTGGTAAACGACAATGCCGGCATGCTCAAAACTGGTCAGGATCACGCGAGCGAGGTCTTCGTCATCCTCTACCAGCAGGACCGTTGCGTGCTCGCCGGATGCCTTCAGCAGACGAGCCAGCTCTGCGAACAGCAGCGTTTCGTCGACCGGCGTCTGCAGCCATGAGTCGGCGGTTTGAGCTTCCGCCGGCCTGTCTTCCGGAGAAAGCAGACTCAGGACGACGATTGGAATCTGGGCAGTGACCGGATCATTCTTCAACGCGCGCAGCGTCAGCAGGCCATTGCGGCGCTGCTGTGAAACCCCCAACAGGATAGCGCCGAGCGAAAACTGCTGCGCGAGATGAACCGCCTGTTCGCCGTTCTCCGCTTCAAGGATGCGGTAGTTCCTCTTACGAAGGCCTTCGACAATTTGCTTCCGCGCAGCGGGATCGCTCTCGCAGATCAGCACCGTGTCTTCCTTCGTGAAGGATTCGCTCATGAAATTGTTGGATTCCGGCAATAATTCGAGCTTTGATCGTTCGGGAAGGAAGATGCGGAAGGTCGCTCCGCGATCGGCATTGTGCTCGGCCCAGATGCGCCCGCCATGCTGCTGAATGATGGTGCGGCAGATGGCGAGTCCCAGCCCGGTTCCACCCTTTTGGCGGGAGTCGGAAGCGTCGACCTGCTGGAACCGGTCGAAGATGCTTTCCAGCTTGTCGGTGGGTATGCCGCGTCCCTCGTCGATGACGTTAAGCACCACTCCGCCATCGGACGGCTCGACTTCGACCCAGACCGCGGAGTCGGGCGGGGAGAACTTGATGGCATTGCTGAGCAGGTTCGTGATGACCTGCAGCAGCCGGTCGGGGTCGGCCTCGACGGGCGTCTCTTCAGCCTTGAGCATCAGGTGGATGCTCGCTGCCTCCGCCATCGGCTGCATGGCGTCAACGACCTGTTGCGCCAGCTCATTCAGAACACACGGACGGAAATTGAGAGGAGCGCGGCCGGATTGCATGCGCTCGATATCGAGAATGTCATTGATGAGGCGAACCAGCCGGTCGGAGTTGGAGACCGCGATACGCAGCAGATTGGCGGCCTTGTCGCTGATTTCGCCGAGCAGCCCAGAAGATAGCAACCCTAAAGCGCCCCGAATCGAAGTGAGCGGAGTGCGCAGCTCGTGGCTTACCGTGGAAACAAACTCGTCCTTCATGCGGTCCAGCGCGTAACGCTGTCCGATATCGCGGAAGCTGAGCACGCTGCCAATCACGACGCCATGTTCGAGCATGGGCGTGACGGAGAACTCCACTGGAAAAGAGCTTCCGCTCTGCCGGTAGAAGACATCTTGCCCGCTCGTGTTTTCGTGAAGCAGAAAGGCTCGCCGGGCACGGCATTGATCGTTGCAGACTTCTCCGCTGGCCCCGGAATGAATAATGGAATGCACCGGACGGCCAATCAGTTCCGACGTTTGCGCTCCCAGCATCTCGGCGGCAGCGGGATTCACGAAATCGACTCGGCCTTCCGGATCGGCGCCGAAGATGCCATCTGCGACCGACCTGAGGATGAGCTCGTTTTGCTGGTTGAGCTCCCGTACCCGGCTCTCCTGTGCGGAACGCGCCATGAACTGGCCGAGAGAAGCGCAGACGGTTTCGACGGTGGCCATGGTTTCAGGGTCTTCTTCGCGGCGCTGGCGGCTGAAGAACTCAACCGCCGCGATGATCCTGTTGCCCACCCGGACCGGCACCGCCCATCCCGATGTCAGGCCTTCGATCCGTGCGGCCTGGCTGCGCAGAAATCCGGGATCATCGCGTAAATCGGCGATCCATCGTGCCGCGCCCAGAGACCAGACCATGCCGGGCAGACCTTGTCCACGGCTGAGCACCAGGGATGTACTCACCTGGAGGAATCGTTCATAGTCCGGCCCCGGCGCGGACCAGCTGCAATCAAAGCGAATCTGCTGCTCCATCTCCTCGACTACCCAAAGGTTTGCCAGGTCGTATCCAAGCGTGGTGCAGATCGCGGCCAGCACCTTGGGCAGCGCTTCTTCCTGAGAGATGGATTCGCCCACGATCTGGCTGACCTCAAGCTGCATTCCGAGCCGCCGTTCGCGGCGATTCTGCTGCGTCACATCGCGGAAAACGCAGCGTACGGATACGGCCCGACCTTCTTCGCGGCGGCAACTCATGCTGGCTTCGACCTCCACCCGGCCCGCATCGGTGTTTCGCAGACGAAGAGGCTCGCGGTCGACTCGCTCGCCATTCAGGGCGCGGCGGAAAAGCGCGGCTGCCTCAGTCTGCACCTCGGGCGGGAAGGGAGATTCAAAACTCATCAGGCCTTCGAATCCGTCACTGTTTATGCCAAAGAGAGCTTGCCATGCAGGGTTCACGTAGAGGTAGCGGCCATGAGGACTGAGCGTGGCAATCATCTCGATGGCATTTTCGAAGATGTCACGATAGCGTTCTTCACTTTCGCGCAAAGCCTGTTCAGCGCGCCGAGTCGCGGTCAGGTCCATGCTGATCGCGACCAGTCCGGTCACCTCTCCCAGGGGTGAGCGAACCGCTGCAAGGTAAACCATAGCGGGGAAAGTGCTGCCGTCTTTACGGCTGTATTGCATTTCGACGCCGCGCACCCGGCTGGCCGGAAAGCTGGTGATGTATTGGACGAAATTGTGGAGGATAGAAGAGTTGGCACGGCTGCTGGCGGTAGCGTGCTTGCGGCTAAGGGAAGCAACCAGCTGCTGGCCTACACGCTCCATCTCGCCTTGAGGAAAGAGTTGCTCCGCTTTCAATTTCCCGCAAGCCTCATTGGCCGGATAACCCAGCATGCGTTCGGCGGCCGGATTAAAAACAAGCAGATCGCCATCGAGATTGGCCGCGATAATCATCGGCCCCGCCGAGTCAAGGATGCTTTGTTGAAGCTGGGCGACATGCTGGAGCTGGCGCTCGGTCTGCTTTTGGCGATGGAAAGACCGGAAACTGGAGATGCTGGCCCCGATCAGCAGAACCTGGGCTCCAAGCCAGCACGCGATGAACCAGAAAAGCCGCTGGACGTCTGGTTCGGCTGCGCGCATGGCGCGCGCCAACACGAATACGCCGCCCAGGGATAGCACCAGAGCTGCGACAAAGACGACGGTCTGTGTACGCGCGTTTTGGGGCAAGATCACTTCAGTCGCTCGAAGAGAAGAGCTGGCTGCCAGCGGTTCTAATGTTGTGGCCGGTAACTCAGGCAATTGCCGGTCATACTGTGTCTGCGATGCGGCGGGTGTTCTCTATCCCCCGGATGCGCGTAGTCATATCATTTACAACGCAGATACGAAAAGAAATAAGTAAAAATCTGTCGGAATTAGACAGAGTATAGGTTATTTGACACCCTATGTTGCAAATAATTGCAACCCGAGTGTAGGATGTGAGATCACCTTGTTTAGGTGCCTGGTGGGTTGAACTCCGTATGCAACGACGCAGCCAGACGGCTGGCTAGATAGCTGTCGTACCCTTGCGCAGGTGCATTTCCATACCGCGCTCGAACGGAATCAGGTTAGACCGGGACTCCTGGTCGCGTGCAGGAGTGAAATCGCGACGGGCGGAGGAACGGCAGAGAGACCAGAACCAGGCGAAGGACACGAGATACATCGCGGCAAAGAGTTCAACAGCGAACCACACGGGCAGTGCTCCAAGCGAAAATCTACAATCGGATCGGTGGATTGATCAAGAGATAGTACCTCACGCGATCAATATTACGCCAGGATAAATTTCGTTTATGGGGGGTTTTTTTTCCTGCGCCAAAGTAACAGTTAGTTGAGAAAATAGAAGGACGGAAGCCTCACGCCCCGTCCCCTGAAGTAAGCCTCTGAATATGTTTTAGTTAGGCAGTTACCGGCTCAAGCAGCCGTGCCCATTGCTTGCCCTGGCGACCTTCGCAGGCCTTCTTGTGATAGGCGTATCCGGTAATCAGGGGCAGGGCCAGAGTGGCCTCGCTGTAGACCATCTGCTCAAAAACGGTGTCAACCTTGCCCCAGGAGCTGGCTTCCTTCAGCGTGCTGGACGATAGCGCGCCGTCGCGAACGTCGGCGACCGTAATCTGAATGGCGTACTTGTGCATGGGAGCGTCGACGCCGAGAATCTCGGCCGCGACCACGATATCCTGCGCGAAGTTCTTCGGTACGCCGCCGCCGATCATCAGCAAGCCTGTCGTCGGGTTGGCGATCTTGAGCTGGGTGATCTCGTAGAAGTCCTTGGCGGAATCGAGTGAGACCTTGGGCTTATCCTGCCGCTTGTGCTGGTGCGCCACCAGGCCGAACCCCGCGGAGCAGTCGCTGAAGGCGGGGCAGAAGATTGGCACGTCCTTCTGGTAGGCAGCGTAGACGATAGAATCTACGCCGCACTTGTCCGGCGTGCGGGCCTTCTCGTCAAGATAAGCGCCCATGGCGCGGATAAACTCGCGCGAGCTGTAGGGGCGCGGGTCGAGCGAGTTGGCGATCTGCTCGGTGGTTTCGTCGCAGATGCGCAGCTCTTCCTCGTCGATCAGCGTGTCGTAGATGCGGTCGATCATCAGCTCGCGGAGCATCGCATCCTCGGTGCCTTGCTTGAGGAGGTCGTTCGCGATCCAGTGTTTGAAGCCGAGCGCTTCGAAGAAATCCTGATCGACGATGTTGGCGCCCGTCGAAACAATGGCGTCGACCATGTTGTGGCGGATGAGGTCGACAAAGATTTGCTTGAGTCCGGCGCTGATCAGCGATCCAGCGAGGCACAAGATGACGCCGCATTCCTTGTCGCGAAGCATGCGCTCGTAGATGGAAGCCGCCCGGTGAAGGTCACGGGAGCTGAAGGCCATGTACTGCATGGCGTCGACGAGAGCAACGACATCGTGCTGCTTGATATCGATGTGCTGAATGGGGTTCTGGAGGAGTTCCTGTTTCGTAGGCATAGCTCTTATTAGGATATCAACCCTAGCGCGATTCCTTGTACGAATCATGTGAATTTTAGTGGGGCTTGGAGGTGTTTGCCGACGATCCACGGATGGCCGTGACCCGCTATTTCCGCATGTCCCGGTATACTCCCCGCATGAAGAGGAATGCATCCGCTCGCCTTCGCCGTCTTGCCGCTCTCGCTCTGCTTCCGCTGCTTCCCGTGCCTTCGTGTTTCGGCTGGGGCAGCACCGGGCACAGCATGATCAACCGGCTTGCCGCGGAAAGTCTCCCAGGTGACGTACCCGCGTTTCTGAAAACGCCGGATGCCATCAACGAGATCGAATATCTGGGGCCCGAGCCCGACCGCTGGCGGTCTCTTGCCGAACCGGAACTGAACGCCGTGCAGGCTCCCGATCATTTCATTGATTTCGAATATGCGGACATCATCGGAACGCTGCCGCGCCGCCGGTATGAATACATCGCTGCGCTGACTGCAGCGGAGATCACGCATCCTGACAAAGCTCGCGAGTTGCAGCCGAGCCGGGTCGGTTTCCAGCCTTACATCACGAACGAAGTCTGGGAGCGCCTCAAGTCGGCCATGCGGGATTATCGGGAGCTGACCGCAAAGCACGCAGATACGAGACCCGTAGAGGCTGCCATTCTTTTCTACGCCGGATGGCTGGGGCACTATGTCGGCGATGGATCGCAGCCGCTGCATGTGTCCATCAACTACAACGGCTGGGTGCTCAAGGAGAATCCCAACGGGTATACCGCGGAGCACACCATTCACGCGAAATTCGAGACAACTTTTGTCGACGCGAATCTCAAGCCGACCGATGTGCAGCCTCTGATTTCGCCGGTGCATCCGGTGAGCGATGAGTGGGATGCGTACATGGCTTACCTGCGGCACTCGCAGTCCCTCGTCGAGCAGCTCTATCAGCTCGACAAGCAGAAGGGCTTTGACGGCGCGGGCACTCCGGAAGGAAAGCAGTTCACCGCCGAGCGGCTGGCAGCCGGCGTGAGCATGCTGCGCGACCTGATCGATTCGGCATGGATCGAGAGCGCGAAGCCGGTACCCCAGTGGCATGAGCCTTCAGGCGAGCCCAGTGCTGCTCCTGCAAAATCAGGCTCGGGACTCTAAACGCGCTTGCCGGCACCGGCGAAGACTCGCCGTCGTTCCATCAAAACCAGCCCCCGGACGGCTCGAGGCCATTGATGCGCAGATACGTGACGAGATTGCCGTAATGCAAGGCGTCATGATTTCCGACTTGCGTCAAAATGAACATCTTGTTCGTCTTGAAGCCAAAGAAGTTCGCCGGGTCATTGAGGTGCACATCGGTGAACCCGGAGTACACGCCGTCGCAGTAATCGAACGCGCCTTTGAGGTAGGCCTTGATCTCGGCCTTCGAACCCTTCGCGGCAGTCGTGCCGGGGGTCGCTTCACCCTTGACGTTTGAACACAATATGTAGGAAATATCCGCCACATGATCCAGGATCTCGGCGAACGAGCGAACCTCCTTCGTGGGCCGGTAGCTGTACTTGGACTCTGGCATCGCATCCGCCGACTTCAAGATCTTGTCCTGCATATTGCTGCGAAAAATGGATAACGTCGTCGTCAGCGGATTCGGCGCCGTGCTCGGATTGGGCAGGTCCGGCGAGATCTGGGCGTTGGCCGAGGACGCCAGGACGGAAAGAGATACGATGCTAACAGGAACCACGACGCGAGCAAAGGATCGGAACATTAACGCAAGGACAATGCGCCAGGTCCCGATTGAATTACGAATCGTGCAGAAGAGATTTTTCGGGAAGCATTGCATTCGACTTCCTCCTGCCTGGCAACGTGTGCACGCAAGGTTCCAGTTGGCGCGCCGAGTGCTACCTCTTTGTAATCAGCAGATAACAAGATGGCGAGGGCTCTGAACTCTATGCCGCACTGTCCATTTTCGATGAACACTGTCCACGAGCAGCCTTCAGGCAGTGGTCTAGGTGCCCGAGTTCCTTAATGAACGCACGGTCTCGATCGATCGTTAACTGCGAAAAGCCGCTTGTCCGTAAAGCCGACACGGCGACTCCCCTGTGAATGCAAAAGGGAAGGCAAGTTGGCGCATCATCACCTAGTCGCTCATTGACGTTGCGCTCGAAAATCGAATTTCTGGCTGGTGACGGACAAGCCCGAAGCGATCCGGTTGGACGAATAACCGGCAAGCATGAAGTAATCGAACTGTATGAAAAACGGGCCTCTCGGACATGTGCTGTTCCGACGCTGGATTTAAACTAAAACTGCCCTCTACCCGCCAGCTCATTCTTGCCGCAATGTGACGCTCATGTTACAAAAAGGTACGTTCCGGCTTTATCGCCCCTGACTGGCAGTTTCCCTGAAAGATTAAGAACGGCAAGGACTCTATCCAAAAGAGACGGCGGGAGCACTCCATCCATTTTGAGGCAAAGAGCCGCGCGATGAGTCAGGAAGTGAGTGAATACCCCGGATTCTGAAGGTCGAATGAGTACAACGTTGCTTCGTGGAGAATTCGATAATCCGCTGCTGCGCGAATATTTCCTCGATCAAGCCTTCGATGAGATGTTCACGCTTGAGGGCAGCATTCGTCCGCACTACTCTGCCCTGCTGCGGATGATCTCCGGCCTGCCCCGCGAGGAGCTGCAGCGCCGCAAACACTCAGCCGACGTTTCCTTCCTGATGCAGGGCATTACCTTCACCGTCTATGGACGCGAAGAGGGAACCGAGCGCATTTTTCCCTATGACCTGATTCCCAGGCTGGTGACGGGCGAAGAGTGGGACGTAATCGAGCGAGGACTCACGCAGCGCATTACCGCCCTCAACCTGTTTCTTCACGATGTCTATCATGATGGCAAGGTCCTGGCGCAGGGCGTGATTCCGCGCGAGATTGTCTATAGCTGCCAGCATTTCCGCCGCCAAATGCGCGGCCTGCAGGTGCCGCGGAATGTTTATGTTGCGATTGCAGGCACAGACCTGCTGCGGCTGAAGACCGGCGAGTACGTGGTGCTCGAGGACAATCTGCGGGTTCCGAGCGGCGTCTCCTACATGCTGACCAACCGGCGCATCATGAAGCGCACGCTGCCTCACCTTTTTCACAGCTATGGCGTGCGGCCCATCGAGCACTACACGCAGGCCCTGCTCAGTACCCTGCGCTCGATCGCGCCGGAGGGCCGCCCTGAGCCGTCCATCGTTCTGCTAACGCCAGGCGTATACAACTCCGCGTATTTCGAACACACCTACCTGGCCCGCCAGATGGGTATTGAACTGGTTGAAGGCCGCGACCTGGTCATCCACGACAACGTGGTGTACATGCGGACGACGGGCGGCCTGAAGCGTGTGGACGTTATCTACCGCCGCGTGGATGACGACTTCATTGACCCCCTGGCTTTCCGTACAGATTCGATCCTGGGTGCGGCCGGTTTGTTCAACGCTTATCGCGCGGGCAACCTGACGCTGGCGAATGCGTTCGGCACGGGCGTGGCCGATGATAAGGCACTCTACGCGTATGTCCCGGCGATTATTCGCTACTACCTGGGCGAAGACCCGATCATCAATAACGTCGAGACCTATCTGATGACGGAGAAGTCGCAGCGGCAGCACACGCTCGCTAACCTCGACAAGCTGGTGGTGAAAGCCGTGGGCGAGTCGGGCGGATACGGCATGCTGATCGGTCCGCACAGCAGCGTCGCCGATCGCGAGGAATTTCGCCGGCGCATCGAGGCCAATCCTCGCAACTACATCGCGCAGCCCACGCTCGATTTCTCACGCTCACCCTGCCTGCTCGAAGACGGCAGCATCGAGCCGCGCCATGTAGACCTGCGACCCTACATTCTTTTCGGGGACAAGGTCACGATCGTTCCCGGCGGCCTGACGCGAGTGGCTCTCCGCAAGGGGTCGCTGGTGGTGAATTCCTCCCAGGGCGGCGGCAGCAAAGACACCTGGGTGCTGGGGTAACTGGAGCCTCTATGCTTTCTCGCGTCGCAGACAGCCTTTACTGGACCAGCCGCTACCTGGAGCGCGCCGAGCACACCGCGCGCGTGGTCGATATCAATATGGGGCTGATGCTGGATAAATCGGAAGTCAGCGAGGAACGCAGATGGAAGCGCGTGCTGGCGGCGCTCGGTCATCCGCGCGACATCGAGTGGAATGACGACGTGTATGTGCTCGTCCATACGCTGTGTTTCGATACCTCGAATGGGGCCTCGGTAACGGCTTGCGTCTTCTCAGCGCGCGAGAATGCCCGCCAGATTCGCGAGGCGATCAGCACCGAGCAGTGGCAGCGGTTGAACCGGCTCTTTCATGAGATCTCCCGACTGCGTCCGCCTTCACCTTCTGACACGCAGCTCTCCGAATTTCTTCCCGCTCTCTACGATGGGGTGCATTTGTTTCAAGGCGTCACCGATACCACCTTGAGCCACGGCGAGGGTTGGCAATTCCTCCAGGTCGGACGATTCCTCGAACGCGCCACCGCCACCACAAAGCTGTTGGACATCTATCAAAGGGAGGTGTTCGCGAACGTCGACGATACGGTCGACGCCTACGAATACCTGGAATGGATCGGTTTACTGAGGACCTGCACAGCGTTCGAGGCGTATTGCAAGGTCTACACCGCCGACCTGACGTATGAGCGCATTCTCGAGTTTCTGCTGCTCGATCCGGAGTTCCCGCATTCGATCCGCTACTCCATCGACCGCCTTCACCGGTCCCTCGACGCCATCCAGCAGGAGTCGCACGGCCACCACGCGACGGAGTTGATGCGCGTCTCGGGCAAGCTGCAGGCCTCTCTCGGGTACGGGCAGATTTCCGAGATTCTGGGGCAGGACCCCGCACGCTATCTACGCAGAATTCTGGAGCAATGTCGCCAGATTCACGACCTCATCTACGAGGTCTACATTCAATACTCCGTGCAGACCGCGCTGGCTCTATAGGAACGAGGGCATCGATGCTGTTCTACTCGATTCGGCACCTGACAAAATTCGTGTACTCCAAGCCTGTGAGCGAGAGCGTCATGGAAGTGCGCATGCATCCGCGCAGCGACAGCAACCAGCGCTGCCTGACGTTTTCTCTCTCGGTAAGCCCGCGGTGCCGCGTCTTTTCCTACCGTGACCATCTGAGCAACAATGTGCATCACTTTGATATCCCGGGACAGCACGAGCAGCTCGTGATCATCGCGGAGGCGCTTGTGGAGCATCAGCCGCTCGCTGAGATTCCTGCATTTCTGGCTCCTGACGCGTGGGGGGAGCTCGATGCGATCGTGTCGGAGGGAGACTACTGGGAAATGCTGCTGCCCAGCGAGTTTGCTCTACCTACTCCAGCCCTGGAGGACTTAGCGGGCGAGCTTGGCGCGTACCGCCGTGACGATCCCATGACGCTGCTGTGCGAGCTGAACAAGAAGCTGTATGACTACTTCAGTTATTCGCCGCGCACCACGCGTGTGGATTCGCCCATCGATGAAGCGCTCCGTTCACGGCAGGGTGTCTGCCAGGATTTCGCCCATATCATGATCGCGCTGGTCCGGCAGCTCGGGATTCCATGCCGCTATGTGAGCGGATATCTCTACCATCGCAAGGAAGATAACGACCGCTCGATCTCGGATGCGACGCATGCCTGGGTCGAAGCATTCCTGCCCCACCTGGGATGGGTGGGCTTCGATCCCACGAATGCATTGATTGCAACAGACCGCCATATCCGTACAGCGCTGGGGCGCGACTATGCCGATGTTCCGCCGACCAGGGGCATCTTTCTGGGCCGTACTCAGAGCGACTTGTACGTTGCTGTGCAGGTGACGGCGTCTGAGAAGGCTCCCGCGCTCGACCAGGAGTTACCCATCCCTGAGGACTGGTCGATGCTGGTCGAAAGGGCACAGGCTCCGCCGCCTCCTCCAGCCGAGCCGCTGCTCCAGCAGTTGCAGCAGGCTCAGCAACAGCAGGCACAGCAGCAATAATAGAACTAGCTGCCAGCAGGAATTCAGCGACCAACGGGAACGGCCCCAACGGCAGCGTATTAGATCCCGTCACGAATGGCGCGAAGCGCGTATCGCTTGACGCGCAGTCACCCGCCGATGTGAACCATGCTGCGCGAGGGCTTCAGGAAGTCCGGTTCGCCGACGTGGTGTCGCGCTTCTTTGAGGGTCACCGTGCGCTCGATGAATGCGGCCAGCTCATCGTCGCCGCCTCCGCGCTTCATCACGCCGTAAAGGTCGTGATCGAACTGCGAAAACAGGCAGGTACGGATTTTTCCATCGGAAGTAAGGCGAATGCGGCTGCATTGTCCGCAGAAAGCCTGAGAGACGGGCGCGATGATGCCGATCTCCCCAATGCCGTCATCGAAGGTATAGCGCACGGCGGTTTCGCTGACAGTGTTGGGCGCCAGCCTCACCACAGGCCGAAAGCTTTCCAGCTGTGCGATCACTTCGCGGATGGGGATGACGGTATTCGGAGTCCACAGGCGATCTTCTTCCAGCGGCATGAATTCGATGAAGCGCACGATCACGCCTTCATCCCGCGCGAATTTCGCGAAGGGAACGATCTGGTCGTCGTTGAAGCCGCGAAGGAGTACGCAGTTTACCTTGACGGGATCGAGGCCGGCCTGCTGTGCCGCGCGAATCCCCTTGACGACACGCTCGAAGCTGCCGGGAACGCGGGTGATGCGTGCAAAGGTCGCGGCATCGACTGCATCCATGCTGACCGTAATGCGGCTCAGGCCGGCGTCCTTGAGGGGTGTGGCCAGGTCTCCGAGCAGATGGCCGTTCGTCGTAAGTGCCAGGTCGAGCTTCTCTCCAGTTCTCGTTTTGAGCTTCGCCAGCTGGCGCACGAAGTCCACAAGGCCCCTGCGCAGCAAAGGCTCACCGCCAGTGAGCCGCACCTTTTCAATACCTAGGTCCACGAAAATCCGTACCAGGCGAAGGTAATCAGCCATAGGCAGTTCGGAGTATTGCGCGCCCTCATTGCCTGTCCGGCAGTAGACGCAGCGATAGTTGCAGCGATCGGTAATGGAGACGCGCAGATCGGTGATGGCGCGATCGTAGCGGTCCTTAAGGATGGACGGAGCAACGAAAGCACTCTCCTCAAAAGCGCCGAATGTGACGGATACGGGCGGCATAGGCCTGATGTCTACTGTATTCGATGCGCGCGTGAGCTGCCAGCTTCAACCCCGTCTGACAACAGCCTCATTGCGAAGGCGGGGAGGGGGACGTCTTCGGTGCAAACAAATGATGAAAATGGCTATAGAATCGCCGTTTACAGCTCAGGCACCGAAACGGACGACGTCGGAAAAGCAGTTGCGGAAGGTCGATAGTACGAAGATGCGACCTGCGGAGGGCCCTTTCTTCGTAGCACCAGGGGCAGGAAAGCTGCGAATCGGCCATGGGAGTAGCCTCCCCAAAAGACTTGATCGCAGTATAAACGGGAATAACTGCAGGTACTGTCTCACACGACTTTTGGCTGCAAGTATCTTAAGTAACCGCTCCAGAGAGGGCTCATCTGGTGGATTCACAGACCCGGCGGTTCAGCATTCTGGTCACATGCCGTCATAATTAGGGCCGCCACCGCCCTCGGGCGGAACCCAATTGATAATCTGGTAGGGATCCATGACGTCGCACGTTTTGCAGTGGACGCAGTTGGCGAAGTTGATGTGAAGCTCTTTTGAAGGAGCGGTCCCGGACTCTTCGGATGAGGTCTCGACCATTTCGTATACGGCCGCGGGGCAGAAGTACTGGCAGGGATTGCCGAACTCCTTCAAGCATCGTGTGCTGCAGATGTTCAGGTCCTCGACCACCAGATGTACCGGCTGGTCGTCATCGTGGCGCGTGCCGGAGTGGTAGACGTCCGTCAGGCGGTCGAAGGTGAGCTTGCTGTCTCCCTTGGCGTTGCCCAGAAAGTGTTCGCGCCCGTCGCCGTAAATGCTCAAGGCGTCCGCGTGCTTCATGCGCAAATATCCGGCGTGATTGGTCGAGTCGGGTCCCAGATTGCCGCCGCGCAGCAAGTGTTGGATGCCGGCGCGAACCAATCCGTCATACAGACCGTGCTCAAATGCCTGATGGAAGTTGCGCACGGCGTAGAGCTCGTCCTTGATCCAACTCGAATCAACAGAGGCCTTGTACTCGCTCAGCGCATCAGCGGAGTTATCGCCGGAAAGCATCGCCTCGAAGGCCGTCTCCGCAGCGAGCATACCGCTCTTGATCGCCAGATGAATCCCCTTGAGCCTCTGCGAATTCAGAAAGCTGGCCGAGTCGCCGAGGATCATCCAGCCATTGCCGTAAATGCGCGGCATGGTCAGCCATCCGCCATACGGCAGGCTCTTTGCGCCGTACCGAACCATCTTGCCGCCATCCAGAATGCGCCGCGCAAGCGGATGCAGCTTGAAATCCTGGAAGACATGGTGCGGATCGGTGCGCGGGTCTTCGTAATCGAGGCCGGTGACATAGCCGATCGACACAAGCGTATCTGAAATGCCGTATATCCACGCTCCGCCGTATTCGCGGGTTGTCAGCGGATAGCCCAGCGTATAGATCACTTCGCCCTTGGCAACACGCCCCGCCGGGATCTCCCACAGCTCCTTGATGCCGATGCCGTAGGTCTGCGCATGGTTCGGGTCTTCCAGATTCAGGTGATTGATCAGCTGCTTCGCGCAGTTGCCCCGCGTGCCCTCGGCGAGAATCGTGACCTTTGCCCGCAGATCGTAGCCGGGCTCGAAGTTAGACTTCGGCTGCCCCTGCTTGTCGACTCCCTTGTCGTCGGTGCGTACTCCGGCGACGAAGGCCGTTTCGACATCGCGGCTGTCGTCGTCAAAAAGTAGCTCAGACCCGGCAAAGCCCGTAAAAACCGTGATGCCCGCTTCCTCGACCTTCTGTCCCAGCCACTTCACGAATTTGTTGATCGAAATGACATAGTTTCCGTGATCGCGCAGCGGCGGCGGAACGATCGGGAACTTGCGCGCCTTGTCTTTGCCGAGAAAGTAGACGGACTCCTTCGTGACCTCGGCATCAATCGGCGCTTCGCTCTCGAATCCGGGCAGAAGTTCCTTCATCGAACGGGGATCGAGCAGCGCTCCCGATAGGCAATGCTGGCCCACCTCGCGCGCCTTCTCAAGAACGTAGATGTTCTCCTTCGTGAGCTGCGAGTCAGGATGGTTCGCGTTGTGCTCATCAATAAGCTGCGAGAGCCGCAGCGCGCAGGCCATCCCCGCCGGCCCTCCGCCGACGATGACAACATCGGCCTCCATCTGCGGGCGGTCGATGCCTTCAAGGGGTTTGCGAAAAGTGATCATGGGCGACTGGATAGGATACAGGCAGCCTCTGCGGGTTAGCCATCAGCCAGTGACGTCCGCCTGATCCTTCCATTTCTTTTCGCAGGCCCGGCAAGTCCACAATCTTTGCGGCCACGGTATGGGAACTGCGAGAATGATCGATGCGAGTCCAACTTTAGGGTTCACGGATTCGAAGTCGATATCGAGCGATTGACAGTATGGGCAGCGTGGCTGCTCATATTCGATGCTTTCGGATTCGATGGCCGACGGGATGGGTTGAGACAGTACCTCCTCTGCTGCCGTTTTGTCTTCCGGCCTGACTTGCAGCCGGATTCCGCCAACGGCGTTAGACCATCCCCAGTGCACGCGGACTGTATTCTCGTCGCGAAGGAATGCAAAAATGCCCGCCGACTCGAGTGCAGACTTGGCGAGCCAGGCATCGGCCGAATCCCGGAATTGCTGAATGGTGACAAGGGATTGAAACTCCAGATCTTCGCTGTCCGCAAGTATGGGAGCGGGCATGCCTCGACGATCGAACTCCTCCCGGATTGCGGTCTGCGCAGCTTCCGTCAATGATTCGTATTGAGAACCGAGGCGCTGGAGTTCTTCCTCAGCGCATTCAGCGTAGTAGGCGCGCAGCCTTGAAATTTCACCTTGAGGGTCTTCGGTCTTCATGGTATGGCAATTAGATAGCTTTCATCGAACTCAGTGGATCAGCGACAAATCAATGGCATCCCCCATCGCCTTGTATCCCGCGTCTTTCGGGTGCAGATGATCCCCGGAATCGTAATCCGGGAGAAACGTCTCCGGATGCTCCGGGTCCTGCGTGATCTTGTCGAAATCAATCACGCCATCGAAGATGCCGCTGGTCCTGATCCACTGGTTATAGGCCTGCCGAACCTGCTCGCCCTGAGGCGATGAATAGCCAGTCGGCAGATACGGAGTGAGCGTCGCGCCGAAGACCTTGATGCCGTGCTGGTGCGCGCGCGTGACCAGTTGCGTGAGGCCGAAAATCAGGTCGTCGGCGGTGATGTTGTCGCCGGGCTCGTGCGGATCTTTCAAGCGGCCAATGTCGTTGATGCCTTCCAGGATAATCAGGTATTTCACGCCGCTCTGCGCGATCACATCACGGTCAAAGCGAGCCAGCGCGCTTGGGCCGTATCCGTCATGCAGGACGCGGTTGCCGCCGATGCCCTCGTTCAAAACGCCCAGGTCCGCGGTTTTCTTGTCCGCCAGCAGCCGGGCAGCCAGCACGTCGGGCCAGCGGCCGTTGGCATCGCGCGTGCCCTGAGCGCCGTCGGTGATGGAGTCGCCGAAGGTCACGATGGCTGCGGCTTTCCCATCCGTCTTTACGTCGATGCCCTTCACGAAGCACCAGGCGTAGATCGGGCTGGAGTTGTCGAAGGTAACAACGGCGGTAGCATCGCCCTTGAAAACGTAGTTGGTCGAATCGGCGAAAGTGTGACAGGTGGTGTTACGAATGCGCTGTTCCGGCACGTAAACGCTCACCACCAGATCTGACAGCGGAGCCGCCTGCATTGTCACCGGATCGCTGAGCACAAACGCTCCCGTCGGAATCTCGACCGTCGGCTTTCCGTTGAAGGTGAGCGCGTGGTCTGTATTTGCCTGGATTGCCCCGCCGCCTGCGCTGACGGCAATGTGCGCCGCGCCTACTGTAAGGGGATCGGTTCCAAATTCATTCGTGAGCTGCACCCGCACGGCCGATCCGCCTAGACTGATATGCACAATGTTGCGATAGGTAGTGTTGCCCGGCCCGGGCTGACCTGCATTCACCACAGAGCCTACGGGCGAAGCCGCCCACGTTCCCACCCAGTTTGCAGCCTGACTCTGCGCAAGAGCCGCAAAGCCACCCAAAACAAAAAGACTAAAGACAAGAAATCCCCGTCGCATCTATCTTCTATTCCCCGGGCAGAAGGTATTTTGTGGTTCTGGATGAGTGTATGACGGTCATGGCGCTCATGCCCATTCGCAGCTGTAGACACCATGGCACGTCGAGCAGGTTGCGCATGCGTGGTGACGGATTCTCATCGGTATCCTCCAGAATCTCCGGCACCAATTTGCGTAATGTTGCTGGTCCTTTTGGGAGCGTCTCCCCTTCGCGGACCGCCTGCAGCATCATCGCAGCCTTTGCTCCTGGGGCATTGTCCGGATTCGGACGATCATTTCTCAAAACCGCACATGCTCCCGCACTTCGAGTACTGCCGTCCAAACCTATCCCCTGCAAATAGATTGCGCCCCGGCCCAAAACTCTTTGGAAGCAAACGTGCAGCTACATGGCCATTCATCCCCTTCGCGCGGAGGGTTCTATGGGTTCCCTGTTCCAGGATCTTCATTTCGCCTTACGCCAACTCCGGAAGTCTCCGAGCTTTGCCATCACGGCGGTACTCACCCTGGCCCTGGGCATTGGCGCCAATACAGCCATCTTCAGCCTGGTCAATTCGCTTCTGCTCAAGCCGCTTCCCGTGACCAATCCCGAGCAGATCGCGACCCTCGCCCCCCGCGACAACAACGGCCCCCTGCTGCAAACTCTCTCCTGGAACGAGTACAAGCAGGTCCGCGCCGAGGGCAAGAATTCCTTCAGCGACCTCTTCGCATACACCATCTCGCTCGATGGGCTCGCCGTCAAAGGCCAGCAGCCCGATCGCATCCTCACCACGTATGTGAGCGGAAACTTCTTTGACGGCCTCGCGCTCAAACCCGCCGCCGGCCGGCTCTTTCTGCCCAATGAAGGCGAGGTCCTCGGCAACGACCCGGTCATCGTGCTCAGCTACGACTACTGGATGAAACGTTTCAACGGCGATATGAGCGTCGTCGGTCGGCCTGTCAACCTGGATGGACACCCTATGACTATCGTCGGCGTGGCCCCAAAGGGCTTCCACGGTATGTCCAGCTTCCTGAACATGGCTGCCTATTTGCCGTTGTCCGAGCTTCCCATCGCCGGCACTCCTGCGGACGCGCTGAACAACTGGCAAAACCGGATCTTTATCGTTAACGGGCGTCTCGCTCCGGGCATCAGTTTCAAACAAGCGTCCGCGGAACTGAACCACGTCGCGCAAAGTATCATGCGTCTGCATCCGGATGTTGAGAAGGGACTCACCATCCAGGCGTTTCCTGAGCCACAGCTCCGCATCAACCCCGGTGACCCCAATACAATGTTCATCATCGCGGGTCTGTTTCTATCGCTGGCTGTCATGGTGCTGCTGCTGGCTTGCGCGAATGTTGCCAATCTGGTTCTGGTCCGCGCTACCGTGCGCGAGCGCGAAATGGCCATCCGCACCGCGCTGGGCGCTCGCCGCTCACGCCTCATACGCCAGATGATCACCGAAAGCGTCACCCTGGCAATCATCGGCGGAGTCATGGGAGTCGTCCTAGGCAGGTTCGCCAGCGGGGCGCTCAGCCACCTCGACCTGCATGCCGATCTTCCCGTCCAGTTCACGTTCGACTTCGATTGGCGTATCTTTCTGTACTCCTTCGCCGTCGCTGTGCTGGCCGGCGTCGTCGTCGGAGTCGCGCCCGCCCTGCGCATCGCCAAGGGCAACGTGAATACAGTCCTCCACGAGGGCGGTCGCGGCGTCACCGGCGGGCGTCATCGTCTGCGCGATAGCCTTGTTGTCCTGCAGATCGCGGGCTCACTCGTGATGCTTGTGGTCGCCGCTCTCTTTGTACGCAGCCTGTCCGCCATGCAGACCATGGACTTCGGCTTTAAACCGGATCACGTACTGAATGTCGCAATCGATTCGAACGAGATCGGCATGACCGATGTCGAGGCCCGCGATCTGGCCGTCCGCATTACCACCAGTCTCCATCAGCTTGCCGGTGTTGACTATGCCAGCCACGCCAGTTCCACTCCGCTCGGATACTTCAACAGCGGCGGCGACCGCATGATCATTGATGGAGCCTCGCTCCCCGCCAATCCCGCCGATGCAAACGCTGGCGACAACATCGTTGGGCCTGAGTATTTCAAGGTGATGGGCATCGACCTTCTTAGCGGCCGCGAGTTCACCGACGCCGACAATGAGCACGGCGCCGATGTGGCCATCGTCAGTGAAAGCACGGCAAAAAAGTTCTGGCCCCATCAGGACCCCGTGGGCCGCACCTTCCGTATGGCCAGCGAGAAAGACCGCAAGCTGCGCGTCGTCGGCGTCGCGCGCGACACCGAGTTCCAGATCTTTGGCGGCGCCAAAGCCCAGCCATTCTTCTATATCCCCTATGCGCAGCACTCGAAAGGGAATAGCCTGATGATTTTCCAGATCAGGTCGCAGCGCGATCTGCTCACTCTCATTCCCGCGGTTGAGAAGACTATCCACGCGCTTGCTCCTCAGCTTCCCATGTTTCAGGTGCAGACCATGCGCCAGGGCCTCTACACCATGAACGGCCTTTTGCTCTTTCAGATCGGCGCTTCCCTCGCCGCAATCATGGGCGGTCTCGGATTGACACTGGCCGTCATCGGCCTCTACGGCGTTGTCTCGTACACCGTGGGCAGGCGAGTGCACGAGATCGGTTTACGTATGGCGCTTGGCGCCACCCGCGGTCTGGTCTTCCGCATGATCTACCGCCAGTCGATCGCGATTGTCGCATTCGGTCTGGGCATCGGCCTGGCTGTCGCTCTCCTCGTAGCCAAGGCCGTGAGTGGCTTCGTCATCGTCAGCGTCTGGGATCCTTCGACCTATGCAGGTGTCGGATTAGTCCTGGCGCTCGCAGCCCTTGCTTCGTGTTATTTCCCTGCGCGACGTGCGATGACAGTGGAACCGATGGTCGCGCTGCGCGAAAGCTAACCTTCTGCGGTCCCGATTGCAATCGCCGGGGTCCCTCCTGACCCCGCAGTTGGCGAAGGGTGGGAGACAAGGTCTAAACTTCCGCGAGGGGCAGCGAGTAAGCAGCCTGTCACGGCGGAGGCAGATGAAAGCCGCCATCTACACAAAACGTGACTCTCGAAAATTTCTCGAACTGGTCGATATCGACCCACCTGTTCCAAAGCCGGGCGAAGTTCTCATCAAGGTCCGGGCTGCTTCGGTCAATCCTCTTGACTGGCGGCTCAAGTCGCACCGGCCCGGCGTCGACCTCGCCGGCGAGGTCGTATCCATTGGCAGCCGCGTGACCCGTTTCAAGCCCGGCGATGCAGTCTTCGGGCTCGGCAAAGGCGCTTTCGCCGAGTACGCTCGTGCAAGGGAATCCCAGCTGGCCGCGATGCCGGACAGCCTCACCTTCGAACAGGCGGCGAGCCTGCCGATCGCCGGACTCACCGCAATCCAGGGGCTGCGCGACAAGGGCAAACTTGCGCCTGGGCAGAACGTGCTTATCAACGGCGCTGCAGGAGGCGTAGGTACATTCGCCGTACAGATCGCGAGGGCGCTGGGGGCAGAAGTCACCGGCGTCTGCAGCACCAGAAACGTGGAGATGGTCCGATCGCTCGGCGCTGACTTTGTGGTGGACTACACGCAGCAGGACTTCGCTCAGGAAACAAAGCGATACGATCTCCTTCTCGACAATGTCGGGAACCGCACACTCTCCGATTTCCGCCGTGTCCTGACCCCGCGTGGCCGCTGCGTGCTGGTCGGTGCGCCGAAGCAGTGGGGCCCGATTCTCCGCGGATTACTTGATGCGATTGTCCGGTCATTCATTCTCCGCCAGAATTTCCTTTTCTTCATCGCTAGAGCGAAACCGGAAGATCTCGAGACGTTGAGTAGCTTCGTGCAAACCGGCAGAATGCATCCGGTAATTGATCGCCGATACCCGCTGAGCAATACGGGCCAAGCTATCGCTTACGTCGAGGAAGGACATGCTCGCGGGAAGGTGCTCATAACCCCGGAGTGAAGGGATGGCCGGGTGGCCCATTCAAGCCCGGTGTTGGTTGAGTCGGAGGGGTGCTGGACCTGCTGGGTGCCCATATCTTCCGGTTTCATCGCCAGATGTGGGCCGTCGCGCCATACCTAGTATTCTGGTCAGGTAGCCATGGCGTACCCCACAAATAACATCAGGATCAAATCCAGCAGAATCGTCCTTCCTCCGATTTTCCTCGAGGAAGAAATGCCCATCACCGAGAGCGCTTCCCGCACCGTCTTCGAGGCGCGCCGCCAGATTATCGACATCCTTAATGGCGAAGACGACCGCCTCCTCGTCGTCGTCGGCCCCTGCTCGATCCACGATCCGGTCGCCGCCCGGGAATACGCGGGTCTTCTCAAAGATGCCATCGCGGAATTTTCCGGCGATCTGCTCATCGTCATGCGGGTGTACTTCGAGAAGCCGCGTACCACGCTCGGCTGGAAGGGCTTGATCAACGATCCTTTCTTCGATGAATCGTTCCGTATAAGTGATGGATTGCGTATCGCCCGCCGCCTCCTCCTCGATCTCGCCGAGATGGGCGTACCGGCCGGCACCGAATTCCTCGACATGATTTCGCCCCAATACCTCTCCGGCCTCATAAGCTGGGGAGCCATCGGCGCGCGCACAACCGAGAGTCAGGTCCACCGCCAGCTTGCCTCCGGACTCTCCTGCCCGGTTGGCTTCAAGAATGGCACCTCCGGCAACGTACAGATCGCGATTGAAGCCATTCTCTCGGCGAGCCATCCGCATACCTTCCTGGGAACTTCAGAAACGGGACAATCCGCCATCCTTCTCACCTCCGGCAACTCGGACTGCCATATCATCCTCCGCGGGGGTCGGGAAATCACCAACTACGATGCAGCCTCCGTCGCTTCGACTATCGGCAAGATGGAAAAGACCGGTGTCAAACCGCGCATTATGATTGACTGCAGCCATGCAAATAGCGGTAAAGACCATCGCAGACAAGGCTCAGTGTGCCGTGCCGTGTCAGAACAGATCTCGAACGGGGAACGCTGCGTCATGGGGGTCATGCTTGAGAGCAATCTCGTTGCCGGATGTCAGACTCTTGTAAACGGCAAGGCGCTTGTCTACGGACAGAGCATCACTGACGCCTGCATCGACTGGCCTGAGACCCACACTCTCCTGCACGAACTGGCCGCCGCCGTCCAAAAGAGGCGCGGTCATCCTCATCCCGAGCAAGTCCGTTCCGCAGAAACGTACATCTCGCAATGACGTTCCGCAGGTAGCCCCTGCTCTGGATTTTCAGGATCTTAGGGGATGAAAGCGCATCCTTACCCTGGCAAAGGTGCTAATGATGAAACAGAATTTCGCCGCAATTATCCTCGGCGGGACCGGTCAGGTCGGCGGTGCAGCCGTCGCGGAGCTGCTGGCAATTCCGGAATGCCGGGAAGTGGTGATGGTCACCAGAAAACCCATTGCGGCGCGATCGCGGGTACGCAACGTCATTCTTGATACCGGCGCTGCTGACTTCGCCGAGCGTACTGCTGCCCTTGCCCGTGAAATTTTAAGTCAAGGCCCGGTCAGCGCGGTGAGCTGTGTGGGTGTCGGTTCCGGATCGATGCGCTGGAGCGAAGATGAATTGCAACGACTTGACCTCGGCGTCGTCGGTGCCTTTGCGCGTGGCTGCCATGACGCCGGAATCGCCCAGTTTTGCCTGCTTTCTGCGATAGGAAGCACAGCCCACAGCCGGTTTCGCTATGCCCGCGTAATGGGCATGAAGGAAGACACCGTGCGTAGCATCGGTTTTACGCGCCTTGCCATCTTTCGCCCCGGCATCATTGCCGGCAACGCTCATACCCCGGCCTGGATCGGTTGGTTGGGAAGACTCATTCCGGGCCCGTTTGGCAGTATTGATCAGCGAATTCTCGGTCGCTCAATCGCCGCAGAGATAGCTCTGCACAGTCGAGAGTCTGGTGAAGTTACTCGGGAAAATGCAGCAATGAAAAAACTCGCTGCACAGCTCCAGATAGCGTGACCTTGAAATTTTTTGCGTGGGTCGTATAACCGGCTTCTCCCACCGTTCCCGCCTGCCGGATCGTTCGCCCGGCACTCGTTTTGATGTAGAAGTATTGCCGACCTTGCGCCCGGATCGGCTCACTTCCAAGCCCCACTTCACGGCCTCAGACTATCTCTGGCTTACGAGGCACTCAGCCTCCAAGATCGGCAATAGGAGGATTATTAAGAAGGCGCATCCGCCTGTTGAATTACCATTTGCTGTTGTGAATCTCGTGAAAAGGAGGACTCTATGAAAGCAGCCTGGTACGAAAAACAGGGACCCGCGCGAGAGGTTCTCACCGTAGGCGATATGCCGGACCCCGCTCCGGGCCCCGGTGAACTTCGCATTCGCATCGCCGCCTCGGGAATCAACCCAGGCGATATCAGAAAGCGTCAGGACGACTTTGGCTATGGGATGCCGTATCCTCGCGTCATTCCACACAGCGATGGCGCAGGGCAAGTAGATCAGGTTGGTCACGGTGTTTCTTCGGAGTGGTTGGGGAAATCCGTGTGGTGCTATGGCGGGCAATCTTATCGCCCGTTTGGTACTGCAGCTGAATTTACCCTCGTCCCGGCCGCGCAAACCGTTCCTCTATCCGCAAACGCGACCATGGAACAGGGCGCATGCCTTGGCATCCCCGGCATAACAGGCCATCGCGCCGTGCACGTGGCTGGACCGGTCAGCGAACGCACGGTACTTGTGCAAGGAGCTGCGGGGTCCGTGGGGTTATGTGCGGTCCAACTGGCCCGTCACGCCGGGGCCCGCGTTATTGGCACAATCCGGACGCCAGCGGAGGAACAAACTGCGAGACAGGCAGGAGCGCACGAGGTCCTGGTCAACGACGCGGAACTACCAGCGCACGTAAGAGCCCTCGCTCCCGAGGGGATTGACCATATTGTCGAAGTCGCATTTGCGGCGAATATCGAGCGTGATGTTGAACTCCTGAAAATGGGCGGATCCGTCGCAAGCTATGCCACGAATGCTGGGACTCCGACAATACCTTTCTGGCTCCTGGTGTTCAAGAATATCCAGCTCTTTTTTCTAGGCAGCGATGACTTCACGCCGGAAGCGAAGGCAGCTGCAGCACGCGACATAAACGCTGCGCTGGAGGCTGACTGGCAGGGCTTCGCGATAGGCGAGCGGATTCCTCTATCGGAGATTGTTCGAGCCCATGAGCTTGCCGAGCACCCGCAGCATCCAGGACGAGTTGTAGTCACGCTCTAAAAGGACCCGGGTGCGCTTGCAGAGTCGGAGCATGATTTCTCGGAGCGAGTTTTTCAACAGCCACGCCTGTGGGCGCCAATTGACAATCATCAACTTACTTTCTGGCGAACACTCTTGAGAATCTCCTTCGAGAGCTGCTCATTTTGCAGTGCGCGAGCCAGCACGACACCGCCGATCAACGCAGCCGACTGGCGGCGGTTTCCTTGGCGGGGTAGCGCATTTTTTCTGCAACCTTCATGTACGACGACTATCCTAGTTCACGGTCGGTCATCGAGGAGGAATCATGAAGCTCGCAGGCAAGAAGGCTCTCATTACCGGAGGCAACAGCGGCATCGGCCTGGCCACAGCCCGCCTTTTCATCTCTGAAGGCGCGGAAGTCGCAATTACGGGTCGCGATCAACAGACACTGGATGAAGCGGTCGCCGAGCTGGGATCGAAAGCGCACGGCTATCGCGCTGACGTTACGGTTGCGGAGGACCGCAAGAAGCTCTTCGCTGAACTCGCCAAAGACTTTGGCAAACTTGACATCGTCTTCGCCAATGCAGGCATTTCTGGCAGGACGCCGACTGGCACGACCGACGAAGCCATCTTCGAGAAGGTAGTCCACACCAACCTCAACGGTGCTTTCTTTACCGTCAATGCGGCCGCTCCTCTCATGAACGACAACGGCAGCATCATCTTCAACGGATCGGTGCACAGTTATCTCGGTCAACCAGGCGTGGCTGCCTACGCTGCCACGAAAGGCGGACTCGTCTCGATGGCGCGATCCATCGCCGCAGACCTTGCACCGCGCAAGATTCGCGTGAACGTGGTGGCCCCCGGAGCGACGAAGACTCCCATCTGGAAGCGCGGGGCGCGCGCCAATGCCACGGCAGAGGAATCCGCAAAACTTTCCGACTTCTTCTCTTCTACGGTTCCACTTGCCCGTTGGGGCGAGCCGGAAGATCTGGCCAAGGCTGTACTTTTTCTTGCCTCGGACGATTCGTCGTACATCAACGCTATCGAGCTGATGGTGGATGGCGGACTGACGGGCGCTCCTTTCGGAGCCGCCATTCTTCGCGGCTGACCGTAGGGAAAGGACATTCTGTATGTCACATCACTTCGATACCAGACTGGCGAGGGAAGACCCGAGCCTCAACCTCTGCGACTTCTATCTCTTTGACGGCCCACCGGGCAGGACAGTGATGGCGATGACCGTTAATCCGGATGTGGGATTGTCGGCTCCGGATACGCTTCATCCAGAAGGGCTCTACGCGTTCCGGTTCGACCTGAACGGAGATGCGAGGGAAGAGGTTACGTTCAAGTTCAGGTTTGGTGAACCACGACACGGAGATGGCAGGGAGCATACTCACATTCAGCCGTTTGTAGTGCGGAAGGCGACGGGTGAGGATGCTCTTCGTGGTGACGCCGGAGAGAGTCTGGTTGAGGGTGAAACCGGTTCCGTCACGACTGATTCGGATCTTCGTGCGTATGTTGGGATTGCTCCGGATGTATTTGCGGCCAATGCTGGATTCCGCACATTTATGACTGCTTTCTATCAGGACCACCGCTACGATGGGGACGCCTTTCTGCATCAGCAGAATCCCTTTGCGAGGCGGAATGTTACGGCGATTGTGCTGGAAGTGCCGAGCGAACTGATTGGGAAGGGAAAAATCCACGCATGGGCGACGATCTCCCTCTTTGGCCATGCGCCGGAGGTACAAGTTTCGCGTTGGGGCCTGCCTATGGTTACGCATCTCTTCCTGAACGACCCGAGCGATCAGGAGGTGAAAGAACAATTCAATGCGTCGGTTCCGTCTGAAGATCTGGAGCGGTTTGCGAAGTCGATCGCGGATGTTGCGGAGAAGATGACGACCTATGCCGGTTCGGCGGCGGACCCGGGTAAATACGGGAAGCTGATCGCTGCACGGCTTTGTCCCAACACGTTGCCTTATGAGCTTGGAACGTCCGCCGCATTTGAGGTGGCCAGCTTCAATGGACGCGCGCTCGGCGACGATGTGCTGGATGTGATGTTGACGCTGGCGGCCAACAGGCCAATTGCCGATGGACTTGCTCCCGACCGCCGGCGCATTCGCAAGGATTTCCCGTATTATGGAGCGCCGTATACGGCGGAGGAGCAGGTCGGGGTGACGCCGATGCCGCGCCCGGCTAAGAAGTAGGCGGGAAGCGACGCTCGAGAATGATGTTTGGGATCAGGGCGCTTCCGTGGGCAGCTGGTATTCGAGATCGTTGCTGTGCTTGCCTTCGGCGATGATCGGAAGCCAGGGAGGGGGCGCGGGGAGGGAACGGCCCAGCATCAGTCGGTGCCAAATCGCCAAGTCACTCATCGAAGTCGGATAGGTCCTCAAGAGTCGGCTCGTCGGAAGCGGTCCATCAACTGGCGGAAGGCGGCTGCCACAACTCCACCCGGTTTCCTTCCGGATCGGTGAACCAACATCTTAGTTATAAGCCCGGTTCGTTAAAGACTGGCGCGTTTGTGAGTACTCTATCGCGCCGTTGGCGCGTGAGCATCCTATTCAGGTCAGCTTCAAGCCTGCCGATTTTAGCGCGGTATCCTGGTGGATCTAGCGGAGGGGCGGTCGCGCTTTCCCGCCTCTGGCTTGATTACACTTCGTTTTCCATATGCGATGAATTGCTAGCGCAAGGCGTTAGTTAAAGCGAAAATTTTCGACCAACTTAAGGTCAACAGCCGATGTGTCGACCTGTGAGAAGATAATCCGCGTGCCATCGGGTGATACGGCGAACCCCGGGTCACCCTGGGGTGGCAGACCGGCTAACTCCGCGACTCTGGACACCCGCTTACTCGCAAAATCGAAAAACTCTATTGCCGGGCGTGGGCCGGCCTCCGAAACGTAATAGACTCCACTCTTCGACAAAGCCCAGTCCCCCCAATATTCCGGAGAAAGATCCGCAAGTATTCGAGTTTCATCACCGCCGCCAGTTGGCATCCGCCAGATCCCGGGCTCGTTATCTTTGGCGTAGTAAAGATATCTGCCGTCTGACGACTCGAATGCCGCAAAGCCGCCATGCTGCGTGACTCGCGAAGGCTGTCCTCCGGTTGCCGGAACCTTCCAAATCTGTGCGGCGTCGCTGCGGTTGGATGAAAAGTAAACGAACTTTCCATCCGACGACCAACTCGGGACCTTGTCTTCGGACTTGCCATCGGTGAGCGGTACCGGGCTGCCGCCCTCGGCGCTGATCATCATCACCTCGCTATGACCGGTTGGCCGGGAATCAAAAACTATCTGCTTGCTGTCTGGCGACCATCGCGGCATACCGCTGACTACCTTGAGAAATGTCAATTGTTGTGGCTCCGAACAGTCGGTGACGTCACATGTCCAAATCTCGTTGTAGCCGGAGCGCCCTGATGTGAAAGCCAGTCTTTTGCCGTCCGGCGAGAACTGGGGACCATTGTTGTAGGCCGCGGAAAAAAGAAATTGACTTGGGCCCCCGGTGATCTTACGGCCAACGTCAGAGAGAGCAATGCTCCACAGGTTCGGATGGATCAATCCCTGAGTGTAGGCAAGCCGGTCACCCTTACGCGAAATTGTTGGGCCTGTGGCGATAGCACCTCCCACAGGTAGTCTTTCGGGCTCGCCACCCGCGAGGGAAACAGCCCAAAGCGACAGGCCGCCATCGCGGTGGGAGGAGAAGATGATTTTCTTTCCGTCGGCACTCCAGGTGAGACCGGCCACATCGGCCTTGTCGAACGTCAACTGGCGAGCAGGGCCGCCCGATACCGCAACAGTGTAAACGTCTGGCGTCCCCTCCCCGATGATTCGTATGAACGCTATCGATTTCCCATCGGGTGAGAACACCGGATCCGAATCACCAACGATATTGCCTGCGGGGAATGTCAGCTGGTGCGGTTGCAAGTCTTCTATAGACATGAGGAACAAAGCGAAAGGAGTGTCTGGTGAGTTCTTTTCGCTGAAGACCAGAACGGGAGCCGCGGGTGACCAACCCAGGCCATTGCAACCTACCGTATTCCGGAGCCTCCTTTCAGGTCCGCCGAGTGAAGGCACGAGGAAGATGCCCTGGTCTTCGCCGGAGCATCGCATGAACGCGATATAACGGTCGTCCGAACTCCAAACGTCACAACACACGAAACCGCTGCTCTGGGTGAGCTGCAACGGCCGATCGGTGCCAATGCGCTTCACGTAAACATCGGTCCGGTTACCCGAATTTCCATCCCAGACAAAGGACACCTGCTCACCATCAGACGAGAAGGCGGCCTCAGTTTCGGCTCCCGGAAGACTGGTTAACGGAACTGTCGTCATGGGAGGGCGGGCGGCCGACCGGCGGAAGATATAACCCGTAGACCCAAGTCCGAGTAGGAGAGCGATCACCGCAAGCGACAACAAAATCGCGCGGCCGGGAAAACGGAACATCCACCTCGCATCTGTCCTTTGGTTTGAACCTGATTGTGAGACCGCCGGCAGACTCTCAGCTGCGGCAGAATGGTTTCCGTTCATCCATTCCACGGGCGCGATGAAACGATAGCCCCGGCGCGGGAGCGTCTCAATCAGCGGACTCTGCGCTCCCGCGTGGCCGAGAGCTTCACGCAGCTTGGCAACCGCTTTGTTCAGGCCGTGATCGAAATCGACAAAG
>Ga0210391_10000352_pt1 | contig 51660 bp, 46 predicted proteins | sample IncBWC12OmetaG_FD_160573 | JGI IMG/M metagenome (GOLD analysis project Ga0210391, IMG submission 160573) | Forest soil microbial communities from Barre Woods Harvard Forest LTER site, Petersham, Massachusetts, United States - Inc-BW-C-12-O ...
GGCATGATCGTCACCGGCGCCAATTCTCTCGCAAGCAGCGTGAGCGAGTCTTATCGCGCTACGACATTGAATCTCGTGAATCTGTTTTTCGGTCTCGGAGGTCTGGCAACGCCTTTCATCTCCGCAAATCTTCTTAACAAGAACTCGACGCGCCTTTGTTACTTAATGACTGCAATCACGGCCGCCACTTTAGCTGTCCACATCGCGACTCCCATGCCCGGCCCATCCGCGACCACCAGTTTTGCGGTCTCCCAGCTGCGTCCCATGCTTTCCAATCCAGCTCTCGTCCTGTTCGCGTTCTTTTTGTTTCTGTACGTGGCCTGTGAAGTGGGAGTGTGGAATTGGCTCGCGCAGCATCTGATCGCTCAAGGGCTTCCCGAATCCCGCGCGCTGAACATCCTCTCGCTGGGTTTTGCGCTCGGACTGCTCATCGGCCGGGTGATCGTGTCGCGTGTTCTGGTCAGCGTCCCTGCTCTTACGGTGATTCTCGTGTCATCCATTGCGATGGCGGTGAGCACCTTCGTAATGCTGCAAGTGAGGAGGCCCATCGTCGCAGGCGCTTTCGTATTTCTCGCCGGGGTGGCCATGGCTCCCGTCTTTCCGACCACACTGGCCATTGTGGTTGGCGTCTTTCCGAACGCGGCGTCGACGGCTCTGGGAACTGTGATTGCCTGCGGCTGGCTCGGACTTGCTGTGAGTTCCCGGATCATCGGAGCGATCGCGGGCGGTGACGCCAGACGATTGAAGGGGGCCTTGATGATCATCCCGGTATTCTCGCTCGTAATGGTCGCCGTGAGCCTGGCCATTGAGCGGATCCTGCGGTGAATTTCGCTAAAGGAGAACGATATTGAGAGTAGGTGTTTTCACACCGCTGCTGGCGCAATTGCCTTTGGTCGATGTTTTGAAAAAATTGAAGGATCATGACATCTCCACGATAGAGCTGGGAACGGGGAACTATCCTGGGGACGCGCACTGCAAACTTGCGATGCTGGACGACCGCGACTCGCTCGCCGAATTCAGGAAAACGCTTTCCGATCACGGTTTCACAGTCAGCGCCCTCAGTTGCCATTCCAATGCCCTGCACCCGGACCAGGCGGCGGCCAAACGACAGCAGGAAATCTGCCGTAAGACGATTCTTCTGGCGGAACAGCTCGGAGTGTCGGTGGTCGTTGATTTTTCCGGCTGTCCGGGTGATTCGCCCCGGGCATCTGGTCCCAACTGGGTCACTTGCCCCTGGCCCCCGGAGTACAGCGAAATGTTGCGATGGCAATGGGAGGACGTCGTGGCGCCGTATTGGATCAAGCATGCGCAGTTCGCGAGGGACCATGGCGTGCGCATCGCGATCGAGATGCACCCTGGATTCGTGGTGTACAGCCCGGAAACAATGTTGCGCCTGCGCTCGATCGCCGGACCATCGATCGGATGCAACTACGATCCCAGCCACATGTTCTGGCAGGGCATCGATCCCATCGCCGCCATCCGCCTGCTGGGCGACTGCATCCTCCACGTCCACGCAAAGGACACCCAGATGTACTCTCATAATCTTCCTTTGACGGGCGTCCTCGACACGAAGCCATACACGGACGAGCGCAACCGTTCGTGGATCTTTCGCACCTGCGGTTACGGTCATGGTGAGGAATGGTGGAAGGAGTTCGTTTCGACGCTGCGCATGTTTGGTTTCGACGATGTCGTCTCGATCGAGCACGAAGACAGCCTGCTTTCCCCTGAAGAAGGCCTGGGTCGGGCCGCCGCGTTTCTGAATCGTATTGTCCCGAAACAGAAACCCGCCGCGGCCTGGTGGGTATGAAAAAACGCCGGTGAGCTGAGGTATCAGACCCGAGGACAACTTGATCCGATCGTGTTTCCCACGCCCATGGGCGTCCCGGGTGGCAGTCGTGGGCGCCGCTACAGTTCTGGTCACGGCTACCTCGGTCGGCCGCTCCTGGAGTTCACATTCCCCGCGGCTGTCGCCCCGATCAGGAACCCGGAACGCCGACTGGACCGTCTATGGCGGTCCCCTGGGAGATCGTTATTCTCCGCTCCGTCAAATCAATCGAAACACGGTGGGTCGGCTGCAAGTCGCATGGACCTACGATACTCACGAAGTGGGCGGCTTGCAGACGCATCCATTGATCGCCGGACGCGTAATGTTCGTGTATACGCCCAGCCAGAAAATCGTCGCTCTTGATGCCACTAACGGCAGGCAACTGTGGATGTTCGATTCTGGAATCGTCAGCGAGGAGCCTGATCGCGGCTTTGCGTATTGGACCGACGGCAAAGAGAGGATTTTGTTCGCGGAGACTTTGTACGCGCTCTGGTCGCTCGACCCGGACACGGGCCGGCCCAATGCCGGCTTCGGTCGAAATGGGATGATCGACTTGCGCAATCATCTCGGGCCCGAGTCGCCTGCGGGCAGCGTCTCGATTACATCGCCGGGAGTCGTCTTCCGGGACTTAATCATCATGGGTTTCCGCACGGCAGAAACAGAGCCGTCGCCCCACGGCGACATCCGCGCGTTTGACGTGCACACGGGAGAACTCAGGTGGGCCTTCCACACGATTCCACATCCCGGCGAACCAGGATACGAAACATGGCCAAAGGAAGCGTGGAGATATACAGGATCGGCGAACAACTGGGCGGGAATGGTTCTGGATGAGACCAGGGGCATCGTTTTCGTGCCGACCGGTTCGGCGGTCTCCGACTTCTATGGCGTCGATCGGCGCGGCGACAATCTCTACGCGAACTCGCTGCTGGCGCTCGAGGCGAATAGCGGTAAGTTACTGTGGCACTTTCAAGCCGTGCATCACGATCTTTGGGATCGCGATTTTCCCTCTCCGCCTTCGCTCGTCACCGTCCGCCGCGGCGGCCGTGCCGTAGATGCTGTCGCGCAGACAACCAAGCACGGCTTCGTGTTTCTCTTTGATCGTCTGACCGGCGCGCCCTTGTTCCCGATCGAGGAACGTCCTTTTCCGACCAGCTCCGTACCGAACGAAACGAGCTCGCCCACGCAGCCGCTGCCAACCATGCCCGAACCATTCGCCCGGCAACGCCTGACAGCCGACATGCTCACGACGCGGACTCCCGAGGCCCATGCATGGGCGGTCCAGCAGTTCGAAAACTTTCGCAGCGATGGCCAGTTTGTTCCACTCGGAATCGACACGCAGACGGTGGTGTTCCCGGGATTCGACGGTGGCGCGGAATGGGGCGGGTCAGCAGTAGATCCCAGGACGGGGATCCTCTACGTCAACTCCAACGATGTTGCCTGGACGGGGGGACTCGTGGAAGGCGAGGCCGGCGGCCTGGGATTGAGTACCTACCAGTCGCAGTGCTCTTCGTGTCATGGTAATGATCGCGCAGGGGCGCCGCCGGACTTTCCGTCACTTCTCGAAGCGACCAAGAACATCACCGCGGAGCAGATATCACACGTCATCCAAATCGGTCGAGGGCGGATGCCCAGCTTTCCCGGGATCACGGGGGACGGTCTGCAGGAGCTGGTTGATTATGTCCGGACGGGCCGCGACGTCGCTTCTTCGGACGAGACTGACGGTCCCCCACCTCCAGCTCCTGTTCCCGATCGTCCCGGTGACCAGGAGGCCCCTCCCGGCAGCGCCGCTATCGAGGTGCCGCCCGCCAAGTATCACTTCAGTGGATATCGCAAGTTCATCGATCCGGACGGGTATCCAGCAGTCGTGCCCCCGTGGGGGACGTTGAATGCGATCGACCTGAACACGGGCAAGTACGTGTGGAAAATTCCACTGGGCGAATATCCCGAGCTTACGGCCCGGGGAATTCCGATAACCGGTACTGAAAACTACGGTGGACCAATCGTAACGGCCGGCGGCCTGGTGATTATCGGAGCCACGAACTTCGATCACAAGATTCGCGCCTTCGATAGCGCGAGCGGAAAACTGCTGTGGGAACATGTCGTGCCGTACTCCGGAAATGCCACTCCCGCAACATATAGCATCGACGGCAAACAGTATGTGGTGATTGCCATCAGCAACGCCCGCGCACCGGCGTCGCCACAAGGCGCTCAATATGCGGCCTTCGCCCTTCCGTAGATGGAGCATCTCTGGTCGGGGAAAAGCCCACGGTCAGCAGGGATGTTTTCGGAAATGAACAGTGTGATGCAGCAGGTTTTGAAACCTGAGACCTGAGCTTTCGAGCGAAAAGCAGATGCCCAAAGGCATTGGAAGTAAGAAAAGTGGCCCTCCCAGTTAGACCACTTGTATGGACAATCTTAGGAACAAAACTCAAGTCTTCGGCCGTGAAATCGTTGCGCCGACGGTATCGTCCCCAAAGTGGTCACAACTCTGGGAACAAAACCCCTTAAAACACCTACCAAAACCGTTCGACTACACCCAAGGAAATGCAAGAAAAGCCAACTACTTACGGTTTCTGAGTTGATCAGCGGGTTGTAGGTTCGAGTCCTACCCGGCTCACCATAATCTTTAGAATCAATGAGAAGTGGTTAGGCCGCCGCTGATTTCGTAACATCACATAACAACTCGCCAGAAATTTCGGCCAAGGGTTCAATAAACACGCCGCCTGCTCGAAGGAAGGGAGTCGTTTGAAAGCCCATCAGCGGCCGGCTTCAACGAATAGTCGATCGTGGCAAGCGAGCTCACCGACCGGTCTGTCGTTTCTTGAGCCGCACCTCATTCAAGTACTGGACGGCTTCACTGCGTTTCTTGATCGAGCGAACGCGAGCGATAATTGCCGGACGTTCTGCCGGGGGAGACAAAGCCAGGTCTTGGCGGAGCGCTCCCTGAACAATCCCGGGTAGATTGCCATCGTCAGCCGAATCGTCTGGGCGAGACATAGAGGCGAGAGTGGGAACACTTTCGGCCGTCGCAGCAGCGAGCGGCGCAACCTCGGAAGACGCCACCGGAGGTAGTACTCTCGGTGCATCCCGTCTTGGGCTTGCGAGGGCGAGGAGCGGCGTCAAGCTGTTCGCTGCTGCGTCCCGCTTGGTCAGGGGATTCAGTCCGAGCAATGCTTCGAGCGTCGCAGGAATGGAAGCATGATCGTACAGGCGGTGATCGATTAGATTGCTGGCGATCGACGCCGAGATGACCACCGCGGGCACGCGGGGACCATATTTTTCGAACGTAAATCCGTTTTGGTTATGACTGGAAGCTACGTCCGCGCTACTTGGTGCGACGGCATCAGGCGGAGTCGCATGATCGTAGAAGCCCCCGTGTTCGTCCAACGTAATAATTAGCAGGCTGCTTTCCCAAATGGCCGAGTTTCGGATGGCCTCGTACGTGGCCTTGATAAGAGCTTCGCCGCGGTTCACGTCGGCCAGCGGGTGTTGTGACGTGCCATTCTTGTAGTCGTTGGCCACGTCGTAGCTAGGTTCGATGAAAACGTAAGTGAAGGGGAAGGACCCTTGCTGAAGATCGCCGGCGAATTGCTCGTAGTGGCGAATGTCGTCGAGATGAATGCCCTTGAGGGCGGAAACCATGGGGAAATCATCGCCTCCATAAAGCCGATGTTTGACGCCCTTTTTCTCCAGGGCATCGAAGATGGTGCCGTTCGGAAAAGCGAAGCCCGCAAGAGTCTCCCAGTCGGCGATTTCCACGATACTCGGGCTGTGATCAAGCCCGTTCGACGAGGCTGCATGCACAAACATGCGATTCGGCCAGGTGGGTCCGGGCATCGAACCATGCCAGTTGTCACACACTGCAAACTCGGCCGCGAGCGCGTGCAATACCGGGAGTTGTGTCGGTGAGTAACAATTCATCACCACGCCGGGACCGCTGCCGCCGCCGCTTTCCACATAAGAGGCGACAAAGCCACTCTTATTGATTGCGGGGTACGGCCCGCCCCGAGGATAGGAAACCCCTGGGCCACATAGTTGCAGAAGCACGTTTGAGAACTCGTGCCCGGGGTCGGCGGGCATCCGGTCGGGAGCGCCCGATGAAACAGGGAACGGCTGGCCGTTGGAGGTGTTCGATTCTGATCCGGTCAGACCATCTATTTTCGTCGGTGCTCCGGTCGCAGCGTCGGTTCCGGTTATGCCGGAGAATCCCAGCAGGTGATCGAATGAGCGATTTTCCAACATGAGAACGAATACATGTTGGATCTGACTGGATGCCATAGACGCGCCCTCGGCAACGGACGTGTGGGAAGTCCGACCTGCGAAGCGGCCAGTCTAGCATACCGACGCCATGGTTACTTACTAGGTATCAGGACTCCTGGGTGGAGGTTGAAACGATGCGGCGAGTGCGGCGATATCATTAGGGGCGATATTTTCGAGTCAGCCATTCTCAAATTCGAATTACTCGGCAGGTCAATTCACAAACTATTCCGCCACAGTCGCAAGTATCGGCGGTTACCTCTCAAAAGGAAGTGGCATCGCGGTTGTAGGAGTCAGTAAAGGCGCCAGCTGGGCCAACGTATTCCCTACGTTTGGAGTGTCCGTATCCCAAACTGGCCCTCAGTCCAGCAATTCCCTTTTTCAACTCGATCTTGTCGGTGTTCGTATTAGCTGCGTCACCGGGCGCGTTGTCAAATACCGTAGCGTCAATGGCCTGCTACGAACTGCTAGGCTCTAATTGATGCGACCGAACGTTACGAGCATCGTCCTCGGCTCAATACCCGTTTTGTGCTATTTCACGTCAGGATTCTTCCGGAGGCGGATTATCGTCGGGGTCAATCGATCCTTGCCGGTTGATCAGCAAATTCCTGACTGGTGGATGTATACGGAAAAGTACACGAAACTTAGGAGGGAATATAAACGCCGGTATCCGCTCGGCCGAGTTCACATCATCGAGTTGGCCTTGCAGATCAGCGGCGCCATATTATTCTTTCTCGCAGTCGCCGCAGCGGGCTTCTTCAGATAGCAGTATTCCCAAACTGCCAGTCAATCAGTTGACCGGTCCGGTCGGTACTACGACCGGAGCGGGTTTGGGAACATCTGGGAACCCAACCCCTGCGACTCGCTCGTTTGCAGCGCAGAGGTCAGGCTTCGTGAGTGACACCAACTCAGGAGGGAGGAACACATCCCAGAACTAGTCCAAATACATATATGTATGTGTATAGAAACGTGAAACAATCATAAGACTAGATACGTACGTATGTGTAATCAAAAAGACATGTCTGTGGTACAATCTAGACGAGATACACATAAAGGTATATGAATCTAGCTGAACAGCTCGAAGCACTGCGCGACAAGGGCTTCTCCGAAGAGCAAGTCCGGACCATCGTTTTGATGAGGGAGGCCGCCACGGTTCTGTTCCGACAATGGCCAGAATCCTTCATTCTGTTCGGGGGAGCCAACCTGGTTCTATTCCAGGAGAGTGTACGGCATTCGGCTGACTTAGACTTGCATCTGCGGGGCGATGCACCTCCTGTCGGTGAGCTGACGGAGGTCTTGCGCCAGGGACTCGAGCCTTTGGCAAGCCTTCTCGAACTGCATCCTTTAGGCATGAAGGTCTTCGGGGCCGGTCAGGACTTGGCCAAGATCAGCGTCTCGTCAAGAGACGGCGTCGCGGTGTTTACGATCGATCTGAACCGTATGGGATCCGTAATCGAAGCTGGGATCGAGGAACAGGTTCTGGAGGGCCTCGGGACGGCGAACAGGGCGAATGTCAAATTTGTAACGAAAGATCACCAGTTACTCCAGAAGGCAGAGACCTTCTTGCTCAGAAGGGCTGTGAAGGCGAGAGACGCATTCGACATCCGATTTCTCCTGGATCGAGGTGCGGCACTCCGTGGCCATCTACGGGATCATTTGGCGGATCTTCTTCTAGGAGATATCGATCGAGAATACATCGTCGAACGCATTGCAAGCGTTACCGACGGGCTTTGTCGAGCGGAGTTAAGAGAATTCCTGCCAATAAACACATACGAAGCACTGGAAAGGGAACACTTTCAGCCCTTGAGGGACGGCTTGACCGAACTATTCGGAGAGTGGCTATGAAGACTCACATTGATTGGGCCTCGCTGTTAGCTTCTGAGGCGAAGACCCAAGCGGTACTCCGAGCCGACGAGCTCGCGACGAGGCACAAGCTCGCCTATGGGTCCGTTATCGCTGCACTCGTCCGCCAGGAGCGCAGAGGACTCATAGAACATGTTGTGCGGAACATCTATCTCAACAAATTGGCCCTGGGATACAGCGGAAAAGATCTTGTGAATCTGATCGACCCGCATTCGTACGTGTCCCTGAGTTCGGCGTTGCTCGAATGGGGCCTCTCCACTCAAAGCCCGATCGGTGTGACGTGCGTGACGACTTCGAAGCCTCGGACGATCCGAACCGGCTCGCTCGTGATCGAGTTCAGGAGAATCCGTGAGGAACTCTTCTGGGGATTTGTGGAGCGAAAGAGTCGCTATGGCGTTTACAGGATCGCCGAGCCGGAAAAGGCGCTGCTCGATTGGGTCTATCTGGGACTGCAGACTGGAAGTTCGGTGCAGCTTGACGAGCTACATTTTGAGCGCCTTAATCTCGCCAAGCTGGTCGAGCTCGGCAAGAAATTTCCACGCTCGGTGTTTGAAACGATTCTTCCCACCGTTCTTGAAAGGTGCTTACCCGACCAAACCGTTGTGCAAAGGGCTTAAACATCAATCCCACGAGGCTGGGCGTTGGAGATTGAATCGTGTCGAACGCGCCGCCTGCTGTCACTCCCCCCTGACATGGATACGCGTGGGCCGGTTCAGGAAGCTTCAACGCTTCATACGAAACGCTTTGGAGGAAGACGAGGGGCCTCGCCACAAATGAGTTAGCTTGATGAAACTGACGGGCGGTGAGGATAATCACGTTCACTTGCTCGTGAACTGCCCGCCGGAGATGTCTGTTTCACAGCTCGCGAAATCCCTCAAAGGCGTTTCCAGTTATGTTGTGCGGCGACAATTGCCGCGAATCGCTTCTTGCGAGTGGAAGAATGTGTTGTGGTCGCCGTCCTACTTCGCCGCTTCTTGCGGCGGGGCACCGCTCAACGTAATCACACGCGACATCGAGCAACAGGCCACGCCTTCATAGTCGCGCCTTACCCGGGCCTAAGGTCCGGGGGTGGCGTCGCTAACCGGTCAGATGGTCAGCCGTGGACACCCGGGCAGCCTAGAAGCAATCGAGCTTTAATCGAGTGGGGTTCGGGTTTGCCTTCAGTCGGATCGACGTGCACCCCATCTCGGAGCAGTCAAGCGTCGTATGGCGAATCCACGGGCGAAACGACTGATCGTGCCGCAACGCTCGCCGAATGCAGAGGCCAAAGTAACCGGTATTTGTATTCACAAAACCGGGCGTAATTCCACGATTGCGGCCATGACCGTGAATCAGCGTTAGCTCGGTTTCGCCCATTTCCCAAGTTTGCCGCACCAGATTCAGCAGGGTTCCATTGAAAACGATTTCAGCAGGATGGTAGCCATGAAGGTCGATTTGCATACCCCACCCAAAGCAGGAGACTGAATCGTCGAAAGATTACCAGCTTTTTGCGCCGATGCTGCGGCTCGTTGCCGCCATGATTGGGACGCTGGGCGGAGTCCTGACGGCGGCCTTCGTAGAATGAAGAAACTGCGCCATCCCTTGGAATCATCAGGTTCGAGCCACGTAGCTGGGAACAAGTCTGGGAACAAAACCCCGTCAAACACCCGCAAAAACCACCATACTACGCGCAAGGAAATGCAACAAAAGCCAACTACATAGCGTTTCTGCAAAAATCAGCGGGTTGTAGGTTCGAGTCCTACCCGGCTCACCACTTTTTCTCCGTAACCAACTGCCAGTCAGTCAGTTGAGTCGCCCGGTCGGTACTACCACCGGAGCAGATTTGGGAACATCTGGGAACAAAACCCCTGAGACTCGCTCGACAGCACGCCGTTGCGAGTCCGGAATTGCATGCATGTGCGTGTTGAGCGTCGTTTCCAGGTCCGAGTGGCCGAGAATTGCCTGCGCCGTCTTCACGGATTCGCCCACCTCGGCCAGCAACGTCGCGTTGGTATGTCGGAAGGAATGCCACGAAACCCTACTGAGCCCGATGCGGTCGCAGGTTGGTGCGAGCACGCGGTTGTAGAGGTTTGCTGTACTGAGCGGCGTTCCCGTCGCGGTGCGAAAAACCAGGTCCTCGGAACTCGTCCGTCTGCACCTGAGTTTGTGCGCCTGCAAGTGCAGTCAGGGAGCACATACAACCGTAGCCGGCATCGAAGGTACGGATGGGTTTAAAGCCGCTGCGGCGGATTCTCCTGTCCAGACGGATCTGATTGCAGTTTATCTTCAGATTGGCGAGCGGGGCGAAAACGGCGCATCTGCTTGGGCGGATCATGGTTGTTTATATGGGGGACGAACTGTTTGGCGGCCTACAGGAGCTGGGGCGCGACGCGAAATAGATAAAATACATAGGTGGCGGACACTGTTTCGGATATTTCGGCGACGCCAACAACAAGGATTTCGTTGAAGAAGTCGTCGACTGGTATAAGTCGCATTTGTAGAGTCGGTCGATATCTGAATTTATCCAACTTAGCTACCGCTACTTGACACGGCCTGCTAATGAGGATCGCGAGGGTTACGTGCGGGCACGAGTCAAAGACTCGAGTGGGAAAACGGCATGGACACAGCCGGTACTCCTAACGCAGTGACTCATATGCCGGATGCTAAGTCATCCAGCAAAGCTGGCTCTGCTGGTCAGCGAGGCCTGCAAGCGTACGCGATCGGTGAGTTCTTCGGTCACTGCCAGAATGCACCGTTGACCTTCGAGTTCGAGGACCTGGGCCGAGAAAATCGCTTCGACCACCTCGCCTGAACTTTTCCGAAGACGCATCGCATGGTTGCGGATCGAGCCCCGCTCGTGAATTTCACGGACCATCGGTGGCCGGTCGTTCGGATCGTCCCAAATTCCGATATCGAGAACCGTGCGGCCAATGAGTTCATTCCGCGAGTAGCCGTAGCGATGCTCGAAAGTTTCGTTCACGTCGATGAAGCGCCCCTCGTCCATCGTGGTGATCGAAAACGCGATGGGGCTTGCCCGGAAGATCTTGGTGAACCTGTCCTCTGAAAACACCCGGTTCTTTTCAGCCCTCTGCAATGCGCGCTCGGTCTGCTCGAGGTCGGCAAGGCGCTTTTCTAGTTCGGTACCGTAAATCTCGGCACGCTCGTAAAGGCGAGCATTTTGAATGGCGACGGCGGCCGGTATCGCGAGCGACTTTGCCAGACGAAGGTGTTCCTGCGTGAAAATGTACGCTTGAGAATCGCCAAGGCATAACAGGCCGACGACCTCTTGCGACGCAATGAGCGGGACGCAAAGCCAGGAATGGAAATGCGAGTGGCCTTTAAATTGCCCCCAGCCTTCCTGTTCAGCGGTGTTCCGCACGAGGAGAAGGTTCCGGGTAACGAGAACCTGCATGAGCGGAGTGTGATCGGTCGCGTTCCAGGTCATCGGAGGCTTATGAACCTGACGCGTATCTTGCTGGGAGCGGCGCTCCCTAGCTAGGAAGAGGCGATCTTCGGTCTCGGCGAGAAGAACCCGGGCCGAGTCGCAGGGAATGAGGTTAAGTAGAGACTTGAGCAGCGTGTCCAGAACATAGTCCATGCTGAGGTTCTTCGTAAGCGCCAGAGTTGTCTCGCGAAGCGCATCCGCCTCAGCCCGCGCGGATTCGGCCAGTCGAAGATTCGTGGCCATCTGTTCCTCGGCGGATTTCCGGGCGGTGATGTCCTGAGCGGTTCCGACCAGGCGATGAATCGTTCCGGTCGCATCCCTCACGGGGAAGCCCCGAACCCAAACCCAGCGGATCGCATGGTCCGGCCGGATGATCCGGAATTCTTCGTCAAACTGCCCCGTGACAACAGCGTCTTCTAGGCGAGTTAAGACGTGAACGCGGTCTTCCGGATGAAACAGCTCCTGGTAGGAGGTCGGATTCGCATGCAGCGATGCGCTGGAGCGACCTGTTAGGCTCTCGAAGGCCTGGTTCACGTACACGACTGCCTTCGTAGTCGAGTCCAGCATCCAAAAGGTTTCGAGAATATTGTCGGCCATCTGGTGAAAGCGTTCATCGCCCTCGCGAAGCGCCGTTTCCGCCTGCTTTCTTTCCGAGATGTCGCGCAAAGCGACGAAGTGCCGCCCCGGAAGATAGTTCGTCTTGGCGGTGTACTCGACGAGGATGCTTCGTCCGTCCGGGCGGACCATTTGCATCTCGCCTTGACCGTCTCTCCGGTCGAGCATGACTTCCACGCCGCCACGGAATTCGGGCGACGCTTGCTGGAATCCGCGGATTGCCTTCCCAACAAGCTCGTCGCGGCTGACCCCGAGAAGCGTAAGTGCCGCGGGATTTGCTTCCAGGCAGGTTCCTTGGTCGTCGAGGATCAGAAGGGAATCGAGTGCGCTGTCGAAGATCGCCTGAAACTCGTGTTCGGTGGTCGACAGGGCCTTTGCGGTTTCACGCTGTTCGCGCCGGGCAAGAACCAGGAATCGGACATGGAGCGCAATCGCGGCAGATAGGGTGATGAGGACGAGCGTGAGCAACAGGGAAGAGAACGGGCGCGCGTAAAACCTAGGCAGGAAGGCTGCGACAGCCAGGGTGACTACGGCAACAGAAATCAGGATCGAACCGGCATACACCGCGCGTCGGTGGGAATCTTGTTGTCGCGTTGAGCGAGGTGCATTCATGTCGCCGTCGCTGTATGAGCTGGCGGAACTCGAAGGTGCCGGGAGCCCGTTCACGATGACGCGGGCTGATCACGCGTTGATACAGTCATCGTTCAGGGATGCTACGCCCCGGCATATGGGGAGTCAATATGTGCGGTGCGGGTTTGTGTGAATTCACGAGGGAGACTAGAAGACTCGAGATACTCGCCCGGATTGCCTGCGAACTTAGCGAACTCCGGCTGCGGATTTCCCGCGGTGTCGGCCACGTCAAAGACCACCGCCGCGCGAAAGCCGACTAGGCTCTGCCGCTCGGTTTCAACTTCGCAAGCGTTTCGCTCTACAACCCTCCGCACCAGCGGCGCAGAGATCACGATACCCTTGGCGCCCCGGGTGACCTGGCGGTGAAGTTTCTTCCATGTTTGATAGCCCGCGACGTGCGTGGCGTCGGGGCGCTGCGCGACGATCAGCAGAATGTTGCTCGCGCTATAGCGATGAAACTTGCCCATGGCGGCAAGATAGTTGCGCAGCACTTCGCTCTGACCCTGCCGAAGACTCTCGGCGAGATGCCCGAGCGCCTTGGTTGCGACTTCTCGTGCTTGTTCGATTTTCATGTTCCTTCTCCTGTTTCGGGGGCTTTCTGCCCCCTTCACCCAAGCGAGAGGGGGCAGAGACCCGAAACAGAGAAGGGAAGCGAGGAGAAGAATCCGGGCCGGTCCGCGCGGGTCGCACGTCCGAGTGACACGGCCGTTCGGTGGCGCGAGGCGTGCTAGCGCGGACCGCGACGCAGGTTGTTCCGATACGCCCGACAAATCTCAAAGAAGCCGACAGCTTGCCAGAGCGGACTTTGCCTTCGCTCGGAACTGCTCTATATTCTGGGCATGAGTGGAGCGCTGCGAGCCTAATCGATGGCCATCGAATATCTTCCTCAAGAGGGTACGGTCGCCGGGGAAGTCACTCCTCGCGTCGCTCTGAAACGGAAATCCGAACTAGGCCAGTTCATGACCCCCAGGCCGGTTGCTCGCTACATGGCCTCCTTGTTTCCCGCGAGCACGCTCAAGGATTGCCGGTTGCTTGATGCGGGAGCCGGGGCTGGAGCGCTCTCGTGCGCCTTTCTTGACCGATGTGCCGCCCGCGACGGTTTCAGTTTTGAGAAAATGGAGGTGGAGGCATTCGAAATCGACGCAGGCCTCGGCCGGCGTCTGGAAGCGGCGCTGGCGAGCTACGCCGAACGCCTTCCCTTCCGCTATCAGATTTTTTCCGATGATTTCATTCACGTGGCGGCGCTGCAAACTCTTGGTTCGCAACGTTTCACTCACGCGATCCTGAACCCACCGTACAAGAAGATTCATAGCTCGTCCGATCACCGCCTGTTCCTGCGCCAGGCGGGAATCGAAACCGTGAATTTCTATTCGGCCTTTGTGGCTCTGGCTCTCGCCTTGCTCAAACCCGGCGGCGAACTCGTGGCAATCATCCCCCGCAGCTTTTGCAATGGGCCCTACTACCGGCCGTTCCGCGAATACATGCTCCATCGCGCCGCGTTGCGGCACGTGCATCTGTTCGCGTCGCGAACCGAAGCGTTCAAGGGCGACGACGTGTTGCAGGAAAACGTCATCATCCGGCTTGAACGCGGCGGTGAGCAAGGGAGCGTAGCCGTTTCGAATTCGACCGATGACAGTTTTTCAGATCTCTCGACCGACGAACATTCGTTTGAGCGGATCGTGTTTCCAGCGGACCCAGAACGATTCATTCACGTTCCCACGTCGCCCGGACATAATGCCCTTGAGCTGTCCGAAGGTATCCGGTGCTCCTTGGCCGAGATCGGGGTTGGGGTCTCGACCGGCCCGGTCGTTGATTTCCGGCTCAAGGAACACATTCGGCAGCTACCGGCGGAAGGCACCGTGCCCCTGCTCTATCCTGGGCATTTCAGCGGGGGAAACACGCAGTGGCCGAAACAGGGCATCAAACGGGGCAACGCGATCGGGCTCAATGGCGATACGAAGAAATGGCTCTATCCCAACGGTTTCTATACCGTAGTGCGACGTTTCTCCTCTAAAGAAGAAGCTCGCCGGATCGTAGCGAGCGTGGTGCGGCCGGAGACGTTCCCGGGCGCAGCGATGCTGGGTTTTGAAAACCACCTGAACGTCTTCCATGAAGACAAACACGGTTTGCCGGAGGCGCTGGCCCACGGCCTGGCCGCGTTTCTGAATGCCACCGCGGTCGACGATAACTTCCGGCGCTTTAACGGGCACACGCAGGTGAATGCAACCGACCTTCGATTCATGAAGTACCCCGACCGCCGTACACTCCTCACCCTAGGCACGTGGGCGAAGTCGCAAGAGGCGCTGACGCAGGCCATGGTGGACGATCAACTCCAGAAGCTTGCCGGATGAGCGCCTCCGAACACGTTGAAAACGTGCGAGGAGTAGCCAAAGGAACCTCACACACAGCAAAAATCGAATACACGCGAAATATACCAAGGGCGTGAACTGGGGGGAGAATTATCGACGACTGGTCGGTATTGCGAGCATCTGGACTTGAGGTCATCGGGAGCCTTGCTATTCGGTCTACGCGGGACTCGCGTGTTTTGTACCGGATCGTCGCGGTAGTGATCCTAAGTTGCCCCAGATGGGGAAATTATCGGCGATGAAAGATATTCACTTGGTACGGATTTGCTTATGGAGCGCTGCCAGGTCAGAGACCAAACAGGGCTCGTATCACGCGGAGCGCCTGGCTTTGTTGTTCCGAGGTGCGGCTATCTAGAATTTCGTGGAATTTCTCGATAACGTTTGGAGCCTCATCGGTTCCCTCGTCGAACTCAAAGAACTTCGCGGGCGCGACCCCCAGCACTACGGCTATCGCTCGGGTCATCCAAAGAGCCGGCCACTTCTCGCCTCGCTCGATCTCCCCGAGATAGTCGGCGTCGATGCCGGCACGCTCTGCCACGATTTCCCGCGAGAGCTTTAGGGAATCCCGCACGGCACGGATATTCCTTCCAAACAAAACCTGCGAATTCTGGGGTTCCCCCGGAGGCTGGCGCTCTTCGTTAGGCATTGTCGCTAGAGGCGTAAAGTACAGGCCGGAATCCAGGGGTGGAATGGGCGGAAAGCCTATATTCTGACTTGCATTATGGGCTTATAGCCTATACAGTCACTGGGTCTCTCTGCCCCTGGGAAACGTGAAGAGCGGAGACTGGGCTGTGCTTTCGACTAGAGCGGAAGCGCGAGTCTCCAGCCCCCTGGCTATGCGAAACAAAGTCCGAATTCCTGGCCCTTGGATTCCTCGCTCGAGGTCACTGATGAAAGTGCGGTCTAGTCCGGTCCTTTTCTCCAGCTCCGCTTGCGAAATTTTCAGACCTTTCCTGATTCTCCGTATTACCTGTCCAAACGCCTTTTCCACCCCAGAGCGCGGTTGAATTTGTTTGCGGCGTTTAGCCATGGTCAAAATATCGTGATGTTTTGTAGGCAATAGGCCAAGGGACAGTTACCGACAAATGCGGAAGGTAAAGAACTAGGCATATGTGCAGACGGCTCAGACGCAAACTTGTGGTGTGAAATGAGCTCCTTCTCTACAGCTCGGTTTCCGGTCCTTCCGCTTTCAGATAAAAAGGCGTCGTCTGAAAGTGTTCGCCAATTACCTGACCGGACGCCCGCAGAGGTGTCGGACGAGGCCCTCCTTGCGAGCCTTGCCGCTGGCGAACAGCAGGCCTTGGCCTGTCTATTTCAACGATACTCGGTGCTCCTCCGGAGCGTCGCGTCACGGATTCTTCGTAACTCCGCAGAAGCTGAAGATCTTGTCCAAGACCTCTTCATTTTCATTCAGCGAAAGTGCGCGATCTTCGACCCTTCCAAGAGTTCAGGGCGTTCCTGGATCATCCAGATGGCTTACCACCGGGCCATCGAGCGTCGCCGGTATCTGACCATCCGCCAGTTCTATTCGCGCGGGGACGAAGAAGGGATGCGCGACAAGATGGTCGGAGTCCCGACCAGCGAAAGCGATTATTCCGCGGAGGCCGTGTTTGGGCGTAATGGAATGGAGAAGGTACTGAAAGCCTTGTCTGAGGACCAGCGCGAGACCCTGCGATTGTACTTCTTCGAGGGATGGACGCTGGCCGAGATTGGCGTGAAACTGGGCCAGCCACACGCCAATGTGAGACACCACTACTACAGGGGCTTGAGTAAGTTGCGGAAACAGATGTTTAGGACTAGTGTTCGAGTTGTTGAGCCGCATGAGAAATAGCGACCGAGATCGCGACACTGGAAAGCGGCCGGAAATGGAACCGCATGAGGAGTTCCTTGAGCTTTGTGCCCTCTCAACTTCAGGTGACCTGACTGAGGAGGAGCAAGAGAAGCTGCGAGCACACCTCGCACAGTGTGCGGAATGCCGCCAAGCGCTCAAAGAGTTTGAGGCCGCGGTGGATATTGGTGCGCCTCTGCTGTCCTCCGAACTGGCCGGAGCGGAGACCGCGCAGTCGGAATTCAGTGACAAGGCTCGGGTGGAGTCCGCGCCGTCAACGGCGCACGCACTTGGCGAAATGCAAGCGGAAAAGAATTCCTCTGGCGACTTGGGCGACCGGGCGTTTGCGTTCGCGCATCGAAATGGCCACCGTCCGACACGGGTCAATTGGAACTACGTGTGGCTGCCTTTTGCCGCGTGCGTTTTGCTCAGTCTTGCCTTAGCGACCTACACCTACCGAGTGGGGAGAAACCACCATCCGGTACCGGCTGTCGCGGTTTCCTCGTCTGGGCCCGATGCGCACGAAGAAGCGATCGAGCGGCAGATGAGCGACGCAGAGCACGACCGCCAAGTATTGAAAGTGCAGCTGGCCGAGCGCGACAAACTAATCGCCGACATGCGCCACCAAATCGATCAACAATCCTCGTCTCTCGAGCAAATGAAAACAGCTCAGGCGGCTCTGGAGCAGTCGGTCGAGGGTGACGAGGCGGACAAGCAACGAGGAGCCGACGAGCGCGCGAGCTTGGCGCAGAAGCTCGATGCCGCCGAAGCTTCCGTTCAAAAGATGCAGGCGGAGCTGGAATCTGCGCAGCAACAGCGGTCACAGGGGGGCACTCAGGACGCGAGCCTGCGGGCTCAAATCACCGATTTGAACGCCGAGCTTCGCGACCGGGAGCAGGCGCTCAGCAAGGAGGATGAGCTCCTCTCGCACGACCGCGACATCCGTGAATTGATGGGAGCCCGCGACCTCTACATCGCGGAGGTATATGACGTCGGGCGCGACGGCGCCACTCAAAAGCCGTACGGACGCGTTTTCTACACGAAAGGGAAGTCGTTGGTGTTCTACGCATACGATTTGGAGCAGCAGCCTGGAGTCCGGGATGCGAAAACCTTCCAGGCGTGGGGGCGGCGTGGCCCGGACCGGCAAGAAGCGCTGAATCTTGGAATCTTTTTCGAAGATAACGCAGCAAAGAAAAGGTGGGTTCTGAAGTTCGACGATGCGAAGTCGCTTGAACAGATCGATGCTGTCTTTGTGACCGTGGAGCCGAATGGTGGCAGCCATAAGCCGAGCGGCAAGCCGTTGCTGTTCGCTTATTTGAGGATCGACCCGAATCATCCGTAGCTCGCGCCGCAGTATTCTCCGTTTGTTTCGCACTGACAACGCGGTGGTACGGCCGCGGAATCTCGATCGTAGACGAAGAGAACGTCTGCAAACTCTTCGGTCGGAGGAGATACCGGGTGCGATTGCGTGAGATTGTTTTGTTCTTCGTCGTCTGTCTGCTGTCGAGCATCCCTGCTGTTGCCCAATCCCCCAACGGAACGATCAACGGCCTGGTGCTCGATCCTTCCGGCAAAGCCATCGCCGCTGCCGACATCACCATCGTAAGTGACACGACGGGCGTGCAATATCCTGGAAAGACAAACGCCGAGGGCATTTACGTGGTGACGAATCTGCCGCCCGGACCGTATCGCCTGCAGGTGTCCAAGGTTGGGTTCAAGACCCTCATCAAGCCTGACATCCTCCTGAACGTTCAAGACGCGCTCGCGATCAACTTCACGCTGCCGATTGGCGCGGTGTCGGAAACCATCACGGTCGAGGGCGGCGCGGCAATGATCGACACGCAAGACGGAACGGTCAGTACGGTCGTCGACCGGCAATTTGCGGAGAATCTGCCGATGAACGGCAGAAGTTTTCAAACGCTCATTACTTTGGCGCCCGGCGTGACCGCGGTGCCCGGTGCAGTGACCGGAGCGCAGGGAGAGTTCAGCGTCAACGGCCAGCGCAGCGAAGCGAACTACTTCACCGTGGATGGGGTCGCCGCGAACACAGGAACGATCGCCGTCAACGCGGGCGACGCTTCCGGGATGAACGGCTCGACACCCAGCGAGACAGCGCTTGGCACGACCCAGAGCCTCGTTTCCATCGACGATTTGCAGGAATTCCGCATCAACACGTCGTCCTATTCGGCCGAGTATGGCAGAACGCCGGGAGGGCAGATATCGTTCCTGACCCGTTCGGGGACGAACGATTGGCACGGCTCCGGGTTCGAGTATTTTCGGAACAAAGTTCTGGATGCGAACAACTGGTTTAACGACAATGCGGGCCTCGCCAAAACGGCGGAGCGGCAGAACGATTTCGGCGGCACGCTGGGCGGTCCGGTAGAAATCCCGGGGCTCTACAACGGCAAGGACAAGACGTTCTTCTTTTTCTCGTATGAAGGGATGCGATTGGACGTTCCCCAACCGGCTCAGACGACCGACGTCCCTGACACATACTTGCGCCAGAATGCCCCGCCTGCTGTTCAGCTGCTCCTCAACACATTCCCCGTCCAGAACGGAGCCGATGATCCGAACTGCCTGGCGCCCGGTCCGCCTGCGGCCGGAGCGACGTGCCTGGCACTGTTCACCGCCGCTTACTCGGCCCCCGGTTCTCTCGACGCAACCAGCATTCGAATCGACCACACGTTCGGCGACAAACTGAAGGTGTTCGGGCGCTACAGCGATTCACCGTCGAGCGATATCACCCGCAGCACCCTCGATCTTGCCGAACTGATCGCGACGACTTTTAATGTGAAGTCCCTGACGCTCGGGGCGACAAGCGCATTCTCCCCGCGGTTCAGCAACGATTTGCGCTTCAATTACACTCAGAATAACAACGCGTATATCGAGTCGCTCGACAACTTCGGCAGTGCGCAACCGGTTGTACCCAATCAACTGTTCTCCCAGACTCCTCCCTCCGCATATCAGTTTGGCGCATTCCTCCTTGCCGGGACCATTCCGCGATTTCTGGTGGCGCCGTTCCGGGCCGATCAGTGGCAGATCAATGTTACGGACGCATTCAGCGTTGTATTCGGCTCCCACGTGTTGAAGTACGGAGTGGACTACCGGAGACTGGCTACGACGCAGTCCTACAACCAACTGGGAAACGCGGTCTTTTTCTCAGGTCCCGCGGGGGTCCTGACGAATTCGGCGAGCGCCGTGGTTTTGACCACCGTGCCGAGCGAACCGGTATTCTCGAACTTTTCAGCGTACGTTCAGGATGAATGGAGAGCGACGAGTCGGCTCAATGTCTCGGCCGGCTTACGATGGGATTTGAATCCGCCTCCTGGAAACGCCGTCGGCAGCCGGCCCTACACGCTGAACGAGATCACCGACCTCGCAACGGCCCAACTTGCGCCTCCAGGCACACCGGCTTGGCAGACCGATCACCACGGCTTCGCCCCTCGCCTGGGCCTGGCCTATCAGCTGCGTCAGGCTTCCGGCCACCAGACGGTGCTTCGGGGTGGCGTGGGCCTGTTCTACGACCTGGGCAACACTCTGGGGGCCGTCGGCCTCAATGCCGTCGGATTCACAGCCGAGGCGTTTATTCCCAGCGCCAGTTTCCCTCTTACACCGGCGCAGAACATGCTGGCCGTTGTGGGCACTGCTTCGCCGTACGACAACGCTGTGAAAGCATTCGACCCTCATCTGACGCTCCCCTATACGCTTCAGTGGAATGTGGCGATCGAGCAGGCGCTCGGGACGAGTCAGTCGCTGACGGTCACCTACGTGGGTGCCTCGGGCTATGACCTGCTGAACACGAGGTTCTTGAACCTCAGCGGCATCAACCCAAACTTTTCTCTCGGGAACGGGCTGTTCCTGGTCACGAACGGCGCAAGTTCCAACTACAACGCGCTCCAGGTTCAGTTCCAGCGCCGTCTCTCGCACGGCTTTGAGGTCCTGACCTCCTATACCTGGGCTCATTCAATCGATAATCTATCGTCCAACTTCCTGAGTCAGGAACCTCCCATCCGCGGCAATTCCGACTTCGACATCCGGCATAACTTTGCGGCCGCGTGGACGTACGATCTGCCCGGCAGTTATTCAAGCGTTCTTGCAAATGCGATCCTGAAACACTGGGCGCTCGACGGCCGGATTACCGCAAGGTCCGCCTTGCCCGTCGACATCTTCAGCGGCACCACGTTTCTTCCCAATGGAACGGAACAAAACGTCCGGCCGGACGTGGTGACGGGTGTCCCCGTATACGTCGCCGATGCCACGGCTCCGGGCGGCCGGATCGTGAACGCGAACGCCTTCGTGCCGGCCGCCGGGGAGTTCGGGGACGAGCCGCGCAACTTCGTGCGCGGCTTCGATCTGTGGCAGGCGGATCTGGCCATCGAGCGGGATTTCCACTTGCATGAGCGACTGAACCTGAAGTTCCGCGCCGAGGCGTTCAACCTGCTCAACCATCCTAACTTCGGCAACATCGACAACAACTTGTCGGACGGGCCTGCGTTTTTTGGCCGCGCGACGAATACGTTGAACGGTCAGCTCGGCGGCCTCAACCCGCTCTATCAAGTTGGCGGGCCTCGCTCGATCCAGTTCGCCCTAAAACTTACTTTCTGATATGGACGAACATTTCAAGCACGATTTTCGCGGTGGTGGTTTGCGTTTCTTTCGCGGGGAAGTAAAGCCGTGCAGGGAGCGGTCGAGGCGGTCATCGCGACGATTGATCACTCTGATATCCGCGGGTTTGGGTATCCGCATGGTCATGATCCGTCGGGAGCTACCTCGCACTAAGAACGCGGGTTGGGCTCGAAGAGCTTGCCGCATAGAAAATATGAGGGTTCTCCTTCTCGCTGATCCCTCGGCCGCCGCCTCCACTGCCTCGCTTTCTCGCTGTAATTTTGGTTTCATATTAGGAGCTGTTCTCTCACGCTGCCAGTTGCCGTTGTGCCGTTTCGACTTTCACTCCAATAGCCCAGATGAATCCCAGCATCTCTCGACCGACCGCCGTGACGATCTGCGGTTTGTTCTTGCCATTCGCCAGCAGGGCCCGATACCGCGCGTTCAATCGAATCTGCGCCTTCCAGGCGATCGTTTTCACTTCGTCGCTCAAGTTCTTCTGTCGTTTCAGCAGGTATCCGCCGCACCAAGGTCGGAACTGATAGGCCCAGGCGGCTTCGACGACCACGCGTCTCAAATGGGCGTTGCCGGTTTTGGTGATGCTGTACTGCCTTCGTTGTGCACCGCTGGAGTATTCGCTGGGAACCAGGCCGCTGTAACCCATCAGCTGACGTGCTCCGCGGAATCGCGAGATCTCCCCGATCTCAGCGACGATCGTGATCGCTCCGATCTCGGCGATCCCTCGCATGGCCTGAAGGGCTTCGATCACAGCGCGCATCTGTGGCGGAGCAGAACGAGCGGCCTCGGTGATGCCTTCTTCCAATCGCTCGATACGAGCCGTCATGTGCTCGACCTCATGAACGTAATCGGCAAGGGCGATTTCCTGTGCTCGTTGCTCGAAATGAACCTTCGTCTTGACCCACTCCAGGTGCCTCTGGGTCCAGTTCGTCTTCAGGTGCAGCGGGCGATGCCAGCCGTGACGCAGCAAAAACTTGCCCAGTCGTTGTCGTGCTCGGTGCTGATCTCGCTTGGCCGCTTCGCGGGCACGAACCAAATCGCGCAGGGCTTCGTGCGCCGCGTCAGGAACCCACACGGATGTCAGATCGCCGGCCCGATAGCAGCGGGCCAACTTCAGAGCGTCGCGTCGATCCGTTTTCACCCGATCACCCGACTTTACCGGCACCAGCGTCGGCGCAATCACTTCACACTTCACGCCGAGCGCGGTCAACCGCCAGTACAGCGCGTAGCCCGTGGGACCCGCTTCGTAGCAGGCCCGCAAGCGCTCCGCAGGTCCCAGTTTATGAATCAGCTTTCGGACCGACTCGGCACGGTTAGGGATGATGCCCAGCGAGTGGACTTCCTCTCCCGGCTCTGCAACCGCGACGGCAATCGTGTCTGCGTGGACATCCAGACCAACAAATCGTATTTTATTCATCGGACCGACTCTCCTTTCGAATGTGGCTCTGCACTGCTCACGCAGCGTAACCCACGCATACGCGAAACGGAGGGTCGGTCTTTTATTTTGGAAAAGACGACCGACCGCAGTGCGGGTCAGTTCGTCCATGCTGACTAACCGTTGCGCTGTATTGGGTCCAGGTGTGGAGGAGCGGTTCGAACTCCTCGCACATCGGCGGATCAGGAAAGAAGTTCGCGCAAATGATCTTTAGACAAGGAGATTTTCAGTGACGACAGGACTTACTCGGGCAAAGGATCACAAGCGGGTGATGAAAGGCTTCCTGGCGAGGTTCCTTCGCGCCTTTGTCGCGGTGACGTTCTTGGCCGCGCAGATGGACGCCGGGCAAATGCGTCCGATTACGGTTGAGGACTGCGTTCGGACGCGGAGGGTGATGGAGCAAGAGCTCGCGCTGTCTCCCGATGGAACTCGGGTCGCGTACGTCGTAAAGGCCCCGAATACGCTCATGAACTTCAACGACTACCGACTGTATGTTCGGGAGCTGAGCCATCTCGGCGCGCGCGAGAGCGGGCATATTCTTCTGCAAGCGGATGGGATTTCCGGAATTCGCTGGCTGGGTTCCGGCGCTCTCATGGCCCGCGTCGAGAACAAATCGAAAAACGGCAAGAGCGATGGAGGCAAGGTCGAGGTCATCAATTCCAGCACAGGAGCGCTTCAGACGATTGCGTGGCCGGGCGCGATCGAGAAATACAGCGCGAGCGCCGATGGAAGCACCATCGTCTTTTCCGTCGGGCCGGGGGTGGAATCGGAATCGTCGGGTGCGGGTTTGGAGCGACAAAAGTTCCGCGACGAGCATGGATACCCGATCACCTTCGGGGTGGGTAAAGCGGGTTTGGTCGGCAACCTGCCGGAAGACGAAATCTACGTAGCCAAACGGGAGGTGACGGGAAAGCTCCAAGTAAGGAAATTGTACTTCGCCGAGCCGGGGGAACCGCCGCATCAGTCCTCGCTGCGAGATGTGCGGCGACTCGACCTGTCGCCGGATGGGAAGCACCTACTCATCACCCACAGCGCCCGCTCGCTACCTCCTGGATGGGCGGACGAACCTGAGGTGCAATTCACGGAGGGCTGGGGCAGCCTCTATAACACCTACGTCTTGAGTCTGTGCGACATGGAAACCGGCCGCTTGCGCTTAGGCTTTAACTTCATGGCGTATTTTCTTGAGACTCAGTGGTCGCAAGACAGCCGGTCGTATTCCGTGGTCTCTCCTTCGCCATTCGGAACCGAGGACGGAAAAGCGGAGACCCAAGTGGCTGCTAAGTCGGGGTTAATGGATGACGGCATCAACTGGTTTCAGCATGTTTTCGTGGTCGACGCTGACACCCTCGCGACTGCGCGGGCACTGCCCCGAGAGAACAAGAAAATGTGGAAGGACTTGCCCCTGTTTTGGAAACACAGCGATGGGCCCATGCTCGTCCGGGCGGGCGACGGTTCGTTGGTCTGGGTGACCAGGGAACAGGGAGAATGGAAGGAGACTGGCCGAGTCGACCTGCGGAAACAAGAGAACTTTCTCTCGTCGCTTGTGAGCGACGGCCAGACGGTCGTCGGTGTTTCCGAGACCACGATGGATCCGCCGAATCTGTTCACACTCAATTTGAAGAGCCACGAGTGGACTTTGCTTACCGACCTCAACCCGGAATACCGGGAGATTCAACTCGGGAAAGTCGAAAGAATCCAGTGGGCCAACCGATACGGATCTCAATGCGCCGGTTTCCTGATCGAGCCTGTGGGCTACGAGCCGGGGAAGCGCTATCCGATGGTCTATCTTTCCGTGCGCCCGAACGACGTCTTCATCAGCGACGCGGTCTACACAACGGCCTACGCGCCGCAGTCGCTCGCGAATGCGGGCTTTGTCGTTGTCGTCTCGCAGTATCCGGCGGACAACAAGATACCGAAGGGTATGTTTCCAGGAGAAATGAGCGAGGCGTACAACTGGATGGCGATGGTGGAAAGCGCGATCGACCTGCTGGCGGACCGCGGGATGGTGGACCGGAACAACGTCGGCATCGCCGGCTTCAGCCGCACGAGCTGGCTGACGGACTTTACGCTGACCCATTCGTCTTACAAGTTCGCGGCCGCGTCGTCGGCCGACAGCGGAGTGTATACCTACGGGTTTTACTTTATGTATAACAACCGGAGCATTATAGAGGGGATGGAAAGCGAGGTCGGAGGGCCGCCTTACGGAGAGACTTTCAAATATTGGCAGGAGTATGCACCGCCCTTCAACGCCGAAAAGGTACAGGCGCCCGTCCTGATGGAGTATCGAGACACCGGCCAGTCCGCGTTCGAATTCTTCACCGCGCTCAGCCGCTTGGGAAAGGCGGTCGACCTGTATTGCTATCCGAACGGGGAACATCCGCTCGACACACCCTGGGAACGCATTGCCTCGCTTCAGCGCAATGTGGACTGGTTCCGTTTCTGGATGCAGGGCTACGAAGGAAAGGCGCCGGACTACGATGTTTCCCAGTTTGTTCGCTGGCGCGCCCTGCGTTCAAAGCGTGAAGCAAGCTCAGATGCCGCTGCGCCACGGCTTCCCTAATCCGCCGGAAGCTTTTGTCCCGACAGTTTGGAAAAAGCGAGGACCCATCACGCCGGGTCCTCGCTTAGTCGGCGTACGGTTACTCGTCGGCCTCGTACGCGCTGTTCGTCGTGGTCATGGCGGTCTCGAGGCTGGCGCCGCCTTTGGCGTGGCTCTGGACGGCATCGACTGCCCGCCCAAGAGACACCACTTCTGGCTTGGTGTAGTTCATGGGTTTCACCTCCTTTCCTCAGAGATTTTCTCGGCTGAGATCAAACTTGTTTTGCGAAGCGAAGCTCTCGTCTGCTCTCGCAGCGCTATCACGCGTGGGGGTGATTTTGAGCCGCTACCAGTTGAGAGCGGCCCAATCCAAATCTTCGTCTTGCGAAGGCTGGGCGCGAAAGGAAAGCCTCGGGCCACGACCTGTCGGCGGCGCATCGTCCCGATGTTTTCTGATAGAGGGCCCGGAATGCCGGGCCCCCCGGTTGACTGGTGGTCTACTCGTCGGCCTCGTACGCGCCGATTGTGAGACCGCTGTTATCGAAGCTTCCGCCTCCCTTGCTGTGGCTTTGGACGGCATCGACAGCCCGTCCCAGAGACGACACTTCTGGCTTGGTGTAGTTCATGGAGTTCACCTCCTTTCCTCAGAGATTTTCTCAGCTGAGATCAAAACGCCAGGACGCAGTTACGATCTTGCGTGCTCGTGGCGTGGAACGCCTCCGACTCCGGGAGCGATTTTTATCGCGCGCCGCTCAAGGATGCCCTGCCTTCCAAGGTCCCGAATCCAGCACTCGATCTCGATCGTGCGCAGCAACGGGACGATCAGTACTTCCTGTCCGGTTCTAGCTTTGTCCATTGCTTCGCGAAAAGTGTTCGAGGCAACGAATCCAAGCGGAGCGGTAACCATCTGACGGCCCATCTCCGCCAAACTTTCCCACTGCTCGGAGATGGCCAATCTCGGACTGCGCGCCACAAAGGCTTTCCGCTTGCGGTTCAAGAGCGCATCCGGAACGATCCCGGCGAGAGCGCGCCGGGTGAGCGACCGGCGCTGGCCCGGCCTGACCAGTTGTTCACGGGGGATGGCACACAAGAACGCGAGCAGGTCGCGGTCGAGGTAGGGATAGCGCTTTTCAAGCAGAGGTTCGCTTGGCACGGTGGTACAGCTCAGCTGTCGCCTGAGCGCATCGAGCGTCGAGAGATGTTCTTGGAAACTCGGCAGCGGACCGAACAGCTTCAGTCGAGGCTCATAGCCGGTGAGCGCCGCGAGGTGGCGCTTGACGAAGTCAGCAGCGAGCCAGGGCGCCGGCCGCCTGAGTTCCGGGACGCTGGCAAATCCGGGCGGAAGAAATCTTCTTACAGTTTCCCCGAGAAGGTGGAACCACGGTTTTCTCTTGTCGAGCGCCCACAGCTTCAGCTGGTGTGCCAGCGTGCGGAGGTGTCCTCGTGCCAGAAGGTCGGCGAGTTCCGGCGCCGGTGTCGGCAAGCCCCCTGTGAATTCATCTCCACCGATTCCAGACAGAACGACGCGATTCCCCTGGGACATTACGCACGCCTGAAGCTGGCGGGTAACCTCGGGAGGGCCAACACTCGACGCGGGAGTCGCGCGAAATCGATCGCTTTCAAACCCGAACGAGGAAGCCCTCGCGGATGCGACATCAATGTGGCAGCCTGTTCGCCCGCGCTTCCGCTCGACAATCGTGAAATAGGGCCGTTCGTTCCAGTTCGGTTCGGAGTCGTCGTAATACGAGACGGTATCGAGTCGCGGGGCGAGAGCGTCTCCCCGGCCGATGATTGAGTCCGCCATACAGACGATCGATGAGGAATCAACTCCACCGCTCAACTCGGCAAGGATGGGTGTGTCTGAGCGCAGCCTCCGCCGAACGGATTCCGTGAAGACCGTGCGGAAGTGCTCTTCGTACTCGGCATCGCTCCGGTAACGGATCTTCACGGAGGGATCGAAATCCCAGTATTTAAGAACCTTGTGGCTTGTACTCTTCAGAAGAACAAACGAGGAAGCAGGAACCGCACGAATCCCGGCGTGCGGCGTCAGATGAGTGGCGGGGAAGTGCGACAACCAGCCGGCGACGTACTCTTCCTCGATGTTCACGCTCTTCTCTGAAAAAAGCACGAGAGGATCGAGGATCGTCGACCATACGGCGCGGTTTGAGTCGAGGTGATAGTACAGGTGGCGTATGCCGATCGGGTCCTTCGCCAGGATGACCGCGCGATCGGTCGGATTCCAAATCCCCAGGGCCCAGTCGCCGACGAGCTTCGCGAAGCAGTTCGTTCCCCAGCGCTGGTAGGCTGCACCGACGATCGAAACATCGGAAGAGTCGCTTGAAATCACGCCACCGAGCAACCGGACGAGTTCGGCCCGGTTGTCCAGTCGGCCGTCCCAGGTGATGACCGAACCGGATTCGGAGACATGCGGCTGAATTCCCGCGCGCGATTCGGTGGTCGTGTCGAACGCGCGATATAGAAGGTCCACGCCGCCGCGGGAATACGAGGTTCGTGCGTCCGGCCCATAGGGACAAAGAGTCTGGCCGACCTTGGCAAGGTATTCCGGCGAGGCCCCCGAGCCAGCGAATGTCCAGCAGCCGAATTGCGCGCTCATGATCGGGCCTCCTTTCCGCCGTTCTCAGCAGCGATCGAGGACCTGGTACATCTCCGGCATATACGGTTTGTCGTTGACGACCACTCCGTCGACCTCGACCCAGGCGTGAGCCTTGAACGGCATCTTCTGGGTCCCGATGACCATCTGCGCCGCGATACCGTGCTGCTTGAGCAGGCACGTCGTGGCGGCCGATCGCTGGAGGCAGAGAACTTCCTTCCAGTACCAGATGCAGGCCATGTTGACGGCGGAGGAGATGCGCTCGCGAGCGTCCGCGGGCGGCGGTTGCGCACTGACGGGACAAGTGCGAACTCTCGCGTGAAGCTCGGCAAAGCGATTGCGCGCGAGAAAACGATCGAAGAAAATTAGATTCCAGTACGCCTTCAGGAACAGAAACCGCATGACGCCACCTCCCGCTTCAAGCCTCGATATCCAGTTGATCGCACAGGAACGCCATTCGGTCGGTCAGCGCTTCGATCCGGTCGCTGAGCGGCAACACCGGCGAGTGTCCGCGGAAGCTGCTGTAGTCGAGCAGGACCGGATGCCCCGAGGAGCTCGCCGCTTGTAGGCGCGCGACCATCTTGCGAGCGTGCAGAGGATTGCACTTCTGGTCGACGTCTCCGGAAACCATCAGCGTTGCGGGGTAGGCCACCCCGTCCCGGACCTGGTGGTAGGGCGAATAGCGGGCCAGAGCGGCGAAGTCGTCGGGGTCTTCCGCCGTGCCGTACTCGTCGCCCCACGCGCGGGCGTTGTCAAACAGATGGTAGCGAAGCATGTCGAGCAGCGGGACCATGCACACAACCGCCCGGAACAAATCCGGACGCTGGGTTAGCGCCGCCCCGACCAGCAAGCCTGAATTCGATCCTCCGAATATGGCGAGCCGGTCGGCCGATGTCCTGCCCTGCGTAATCATCCACTCGGCAGCGGCGATGAAATCGTCATACGCGGTTTGGCGATTGCGGCGCTTGGCGGCCTCATGCCAGCGCGAGCCGAATTCCGAACCGCCGCGGATGTTGGGCAGCGCGAACAGGCAACCGTGCTCGAGCAGAAATGCCACGAACACGCTGAACTGCGCTGTCATCGGAATGCCGTACCCGCCATAAGAAGTCATGATCGCCGGATGGCAGCCGCTCTTGAGCACGTCCCTGCGTCCCACGAGGAACATGGGGACGCGGGTCCCGTCCTTCGAGTCGTACCAGACCTGCTTCTGGGCGTAGCGCTCCGAGTGAAACGGCGCCTTTCGGCTCGTCCAGAGGTCGAATCGATTGGTGCGTACGTGGCAGAGAAGGGTGGCCACCGGATCTGTGAATGACTCAGTTTCCATGACGACTTCCTCGTTTTCAGGCGAGGCGGCGAAGAAACGCACGGTCCTTCCGCCGGTCCGGAGCGGCCAGTCGTCCGTCTTCCTTCCATCGAGGTCATAGACGGAGATTCGAGTTTCGGATTGCCAGATGTAGGAGACGAGGATGCGGTCTCGAGCGACCACCCACTGGTGAATGCGGCACTCGTTCTCGGGAACGATGGTGATCCATTCCGGGTCTTGGTTCTTGCGAAGGCGGAGTTCTACGATGCGGAGATTGGGCGCATCGCGGTCGGTGAGCGCCAGTATCTTTCCGGGGATGAGCCTCGGAAGAAAACTGTACTCGGCTGCGCTGAAAACGAGTTCGGCAGCAACATCCGAACCGACCGTCGCCAGATAGAAATCGATGCGCGTCTTGTCGCGAAATTCTGAAACCAGAAACCCAAGACGCGTTCGGTCGGAGAAGAGAAAGAGGTGCCGATGCTTGTCCTCTCCGGCGGAGAAAATCTCCCGGTCTTCGGTGAACGGCGTGCCGAGAACGTGATGGTAAGCGGCGCGGCAGGATGGCCGCAATGGCTCAAGCGCCTCGTGTACGTAGCAGAAACTCCGGCTATCGGGCGCGAAGGCAAACCCGCGCAGGTGTCCGGTCGAAAGGACGTCGGGAAGAACCCTCCGGGTCTCGATTTCCAAAATCTCGAACCTCCCCGTGCGTTCTCCGCCTTCCTTGATTTCATAGAGCAGCAGCCCTCCGTCGGGCGACACCTGAACAGGCTTCACTGCGGTGTGTTCGCCGGTGCCGCGGTCGGCCGGGTTGACCAGGAGGCGGTCTTGACCGTGGCGGCCTTCGCGCGTGTAAATCGAAGGCTGCTCCTCGTTGGGAAGCCGCTTGCGGAAAAAATAACGGCTTCCCGCGACTTCCAGTGAGTCGCACGTCTCAACTTCCAGAAATTCACGAATGCGTTTACGGATCAGGTCGCGTCCGGGGATGTGATCCAGGTAGGCCCGCGCGTACCGCGTCTGTTGCTCAAGCCACAACCTGGTTTCGTCGGAACCGGCGTCTTCGAGCCACCGATACGGGTCCTGTACGGAGACACCGTGAATCAGTTCGGTGACAAGCCCGCTACGGGAAATGGGTGGAGTGGACATCAGCTGAGACATCGGTCGCTCCTTGCCGCGAGCTTTTCCGCTTCGCGATAGGCACGGCGCGCGAGACTGCGGAAGTATCCGGCGAACGCGGGATTCTCAAAGCTCTCCGGGGAACCGGAGTTGGAATTGGCGGCGCACGCAAAGACGGCAAGAAGGGGAGTGAGGGATAGCGCGCTCGCAAGCGTATCCGGCAAGAAGAGCGGCTGCCACAACGGGAGGTAGGCGGCGAGAAGCGTTTCTCTCACTTCGTCGCGTGAGGCGAAGGCGCGGGATGCATGCTCGCAAACGTACTCGAAGGTGAAGAACGGGTGAGTCACCGAGCCCTCGGCCCAGTCCAAAAAACAGCATCCGTTGGGAGAAGCCATGATGTTTTGGGGATTGGGGTCCAAGTGCCCGAGGGTGTCCGGAATTCCGCACTCACCGAGTTCCCCCAAGGCATCGATCAGGCGGTTCCCGAGGAAGCGAATCTCGGAATCCGTCAGGATCCTCGGCGATTGCTTGACCTGCACGGCCATGAGTTCCTTCGTGCGCGTGAGGAATGGTTCGACTTGACGCGCGAGTTGATCGAGGCGCAGGTCCCGGCAGCCGCTTTCAAGAAGCAATTCGGTGCTGGTGATGGATGCAATCTGGAGTTCACCGAGCGCGCGAACCGCTCCGGCCCATGCTTCCGGGCGGGACGATGCTCCAAGCGATGGCCCAGCCGCTTCCGCTGTCAGCCATCCATTCCAGACCGGGTGAACGCCGAGGACTGGGGGGACGTAACTCGGGAAAAGACGACCGAGAGCAACGCTGATTGCTCGTTCGCGCGCATTGGGTTCGCCGACGGCCTTGAACCAGACGGCTGTTCCAGTTGTCTCGATCCGAAGGAGGCTGAACGACGGTGCGGCGTTGAGTTGCTCGAACGCACCGGTGAGACTCAGGCCGAGCGGTTCGATTTGTCCTTGAACCCACCGAAAGAGATTCCCGATCCAACCGGGCCTTGCAAACGGCTCGGCCTCGGCCAGGGTGGTCTTGCGGGCAAGCTCTTCGAGCGCTCCGCGAAGGACCACTTGGTCGGCAGGGAGGGGCACTCCGCCCGAAGCGGCTGCCGTCGACGAAGTCCAGGCGGTTCCATTGGGCGCCGGATCGTCGTGGTGAATCGTCTGCATGACGGCGAATCGATCGGGAGGGGCGGCGCTTGATGACGGCGCCAGGCCCCCGGCGAAGAGACAGTAGGTTTCGAGCCGGCATTTTTCCCGCGCTCCGGTCACGAGCTGCTCGGCAAACCTGGTCCCCGCGAGGACATCGAGCGAAGGAAGGCGGCCCTCTGTTGAGAGCAGGACTTCGGTAGCCCCGCGCCTCGTGATGATCAGCCGGTACTGCGTCCGGTCAGGCTGTGCGTGTACTGCCATCGGCCGCCTCGTTCCCGCTGGGCACTGCTTGGGCGCTCTCGAGCAGGATGCGCTGCCGGCCCAGGGCCGCCAGGAAGTCGCGAATGTCCGGGCGCACGGTTTCGATCTCCGCGCCATATGTCGCGCTCACCTCGTCGGCGATCCGCCGTTCATCGCATCCCGCCTCGATCAGGTCCAGAATCTGCGAGCCAATCGCGTTCAGCGAAAACATCTCCCCCCGTTCGATATCCAGGAGGATTCCACCGTCCGGGGTTTGGGTCCGTCGAATCGTGCTGGAGATCGTAAGCATGGCACCGCCCTTCGCCCTCGATAACGTTGCGTGATGAATTCGCGGGTGGACTTCGTATACAGGGAAGCTCGGACCAGGTGGGATAAATCGCATCCGTGGCCGCAATTGCGACCATTGGAGCGGTTCCTGCAGCACCGGGGGGCGTGCAAATGTAAGCTAGAGCGTTACGTAGTTGGACATGGACTGACTTCAAGGGTAGGATGCGCGGCAATGGACCGGAACAAGCCGAACCTCAATGCTGGTCAGCGGTTCAAGGCGGCCCGGGAGCGCGTGGGTCTTTCCACGCGCGACGTGCAGCGAAAGAGCGAACAGATCGCCCGCGAGAAGCACAACCAGGAGTACTACCTTTCGCACGCCTGGTTGACCGACATCGAGCAGGGTAAGTTCATGCCCCGACTCTGTAAGCTCTACAGCCTCAGCGCGATTTATCACACGAACTTCGCCGAGATTGCCTCGTATTTCGGGGTACGCATCGGGGACCTGGGCCGGGATCGTGCCTTGATCGGAGTGCCCAAAACACATCTGATCGACACGGAGGCCGACGCCGAAACTCAGAGCGTGTCGCTTCCGGTTGAATTGAAGCCCGAGTTTCGCTTCGAGACCACGAACCTTCTAGCCAGGGTCGTCGAAAAATGGAACGAGGTTCCCATTGGTCTGTTACAGCACCTCGACCTGCGGAAGTCGGTCTACGGGTACATCGGCCTTAAGGACACAACGCTCTATCCACTCATCCGGCCCGGGTCTCTCGTGCAGATCGATCCCACCCAGAAAAAGATCAGCGCCGGATCGTGGAGAACGGAGTTCGAGCGGCCAATCTACTTCATCGAACTGCGGGACGGATATCTGTGCAGCTGGTGCCAGCTCGAAAAGGGACAACTCATATCGATTCCGCATCCTCAGTCGCGGCTGGCGGTCCGGCACTTCGAGTACCCGTCGCAGGCGGAAGTCGTAGGCCGGGTGACGGGCGTGGCGATGCGGATCGTTGAGGAAGAAAAGGTCGAAGGCGGAGCGCCGCCGCGGTAAGTTTTCTGGGATTCCCGTGGCGCGCTCCGCCCGAGAAACCCGGTGCGGGGCGGGCAGGCGGTGAGTGTGGAGTCCAGGCCGCGTTACAGGCGCGGCCCGGGTCCGTGGTGCGATTCTTCCTCAGCTTCGTTTCGTTCCTGTCGCCGCTTTCGGTCGCTGCTTGCCGGACGGGTTGGCGGTTTTCGAAAGGTCGGCGCGCGTCAGGGCTGCGACTCTTTCCACGTCGATCTTGTACTGCGCCGCGGTCCGCGCGAGGTTCGAGTTCTTGGAGAGGGATTCCGCGGCGTTGTAGCCGGGGCAGTACAGGTCAGATACGAGAGCGCAAACGACGAGAAACCGATTGAGATCGGCGTTGTTCATGTTTCCGACGGCCGCCGCCGCGACTGCCTCGAAGTCCATGGCCGCGCCGCCCCAAGAAGTCTTGGTTTTCTTCTCCTGCCAGCTGTAGACGCGGCACTGACCGCGGTGATTGCAGACATTTTCCCACTCGGGATTCACCTTCGTTCCAACAGCTTTTCTCCAATCGACCTCCCTGATCGTCTCATCGAGATGAGGGCTTTCAGCGTACTCCGGGAGTCCTGTTTTCTGAATCCTGTGGGGAAGTGTTTTGCCGCAGTTCCGCTTGGGCTTTCCGGACCGTGCGGCGGGCATAGTCCTGGACATCGTGTTTGTCGCCCTCCCGAAACTCAGCAATTCTGCGAACGACCTGCTCGGGATCAGTGCCGCTGGCGAGCGCGCGTTTGGCAAAAGCCCAGTCGTGCTCGGATTGGCTCACGTGGCGCGGTTCGCTCGAAGCGGTTCTTGCCGGCGGCCGCCGCATCGGCGGGTACGAGGAGTCGGGATGGCGGATTGGCAGCTTGAAGTCGACCGGCGTATGGACGCGATCTGAGTACTGCTGTGCTCGCACGATCAAGGTTTCGGGGTATTTCCTGTTTGCGAATCCAGGGAGTCGCAGCACGCGGGTCGAATCGGTCGCCGCCGGATCGCCGCCGAACTGCCGCGCCATCGCGCGAAGCAAGGCCTCGGCTTGATCCTGGCCCAGGTCCTTGACCCGCCAGATGACCTGGAACTTGTCGGGAGACGTCGCTAGGACGTAGTTTGGTCGCGGGAGGAGCGGCGATTGCTCGATCAAGGCGAGAGATGCCGCGCCGTCGTGGTCGAGGTCGAGATAGAGGTGGCGGATGGATCGAATGTCTTCTTTCGTGCGCGTGCGAGCATCGGGCTTTAGCGGGTTCATTCCGACGTAGACATCGGCACCTTCCTGATCGTTCTTGAAGTGGAGCCAGTGCTGAAAGGAAAGCTCGGCAATGCGTTCCGCGGTCGTGATGCGCTGCAGGGTTTCGGCGCGCACGCGGCTGCGCACCAGAATCGCGAGCCGATCGGACGGTTCAAAAGCGGCCGTGAGAAACTCTCGTGCTCCGAGGGCGGTTTTCACTGGGTCTTGGGAGTTCATGACGGCGTCTCGGGCCTGACGTACACCAACGTATAGTCGAACCGATCGACGTCCGGATCGTACCCGTTGATTTCCAAGACTTCGGAGAGGAACCTGCGGCCGGGTCGGCGTTCGACGTGCACGACTACGTTGAGCGAATCCGCGATGTTTTTCTGAATGGAGCGGTAAGGCAGCTCGATCCCGCTCTGCAAGACACAGCTGGTGAAACGGGCCAGGCCCTGCCGTGCAGAACTTGCATGAATGGTTGAAAGCGTTCCGGAGTGGCCGGTGTTGAGGAGCTGAAGAAGGTCGAACGCTTCACCGCCTCGAATTTCGCCGAGCAGGATCCGGTCCGGTCTGTGGCGGAGCGAGGCCTTGAGCAGGTCGCGGATGGGGACGGCCGCGATTCCGGTCTGCGCCTGACGGGCTTCGAAGCGGACGAGGTTCGTGTGCGGCATGCGAATTTCGGCCGTGTCCTCGATCAGCAGAATACGTTCGTCTTCGGGAATGAATTTCCCGAGGGCTCCTAAAATTGTGGTCTTGCCCGTACTCGTGGCGCCGCTGATCAGGATGTTCCTCCGCGCGAGAACGTAGTCTTCCAGGCGATTGGCGAGAGGCTGGTCGAGAGCTCCGAGGGCGATGAGATCGTCGATGGCGAAGTGATGCTTGCGGAATTTACGGATCGTCAGAGTCACGCCGCGGAGGCTGCAGGGCGGAATGACCGCGGCGACGCGGCTGCCATCGGGGAGTCGCGAGTCGAGAATCGGTTGGCACTCCGAGATGTCGCCCCCGAGCCGCCGGGCGATGTTTTTGACCGCAACCATCAGCGCTCGCTCTCCGAGTGACACTCCGCTCACCTGTTCGAGCAGACCCTGGCGTTCGATGAAGACGCAGTCGGCTCCGTTGACCATGACTTCGCTGATCGAGTCGTCCAGGATCAGGTGCTCGATCGGCTTCAAGAAGGGCAGGATGGTTTCAAATCCGTTCATCAGAGTTGTCCGTCATCGAGTTGCCGGAAGTAGGTCTTGTTGGGGTCGTTGTAGCAGGGCTTGAGATAGCAGAACGCCGGCGGCAGCGGATTCAGGCCGTCATAGGCGATCACCACGGCCTGCGCATTCTTCAGTTCCGTAAACGTCTTGGTGTCGAAACGGAAATCGGAATGTGGGACATAGTTCTTCGAGGCGGTGAGGTTGGCTTTGTGCGAGATCGCCTTGCCGGTCAGCAGGCTGATGCTGGCGTCATGGCCGCTCTCGGACAGATTGTAGCTGACCTTCAGCCGGTCCTCGCGTCCGCACAGTTCACTGGCCGTGCGGGCCGAGAAGTCGTCTGAGAGGGACAGGAAGATCTTGGTGCGGAAGGTCTGCAGCAGGGTCCGCCAGGCCTCACCCGGCACGGACGATTTCAGCGAACTGATACTCTGCGTGGCGATGATGGGGATGCACTTAGGCTGCCGCGAAAGACTGAAGAACTTCTCGTCCCCGGTCGGCTCGTTCTCACCGACCGTGACGAAGTGCTGGTATTCGTCGCAGAGAAAGAATGTCTGGCGGAAGTGCCGGTCCGGGTGTGATTCGATCTCGGGAATCCGTTGAATCACGGCGCGCTGGAAGTCGAGCTTCATCATCACGCCCAGCGCCCTGGCCAGACCTGGGTTCATGGCTACCGGAAAGTTGAGCGCGCAGACCTTGCCTGTCTCGATCAGCCAGTCGAAGGAGGGAAGCGGCGTTCCGAATCGATTGTCGGCATTGGCCTTGGGGTCGTAACACTCGACCGGAGGGCAGAAGGTCCGCTTGACGGCCGGATTATCGTCAAAAAGCGAGAGAAAGACGGAAATACCCTCGATGATCGACGTGCGCAGCTTGGGCTCGATTCTTTTCCAATCGTGATAGAACCATCTCTTCACGGCCTGGAGCTGCTCCTGTCGCTCGGTGTCGATCTCAAATCCCGCTTCGCTCAGACACTCAAACGGTATGGTATGGGTCTCCAGATAGCGGCGCACCCCCGGGGTCTCTTTGGTCCGGTACATCTGGTCGCCCGCATCAAAGGCAAAATCGAACAGGTTCAGGTCGGCGACGTGGGAGCGAAACGTGTCGGGGGAGACGAGCAGGAAGTAGCGCTCTTCCAGGCGCCGCTCGGCGTCCTCGATGCGGTTCTCGAGAACGTCGGGTGAGATCGCGCACTCGTAGACATCGAACAGGGTCACGTAGTCGTAGGCGACTTTGTGAAGAAGGATGATGAACTTCACGAGGTTGGTATAGGCCTGCTGCCAAAAGGGTTCCTTGCCCTTGCCAAACAGATTGTTGAGCAGCGACGCGATGCTGTAGGCGAGCGCGTAGGCGTCCAGGTTGTTGTGGAGCGGATTATACCGGTACGGCGATTCGAGGCTGATCTCGACATAGTCCCCACCGCGGGCGTAGCGATCGAGGGTGTTTTTCACTTTGCGGCAGAAGTCGCCTTTTACCTCCAGCACCAGCCCCCCGATCTTTTTCTCCGGATCGGCCGCCCGGTAAGCGAGGATCTGTTCGGCGAACGGGAGGATGCAGCAGGTAGTCTTGCCGGACCCGATGGCGCCGAAGATGGCGATGCCGGTCAACAGGCCGCGCTCGGGAATCATGAGCCAGCGCGGAGACGGAGACGGGCCCGGCGTTTGCCCGTTATGGATCTCACCGACGACCAGGAACAGATCGTCGCGCAGCCGCGGATCCGGATAGGGAGGCAGATCCCCGGGCCGCATCTTCTCGGGAACCTTGAGCGCGAAGATGTACGCCCCTGAGAGCAGGATCGAATAGGCGATGAAGGGTGTGGTATAGAGCGAAACGATGTAGGAGTACTTCAAGCCGAGAAAGACCGGACGCGCCCAGAGAAAGATCAGTTCGAGAAAAAGATTCTGCTCGGGAAAAGGCGCCTTGGCGTAGAGCACGAGTCCCGTGGCCATGGCCAGCAGGGAGGCCACCAGGTTCCTCGAAGCCAGCAACCGCTGGATCATGACGACCTCGGGAATTGGGTCTCGTCGCCCGTGGTCTTGCGTGCGGAGTTCCTCGATCCCGAGGCCTTCCACCTTTTGTATTCACTGTCACGGGCCAGCATCTCCCGCAGTGCGAAGTTCGCGACGTAGTCGGGCGTGCAATCGACAAACCGGCTGTAGTCGTCCAAAAGAAGGTTGACGGGCTCCTCGAGTCTCAGGGTACGTTCGACTGTTTCAGGTGGTTTCTTGATCGTGGCCATGTGTTTCCTCCTGGGAGTGATAAATCGAATCGTCTTTAGCTGTCCTCGCACCCGGCCCGCCGAGGTAGATACGGAAGTACGAGCGAAAAGATGGCAGCGCATCCTCGGCAGGCTTGGTCAACTCCTCATTGGTTCCTTCTTTGGCGCACCAGTCGGAGTAGCGACGCTCCGTCTCCTGTCCCTTGAAACGGGCGGCGGCGCCTTCGAGCCATTCGACCTCATCATTGGTAAGGCTTCCGTACTGCTTCTGGTCCCAAGCTCGGCGCAACCTGAAATAGCGTAGAAGGTCATCGGAGACTCCTCGCTCAAGCACCCGTTCGGCGAAGGTGCGAAAGCAACTCTCGGCAAAAGGAAAATGCGAGGGGGAATCGGATATATAAACGAAGCGAAAATTCCTAAGATGAACGAAGAGCTTTTTGTACTGGCTTAGGTGGTGTGCCAAGCCGGCAAATGTCGCGTTACCCGGGTTCAGGTAGGTGAAGGTGGGAAGCGAATCGGCCGAGCGATCGAGAAACAGTGGGAAGTTGTCGGCGAAATAACGGATCGCAGGTGTGGTCCCCCCCGATCGCGCGTGCGTCTTCGCCGGCAGGGCGTCCTGGGGCACGCCGCGCTGCTCAGAGAAGTAGGCAATCTTTTCCGACTCGGTTTCCAGATACCGATGCGACTGGTTCGGAAGCACGAAATCGAGAGCCAGCAGCCGGGTGCGGATGAATTCGGTTGAATACGGCCGGCTGCTCGACAGATTCTCCTTGTCGAGCACGCGATACAAGGTCTTCGACGACAGGCGGTAGACGCCGCCCAGTCGCGGGTACTCGCGCCAGCCCGCGTGCCCGCGGCCTCTGAGTTTTTTCCCGAAAGGGTCGGAGCGCTTGCCGGGGTTGATGTCGGCAAAGGCGACAAACTGGCGCATCGCGAAGTAGCCGGAATGTGTGGCCACGATCGACAGGAAGAGTGCTTCCTCGGGCGAGTAGCCGAGCGACTGGACTGCGGCCAGCTGTTCGCCCGAGATCGTCATAGGGAAAAAATCTCCGCGTGAAGTGCCTGCTGATCGAGCACACGCCGGAGATAAGCCGTTCCACCCTGCCGCGCGTAGAGCGAGAATCCGGCGCGAACTTTCTCCGCGAGGCTCGACCCCCGGTAGTTCTCGGTCACAAGTTCCAGGTTCACACTCGCTCGTTCCCCCTGACCTGTCTCGTACTCGATGCGCAGGTCGGGAATGGGAATCTTCGTTCCGATGACGCGAAGGCCGTGGCGCCGGGCAATCTCCAGGCGCGCGTCCGTGCCGAAATGGGCGATGTCGCGGTTGACCTTCCGCGTCAGCTCGTAATCGAGGATGACGCGCAGGGGCCTGCCGCCTTCCTTCTCGATCCGTGCTGCTTCTTTCTGATAAAGGAGATACAGATCGGCATCATGATTGGCCTCCCTGGGTTTGGCGAAGCCGTGGTGGATCTCCTGATCCTCGGGGACCAGGCGTCGGGCGCGTACAAGCTGCTGCCCGCGCTCGGTCAAGGTCAGAAGTTCGCGGGGGGTAGCTTCGGGGCCTTCAAACATGCCTTCGCGCACTAGATGCTTGCGCACGAGATCCTGGAGTTCAGCCCTCACCTCGTCCGTGCGGCCACCGTAGACAGAGAGCCCGAGGTCGTGCCTGGCAATCACTCGAAAGCGGCCGAGTTCGGCCAGGGTGCGAGCTTCCGAATCGCTGAGCCGATAGTCGCGGTCGCGGTAATTTTTTTGGGGATCACTCGAAACGGCTTCCGCACGGCTGTTTCGGGGCCGGCCATCCACCCTACCGTCAGGCGACACCGATCGGCTCACCGCGCGAGTGGATTGGGCGTAGCGATCCTCGGTCCCGGGCTGTCGAGTCTCGGGCCAGACGGCGATTTCGCCGAGCTCTTGCGGTGAGGTGTCGCGGGACATCTCAGCGACCCTCCGACGAGATAGGCGCGGGAAGAGACGAGTCTCTCGTGAGCGATTGCTTATCGATGTGGGAGAGCTTGCGTCCCGTATCTTTCAGGAAGAACTTGCGCTGGACCACATAGACGGCAGCGAAGATGTTTACAAACAGGACGGTGGTCCCGAGCAGCAGAACGGTTCCATATTGATGAACGAGGAGGTGCCGGTAGGGAACGAGGAAGCGCAGCTCTCCCATGAGCCAGAAACCCGTGGCCAGAAGGACGGCGATGGTGATGATGAGCGCGTTCGAAATCAAGGATTCCTCCTCCCCGCGATCGACCGGTGAGGCGTGAAGCAATGAAAACCCTTCGGGCCGGCGGCGGATGGATCAGTTCGGGAAACGATTGTCATTTAAATGCCTCGTCCTCGCGGAAATAGGTGATGGTGACCCCGAGCGGGTTGATCGGAATCAGTTCGTTGGGAACCTGGGATTTGAAGACAAAAACGAAGTTCGCCGTATAGAGGTCGCGCTTGAGCTCGCTGTGATCGGCGGGCGAGTAATAGACCATATAGAAGTCGACGCGCGCGCGGTAGGGTGGGTTCTGCATCTCCTCGAGCGCGACTTTCTTCACGTCCACGTCGATTTCCGGCGCGGCCGTGTTGGTGATGAACTTCTTGATCACATCGTCCTTGCGGTAGGCGTCGAGAATCCCGTCGGCGAGCTTGCCGTCGAGGAAATAGAGAGATTTTGAGAAATCGTCCTGAATCGTGTAGCGGTTGCGGCGGTAATAGAGCGCGCAGAACTCCGACAGAAAATACTTCGCTTCGGCGTCCTGCGGCTTGTATTCCAGGTTGTGATAGTTGATGGCTTCGGCGCGGCCGAGATCGTCGATGCGAATCACCAGCGGTCGAAAGTTCTCAAACGTCCGAATCGTTTTTAGATCGACGAGCGCGAGGCCCAGGGCCACCAGACTCACCAGCGCGAGAGCGATCTTCAGATAGGTGTTCGTCACCATCGGATCACCATAGGATTCCAGGTAGAGTTGCTTGGCGTTTTGAAACGAGTCGTCGCGGTTCATCAGAGCGCCTGGGCGAACGTCGAGGAGAGGCCCGCGGTCTTGGCCGGGGCTTCGAGCAGACCGGCGGACGATCCCCCCGCCCCTCCGTTGAAGATGTGACTGGTGAGCGAAGGCACCTTGAGCAGCACGTAGATCGAAGCGAGGAACGTAATCAGCAGGACGGGTAGCCAGGAAATGAGCTGGGCGGTCGACAGGATGCCGCCGGGAAGAAGCCTGAGGGTCCCGATCATCAGGTTTCCGATAATGTCCACAACGGCTGCGGCGATGACCTGATAGAACGCATATTGAAGGAAGCAGCGGAACCATCCCCAGAACAGCCATTCCATCTTCGGAACGATGAAAAACGGAACAAAGACAGGACCGACCAGGACGCACACGGCCGAGGCAACAAACCCGTAGGCGATGACCACAAAGGCGATCGCCTGCGCCGCGGCGAGCAGAATGGTCACGGCGACGTAGATGAGCGTGCCCTCGAAGTCTCCCCAGCCGGGCGAGTCCATGCGGGACTCGAAATCAGCCACGCCTTGAATCACGTTCTGTAACTGGGCCTGATCGATCCGGCTTGCCAGGAACTGCGCTTCGTTCGTGACGAGATTGTGGAAGCTCACGCCGACGCCGGGAATCGGCGTGCTGTAATAGTTGACCATGGCGAACCCAAAGCTGATGGTCAGCAACAGGCTCGCGAAGGTGTCGAACTGGAGGGAACTTCGGCCTCCGGCTGCGGCGAGCGCGGACTTCACGCCATACCAGACAACGAGGATGGTCGCAAAGGAACGAAATAGGTTCTGGCCCATGGTGTCGAAGAAACCGAGGTTCTGGGTAAGCAGAGTATTGATCGCCTGGAAGATGTACTGCAGATAGTCGGTTTGCACTGCCGTCAGCTCCTTCGGCACCCGGGACCCGGTTCCGCACACCTACGGCATGCGGAAGCTTTGAAGCGAGTTGGTGAGGGTCGCGGAGACCTGGGCCATGTTGCCGGCCATGGTCGCCTCGCGTCCGATATCGGTGTTGATCGCGCTCGCGGCGGAGTCGCGCTGCTGCTTGGCGAGGATGGTCTGTTGTTCAAGCAGCGACGCGAGCAGTTTGTTCGAGTCCTGAATGCTGTGAAGCGTGAGAACGTTCGCCGCGTTGATCTTGTTGAGAACCGACACTTCGCTGTTGAGGCCTGCGTCGTCTGAGAACGAGTCCTGTTCAAGGTTTGAGATCTGATCCTGGACACCGTCGGCACTGCCGCGGATCGAGCCGATGGTGGCCATGGCGTTCATGTTCGCCCCGTCGGCCAGCTCGACAGAGGCGTATCCCGATTGCACGCGGCCGAGCTCCGCGCTGTCCATTCCGGAAAGCTCGAACGGATCGTACTGAGACAGCTGCGTCGTTGCTTTCTGGTATCCAGTGTTGATGGTGGGGAACAGGCCCGAGTTGATTCCGCTTACCCACGATCCCGTGTTGCCGAGCGTGTTCAGTGACGTGACGTTTCTCCACTGCGAAAACAGCGCCTTGTAGCGCGCGGGCATATTGCGGAGGAACGTGGCCATCTGCATGGCGAGGTTCAGTTGGTTGGTGATCTGGGCGTAGGTCTTTTGCAGCTGAAGGAGGTGTTGCTCGAGCTGCTGGTAGCGCAGAACGGCATTCGCGTAGTTCGTCGGGTCATAGACGATGCCGCTCCCGAACTGGGCCGTGGCGGTGCCCACCGCCAACCCCGCGACGAGCAGGCAAATCAGAATCTTTCTTTTCATGACAGTTTTCTCCTTGCGCCTTCTAGAGATCGGAAGGCATGGTGTGGTTCGTGTAGTCGGGCAGGGCTAGATCGCCCGAGAGATAGACCTTCACGCGGTGGCCTTCCCGGATCGTCACGGTCGGCATGACGTTCAGGAACTTGTCGAGAATCTGCGCCGAGGATTGCGCCGTGCTCGCCGCAAAGCCCTGTCGCATCAAATCGGAACTCGAGGCGTTGAGCCCGCCGCTGGTTCCAGCTTCAGCGACGGCTCCCAAAGCGCCGATCGCGAGTGACACTCCAAAAATCCTTAAATAATGATTGTTGACCTCGTCTTTGAGACCCGTGTCGCCGGTTTGGTTCAGTCCCTTGAACTGATCGAGACTCACGGAATAACCGTCGGGCATGATCACGCGGTGAAAGACCACGGCCAGGCGCGACTGACCGAACGTATCGACCTTCTTCGTCTCACCCAGAAGTTTTGAACCGGCGGGGATTAACAGATGCTGTCGATCATTTGAATAGACGTCGTTTGAAAGCAGACATTCAACGGGTCCTGAGAATTGCCCATCGAGCCGGTTGACGAGAACAGTTTCCAGGATCGTTCCTTCAAACAGGACATACGTTTTTCCCGCCGCGTGATTCCCGGACAGAGAATTCTTGGTCTCTTCTTTCCGGCCATTGGTCGTTTCCGCGGAGTCCGGAGCCGACGCAACCGGAGGCGCGGGAGGCGACTGCATCTGCTTCAGCAGTTGAGCCATCTGAGCCGCGTCGGTGTCCGGAGGCGGCGAACTCGACGCCGCCGGTGAAGCCTCAGCCTCCGCCGCATGAGCTGGCGGCGTCCGGTAGCTGAGCGCGACGTTCGAGGCAAACAGCGACAGGTAGTCTCGCCTCTTCCGCTCCGTCACGATCGGGTCTTCCGCCTTCTGTCCGGACGGCGTACTAACGCCATTCTGTTGGCTTGATGACGGCTGCGGATCCTGGGCCGCATCGCCGAGTAAGCGCGTCTGCTGCGTGAGCGCTGATTGCGCGACCATCTGCTCTCGTTGCAGTTCCTCGATCCGGTTCTGCATCTCCGCAATCTTGGACTCGTTGACCTCGGCCGGAGCTTCGGCCGCGGTTGCCGGCGACACTGTCTTGGGAGGTACCTGCGGTTTCTTGCCTCCCGTCAGCCACATGATGGCGACCATCAGAAAGGCGAGGCCGATGAGGAGCCAAGCCTGCACATTTTTCGGCAAAAGGCCCGCCGGCTTCGGTGCTTTCTCCTGAACCTGCGGAATATCGGCCATCACTCGCTCCTCTAGTTCCCGGCCGCCTGCCGCGCAAACAGCAGTTTCTTTTTGCCGATGGCGAGGTAACCGGTGTCGATAATCTTCGGTGCGATGTAAACGCCGTTCTCCAGCTGAAACGTAATCAGGTTCGGCTTGCCGTCCTTGACCTCGTAGAGCGCGGGCTTTTCACGTGCGGCCGAGCGGATATAGGTGAACGCGTCGTCGTGGTAGATCGCCGACACGAGAAACGGCTCGTGTGCCGCCCTCCCATCCAGTGGGTAATCGAACTGAAGCTTGGTCGCGTATGCAGAGCGGAACCGGTTGATTTCCTCCGCGACCTGCGCCCGGGCCGTGCGGACCTGGTCGGTGGTCTCGGCCCGCAGCGAGTCGAGTTCTTTTTTGTAGGCGTCGGCTTCGCCGGCGCTGACGTAGCCTCGTAGGCTCGCGAGCGAAACGCCGGAACTGTCCTTGGGCTCGATGAAGATTTTTAAGTCCGGCTCGGCGCTGGGGTCGCTTGTGATTTCGGTCAGCAGGAAGGAATAGACGTGTCCGCTCGCGGTAATCAGGTTCAGGTTGCTGCGAATGCCGGCCTGGGAGGGATGGACGTAGCAGAGGTTGTGCGCGCCGTTGATGATCCAGAACTCCTTGTCACCGGTCGTGAAGTCCAGAATCTCCTCGTCCTCGGGAAGAACGATCAGCGTTGAGAATCGGAGTTTGGCGCGTACGGGAACGATGTCTTCCTTCGAATATTTCACGACGCGCGCTTGGTCGGTTGCGGCGCGCACCAGCGGGGGACTGAAAACCGCCTGTCCCAGGAAAAACACCGCGAGAAGTCCACAGCTGCGAATCCATTTCATCGATCTTCTCCTTGGAGGAAGTTGTGTTACGCAAGCCCTGTCTTTCACGTCTGTCCACCGGCGAGTATTTCGAGGCCCTTCTCAAAGCCATAGGCTTCAAAAGCCTCCTTCCGTTTCTTGTTGTCGTAGGGATCGTTGGTATAGAGCCAATAGCTTCTGGAGTCGACATTCAGGTTGGCGACCTTGGCAAGCTCAGGCGTCTTGATCAGAAACTGCTGTTTGGGGATCAGGTTCGCGATCAGCTCGACTTCGTTTCCGTTCAGATGAAACTGCCGGCCGTAGAGCTCGCGATCCATGTCGGGATTGGCGAGAAAGATCTTCGTCGAGCAGCTCTCGATGATGACGTCGAGAATGTCCGATCGTCGGAGCTCGTCAAGCGATTGGGTTGAGAGCACCATCGCCGCGTTGTGTTTGCGCCAGGTTTTCAAGGCCTCAACGACATAGCGCTGAATGCTCGGGTTCTTGAGGAATACCCAGGCTTCGTCGATGAAGAACGCCTTGAACACCGACGTGATCTCGCGGCCCCGGATTACGGCGTTCGCGCGGTGCAGGATGTAGAACAGCAGCGGTTCAAGCAGCTCAGGGTACTGGCTCATCTGCTGGAAGTCGAAGCACTGAAAGCGCGGAAAGGAAACGTTGTCTTCGGCGTTGTCAAACAGGAACCCGAACTGCCCTCCCCGGGTCCATTTCGAGAGCCGCCCTGCGAGGTCATGGCTCAGGGTATTGGCGAGCACGCCCAGTGTGCGAAGTTCTGGATCCACGGAGTAAAGGTTCTCAATCTGGTGGTACAGATCCCGCTCGGATGCTCGGTCGAATTCGCCCTGCATGAGGACCTTCAGAAACAGCGCCAGGAAATCGAGATTCTCCTTGGTGGGGTCGAGCGAGAACGGGTTGATCTTGAAGTCTTCTGATTCGAGACCCACCCGCAGGTAGGATCCCCCGAACAACCGCGTCAGACTCTCAAAGCTTCCTCCGAGGTCAAAAATGAAGGTGTGCGGTGCATACTTCTGTAGATTGGTGATCAGGAAGTTGAGCAGGAACGATTTCCCAGCGCCGGTCCGGCCAAGGATCATGGTGTGGGCCACGTCGCGATAGTGGAGGTTCAGGAAGTACGGAGTGTGGTGATTGGTCTCAAGGATCGCCAGGTACTCCTCCCGAAGATGGGAATTGCGTGGCTCGCCCGAGTGGAGGGTGAACAGGAACGAGAAATCGGCATAGTTCGTATTCAGGAGGTAAAGGCACCTCAGGTTGAATGCATGGTTCCCAGGCACAGTCCCCAAGAACGAATTCAGCAGGTTGAATCGTTCCTGATAGAGCTGGGCGTCGTGAACACTGAAGACCTTGTAGAACTCCGCGCACGCTCGTTCCACGCGCTTCAGGTCCAGGTCGTAAATGACGACGGTGAGTGAGAACAGCCCGAAGTAGTGTCCTTCAAGCTCAATCTCCTTGATGCCTTCCCCCAGTTCGCGCACGCGGGATTCCTTCGAATCATCGAGAAGCATGTCCTGCGCCGGCGCATCGTTCATGTTGACCTGGCTGAAAAACGAGCGCTTCGTGTTGTGAAAGTGGCGGCGCTTGGCCTGGATGGTCCTCCGCGTCTTGCCCGAGTCTTCCTTCTTCCACTCGGTCACGACGTGGAAGTTCGCCTCGACTTCCAGCAGGCGCTTGAGGATCAGCGGAAAGCTCTGCGCCGCAGGCTCCTTGAGCGTCAGCACTTTGACGTAGTAGTCGTCCACACGCAGATGCCGGCGATGGCACTCCACATGGGACTCGGGCAGGTAGTAATCTAGAAAGGCGTCGTGCTTGAGCTTCGCGAGTTCCAGCTTCTGCGGATCGAAGTTGAGCGTGCGCTTGAGAACGCGGAACGCTTCCTGCTTGCCCAGAATGCGCACGGAGACGAAATCACTGACCTGCAGCAGAAAGCTCCGCGCTTTTTCGAGCAGCATCGACTCGGCGCGATCGACCTGCGCACCGAGCACGAGGATCTGTTTCTTCGACGACAGCTGCGCGGCGAGTTCCGCGAAGCCCCGCTTCATGCCTTTCGAGAACTCCCGCAGAACCCCCGCGAGCCGGTGCGCGGCCTCGGATTCGCGATACAGCACGACGCAGTAGACCGAGAGTGAAAACAGCGTGTCCGCTTTGCTCGTGAGGTAGGCCATGCGGTTCCGGATGGCCGCGTCGACGACTGGGCTCCCGTAGAGCTTGTAAGGGATGGTTTCATTGTTGCGCTTGAACAGGTACTGGTAGACCCGGCAGTGTTCGTCAAACAGTTTCAGGGCCGACTCCAGGCGCTTGGTCAGACTGTCGATCGACGCGCTATCGAGGCACTCGTAATCGACGCCGCGCACTTCCAAAACCAGGCCGACCTCTCCCGACTTTGTCAAGAACACCTCCGGGCCGATGAACCCGTAGAGATTCACCTGTTCTGAAAGCGAGCCCGTCTCGCCGTAGTTCTTGAGGATCCGGTCAAGCCTGAGCATGGCGATCCCTTCGCACGGCGATCGGCGTGAATTTCATCGGGTCGTACCCGGTGCGCAGGCGGGCCGCGGTCAGCAGAAACCGCAGGATCTCGGGATCGGTCTGGGTCGCTGACCGCGCCACGAAGTAAAGCAGCAGGAATATCAGCACCCCGCCCGCGAGGCTCCCGAGAAGGTTGAAGGTCGCTGCTCCCAAGCACATGGCGAAGAAGAACAGCTTCCGCTCGGCGCCCAGAATCGTGAGTGGTCGCGACAGCGACCGATGTACTTTGTTGATCCGCCTCGCTAGCGCCATGTTCTCGTTCCTTTCCTGGTCGGTGTTCTTAGGCGGCCGGAAAGAGCCAGGCCAAAAAGTTCACCGCGGCGATGGCCATGCCCACGCCGAACAGCACCCCGGCGAGAACCCTTTTCGATCCCCCCTCGCCAAAGGCGAAAGTCAGACCCGATACAACGATGGCAACGAGCGACAATCCCCGCGCGATGGTGCTCGTGAAAGCCGTCTCGAGGACATTGACCGCGTTCTCCCACGGGGAATTGCCCTGCGCGAGAGCGGGCCCCGCCAACACGAGGGTCAGGCCAATCGCGATCACGAGATGTCGCTGCCACGAGGGAACCAGAAGCCTGCGAAGAAATCGTTTGATCATGGAGTTCTCCCTGGTCTTCGAAATCACAAAACAAAAACGTCGAGGGGGAGCGCCCGCGCTGCGGGCTCGGAAGAGAACGAGATCGCGATTGAGGGGACGGCTGTTCGCGCCGGGCCTGGACATCCGCCCAGGCACACTTGGAGCATGTGCTCCGTGACAGCGTGGTCCCCTAATTGCGCGTCCTCTTGAGAGTCCGTGCGAGACACAGACCAGGAACCGATGAACTCGGCGCCTGTCTGTTCGCGGGAGTAACCGGCGAGAACTCCCCTCACTATACTAATCAGCCATCAAAATGAAAAACGGCTCGGGTACTAGCGAAATATTTTTTCAGTGGTACTCGCCAGCGAGATCAATGCGGAAACAGTTCCATCTGCTCGGGAGACTTTTCCCATCGCGTGCGGTGCGCAAGGCGGCGCAGACGATCGAGCAATCTCTGGATACGGTGCCTCACTGCTGCGGCGGCATTCCCGTTGCGTCCGGCAATCTCCCGGCACGTGACGCCATCGAGTTTGAAGCGGACCAGGAGTTCGCGCTCTTCAATCGAAAGCCAGCCCATCTTCTGGCAGCTATCGAGGAACCGCTCGAGCGCGACTTCGGCATAGACTGGTTCCTCAGCAACCGCATTCTTAACTTCCTCCATTGCATCACCGGTAGATTCCTCCGGGAACTTGCCTCGTGTTTCGTGAATCGCCCAGCGGAACGCCTGCCGGCGCAGTTTGCGCGCAATTGTGAACGCCAGGTGCGACTGGCGCGCCCGCAATTCGGAAGAGCGAAGAAATTCCAGGAACACCGCCACAACGTGCTGCGACGCATCCTCGCGCGCGAGCGAGGGAAACATTATCCTGACCTGACTTGCGGTGCGATGAATGGTCGGAATGAAGACCAGCAACAGAATTCGTTGCCACACCGACGGAGGCGGAGCGTTTTCGTTTTGCTTGAGGATCTCAAGGAGCACTCTATCGGCCGAGGCGCTGTCGCTGTGGTCGTCCGGTGCATGCAGTTTGCGAACTAGCTCGAGGGGATTCGGAAATCGGCACAAAACGCCGGTCGAACCCTCTAGATATCCGCGCTCTCGTCTCGCGGTTTCTTCGCCTAGCTCGGCAATCAGGCTTTTTTCGAGGCGACAGACGAGACAATCGCAGTGCGACCCGGTCATCATGGCGCGCTCTGGGTGTTCCCTCCGTCCGCCTGCCCGGAACTCCGGCCGCGCACGGAGCGCGTATCCTGCAACGCCGGCCGCATGGAATGGCGAAATTAATCTTTCGTGGTCGGTGTCAAGGCCAGTAAGAGAATGACCCGGCATTTCCTGGTCTTAAAGAAGGTCTTCGCGGCCATCGACCCGGCGGTCATGGAAGCCTGCGCCAAGGCCACACCGAAGGGAATACCGGCCCGACGGGCGTGGTATCTGATCAGTTGGTTGAGCGGACCGATCTCGCGAGCCTTGGGCTAGGGAGCCGGTGAATGAGGCCCGTTTCTCGCTTGCACCACCTCGATGTGTCCGGTAATCGGCTTGGGCGATTCGAGCAGGGTCCCGAAAAATCCCCTGGACTTGTAGTAGGCGATTTCTTCAGTCGTTAGGTAAACGGACACTGCGAAAAGGCGCGCTAATACCGGAGAAGTACGCTCCGTTCTTGGAAGACTTGGTCCCCAATCGGGTCTAGACTTCCCAGAGACGCAGCTGGAAACAACCTGTGCCCTAGCCCCCTGTGGACCCTGAATCGGGAGGAGCCCCATTTGCACGATCGGACAGAACAAGCAGACGGTCTGGGCGCAGACTTCGGCGGGACGGGCATACCAGGCAACAATCACGGAAGACGGTAGAGCCCTACGACTTACGGCGCAGGGTCTGCCGGCATTCGGCAATCCGCGCGGCGAGTGTTTCAAGGAGTCGCTGAACGCGTTTCGTGCCGAGACGTGGAATTTCCGGGCCCAATGATCGAGCACGATTTCGTTGTCGGGCAGGAGTCCCCAAAGAAAGGGGTCGGTTTTACCGTTCCGGTGTTCGGCAAGAGCCAGGGGCATGGAAATCGAGGGCGGGTAGGCCTCGGCTGCTTGGCGCCACGTCTCGTAGTATATAAAAGGTCAGTTTCCCTCGCTGGTCGCGGACAACGCGGCCCGTTTTGCGGCCATCGAGTAGCGCAACGAGCTCCCTGTTCATTTTCGCTTCCTGCGGGCGGAAGCGACGATTGAATCAATATCTACATACGCGTCCACGCCGTGAGAGAGGCCTTTTCCCTTCGGTTTCCGGGGCTGTTCTTTTTCGGCGTCGAGGGTTATTCCAAGGGCGCCCAAGGTACGCAGAATCAGGCCGACTTCGGCGCGAGGTTTCCCCTTCTCGACCTCCACGATCCATTGGCGGCTAACGCCAGCCTTGGCGGCCAGGGATTTCTGGTCGAGGCGAAGCTTCCTCCGGCGATCTCGAATCACGGCCCCCAGGTCGGCAGGGGTTCGAATGCGCATGCTCTCTCCCTCGAATGTCAGTGTTCGGCGACAAGTGAGAAAGTCAGCGTTCGGCGACATTGGCCAATATCAGAGGATGGCGAAAATGCGGGAAGGCGGATTAGAGGACCGCTTGGAATGCGCAGCGTAAGGACCTCGACCTCGGCAATTGGGCTTGGGGGCTGTTCACCGTCGAAAACATCGCGAGTACGGTTCTGGGTGTGCTTCGCCGTGGGATTCATCTCGCCGAGTTCAATGGTTCCGAAGAAAAAAGCCCCGAGTCGGCAGTAGGCGCGAAGTTAAAACAGTTACGCCAAAGTGCTGACACGCTCTTGTTCGAACTCTTAACGATGAGCGGGGCGGATGCAAGTTTCTGGCGAGAGCGAGCCACAGCCTTCCCCCAGTCGTGTATGGGGGAGAAACGGCCAATGCCTTGTGGGCGTTCGGATTGGCCATGCATCCTGTGATGGATAATGCGGCGCATTTCCTTCCCGAAGATGTGCGCCGGTGGCTCTAGGCCGCTGGAAGGGTATGCCGACCGGCCCTTCGCCGAGCTCCAAGGGTGAGCGATGCGATCAACCCAATGCTAAGCAGGACCAAACCGGAGGGCTCTGGCACGCTCCACGATCCCGGCTCATCGAGCACATAGCCAACATTAAGGCCCGAACAGTTGGCCGAAGAAAAATCGGAGATGCAGCCATAGAGGGCAGCAGAATCGGTTACGTCTGCGAAGGAAAAGTCAGTCGAACCGGATATTGGTCCGATAAGATTAATGCCGTTGTCGCTTGCGATGCCGGTGTCGCCTCCAGCCAGTATGGCTCCGGCGTCCCATTCCGTAATCTGTCCGAAAGTGCCCGTGTCTACCGCAAAGCCGACCAGTGGATCATCCGCCTGGGTAATGACCAGGCCAGTTCCGTCCGAAAACGAAAACGACGTTACCGACGCTGTAATATTGTCTTGCGTCTGGTCTGGTGCCAGCGGTGACGCGAGAGTGAACGATATGGTCTGCTTCTCGGTGCAAGGACCCGAAGAAGCGGCATAGCTACCGTAACAATTCGTGTACGCCATCCCAGTGTAGGTGTATGTAACAGAGTCCGCCATCGCCGCGGGAGCCGAGCTGAGAATGAAGATCGCGCAAACCGACGCCACCAAGATCGCTGTGAAAATTGAGAGTCTCATCGCGAAGCTCCTTCGTTTCGGCTTAGGACGGCCTCTTATACGTCGACAAGTTGATGTAAGGCAAGAGGTATTTAATATTGTGGCAATATTATTCGCCAGGTACTAGCCAGGCCATACGTCGCTTTCCTATCACTCGGTGCTCCTCCAAGGTTCTCGTTCCACAGGCCGCGGAACAGATTGGAGGGGCACTAGTGGCCTGTACCAACTGATTGTGTACTGATGTGGCGTGACGGGTCGGCATATTTCCACTTCACGGTGCGTGGAGACTTGTTGTACTGACGGATGTAT
>Ga0210391_10000353_pt1 | contig 51626 bp, 45 predicted proteins | sample IncBWC12OmetaG_FD_160573 | JGI IMG/M metagenome (GOLD analysis project Ga0210391, IMG submission 160573) | Forest soil microbial communities from Barre Woods Harvard Forest LTER site, Petersham, Massachusetts, United States - Inc-BW-C-12-O ...
AGATGAATTCGGCCACGTCAAACTCGGTGGCATCGCCAACATCTTGGCGCGCGAAATCGAAAAGCGCACTGGCTATGAAACCCGCGCGGTCGTTCTGGGCCACATTCAGCGAGGCGGCTCTCCCACCGCCTTTGATCGTGTGCTGGCGACGCGCTACGGCCTTGGCGCAGTCGACATGGTGCATCGCGGAGAATTCGGCTGCATGGCCGCTCTGCGCGCCAACAAAATTGTTTCCATCCCTTTGGTGGAGGCAATCTCCCGCAATCGCACGGTTGACGATGAGATGATCCAGATTGTGGACGGATTGCTGCCGAAAGCGGAAGACCGCACGGCGGCGCCGCGATAGTACAGAAAAGCGAACGGGTACTCTACGCCATTAGCCGTCTGTAGGTTGAAGCGGCTCAACCCAAAATATGAGATGGCGGTACAAATCCAGTGAAATAGCCGTCGATGCCAGAGTGAATCCCCAAGGTATCAGTGGCGACAACAAGAAAAAGTGTGTTGCATATCGCAGTGCAAGCAGCCAGACTACGGTGAGGCCTTCTGCAAGAGCGAATATCTTGTATCTAGCGGGAGGCCACAGCGCCTGCACGCCAACTGCAAACGGCAGTGCGACGACCAGATCAGCCAGGTAGTGTTCACCCATTCCCAAGGTCGCCACCATCGTCAGCAGAACGTACATCAGAGCCAATAGGCGCATGCGCGGAGAAAATGGCCGACAGTTGAACCAAATCAGCAGAACCCACGCGACATGCAAGGACGGCATCGCGTTGCGAGGCCCCCCGACGGCGTAGAGAGGATGCGGACGCAACCGCGACAACGCACCGAAAGCATGCGGCGAATTTGGGAAAGCTGCGCCTGACACGTGGATCGGCCCGGCGGCTGGAAATGCAAAATACACCAAATAGCCAAACACACCGGCAGTGGCGATGATCAAGAGAGGACGCCACGGCGCTTTGCTCTTGAGGTGGGCTGCACAGAGAAGTGCGATAGCAAGCGGTAGACCGTTATATATGACGTGCTCGGCAGCAGAAACTTCTTTGTAACGTCCGAATATTTGTCCAACCAGAAAACTGGGTTGAAACCCCAGGCTGCCATCGAAGACATAGAGATAGTAGTCAAGCAGGGGCCGGTGAACCCATACGGTGATGTTCAGCGCAATCAAAGAAGCGAATACGAACAGCACTAACCCGATCGACAGCGCCCACACTTTTTGAAGCGCTCGGCGTTGCTCACCCGTCGTCCATATTGCCCGCCAGCCCAAAACTAGAAGACAGCCGCGGCCCACCGCCCCGGCGCAAGGGGCGAACAACGTCCGCTGACCAACGTCAAGTGGAAAACCGAGGTAACAAACAGCAAACACTCCGCCCGCCATGAATGCCAGAATCCAATGTGCCGTCTTGGTGCCGGGAGTGACGCATAAGAAAATAATCGCGCTCGCGAATGCGTAACTCACGAATGGCTGGTCGAAATTCGGTGCGATTGCCGTATAAGCGATGGTGGCAACAAAAAGGACCGAGAGCAAAACCTGATCCCGCCGCTGGAGCGCGCGGCTTTCGCCGGTTCGATCGCTCAATCTCTTGAAGGCGTGAGTTCTGGGGCATCGCACTAGTAAGGTAAACTCTTTGCAACCGTCGCAATGCATATACTTTACGCCAGCGTCGCTCCCTGGTCATTGACCCTGTTGGAACTCCTGTTAATGACAGGCGGCGTTATCCTGATCGGTATCTCAACTCGGCACAGGCGCTCTTCCGTTCCGCCAGCGGGCATTTCGTGGATTGGAAGGAAACTCGCACTTGTCGCCAGAAGGAAACGTCTCAGTGTGCTGGTGGTTGGGTTAGGCGTTGTAGCGATCCGCGTTTCGCTTATTCCGATTCTCGGAATTCCTCAGCCTTACGCTCACGATGAGTTTAGTTATCTCCTCGCGGCGGATACCTTCGCGCACGGGCGGCTGACCAATCCCACGCATCCCATGTGGGTTCACTTCGAAAGCTTTCATGTAATACAAAAGCCTACGTACATGTCGATGTACCCACCGGCGCAAGGCTTGATGTTGGCCGCCGGTCAGCTCTTAGGCAACCCTTGGATCGGCCAGCTTCTGGCCACTGCGATCATGTGTTCGACAATTTGCTGGATGCTGCAGGCTTGGTTTCCTCCATCGTGGGCTTTGTTTGGGGCCGCGCTCGCCGCACTCCGTTTGGGCATTCTCAGCTATTGGATGAATGGCTATTGGTGCGCTTCGATTGTTGCATTCGCCGGCGCGCTTGTACTCGGGGCATGGCCGCGACTACGTAAGCATCCACGGGTTTCAGATTCGTTATGGATGGGCGTGGGCCTCATAACTCTTGCGAACAGTCGCCCATTCGAGGGTCTGCTCGTCAGCATTCCGGTCGCGGTCGCGATGCTACTCTGGCTAATCGGAAAACAAAGGCCAGCCGCGCACGATCTATGCGCGGCCGTCCTGCCTCTTGTTCTCATTTTGCTTTGCGGAGGTTTCGCTACCGGTTATTATTATCACCGCGTCACCGGGGATGCTTTTCGAATGACCTACCAGGTCAATCGCCCGGCCTACGGAGCCGCTCCATATTTTGCCTGGCAAACAGAGCCACCTGAAAGTTCTTACCACCACGCAGTAATGCGCGATTTTTATCGCGCCGAACGGCGGGACTTTGAAAGGAACACCACTCTCCCGGGCTTCTTTTCCCGAGGAGCCTTGAAAGCCTGGGTGTGGTGGCAGTCGTTTGCTGGGATCCTGCTCACCATTCCTCTTCTGGCACTCCCCTGGATCGTCTGGCGGCGAAAGATGCGGTTGCCCCTCGCGGTCGCCGCTGCTGTGGCTGTGGGCTTGGCGGTTGAAACCTGGGCCCCTCCCCATTATTTCTCGCCCGCAGTGGGAGCTCTGTATATTTTGCTTGTCCAGTGTTTACGCCAACTTTGGTATTGCCGCGCTTTACAACCGCAGATGGGCCCTGCGATCGTTCGCGCCGTTCCAGTGCTGGCATGCGCTATGATTCTGCTGCGTGTAACTGCCGTGGCGGCTCACGTTCCAATTGAAAATGCCTGGCCGCGAGGCAATCTAAAGAGGGCCAGCATCCTGCGTCAGGCGCAGCAATTTCCCGGTCAACAGCTGGTAATTGTAAGCTACAGTCCGAGTCACAATGTTGACCAGGAGTGGGTTTACAACGATTCACATATCGACAGTTCCAAGGTCGTGTGGGCTCGCGATATGGGCAACGATGCGAACCAAGAATTATTGACCTACTTCAGGAACCGCCGTGCGTGGAGGGTCAACGCCGATGATTCACCACCTCTACTGCAGCCGTATCAGATTTCCCGCTGAATGAAAAACTGGATCTGGCTTTTCCTAAGCTTGCTTGCGACGGCGGTCACGTCAGCCTATACCGTAAGAGTCCTGAAGCCCTATGACCGGCAGTGGGGCGAAGTTCGCGACGGCATCAGAAACCCGATGGGGGATTTGTATTCCCCATGGGTCGGCGCACGTGAACTCCTACTTCATCGCCGCAATCCCTACGGACCTGAGGTGAGCCATCAGATTCAGATGGCTTTTTACGGCCACACGATCAATCAGAATTACCAAGGGCCGCCGGAATCTATCGTTAACGAACAGCGGTTTGCCTACCCGGTTTATGTCGTGTTTGTGCTGGCTCCCGCCGTGTACTCCGACTTCGCTCAGGTACGCCGCGTGGCTTGGATCGTATTAGCGTTGTTGACGGCCTTGACGGTGTGGCTCTGCCTGGACCTGCTGCGCCGCTCTATTCCGTGGGAGATTGCAAGCGCATTAGTCCTGTTTACTTTGAGCAGTCCGCAAATCGTGCAAGGTTTACGCCTTGAACAGCTCGGCCTGTATGTCGGATTCCTGTTGATCGCCGGCGCATGGTGCGTCAATCGGCATCACTTTAAGACAGCTGGCCTCTTGCTCGCGCTCTCCACAATAAAACCTCAAATGTCGCTGATGCCGCTCTGTTGGTTTGCAATATGGACACTCGGCAACTGGCGGAACAGGCGAAACCTCGCTCTGGGCTTCGCAATTGCATCGAGCATACTGTTTCTGCTCGGTGAACTTTTTCTTCCCGGTTGGTTCGGATATTTTATTACCGGACTCTCGGCGTATCGAATGTACTCACCGAACTCTTCCCTGCTCTGCGTGGCTCTCGGCGATACGCTGGGAAACGTCGTCGGAGCCGCCATTGTTCTAGGACTTGTAGTGTTTGCCTGGCGAAATCGTGTATGCGCAGCGGACTCCAAGCAGTTTAGTAGTCTGCTCGCCGCCTTTCTGATGGGAGCGCTTCTCGTGTTCTCGTTATTTCCACCCTTCAATCAAGTTTTGCTGATTTTCCCGGCGATGCTATTGCTCCAGGATTGGCACAGATTGCCCCGCTTCCCTCAGTTCGTTTTCGGAGCAAGCGTGAGCTGGCCCTGGGTAACGTCATTGCTTCTACTTTTCCTGCCACCCCTCAGATTCTCGAATCAGCTTCCATTACTGCCCAATTTTCTCGAATTATTCTTCCCTATTCTTCTGCCTCTAATCCTAATGTCGAGGCGTCGAGGCCGTTTTTCCAGACCCTCGTCTTCAGATCTTCCCTCGTCATGGAGATGAACTTCATGACAAGCAGCGGGATGATTCCGGGAAAACCCAGTTTCCGGGTGACTGTACGCCGTCTGCGGGCGCACGGCCTCATCCTCGCGCTGTGCCTGTGGTCCGTTTACGCGTGGAACGTAAGCTCGCCCGGACTGCGCGATCGGATGGGCAACCTTAAGGGCACCGACTTTCTCCATCTATACACGCTGGGTTCGCTCGCCGTCGCTCATCGCGGATCGGATCTTTATGACGCAGAGGCACAGGCCAGACTGGTCGCAATCCGAGTCCCCGAGGCGGCCGGTAATCGCTATCTCCCACTTTACCCGCCGCAGGTTTCGATTCTGTTCGCACCATTCGCAGAAATCTCGTATAGATGGGCGCTCGCGCTTTGGCTGGCTTTAAGCGCCGTCATCTATGGCGGATGCTGTTACGCGATATGGCGCAACTGCCCGAACCTCCGGGAATACAAATCTACTGTGATCATCTTGGCCGTCGCTTTTCCGGCGTTCTGGCACCTCATCCTGTGGGGACAAACTTCTGCTCTCGCACTTGCCTGCTTTACCTTGGCTTTTATCGCGCTCCGCAATCACCGGGGGTTTCTCGCAGGACTCGCCATTGGACTTCTTATTTTCAAGCCGCAGTTGGCTCTGGCTTCGGCAATTGTCTTTGTTTTCACGCTTCAGTGGCGGGTTATCCTGGGCGCGCTGCTGTCGTCGGTCGCTCAGTTAGCGGCCGGTTGGTCTTACTACGGCTTCGGGCCGTTTCGCGAGTGGATGCGGGCTTTGACGAATGCGCCTCAGCAACCTCAGTGGCTCGAACCCAGACCTTACCAAACCCACTGTTTACGCACATTTTGGAGCATGCTCGTCCCGTGGACCTCAGCATCGGTCGCTCTTTACCTGCTAAGCGCAGTGCTGGTTTGTTTTATGGCCATCGTCTGCTGGCGAAGTCGCTTGCCTCTCTCGCTCCGCTATTCTGCCCTGTTATTTGCAACAGTGCTCATCGCGCCGCATCTCACTGTCTACGATCTTGTCATTCTCGCGCCGGCTTTCCTCCTGCTGGCGGACCAACTGGTCGAGTGCCACAAAGTTCCCATCGGATCTCGCTTCACAGTTTGGCTCTATCTGGCTTTTTTTCTACCGCTAGTGGGACCGTTCGCGCGCTGGACACACTTCCAACTAAGCGTGGCCGTGATGGCACTCATAGTCTTCGAGTTATGGAATTACGGTAGGAAATCAGATTCGACTCACGCAGCTGCCGAACTCACGAACAACCGAAGAGAAACTGCAGTGCTTCCGGAAATCGCTCGGCCCAAGCGGCTTCGTTATGCGTTGCTCCATCCTTGATAACGGTGCGCAGCCGCTTCTCGCTTAACACAGCTCGCCGCACGATCGCCTCGAGTTGCCGCACGTCATCGACCACTTTGCGGCTCCTCTCGGCGCTGCCTGCCTCTGCCGTGCCCACCGCAAGAAATATTTTGTCCGGCCAGATTCTCACGGCACGGCTGTCTCTGATGATCTGCCGGTTTGAAATCCACAGCGAGGGGCTTTCGAGCAACAGCTTACCAACAATTCCCGGCCGTGCGATTACCGTATAAAGAGCGATCAGAGCCCCCAGTGACGAACCGCCCAGTCCCGTATCTTCAGGGCGGGTCGCCACGCGATATTTCTGTTCTACAAAGGGCATAACTTCTTTGACGAGAAAATCCGGATAGTATTTTCCCTGCACCCGCAGCATCATGGGGTGCATGGAGCGGTGGGGCATATATTCGCGAAGCCGGTCTCTGCCCGTATTGTCGATACCGACGATGATCATCGGCGGTACAACGCCTTCACCAATCAGCCGGTCCGCGGTTTCGTCGACCTGCCACTCGACGCCGCCAAAAGCCGAGGCAGATTCAAACAGATTCTGGCCGTCGTTCAAATACAGCACTGGATAAAAGGTGGTGTGGTTCGCGGCATCGTCATAGCCAGGCGGCAGCCAGACGCGCAGAAAACGGGAGTTCCGAAAAATCCGGCTGCGGAATTCGTGCAACCGCAGGTCGCCGGTCGCGCCACTGGCGCGAATGACGGAGGAACTCTCATTCTCAACTATTTGAGGCTTTGGCATCTGAGCATTTCGTTGGGGTTACTTCATCATCGATGGAAGCGCCTCGTGAGAACTCAGCTTGATCGGATCCTGAATACCATCGCCAGAACTGTGAGCGCCATAATCGTAGCCAGGGAACTCAAACACAAGATGCACCACGTATCAAGCACGAATCCTTCGACATAAGTCAGGTATAGGGCGAAGACGAGGCCCGCCGCGCAGGCCGCCAACAGCCATATTGGCGTTTGCCGACCACCGCGATAAAGAGTTGCCAGCGCCAGCAAAAACGCATAGCCAACCATGCCGATTCCGGCTACCGGAATTCCCATCACGGTGGAATACTCGCTCCGGTTCACAATATCGCAATTAAACTTCTCGCCGAACTCACAAAACGACGACGCCGATTTTGCATAGTGGCGCTGCAGCGAAACCGCCGAAACCACGACTCCGAAGCATGACAGCACTGCGATGGCCACCAACAACCAACGATTATCGCTCGGGGCGGCTGTAACCGACACCGGAGCCCGACTGGAAGTTTCCGTCACGGCAGGCTGCATCCAGTTTTGTCGCTGAGTTCCTGCATCGAAAATACGCCTTCGACCGGCGGATTCGATCCAAACTGCCAACTGGGAAACAACTTCACGCCTGCCGCCGTGCATGCCGGGGCGAGCTCACGCGAGCCTTTGATCGCGCACTCGACATATGGAACGTAGCGGAATGATCTGCCGAACATTGCCTTTTGCTCGGCGCAATGCGGGCACCAATAAAGCCCATACATCTTAGTCTGAGAGGACGCCAGGCACTTGGCAAAGCCATCGTAGCGATGATTGTTGTAATACCAGAAACCGATGTAGGCGACGACCAGCACGGCTGCGATCCCAGCCCAAATCAATTTATCGCGCGAGACGGGTTGCGATTCGGGCTTGCCGGCCCGTTCTTGACGGCGATTTCGACGCGCTTCAGACATGAGCTTCTTCCGTCATGGTTTTATTTTTTATATCACGGGCTGCACGATCGCGGATCACGCGACAACCTTTAGCGCCGAAGGAAGCACATCCAACTGTTCGCAATGCAGCGTCAGCACTTCTCCATCGACCATTACATCGACCGGAGAATCGAGACCGAACTCTATCCGCTTCACCGCCATGCGCTCCGCCAAAGGATGATCAATGTGCGTCCCGTCATAAAGCCGCGGCAGGTTCCGGATCAACCCCAATCTCCCGATCGGCCCCCAGCGAACATATTCGATCATCCCGCTATTCACTTCAGCTTTGGGTGCGATCATCATCGTTCCGCCGGTGAACTTGCTGTTATTGAAGGTAAGAAATAGGCAGCGGCGGCGATCGAAATCCGCGTTGCGGGCGCGCACAGGAAAAGGCTTTCTCCGTAAGCGCGCCAGCCCAAGAAAGATCGAAAGGATGTAACCCAATTCGCCATAAGCGCTAAATCGTCGTGCTCGCAAAGCCGCAACGTCGGCGGCGAATCCGACGCTCAACAAGTTGATGTAATAGATGACGCCTTGGCGATGCCGCAACCGCAGCACATCGCAATCCCGCGATCGGCCGGCAATTAGAGCTTCGATCGCATGTTCGGCGCCGCGATCGCTAAAATCCCGCAGAAAAGAATTCCCTGTACCGAGCGGAAGGAATCCGAGTGTAGGACGGCCGCCTTCCAAGGCCTCAGGGAACAATCCATTCACAACTTCGTAGGCGGTGCCGTCGCCGCCGACGGCGATGAACCGTCGCCGTCCGTTCGCGTAAGCGTCGCGGGCGATGCGAGTCGCATCGCCCGCTTCCCTCGTTTCCGCGATCTCGACCGCAATACTGGCCCCAAGCAATCGATCGAGCGCCGGAGCAAGCAAGCCGCGCCGCCGTCCACCTCCCGCCGCCGGATTGACGATGGCGAGGTACGGCTGCTCATCGTTCACAGAGTCACCACCGCTCCCCGCTGTAGCCTGGATCTTATTTCTTCCGCCAGGGCTTGCCGTTTAATTTTCATGGAAGCGGTACGCGGAAAATCCTGCTCCCAGATAACGTAACCGACGACGCGCTTGAAGTCGGGCAGTTTGCGATTGCGCGAGAGAATATTTTCGAGGAGCTTGCTGTCGAAGTGCTGACCCGGCTCCAGCCGCAGAGCTATGACCAGCATCTCGCGGCCAAGCTCTTTCTGGGGCCAGATGTAGTTCGCGGCAAAGACACAATATTCTTTTACCGGCAATCCATCGAAAACGGTTTCGATATCCTCGGGATAAATATTCTTTCCGCCTTCGGTGACGATCATGTTTTTCTTGCGGCCAAAAAGCTGCAGATGCCCAATGCTATCGAAGCGTCCTAGGTCTCCGGTCAGCAGCCAACCGTCGACAATCGTTTGGAGCGTCAACTCAGAATCGTCGAGATAGTGCGACATAACGGTCTTGCTGCGTGCCGCAATTTCGCCGATTCCCTCGTCATTCGGATTCAGCACTCTGAGTTCGACGCCCGGCAAAGGTCTGCCGACCGTATCCGCGCGAAATGGTTTCAAATCGTTCAAGGTTAATGCCGTCCCAGCTTCAGTCAGGCCATAGCCGTTAACAACGGGAATTCCGAGATCGTAGAAAAACTGCATGGTCGAAGGTTCCATAAATGCGCCTCCGGTGATCAGGGCCAGCAGTTCCCCGCCGAAGGCGCGGTGCACTCCGGGCAGCAAAGCACGACTCAATCCTGGACGCGGACGCTTGCGCGTAAGCATTTTGTTGATGGAGATAAGCTGATTCAGCATCGTTCGCTTCCACTGCGGCAGCTCCTCCATTTTCGCGCGGAGACCTCGTTCCAGATTTTTGACGATCATCGGCACTAGAGAGACATAAGTGATCCGGTAACGTAAAAATGCATCGCGCACAAACTCCGGACGCAAAGTTCGCAAATGAACGACACAGGCGCCGCAAACGAAAGGTCCGATGAATCCCACCATGAAATCGATGGCATGATTTGTGGGCAGAATGCTCAGATAACGCACTCCGGGCCAGAATGGATACCAGGCAGTCAAGGCGCGGCACTGCTCCAGATAATTCTCGTGAGTCAAGACGCAGCCCTTTGGCCGTCCGCCCGTGCCCGAGGAATACACAATGCACGCGACCTCTTCGCGCTGGCGCATGACAAAATCGGGAGTGCCTTTGCGCCGGAAATCCTCCCAGCGAAATCCCCCCGCCAGATCGGCGCCAAGCGGCGCTTCCGTAACCAGCACCAGCTTGGTCTTGATGTTGTGGAAGTCGGGCGCCTGCATAATCGCCCGCCAAAGATAGTATTCAACGATCAGCACCTTTGCTTGGGAGTGCGCCAGCAGCTGCAAATGTTCCACCGCCGTCAGCTTGTAATCGAGCGGCACCAGAACGCCACCAGCATAGAAAACTGCGTACGCCGAAATCAGCCACTTCGACTGATTCGTCATAAGGATCGCGGCTCGATCTCCGGCTTCGAACTCCGCATCCTCAAGCGCGCGCGCCAGCGGCAGAGCGGTTTCTTTGAAATCGGAATATGTAAGCCGAGTCTTCTCGCGATCGCGATCGGCTTCGATCAGGCATGTCTCGGCCGGGAAGCGATCGAGAGCATCGCGCAAAGCCGCGCCCAGACAACTATACTTTTGCAGATCGAGCATAAAGACTGGTGATTCTAGATTGTAGATTGCTGGCAGCGCAAACCGTGGGTAGTTGCTATCCACGTTCTCTTGCGATCAACAGAGCGGGACTGGGAGAATTGCAAGCAGATCGTCAAAGTCTGGCCTGGATTCTTGCGGCCAGCGTGCGAAAGTCGGAGACTCCCTGCAATTCGTAGTCTGGAAGTTCGATCTTAAAATGATTTTCTAATTTTGTGAGCAGATCGAGCGCCTGCAGGCTATCGATACCGAGAGTTTTGAAAAAGTCTTCGTCCGGGCGGAGTTTGTCGGGCGACACCTTGAAGTGCGTGGCGGCCAGGTTCATGATTTCTTGGAGCGTTTGCTCGGCAGTGGGCATAATTTTCATTATCAACTTGTCGTGGGAGATTCGGGAAGCTACGAATTTGAATTTGCTAGGGCAAGTACGGCTGGGCGTCCGTGCTGTCGACGAATTTTCTTAATCCAGACTCCACTGCCGGGCTCGCGAAGAGCTGGCAAAAGAGATCGATCTCATGCCGCAATTCTTCGTGCGGAATCGGCTTGATAAACTTCTTCGCCGCCGCCGCCGTCACAGAATCGAACTTTCCGAGTTGCGCCGCAGTTGCGCGAGCCGCGCGCAAAGCTTCGCCCTCGCCCACGACTTGGCTGACCAGGCCGATCTGTTGCGCTTTGGTCGCGTTGAAGCTACGGCCCGTGAGTAGAAGATCGCGCACAATCGCATTCCCCAAATCCCGCTTCAGCCGGGGAATGCCACCGAATCCAGGAATCAATCCCAGGCGCAGCTCAGGAAAGCAAAAGCGCGCCATCTTGTCCGCGATGATCAAGTCGCAGGTTAGCGCCAGCTCAAAACCGCCGCCAAACGTCACTCCATGCACTGCGGCAATCGTCGTCAAAGGTGCAGCATCGATAAGATTCAACACTCGGTGAATGCGCTCCAGAAAGTCGCGAACCCCCTTCGCCGCCTCGGCCTTATCCAAGGCATGCGATCGACGGTATAGTTCGCGCAGGTCCGCCCCGGCGCAGAACCCTGACTTCATCTCGCTGTGAATGATCAGCGCGTGCATCGAACCCTGCATCTGTTGCAGAGCCGTGGCAAACTTCTCCAACTCCTCAAGAGACGTCGAGCCCAGTTCGTTGCAGGGAGCCCGGTGCAGCGCCAACTCGATGACTCCATCTTTCGAAGACCACGACAGGGCGCTCCCGGCATCGTGGCCGGCAGGTTTTGCCTCAGCGTTACTCTCGTGCAGCGTAATGGGCTTGGTGGATTCCAATTTTTCCGCTCTAGACGGCCTGTTTCACGCCATACATTTCCTCGATCTCATCCTTCATCTGCGCCGCGATCACGTCACGCTTAAGTTTTCCGTTCACCGTCAACGTGCCGCTCTCAATGCTAAAAGGCTGCTCACGCATCACAAAAGCCCGCACCTGCTTGTAATGCGGCATTTCCGAGTTCACCGCGTTAAGGGCAGCCTGAGCGTGTGCCATTTCCACTTTTCCCGTAATGATCGCAGTAAGGTATCCACGTCCGTTGCCGACAATCACCACCTGTGGAGCGTCGGGCAAGTTTTTCGAGATCGCGGTTTCGACTGGCTCCGGCGAAATCTTGTGGCCCGATCCGAGAACGATCAAGTTCTTGATTCGCCCGGCAATCCGCCAGTTGCCTGCCGCATTCATCTCCCCCTGGTCGCCGGTGTGGAACCATCCATCGCGGAGCGCTTCGGCGGTTTGTTGTGGCCGGTTCCAGTAGCCCTGAAAAATGTTCGGCCCGCGCACTACGATTTCGTCATTTTCGCCAAGCCGCATTTCCATCCCCGGTATCGCCGGGCCGACGCGGCCAACCTCGACGTGATTCGGATCATCCATCGTGCAGATCGCAGTAGTTTCGGTAAGGCCGTAAACCTGAAGCACACGAACACCGAGCATCATGAAATAAAGCTGTGTCTCCGCGCTTAAAGGCGCCGACCCGCAGATTAGCGCCTTGAGATTCTTACCGATCATCTTCTTGCGAATTGCCGGAAACACGAGTTTGTTCGCCAGCCAGAGCCACAGCGCGTCACCCGATTGTGGCTGACCCTCCTGCGCTCTCGCCCAGGCTCCCTTGGCCCGCGAATAAATCGCTTGCGGCACTCCGCCGGTCTGCCAGAGTTGCTCATCCACCGCTCGCCGCATGCGTTCGAGCAATTGCGGGACATTTAAGAAATAATCGGGAGCAACGGTGCGCATATCACTCGCGATTCTTGTCAAATCGGTGTTGATCGTTACAATGCTGCGACGCAGGAGAAACGTGAGCAGCGCAATCCAGGATGCGGCAAACGTAAAGGGCAAATAATGAAAGACCCGGTCCTGCTCGCTCGATCCGGACATCAACCCGCTCAGCCGCTCCGCAGTGCGTTCGAGCATGAAACCAACATTGGCCGCGGTTAGCACCACACCTTTCGCTTCGCCCGAGGTTCCCGAGGTGTAAATGATGGTCACGGGGCTATCGCTACCGACCTGCGGCCTTTCCAACCGAATACCTTCTACGCCCGCGAAGATCTCGTCGAACAGAGCCTGAGGCGGTGCATCGGGCCAATCTGTCAAAATCGAATCACGCAACGCCGTGTCTCCGCAGCAGACGAGCGATGGTGTGGAATCCTTCATCATCGCAACCAGTTCGGCTGGCGCCTGCCGCGAGTACAGCGGCACCACGATCAGACCTTCGGCCATCACTGCCAGATCCATCGCGACCCAGCGAATGCTGTTCGCTGCCAGTAGCCCGCAGCGATCGCCAGGACTTAATTTCTTCGAGGCAATAAAAGTTCTCGCCTTGCAAACCAGTTCCAGCAGTTCATTACCCGTGACGCCGGCGATTTGATCGTCGCAAATTTCCGCGAGTACGCGGGTATCTCCAGCCGCCTGCAGTTGCGAGAAGACTTCTTCGATAAATGGAGTTGATGTTGGCACGATTCGAATAACAAAACTCAGCCGCAATAGCGAAAATGTTCGACCTCAACGCGAAGCGGGGGCGGCTAGTTGTAAGCTGCCACCAGTTCACGCAAACTCGGGTTCATCGGCGGCAAATAATCTTCCCAGCTCCACTCACCCCGGCGGGTTCCGAACTCCGGATACCGTCTCTGCACTTCCTCTTCAAAATAAACGCCCATGCGCGCCATTACTTTCAAATTCCGGACGACAGTACGCGCGATCCCGTCGGCAATCTGCTCGCCTTCGCCGCTCAGCTTTTCGAGCGCCCCCAGAAGTTTCCCTTCCAGCTCCGGATCGTCAACCGTCATCAGTAAATCCTGGTGTCCGCGCTCGCGCATAAGATTGCGAATGCGTTCATCCATCGTGATACCCGCTGACGGCACCAGGCCTGGCATCGAGGTCACAATGCCGTGATAGCGTGACGAGGCCATCATATGGCAGGCTCGCAGCACACTGACCAGCTCGTGCATGTTGTATTCGTCCGAGGTGAGAACCGGGATCCCGCCGAGCTTCTCCGCGATCTTGTTCGCCGGACGCGCATCCAGCCGCTCGGTCGCAGCCAGAATTACGAAGACATTTTTCTTCTTGCGGAATGCGTCGACAGCGTTTGCGATCGCCGTCCAGTATCTTCGATATGCCTGCTCGGCCGCCGGTCCGGAGTTGTGAAAATAAACCGTGCGGTAGTGGCTGTCTTGGTAAGCGCCAGTCAGTCCGTGCAGCGCATACTTCGCGACCGAGGCGCGAACCGGCCACTCGAATGGATTGATCGGGCAGACCACCAGCACCGGCGTGCGCCCATCCCAGCCCACTTTTCGCAGGACGCTCTGCCCGTATTCCGCTGGACGCGGCTCGAAGGTCCATGCGGTGTCGGTCCCCAATTCGGTGGGTACGCCCAACTCGCGCAATACCGTGCGCGACTCTTCGTTGCGCGTAATCACGAAAGAATGCTTACAGTACCGTCCGCACATTTTCGCGACCAGCGGATCCATGTGCCCGGCTTCCGCCCCGTATCCGACCGACAATTTGTTCTGGGCCGCAGCGATTCCGAGCGACCCAATCATCATCGTGGTAAGCGCGTTGGCAAACTTGCTTTTGAACATCGACCCTTCGCACGCGACCACGCCATCGTGCTGCGGCACTTCGTTGGCCAGAAATGGCGGGAATATATCCGGAAGATGAACTTGTTTTGTGCCTTCGAAATATCCTCGCGAGAAGTCGAAGTTCTGGCTCATCACGCTGAATTCGACGCGATCCCGCCCGAGGATATGGCGAATCTGCCGCAGCATCTCCTCGACCCGCACGTCGGAACCCATGTTGCGCGTGCCGTTGTAGCCTGCAAACAGCAGCTTCAGCTTCTCGCCCGGCTTCCAGCGCTTGCCGCCTCCCAGCATCCATGAGGCCTTGGCGCGCTCGATCGAGCTGCTGACCCACGCTTCCAAAATGAAATCCATCATGCGGCCGTCCCTCCCGCGGCAGCCGGCCAGGGGTGGTAAGGATACGAGAACTCGTTTTCGCGGCTGAATTTCAGAAGCGGATAACAATATTCGGAAAATACCACCGGTTTCTTGCCCAGCTCTTTTACGGCGCGGCGATTGTCGAACACGGTGTTCCACACCAGGTACGGCATGAAAACTTTCATCAGCGAGGCGCTCTTGCCCATCGGGCCTTTGCGGTTCGATAGAAAATTGACCGAGCCGGAAAACGGCTTCTCGGCGACTGGAACGAACATGGGGGAACGCTTGTTTTGCGCGGAGGCCAGCGCGCGGGTGATCTCACGAAACGTCTGGGAGCCGATACCCGACGAAAGATGGTAAGTATCGTGCTCGGGCTGCGATTTCTGATGCAGCGTCGCGATCGCTTCGGCGACAAAATCCACGTTCACAATATCGATTCTGTCGGTGGGACGAAACGGCAGAACCGGCAGCCCCGCAAGAAACACAAATGACTTCACCATGTCGAACTGTGTGGTTTCGGCATAGCGGCTGTCGCCGAGCACGATGCTGGGGCGAAAAATTGTCTTGGGCGTCTCGGGCAGCAGTACGCGCAGCATATGCTCGTTAAATTTCTTGGTGCGCGCGTAGGGATCGTAGTCAGAGCGCTCCCAGTCGATCGAGCGGTCTTCGCTCACGACTTCGTTCTGGCGCTTACCGGCAACTGCAACGGTGCTCACTAAACTGAAGCGGCGCAGGCCATGGTAGTGCTCGATGTGCCGCGCAAGAGTAAGAACTTCAAGGGTGCCCCGCAGATTGACATTGAGGCAGCTCTTCTCCGATTTCCGGTTCAGCGACGCAGCGCAGTGGATGATGGAGTCGGTTGTGTGAACAAGCCGGTCGTACTCGTCGCGGCTAAGGCCGAAACCCGGATCGGTCAAATCACCCCGAAAGACCCGTACTCGCGTCTGCAGGTACTCGTAGAACTCGCGGAACTCCATGTGCAACTGCAGGGCCTGCCAGAGACGATTCTCGGCCTCGCCGACGTCTCGCGCGCGCACCAAAACATTCAGCGCCACTCCATGATCGCGCAGCAGATTGGCCGCCACGTGCGCCCCAATGTATCCCGTCGATCCCGTAAGAAAAATTGCCATTCACCAATTCCCGCCCGTCCCCGTTTTCACGGTCTCGCCGTTCTGGCTTGAAACCTGCAAACTGCGCGCTGGACGCGCTTCCAGTGGCCTGCCCTCGATCAACGGGTAAGTCCACCGCCGCAGCGCCGGAATGTGCACGTTGATCCAGTAATCCCACCAGTCAAGCGTCCGCGCATTGTAGCTGAAGTCTTCGCGCTCGCATTCCACCAGGGCATACGAAAGCTTTTCGATATTATCCGCGGCAAAATCGTGCTCGTTGAGCAAAATGAAAGGCTCGAAAAGCTCGATAAGCTTTTCCACGCGCTCCAGATTTCTCTCCGCCTTCACCAGCGGTGTTTTTTTGAGTGGCAGCGGAGACATAATCCGCTGGATCGATTTCACGATTGCGCGCTGCGCCGGGGCCGACATTCTCTGATAGCGGGTCTTTGAAACTGGAATTGCATCGAAACGCAATCGTAGCCAAGACTCCAACCCTTCCTGCGCCCGGTAATGCTTGCGGTGCGCGAGAGAGGTAAGCTCGATGGAACGTCCCATATCGCACGGATTCGTCACCGAAGTAGCCAACTGGTAGAGAGGCTCATGACGTCGCTCGATAATAGCGGCCGCAATCAGCGTCATCCCGGCGCAAACCGCGTCAACCGGAATAATATCCAGCCGCTTGCTTTCGTTCGAAGGCAATTGCCGGAAATACGTGCCCAGCAAGTAAGAAAGCGAAGCCGAAGTGTTGATCCCTTCGTTCCACCCAAGAAAAGGCTTGGAAACCGACGTTTCCACAATTGCCGGCCGCACCACCGCAATCGGCAACCCCGCGCCGTGCTTGATGATCAGAGATTCAGCCAGGCTCTTGGTCAGGGTATAAGTGTTCGGCCAACCGAGTTCTTTCGCGCGCCGCGTGCCTTCTTCGGTCAGGTAGGTCTTCAGCCAGCGGATGCGATTCTTGCGGATCTGATTTTCGAGCGCAACGCCTTGCAGTCCTTTCGATGCATGCTCCTTTGCCAGTGACTGCGTCCTCAATCCGGCGGTCACTTCCTCGCTCTCAGCCTTCGTCTCAGCCTCGGCGATCAACTCATGCAGCGAGTGCCACTCCCGCTCGGCATCGAAGTTTGGAACTCGGCGCGGCGTATAGTTCGGAATCAGCTTCTCGGTGACCCGCCCATCGCGCTCGCCCGCCACATAGCAGGTGGAGAGGTGCAACAGGCCGGCATGATCGGCGCCGCGAACCAATTCCAGGATCGTCATCGCGGCGTCGGTGTTGGTGGTCAATGCATCGCGGAGATCGGGATTGAAATCCGTCAGGCCTGAGCTGTTGATGACGAGATCGAGGTTCCGCTGCAGCCGTTTTGCGACTTCGGCGCTCAAGCCCAGGCCCGGCTGCGTGACATCCCCTTCGACAACCTCAACTTTCTCGCGCAGATAGTCGCCAAGGCCCGTTCCGTACTTCTCGAACAGCGGATCGAAGACCGGAGATTCTTCGACGATCTTCTCGAACCGCCGCTGCGCTGGATTCGACTTCTGCCTCCGGATGAGCAGATAAATCCGCCCGACGTCCGGCAAATCCAGCAGAAGGTTCGCCAGCCAAACCTTGCCGATGAAGCCGGTCACGCCGATCAGCATGACGTGCTTGCCCTGTAGCGCCCGGCGAACCGAAAATCCCCCAGCTTGCCGCTGCCCTTCGAAGTGCACGATCGGATGCTCAGGTGCATGCGGTGTCCGTTCGGAACTGATCACCGCGCCGCGCAACTCTTCGAGCGATATATCCAGCTGGCGAGCGAGGGTCTTCGGCGCCCGCCGCCCATCCGGGCTTTGGTCCCTGAGGCGCGCGAAGGCTCCGCGGGGGCGAATGACTGGCTCGAGCAGCCTTCCGGTGGCCACGCCGTCGCGACACTCCAGGCGGTTGGCCACAATGTGCCTCACGCCCAGGTGCAGCGCCAGTGGTTTCATCACGTGCTCGAGCGCCTGGCTCACCAACACGACATCGGCGCCCGCACGAACCAACTCCTGCACACGTTCAACGCCATGCGCCTTAAGTTGTGGCTTTAATTTGTATTGGAAGTATTCTTCGCCCAACAGGTCGAGGCGGTCGCGGGTTACGCCCCGCAGGGCCGTATGCACCACCCGCGTTGCAAATTTGCGGTTCGTTGAATAAAGAAATGGCCGCAGAGCGGCCATCAGAAAAATCAGCCCGCGCCGCCGGAAGCGGTCGGTGAAGGTTTGCGCGTTCCAGGTAAAGAACGCGACCGGCCGCACCACGGTCAGGTCGAGCAAACTGCCCTCTACCCGCCAGAACACCGTTGGGGAAGATATCGCCGACACTCCAGCCGACACGCTGGGGGACGCGCTCGATGGATGGTTTGCCGATTCCAAAGCGTTCGAGAACCCGACTGGCGAGACGGCAGCAGTCTGGGCAGACGATCATTGTAAACAATGGCGCGGCCTTCCGCGAGGCATTCGTGTGCTCTGAGGTGCTAACCGCTCACTCTCTGTGAGTTGAACTCCTCGAGCAATCTCAGGAAAATGGTCTTTAGTCCTCACGGCATGAGGGCGACTAATTTTGTTGGGCGGGCTAAGTCTCTGACGCGTCGACTACCCCACTCAAGCCAAAAGCAGGCATGAGTGGGCTACCGTCCGCGGGAATGCTCTCCTTATTCACACTCCCGTAACACTCTTTTCGTATAGTTGCGAACTTCGGCAGGCTTTCATCCCAAGACAAGCTGAGGAAATTATGGCTACCGCGTCCCCATCCGTTCTTGACCAGAAACTTTCCCGTAATCCGGGCAAACTCGGCATGCTGGTTTTCGGCGCCGTGCTGCTGGTTGGAGTTCTCTACGCCGGCTCCAGCCTATTGCACGACCTTTCCAACGTTCATACGGAATCGTTTTTGCCCTATCTTTTGTTGGGGATTGCGCTGCTGGTGGCCCTGGGATTTGAGTTCGTGAACGGCTTTCATGACACGGCAAACGCCGTGGCGACGGTGATCTATACCCACTCGCTTGAGCCGCATATCGCCGTGGTCTGGTCCGGCTTCTGGAATTTCCTGGGCGTTCTGGTTTCGAGCGGCCTGGTTGCTTTTGCCATTATTTCGTTGCTGCCGGTGGAACTGATCCTGCAGGTAGGCAGCAAAGCCGGCTTTGCCATGGTCTTCGCGCTGCTTGTCTCCGCGATCATATGGAACCTGGGCACGTGGTATTTCGGATTGCCGGCTTCCAGTTCGCACACCTTGATCGGATCGGTGATCGGGGTTGGCATCGCCAACCAGCTCATGAACCCGCGAACCGGAACCAGCGGCGTCGATTGGGGACAGGCCGTGAATATCGGCAAATCACTATTGCTCTCGCCCGTCGTCGGCTTCGGTTGCGCCGCGCTTTTATTGCTGCTGGCGAAAGCTCTGATCAAAGACCCGAAACTTTATAAGGCCCCCGAAGGCGCCGAGCCGCCGCCGTTCTATATTCGTTGCCTCCTCATCCTCACCTGCACCGGAGTGAGTTTCTTCCACGGCTCCAACGACGGGCAAAAAGGCATGGGGCTAATCATGCTGATTCTGATCGGCACGGTTCCCACGGCTTACGCGATCAATCACGCCGTCACGTTCAAGGATTCGCAGGATTTCATCGCCGTCTCGCAGCAGGCCGCAGACTCACTCTCCAAATACGTCAGCCCGGATGCCGTCGTCTCAGATCCGCATGAGGATGTCACCGACTACATACGGACCAAGAACTTCACGCCCAATACCATGCTTGCCATGCGCAGCCTGGTCACCGACATCGGAAATGAGACAGCGCTTTATAAAGAAATGAAGAACATTCCGAACGACCGGGTCAGAAACTTCCGCAACGATCTTTATGTGATCAGCGAAGCCCTTCGGCTGATGCAGAAAAGCGGTAATCCTCAGTTGGCCGACGCCGACAAGGCAATTCTAGCCAACTATAAAAAGCACATCGATCACTCGACTCGCTTCATTCCTCTGTGGGTAAAGGTCGCTGTGGCGATGGCTTTGGGATTGGGCACGATGGTCGGATGGAAGCGCATCGTGGTCACGGTCGGGGAAAAAATCGGCAAGAGCCATTTGACCTACGCCCAGGGCGCCGTCGCCGAAATTACTGCCATGGCAACGATCGGCGCAGCAGACGGTTTCGGCCTGCCGGTGAGCACAACCCACGTGCTTTCATCTGGCATAGCAGGGACGATGGCGGCGAATCACTCGGGCATTCAGTGGTCGACGGTGCGCAATCTGGGCTTAGCCTGGGTGCTGACCCTGCCAGTCGCCATGATGCTGTCAGGTTCCCTGTTCTTCATCTTCCGTAAAGTCTTCTAAAGGTCTAACGTGGGTGGGTCGGATCATTGGGCCGGTATTCGTTGAGCCGGTTCGTTCAATGGTTCAACCCATGCGCGCGATAGCTACCTTTTCGCCGCCTGCGTCATCTCAGAACGCGAGGCAATCCCATGCGTTTCAAAGAAAAGACTTCTTTATTGTGCTTTTTAGCCTTGATCGGTTTTTCAGTTATCCTCCCCATGCTGTACGCCGGAAACGGCGTTGAGGGCGAGGTCGAACTGATAGGCGCTACCAAAGTCGAGAACACTTCCGGGGTTTGGGTCGATGGACAGTACGTCGGCTACCTCAACGAGTTGAAGGGATCGAAGAGGCTTCTGCTCTTGCCGGGCGAGCACGACATCACGGTGCGCCAGGGGGGATATCTCGACTTCAATCAAAAAGTAACCGTGAAGGCGGGAGAAAAACAATCCATCGAGGTAAAGATGGAGAAGGACACGCGCGTCGCGCTGCCCAAGATCACAGCCGAGATCAAGCTGGATGTGAAGCCGAACCGTGCTGCGGTTTTTGTCGACGGTGTTTACGTCGGACACATTGCGGAATTTGAAGGGTTGGGCAGAGCCCTGCTGGTGGCCCCAGGAAAGCACAAAATAAAAATCAGCTTGCCGGGTTATCGGGATTTCGATACGGAAATCGATCTGGTGGCCAATCAGAAGTCGGCCATCAAGACCGATATGGTGAAAGGCGGCCCAGCCGAAGGACCTGCGTTGACGCCCGCACCTTAATTTTGCTCAGGCGGAAACGCCGGCGGCGGCCGCGGCGCTGCGCTGCTTACGCAATTCGGCGAGGAATTCCTCCGGCGGAAGCGTAGCCTGGCTACGGAAGAGCACAAGAAGGGCATCATCCACAGGCGCATCGCCCTTCATGTCGGATGCGGAAATTTCAGTTTCCAATCCTTCGGGCTCCACAAGCAATTCGGGTGATAATTCGCGATTCTGAGTAAGCACACTCAGAAATTTCTCCAGCAAAGTTTGATGTTCGCGAGTTCTTTTAGTGAACTCTACACCCATGCCCTGATCGGGATGCATGACGCGAACTACGCCTTCGGTCTTTACGTCGACTCCAGCGGCGCTCATCGAAAGCGTCACGCGTGTCGAGACGGGAAACGGCGAAGCGATTTCCAGATAGCAACCGCCCAGGCTAAGGTCCGTGAGCTGGCAACGAACCGGCGGGTCGTCTTTCTCCGTATCCGGAGAATTGGAAATGAGCCACTCCCGAAGCTGGCGTTCAGCCGCGGGAGAAACTCCGATGAAACGCAAACCAACTTGATTCCCAGTTCCCTGCCAGGCGAATTCAGCAGGCATCTCCAGCGCGGAGCCGGTCCCCGGCAAAGTAAGAGAAAGCTGCCAGCGGCCTTGCGGTCTGGTGCGCCGCGGCAGTATCACGGCCAGGCCGCCCTCGCCTAAATCCGTGGTTGTAACCTTGAGGCGCGCACCGGATTCGCGGTTCGACATCTCTACTCCAATACGCACCGCGACGCGCGAGTTGCGGCGGCGCTCTTTCTTCATAAGAGCACGGGCGGCGCGGAAGCTGGACCGGGCACGCTCCGGCGATACGGGTTTATAGAGAATAAAGTGAGCGCCAATATCGAAAGCCGAGCGCAGCCGAATTCCGGGATCGAGAATCGCTACGGCCACCGAGCGCTTGTTGCAGGGAGCGTTTCGCGCGCTGCTAAGCACAGATTCCGCTCCGGGTCCCCCGCAATCGACGATGATGGCTTCAAAGCGGTCGCGAGTGAGGTGGCGGAGTGCGATGTCAGGACTGGTGCAGTGCTCGACGCCGATTTCGAGATCGCCGAGCGTCCGGCGCAGCACGCGCACGATTTTCTCGTCCGAACTCAGCAATAGCGACTTTAAATTCATAAGGCGAACTTTCCCATTCTGCCGCTTGCAGGGAGGGTCGAAAATCGGCGGGCGGGGCTCCCAAATGAGGAGGCACCAAACACCCGTTTTCACTGTAAGCTGGCCGAAAACCAAGTACAACCGCCGCCTCGCCGACGGACATTACGGGGGTAATCATAGGATTACGCATCAGCCGGAGCACGGTTGGGAGGCAGATCGAATCGTGCGACCGAGTTTGGATCCTGGAACCTGTTTGCAAGAATCTTCACAGTCTCCCGTTTTGCCTTGTAAGCCTTTTTTACACATAGATTTACAATTGATTCACTAAAGTCTTAGGCTCAAATTTCCATTGACTTTCGCGGCAAATTGCCATAACCTACCGTGTCTCCGTCGAGTTAAGAGGGCTTTGTGGAATGCAGGCTTGGGTCATCGCCTAAGCCTTTTGCGTGCATCCCTAAACGCTGCGGAGAATCATATAGATAGAGTGACGGATTCGTTCATTTCCCCCTTTTGTAGGAAAGGCAAGTTTTATGGCAAAGCGTCGCGGAAATCCAAACTGGGGCAAGCCTGAGCCCATCGGCCCTGTCGTCCCCACTGTTACCGAATTTGAGCAAGTCGTTCGAGAATACAAGCTCACGCCCGATCAATACCTGCGTTCTACCCGGTTACGCGAGTGGGCCCGCCGCAACAAGAACTCGAAGTACATCCCGGAGCCGTTGCTCGAGGCCTGGGGATTCGAGATCGAATCAACTTTATAAGCTCCAGCACGAAGGGTCTAAGGGTCGCCCGCACAGGCGGCCCTTCACTTTTCCCGTCATGTCTCGGGTTGCAAGATTTTGCAACCGACACTTCTGCGCCAGCAATAACAACTGGTTATCTTTCTGCGGGGAACATTCGGAAGATTGTTTGCGCAAAAAGTGGCGCATCGGATTTGGGGAGTCTCGCGCCTACGATGATCTGCAGGAGCGCCATTTGAGAATTCCCGCGACCCTCGTTCCGATTTCGTAACAAAGTCAATGTAGTAAACAGCCAGTGCCGGTAACCGTGAGACCATGCGCCAAACAGAAAGATGGGGATTAAGGGGTTAATGTTTGGATCGCAAAAAAAAGCGGACACCCTATGAGCCGCCGCGTATGACGGTGATTAGCTTGCGACCGGAGGAAGCAGTTCTGGGCCATTGCAAGATCACGACCGCAGCCGGGCCCATCGGCGTAACTTGCGGCATCTTGATTGCGGCGTGTTCTACTGTCGGCTCATAACCCCTGACTGTCGGCTCCCGGCGGCTCTTTGTTTCTTCTTTCTTCGTTCAGGTGGCAATAGTTGGGCCTCGACTCTTCGCCGAGCAAGTCCGTATTTCGCAACAACTTCACATCCTACGTTGTGCTCGGAACGATCCGCGCTACACTCCGGCACCGGAGACGATCCGGAGTTCTTGCCGACATTCTCCCGTTCAAAGAATCAAATGGGCCGCAGTTCGATTCAGATTACAGTCGACACCTACGGGCACCTCATGCCGGGGGCAGATATAGGTCGATCGCCTGGATTCGAAACAACTCTGCAACAATCCGCACCTGAGACACACCAAGGAAGAAAAGGAAGCGGAACCAGAATACTTGGAAGTGCTTGAAAAGAATTGGCTGCCCCCCAGGGATTCGAACCCCGATATGCTGATCCAGAGTCAGCTGTCCTGCCGTTGAACGAGGGGGCAGTGGTTGATTGAGCTGCTGACGATCAATAGCTCACACTGATTCTACGGGTGAGGCTAAATGCGGTCAACACGAACGCTTCGTGCTAAAGAAACGCCGCCGCTCCCGCAGATAAACGATCGGTCGACGCTGTCATCCGCGCTAAAATCATTCAGTCTCCGCGTTCGGACATAAGACATGACAACATTTCTTGAAAACGCCAGGATACCCGCCCCTGACTTTGCCGCGGTCGCCCGCCTGCCGATCGAGGCGGACCGCTGCGTCCTGGTCGTAATCGATGTTCAAGAAAAACTGCTGCCGCCGATTTTCCAGAAGGAGCAACTGCTTCGGAATATCAAACTATTGATTCGCGCGGCGCAGGTGCTGAAAATTTCTACGCTGGTGACGACGCAATATTCGCGGGGCCTGGGCCACACCGTGCCAGAGATCGCTTCGCTGCTGCCCGACGCCGATGCCATCGACAAGCACAAATTCTCTTGCTTCGGCAGCGACATGTTTTGCACAGCGTTGAAAGGCGTTCCCGGCAACCGCAATACTCTGCTTCTCTGCGGAATGGAGAGTCACATCTGCGTAACGCAGACAGCACTGGCTGCCCTGCGGGAAGGATATCTGGCGCACATCGCTTCCGACGCGGTAAGTTCGCGGACGGAATGGAACTGGAAGATCGGCCTCGAGAGAATGCGCGCGGCCGGCGCAGTGATTTCTTCCACCGAGATGATGATTTATGAGTTGATGCGATCTTCTTCTACAGAGGCATTCAAGGAACTGCTGCCGCATCTGAGGGGCTAGGCTCGATCACTCTCGGTCGGCTACGACTCTTTCTTTTTCACTCTGACAACAGTAATCTTCGCAAATCCCTCGTCAAAAGTAGGCGGCTTCAACTTCGCAGCCATGCGTCGCATAACGTCGTCAGGAACGACGCGGTCTCGGCGCTGGTGGCGCTCGATGCAAACCTCCAGCGGCACGTCAAAAAACACCGCCTGCACTTCGTACTGATAATCCTTGGCCAGCTTGATCCAATGCTGACGCTCCTGCGGAGTCAGGTTGGTAGCGTCGACGTAATTCGTTGGACGCTTGGCGATCAGGCGCGACTTCAGCATGGAACGGAGATTCGAGAAAACGAGGTCTTGATAACGTTGCTCACGCACATCATCGAATAAAAGCGAGCGCATCATGTCGCTCGACAACGGGACTATGCTATGCCGCTTGAACCACGAACTCTTGCCGGACCCGGGCAGACCAATCGCTAAAACCACGATGCCCTTCGGAGCACGTGGAGCTGCAGGACTAGCTGTAATGGCGGGCGGAGCCGCCTCAGCCGCTGCCGGTTCGCTTTCAGCTTCTCCACGGTCTGCGCCTTCTTCCTCGCCATCTGGCTTAGGAGTTAACGGAATAGCCCCCTTGACCGCAGCGGGAGTAAATGCCTGCGCGACAGCTTGCTCGCGTCCTCGACCACCGCGGCCACGTCCACCACGGCGGCGGCGGCCACGGGTTCCCTCACTTCCCTGCCCAGCGTTTCTGGATGTAGCTTGGACCGCAGGAGCGGGCCTCTCAGACTGCGCCTCCGAAGGTTCTTCGGTACTTTCCTCGCGGTGACCGGAAGAAGCATCCACCGGTTGAGCCGACGACTCGACTGTGTCCGTTGTTTCGGACTCGGTCTCGGGAGGCGCTCCCGCATCGAAATAGGCCGGTTGTAGAGGTGGAGGAGCGGGTTGGTCGGAGGCCTCGGCGGGCTTTTTTTTGCGACGCTGTAAGCGCTCGCGCATCCATTTGCGCATGCAAGGCTTTTAACACAGAAGCGAGGGTGCGATCAATCTGGAACCTCGTATGAACCACACGAGACAGCCGTTCGCTGCCGCACTTATGGCCACGCAGCCGAAAGTTGGGAGATAACGATGCCGGGCCAAATCCCTGCCGCAATTCACAACCAAAAATACATGTCGCTCACCACCTTTCGGAAGAATGGGACGCCGGTTTCTACGCCGATCTGGTTCGGGGAGGACGCCGACAAGCTTTATGTGATGACGCGCAGCGATATGGGAAAGATGAAACGCCTGCGCAACAACCAACAGGTTCGGGTCGCTCCCTGCACAATTCGCGGAAGAGTGACCGGGCCGGAGTCCGCGGCCCTGGCACGTATATTGCCCCACGAAGAACATGCGCACGCGCGGCAATCGATTAACCGAAAGTATTGGATGGCGCGTTTGCCGCTGGTCTGGCGTCGAACGGACTCGTACATCGAGATCACTTTTCCTTAACCTCAACCTCCTCTTTGCTCTCAACCGAGCGCGCTGCACGCCATCTACGACCATAAGAATTTCATAACGCAGGCCAAGTGATTTACGGCGCTTCCCTCTCCTGCTACCATCATCTGTTCCATAAGACTCTTGGGCGTTACAAGGCATTTATAGAACGAAGAACGGAGAGAGATCATGGCAATCAAAGTCGGTATTAACGGTTTCGGCCGCATCGGGCGCAACGTCTTGCGCACCGCCCTTAACGATTCGAATCTCGAGTTTGTGGCGGTCAACGATCTGACCGACCCAAAGACGCTGGCGCACCTGCTCAAATACGATTCCATTCTCGGCAACCTTCCAAACAAGATCTCCGCCGGAGCCGACAGCATTTCGGTCGATGGCAAAACCATCAAGGTATTCAAAGAGAAAGATCCCGGCGCGCTGCCGTGGGAATCCGTTGGAGCCCAGGTTGTGATTGAGTCGACCGGGCGCTTCACCGACGCAGTCGATGCCAAGAAACATCTTCGCGGTACCGTAAAAAAAGTCATCATCTCTGCTCCGGCGAAAAATGAAGACGTCACCCTCGTTCTCGGTGTCAATCAAGACAAATACGACGCCGCGAAGCATCACATCATTTCGAATGCCTCGTGCACCACGAACTGTCTCGCACCGATCGCCAAAGTCATCAATGACGAGTTCAAAATTATCAGCGGGACAATGACAACCATTCACTCCTATACCAACGACCAGGTAATACTCGATTTCCCGCATAAGGATTTGCGGCGGGCGCGGGCTGCGGCCATCAATATGATTCCGACCTCCACGGGAGCGGCAAAGGCGCTGAAGCTGGTGATTCCGGACCTGTCAGGAAAACTCGACGGCTTCGCCATGCGCGTGCCGACGCCGAATGTGTCGGTGGTTGATCTGGTGGCGTGGGTCGAGAAGAAGACGACGCGGGAAGAAGTGAATGCTGCGCTGAAGAAGGCTTCGGAAAGCGGCCCCCTGAAGGGATATCTGGGATTTGAAGAGAATGAACTGGTTTCCTCGGATTTCAAGGGCGACTCGCGGTCTTCGATCGTGGATGCTCCGATGACCCTCGTAGTTGGCGGTAACTGCGTGAAGGTGATCTCCTGGTATGACAACGAATGGGGATATTCATGCCGCGTGCGCGACCTGATCCACTACATCGCCGGCAAGGGCCTGTAAAGCACGCATCCCGTCGAATTGGTAAAAGCAGCAATGAATGCAGAGCGGGTGCGCCAAATCCTTATTTAAATTATCCCCGCTAAAAGGACGACCAGCCGATGTCCAAGCTGTCCATACGAGATCTTCCACTTAACGGCAACCGCATCCTCATGCGGGTTGACTTCAACGTTCCACTCGATGACGGGCGGGTCATGGATGACACGCGCATCCGCGAGACTTTGCCTTCGATCGAATACGCGCTGCGGCACGGTGCCCGGCTGATTCTCGCTTCACACCTGGGAAGGCCCAAGGGCAGGCCAAATCCGAAGATGAGCTTAAAGCCGGTGGCCGAACGGCTGCGCATGGTTCTCGACAAAGAACTGGCGCGCGGCGAGAACGTAGGCTTCTGTCCCGAGTGCGTAGGCCCCGAGGCGGAAGAAGTTGCGACTCAACTGGAAAAAGGGCAGACGCTGCTACTGGAGAACCTGCGATTTCACGCGGAAGAAGAAGGCAACGACGAAGCGTTCTCGCGGCAACTGGCGAACCTTGCGGATTTTTACGTCAATGACGCCTTCGGGAGCGCGCACCGCGCCCACGCATCGACTGTGGGCATCACGAAGTTCGTATCGAAATCGGCCGCGGGCCTTCTGATGGAGAGGGAACTGCAATACTTGGGAAAGGCATTGGAAAATCCGGAGCCTCCGTTCGTCGCAATTCTGGGCGGTGCGAAGGTCAGCGACAAGATTGGCGTGATTCGCAATCTGATGGGTAAAGTGGATTCGCTGATCATCGGCGGAGGCATGGCCTACACATTCCTCAAGGCTCAAGGGCAGGAAATCGGAAAATCTCTGCTCGAGGCCGACAAGGTCGATCTGGCGCGGCAACTGCTGCAAGAAGCGAAGCAACGAAATGTGCGGATCCTTCTGCCGATCGATCACGTCGTCGCGATAAAGCCGGAGGCCAACGCAGTCGTGCAGCAAATCGGCGAGGGTCAGCCGATCCCTGCCGACCGCATGGCACTCGACATCGGTCCGAAATCAATTGAACTGTTCTCCGAGGAAATTTCGCGGGCTCGCACTATCGTTTGGAACGGGCCGATGGGAGTGTTTGAAGTTCCAGGATTCTCGCGCGGGACTTTTAAGATCGCTCACGCCGTGGCTGAAAATGTTGGAGCGATCTCGATCGTGGGCGGCGGCGATACGGTTTCGGCGGTGCACGCGGCTGAAGTGGCAGATAAGATGACCCACATTTCCACCGGGGGCGGTGCATCGCTGGAATTTCTCGAAGGCAAGAAGCTGCCCGGGGTCGAAGCGCTGACGGACAAAAAGTGACCGGTGTGCACACAGGCGCGCGAGATTTTGCGGTTCGACTCCTCCTGAATGGCGAGAAGACGATCGAGCTTCACGGTCCTGCCGACATTACCGCCGAAACGACCGATGCAATCGTAAATGCCGCCAACTCATCTCTGCTGGGCGGGGGTGGCGTCGATGGCGCGATTCATCGCGCCGGCGGATCTGTGATTCTCGCCGAATGCCGGCGGATCGTAAGTAAGATTGGCACCCTTGCCGCAGGAAAGGCAGTGATCACCACCGGCGGACGCCTCGCTGCGAAACATGTGATTCACACCGTTGGCCCTGTCTATCGCGGCGGATCGCATGGAGAAAGTGAGACGCTGGCGAGTTGTCATCGCGAATGCATCGCCCTGGCTGATGAACACAAACTGTCATCGTTGTCCTTTCCGGCGATCTCGACCGGCGCCTACGGCTACCCGCTTGCCGATGCTGCTTTCGTCGCGATCGCTTCCACAATTGAAGCTCTGATCCTGGCGAGGCACGTCAGCAGGATTCGCTTCGTCCTCTTCAGTGTTCACACTTTAGAGGCATACACACGCGCCGCCGAACAATTGTCCCGCTCGAATACCGCTTCCCCATTCCGAATCGAAAAGGCATTTGCATGAGAAAGAAGCTCATTGCCGCCAACTGGAAGATGTATAAAACTCCCGACCAAACCCGCGAGTTCTTTCGCGAATTTCTGCCGATGGTTTCCGGCCACGACCGCGACGAGATGGTAGTTTGCCCTCCCGACATCGATTTGCCGGCTGCGCTGGAATCGGCGAACGGCTCGAACCTTTCGATTGGCGCGCAGAATGTTCACTGGAAAGCTGAAGGGGCTTTTACGGGGGAAACGTCGGCGCCGATGCTGCTCGCGCTGGGCGTGACTCACGTAATCATCGGCCACTCGGAGCGCCGGCAATATTTTTGTGAAACTGACGACACCGTAAACCTGCGCCTGAAGGCCGCGCTGGAAGCCGGACTGACGCCGATCTGCTGCGTCGGCGAGGTGCTCGAAGAACGCGAAGCGGGATCGACCGATGACGTTCTGCGTCGGCAATGTGTGCGGGCATTTCATGCAGTCTCGTCGAAGAAGGCATCGAAGTTGGTGGTTGCCTATGAGCCGGTCTGGGCGATCGGCACCGGAAAAACAGCGACTCCCGAGATGGCGGCCGAGGCTCACGCCGTGATCCGCCGCGAAGCCGCGGAAATCTTCGGGGTGGAATTCGCGTCCATGCTGCGCATTCTTTACGGAGGCTCAGTGAAGCCGGAGAATGCTTCGGCTCTCATGGCACAGGAAGAGATCGATGGCGCGCTGGTCGGCGGAGCTTCTCTCCATCCGAAATCGTTCGCTGCGATTGTTAAATACTAGAATGGAGCCCGAGCGGTTTGGCTCAAGCCGCAAATTCCCTGCTGCAGACAATCTCCTGATCTGCTAATCTTCCGCTTCGCAATTCGGTGCCTTAATTCTGCTCCACGGTCGAGAGGGAATGCCCGAAACCCGTCCTGAACCAAGCCGTATCTACCGGTGGCTGGTATTGATCTTCGTCAGCCTGGCGATGTTTGGCAGCTATTACGCCTACGACGCGCTCAGCCCGCTCGCCGATGTTCTGAAGCAACAACTGGGATTCACCGATCTCAACATCGGATTTCTGCAGGCGATCTACAGCTTTCCCAACATCTTTACGGTGCTGATCGGAGGGGTCATCATTGACCGGATTGGGCTGAGGAGAGCGTTGATGATCTTTGCCGTGCTCTCGTTCATCGGCCCTGCCATTACCGCGGCGACCGGGCATCTTTCAATTATGGCGCTCGGCCGCCTCATTTTCGGCATGGGAGCGGAATCGCTGAATGTTGCCGTCGTAACCGCTCTGGCTCGCTGGTTCCGCGGAAAAGAGCTGAGTTTCGCCTTCGGATTGAACCTGACCGCTTCGCGCCTGGGCACGTTTGCGGCGCTCAACTCCCCCACCTGGGCCCGCTCGGCGTATGCGAATTGGCGGGAACCATTCCTGATCGCAGTCGGTTTCTCGGCTCTGTGCGTTGTGGGAGCTGCTGTGTACTGGGCGTTGGAGGAGCGCGCCGAAAAGAACTACCATTTGGGCGATGTTTCCACCGATAAAGTCGTCTTTGCCGATCTATATAAATTCGGCGCAAGTTACTGGCTCATCGTGGCTCTGTGCATCGTTTTCTACTCGGCTATCTTCCCTTTTCAAACTTTTGCCGTAAAGTTTTTCATGGAGGCTCACGGAACCTCCCGCGAATTTGGCGGGTTTCTATCGAGCATGCTGACTCTGTTTGCCATGATTGCGACTCCATTATTCGGACTGTGGGTCGATCGCGTCGGCAAACGGGCCCTCCTGATGATGTTTGGGTCGATGCTGCTGATTCCGGTTTACCTGATGATGGCTTACACGCAGATAAACCTGTACATCCCGATGGCCATGATGGGAGTGGCATTTTCCCTGATCCCGGCGGTAATGTGGCCCTCGGTCGCTTACATCGTCGATCAGGCAAAGCTGGGGACTGCCTATGGGTTGATGACCATGATTCAGAACATCGGACTCTTCGGTCTCAATCTTTTGGTGGGTTGGGCCAATAACTACAGCCACGCCGACGCCTCGAATCCGGCGGGCTATCGTCTAGGGATGTGGATATTTTCCGCGCTGGGGATTCTGGGAGTCATTTTTTCGTTTCTATTGCGCCAGCGGGAATTGGGGCCGCATGGTCATGGACTCGAAACGATCACTACGGCGAAAAGTGCGACCTAGGTTACGGAGGTCACGGTCCGAGGATTCCAAATTCCGAAGGTTGCCACTATTGCTGAGCTGCGGGGTTTAAATATTTTAGGTGAGTATCCATGGCCAACGCTCGGAAGGCAAAGGGTTTCCGGTGTGGATGCCAGACAGAATCTATCGCGTGCCCGCATCCGTAGTTCGGTAGAAATAGTCTGATATTCTGGAACTTTCCAATGCCGTTTGCGATCGCCGCCAAGCTAGGCAAACGATACAACATAAGAGACTTACGCCGCATCCCAATCAGTGCGGCCGGAAAAGGCGACTTGACCGAGCCCCGAGATCAAAAACAAAGCATCGAACCTAGCGAAGCCCAGCTAATCGAACGAGCCAAGCATGGGGACTCCGAAGCGTTCGAGTTGCTCTATGACAAGCACAAACGGCGCGTATATTCTTTGTGTCTTCGGATGACAGCGAATACCGCCGAAGCGGAAGATCTGGCTCAGGAAGCCTTTTTGCAGTTGTATCGCAAGATAGGAACTTTCCGGGGTGAGTCGGCATTTTCGACCTGGCTGCACAGGCTAGCGGTCAACGTCGTGCTGATGCATCTGCGGAAGAAAAGTCTTCCCCTGGTTTCGCTGGAAGAGAGCACGCAAGGGGTCGATGACGAGTCTCCGAAAAAGGACTTCGGAGCGGAAGATGTGGCCCTGGCTGGATCGATCGACCGCATGCAGTTACAAAGGGCAGTGGACAGTTTGCCCCCGGGGTATCGTACGATATTTGTTCTTCACGATGTGGAAGGTTTCGAGCACAATGAAATCGCCAGGATCGCCGGGTGCTCGGTAGGCAACAGCAAATCGCAGTTACATAAAGCCCGCATGAAGTTGCGGGACCTGCTCAAGATGAATAGAGCCGAAAAGGCCGGGAAATCTAAAGCAGGTTAGGTTACTCGTAAGAAAATTGCTTTTCGGGCAGTGGCGGCAAGAGCGGCAGCGGAAGCAGGCTGCAGCCAACTTGGGGAGAAGTCGGGTCATGACTTGCGTGGAACTGCAGGAGAGTCTGGCGGAAGTGGAAGATGCCACGACCGCTGAACAAAAAACACATTTGAGGAATTGTCCAGCGTGCGCGGGGCTGGTGAGGGAATTAAATCTGATTATCTCAACAGCGGGCCAGTTGCAGGACGCTGACGAGCCTAGCCCACGAGTCTGGAATTCCATTGAAAGCGCATTGCGGCAAGAGGGGTTGATTCGTCCTCAACAGAAACCCAGCCCCTTCGTGCCATCCTTCATTGCACAATGGGGACCCGCTAAGTGGCTTATGCCCGCCGCGGCCGCGATGCTTTTGCTTGCCGCAGGGATTTTCGTGCGCCAACGGTTACAGCCAGACCTTCAGCAGCATGCTTCATTGTCCATCCCCTATTCGGACCAGGGAGATCTTAACGACGACGATCTCTTGCAGGAAGTCTCGCTGAATTCTCCGACCATGAAGACTCAGTATGAGGAGAACCTGAGAAACGTGAACGAATCGATTCACGACGCTCAGGCTTTGGTGCAGGAGAGCCCGAACGACGAGGACGCCCGCCGGTCGTTACTGGATGCTTATCAACAAAAATCCATGCTATTCGAGATGGCGATGGATCGCACTCTGCCGTAGAGGCACAAGTTTCTTCAGGGAACAGTTACCGGCAATATCTGCGAGCTTGGGGGAGTCGGCAATGAATACGAAACGCGCGACAAAAGCAGTTGCGATCGGAGTGATTGTGGCAGGCACTCTGGTTGCGCAGAGCCGCAAGCAATATCGCTTCTCAGTAGGGCCGAAGGCCGGCGTCTCGGTCACCAACCCCTATGGTTCGATCTACGTGAAACCTTCCGCCGACAATAGCGTTGTGGTAAACGCTGTCTTGCACTCCGACAAAGTGGAAGTGGATAACAACCAGAACGGCAACCGAGTCGATATTCAATCCCACCTGCTCTCCGGCGCCGACGCCGAATCGGGGCGCGTCGATTACGAATTGCAGATTCCAGCCGATGCCAGCATCACACTCCACTCGAGTAACGGATCGCTGCGGGCGGAGAAGCTTCACGGCGACGTCAGCCTCGAAGGGGCAGGCGCGGTGGTCGACGTACGCGACGTTTCGGACGCTCATGTCCATGTAAAAACCATGAACGGAGCCGTAAATCTCTCGAATATTCAGGATGGCCACGTCGAAGTCGATTCGCTCAGTGGAGAAGTAACCCTGACCGGCGTAACCGGTCCCCTGGTGCAGGTAGTCTCCACCAGCGGGCGGATCAATTACATCGGCGATTTCGGCAACAGCGGCGAATACCGGCTGACAAGTCACAGCGGCGATATCGAAGCCACCATTCCTGAATGGACTTCAGCCGACGTAAGCGCGCGCTCCGTGCGCGGCGAAGTCAGTGACGACATTCCATTGCAACCAAAGGCTCATACCTGGTTCGCACTCGATAAAGGACGTGCCTTTGCAGGTACTGTAGGCCGTGTGGCGGCATCTTCCACCGTGGTTCTTCGCACTTTCAATGGTAAAATCCACCTCAGAAAACGCTCCGAAAAACAATAAGCAAAGCTAAAAGCAAACCGAACCAGCACCCGCGGCGTAGCAAACTGAAACGCGCTGCTAGTGGAGGTACCGGGGCCATCGCGTCGCCAGCCGTGATCCTGATTGGGTTCATGGGCGCCGGCAAGAGTAGCGTGGGCAGTGCGTTAGCGAAACAGATCGGCTGGGAGTTCGAAGACCTTGACGACCGGATCGAAGATCGCGAACAACGAAAAATTTACGAGATATTTCGGGACAACGGAGAGGCAGAGTTTCGCCTCGCCGAACAAGCTGCCCTGCGAGATGTGTTGGACGAGCTGCGAGCCCGACCAAATCGAGTCATAGCTCTCGGAGGAGGAGCTTTTGCGCAGGTTGCCAACGTCAGCATGATTAAAGCCGCAGGCATCCCAACCCTGTTTTTGGATGCGAGCTTGGATGAATTGTGGAAGCGCTGCCAACAGCAGTCCGGGCAGCAAGAGCGGGAACGGCCGTTGCTGACTAGTCTTGCCAGGTTTCGCGAACTGCATGACATGCGGCGGCCACATTACCTGAAGGCAACGTTACGTCACGAAACCACAGGAAAAACAGTAGCCCGAATTGCAGCAGATTTAGCAGCAGATTTAATGGATGTTCTCGAGCTGCGGCCGCAACGGCGAACCCAAAAGCGTAGGAAATGAGGAAACAAACCGTGAGCATGAGGCGAGCTTCGGGATTTGCAATCGGCCTGGTATTGGCCTCGAGCGCTTTCTTGTGGGCAGGCGACAAAAAGGAAAAAGCGCCCGCCAGCGGAATGGTCGACTCAGGGTCGTTCGGAGTCTTCGTAAGAGGCCAGCGGGTTGTGACCGAAACATTCAGCGTCCAGCAACAGAACGGCATAAGCACGGTGAAGTCGCGCTTACAGGATGTGGGCGATTCCGTGGCACTTAAGCAGCACTCGGAACTGGAAATGACCGGCCTCGGGGAGCTGATGCGATACGACTGGACCGACGGGACCGGATCTCTGCTGGTGACACCCAACAACGAGTTTCTGCTGGAGAAGATAACCAGCTCACCTTCGGCTAAAGCGGCCGAGCAGCCTTTCCTGATGCCGAGCACCTCGGCCATCCTGGACAATAACTTTTTTATACATCGCGAAGTCTTGGCGTGGCGCTACCTGGCAACGAACTGCAAGACCGAAGATGCTTCGACCAAGTGCCAGCAGGGACCCCTTGAATTCGGCGTGCTGGTTCCGCAGGACCGGGCCTCGCTGCGAGTGAAGATGGAGTTGGTCGGACGGGAAAAGGTCACGATCCGTGGGGCGCAGCGCGAACTGATGCGCCTGAACCTGGTGGGCGAAGAGTTTTCATGGTCCCTGTGGGTGGACGATAAAGACCAGTTCAAACTGATTCGCGTCTTAATACCCGACGCCAATACGGAAGTAGTTCGGGACTAGCGTCAGCGCGGTAAATGCGAGACACTGAATCGGAACAAGGTAGCAGGCATGCCCATTACCGACGGACGTACTGCGCGGGTTCTGATCACGGTGTTGTTATTCGGCTTGGCGCTGGGATTTCTCTACGCCGCCCGCCAAAGCCTGATCGCCTTTCTCTTTGCCATCTTTTTTGCCTACCTTGTGAGCCCGCTCGTGTCGCATCTGGAGCGGCTTCTTCATGGCCGTGGCCGCGCCATCGCCGTCATCTATCTCCTGCTTCTTGGCTTGCTGGTTCTTTTGTTCGTTTCGACCGGCCCGCGCATCACCCGCGAAGGTGGCCGCCTCGTGCAATCACTCCCGGACCTCGCACAGCTGAGTTCTGGTCAGATCGCCGAGCGGATCGGACGGGAACAGGGATGGAATTCCCGCATCATCGACCTGACACGCAATTATCTGGCAAGTCACAGCCACGAAATTGCGAACCTCGGAAGAGGAGTCGGCCTTTGGGTGGCTGATCTGGCCAAGCAGGCATGGCTGCTCTTTGTTGTGCCGGTGTTGTCGATTTTTTTTCTAAATGACGGGCGGGCCTTCAGCGAGGTTCTGCTCGGATTGGTGCCCTCACGGCCGAAACGCGAATTGCTGCAAGGCGTGCTCAGCGATTTGAACCAGATGCTGGCTCACTTCATACGGGCGCAGCTGATTCTGGCGGCACTCACCTTTTGCGCGTATTCCGCCGTATTGGCTATCCTGCGAATGCCCTACGCGCTGGTGCTGGGCAGCCTGGGCGGGCTTCTGGAATTTATCCCCGTGGTCGGGCCTCTGGCCGCGGCGGTTGTGATTCTCACTGTCGCTCTGTTGATGAGTTTTCCCCATTGGCTCGCTGTGATCGTTTTTCTCGGGGTCTGGCGGGTCCTGCAAGATTATGTGACGACCCCCCGCATTATGGGCCGAAGCGTGGAACTACATCCCTTAGCCGCGATTTTTGGAGTCATGGCCGGCGGCGAAATCGCCGGTATTCTCGGCATTTTTCTTTCGATCCCGGTGATGGCCAGCCTGCGCATCGTATTCCGGCGTTGGCGGCTGTATGCGGAGAAGCGAAAGTTCGGACCGCTGAATGAATATATGCTCGACACCCGCAGCTCTACGCCAAAGTAAGCCCCGCCTTATCGGCTCCGATGCGCGTTTTTCCGATCTCGGGTCGCGAATATTACATGCCGGCTGCTCCTGCTGACTTTTCCACCGCGATATTGCGAAGAAATTCCGCAGCCGTCTCCGGCAATACGGTATTGATAAACATCCCGGAACCCAGCTCGAATCCTGCCACGCGCGTTAGCCTCGGAATCACACTCACATACCAGTGGAAATGACGGGCGCTGGCATAATCGGAGGGGCCACTGCGGATAGTGAAATTGAGATCGGGATTCTCCAGCCCGATATATATCTTGGCCAGCAGGCTTCGCAGCACACGAGCAAGATCGGCAAGTTCCGAGGCCGAGATTTCACCGAAGCAAGCCATGTGGCGCAAAGGAAAGATGTGGGTGGCAAAAGGCGTGGCCGAGGCGAAAACCTCCATGGCCACGAAGTGCTCGCTCTTTACGACCAGCCGTGTCTGCTCCTCAACCTCCCGTTCCACCATATGGCAAAACATGCACTTCCCCTCATCGTCATAGTGGCGGAGAGCCTCGTGCAGGCGATGACGGACCTGGCTCGGAATCACCGGCGTAGCGATCAACTGGGAATGCGGGTGTTGCAAACTGGCGCCGGCATCGGCTCCGTGATTCTTGAAGATGGTCACGTGGTTGATGCGGCGGTCCATGCTGAGCAGTCTGTAGCGTTCCTTGTATACGCGCAGAATATTAGCTACCTGCGCCTCTGGCAGGAGAGCCATTACGCCAGAGTGGTCGGGGCTATCGATGATGACTTCGTGAAAGCCAAAACCCTCGATGCGCCGCCACACGTCCTGCAGGCTGCGCGTGGGTTGGGACGCGCTTGAAAGCGCGGCGAACTTGTTGGGAATCACTCGCACTGCCCATGCCGCGTTCGCATCGTTCGGATGGCGCATAACTTCAGGCGGAGTCTTTGCTTCGTTCCCCGGGCAAAAAGGGCAGGTTTCAACAAATGATGGTATCGCCACGGCCGGGCGATGTGTGGCCAACTCTTCCGGCCGCTTGGCCCGTTCGGTGGCAATGATGACCCATTCCTTGGTGAAGAAATTCTGGCGCAATTCTGGCATGGCGACCCTCCAGCATCTTCTATCGGCCAGCGGAACGAAAAACATCAGCAGAGATGGGATTGCCCCTCACGGGCAGAACGTAACGGTGGTCCGTTTTGGTTCACGATGCCGCTTTGCGTGTAGAAGGCTCTTGAAGTTGGGTTTCCCTGCCTGAGCCGCCGGTTCAAGCGCCCGGGAGGGTCTGTTGTAAAATCCCAATATCCCTCTATGAGCAAAAAGCTTCCCATCGGCATTCTTGGCGCGACTGGTGTAGTCGGGCAACGATTCATCCAGATGCTCGAGAACCATCCCTGGTTCGAAGTGGCGTGGCTGGCCGCCTCCGATCGGTCGGAAGGCAAGCCTTACGGGGAAGCCGTGCGCTGGCGTCTGAGGACGGCCATCCCGCCGAATATCGCAACCATGAAGCTGTCGCCGGCCGCGCCTGAGAATGCACCGAAGATTATCTTCGCCGCACTCGATGCCTTAATCGCAGCCGACCTCGAACCCCGTTTTGCCGATGCGGGCTGCGCAGTCGTTTCAAATTCCAGCGCATTACGCATGAAGTCGGATGTGCCGCTGGTGATCCCGGAAGTCAATGGCGGACACATCAAGCTGATCGATTCGCAGGCCTGGCGAAAGAAATCCGGCGGCTATGTTGTCACCAATCCAAACTGCTCGGCAATCGGCCTGGTGCTGGCGCTGGCGCCGCTGTATCAACGGTTCGGCCTCGAAACCGTAATGGCAGTGACCATGCAAGCGGTGAGCGGTGCGGGTTATCCCGGCGTCGCCTCGCTCGACATTCTCGGCAACGTCATTCCCTTTATCCGCAATGAAGAAGAAAAGATGGAGGAAGAAACCCTGAAGCTGCTGGGACAGCTGAACGGGACGAAAGTTGTGCCCGCAACTTTTGCCATGAGCGCGCAATGCAACCGGGTCGCAGTCGAAGATGGTCACACCGAATCGGTTTCAGTGCGCCTTAAAACGAAAGCCAAGCCGGAAGAAATTACTAAAGCCTGGAACGAATATCGCAGCGAGCCGCAGGAGTTAAAGCTTCCGAGTGCTCCAGAGCGTCCGGTCATGTACCTCGAAGCCAGCGACCGTCCGCAGCCGCGCTTCGACGTCGATCTGGGAGCCGGGATGACTTCAGCAGTCGGGCGTTTGCGGCCATGTGGCGTGCTTGACTGGAAATTTACGGTTCTTTCGCACAATACCATCCGCGGCGCGGCTGGCGCGGCTGTGTTGAATGCCGAGTTGCTGAAAGCCAAAGGCTACCTCGACATGGCTGGCACCAGATGAAGTCCGAGACCCGTCCCCAGAGATCTGTCAGGAAGCCACGTCGATGATCGTGATGAAATTCGGCGGAACTTCGGTCGAAGACGCCAAGGCCATCGAGCGCGTAGCTTCCATCGTCAAAGGACGCCTGCAACAAAGGCCGCTGGTTGTGGTAAGCGCCATGGCCAAGGTAACCGATACTCTGCTCACCATGGCCCGCGCGGCAGGCGGAGGCGAAAGAAAAGCCGCGCTCAAGCTGTGCCGCTCGCTCCAGGAGAGGCATTACAACACGGCGAGCGAACTGCTCGGTACCGCGCTTTTTACCGACTTCCACTCTGAGCTGGGAAGCGAATTTGAAGGCTTGGACGAATTGTTGCGCGGAATCTCCGCCGTGGGCGAGTTGACGCCGCGAACCACCGATCATGTGGCGGCTTTCGGTGAAATGCTTTCCAGCAAGATCGTTGCCGCTGCCTTCTGCGCCCAGGGGTTGCCGGCCGTGCATGTCGATGCGCGCGATGTTCTCGTCACCGATAACAACTTCATGCAAGCGGCGCCGCAGGAGGAAGAAACCAACCAGCGCCTCCACGCAAAAGTGAAACCTTTGCTCGATGCCGGTCAGGTTCCGGTCATGGGCGGGTTTATCGGCGCAAATCGCGCGGGGGTGACCACGACCATCGGGAGGGGCGGCTCCGACTATTCCGCCGCCATCGTTGGAGCCGGGCTGGGAGCGGAGCGCATTGAAATCTGGACGGATGTCGACGGAATTCTGACTACCGACCCGCGCACTTGCCCGGACGCCAGAAGAATCAAAGTCATCAGCTTCGATGAGGCTGCCGAATTGGCTTACTTCGGAGCCAAGGTTCTGCATCCCGCGACCGTTCTGCCGGCCATACAAAAGAATATTCCCGTTTACGTGCTCAATTCGCGCAATCCATCGTGTGAAGGAACGAAAATCACGACCCGGGCTCCGCAGGGCAAGAACATATTTAAAGCAATTGCAGTGAAGAAGCGCATTACCATCATTGACGTGGCCGCGCCGCGCATGCTTCTGGCGCATGGATTTCTGCGCGCGATCTTTGAAGCCTTTGACCGGCATCAGGTAGCCGTCGACGTAGTTTCCACTTCCGAGGTAAGCGTTTCTCTCACTGTGGATTCGAACAACGCGATCCCGGCGCTGGCGGCCGATTTGGCTAAACTGGCCGACGTGAAATACGAAGGACGAAAGGCGATCGTCTGCCTGGTCGGTGAGAACCTGCGCGAGACGCCGGGCATCGCCGCGCTGGTTTTCGGCAAATTGGCCGACAAGAAAATTCGCATGATCTCGCAAGGCGCATCGGAAATCAATCTGACGTTCGTGATCGAGGAAGATGAGGTTCCGGAAGTGATTCAGCGCCTGCACAGCACGTTTTTTGCGGAGCTGGATTCGGAAGTCTTTGCCTGAAATTCTTCCCTGCTCCGCTGAGTCTTTTTCAAAGTTCGATTGTCCAACTATTCTGGGCCAGCTATGGAACTCTTGATTCTTGGTCGCGGCAAGACTGGATCGCTGGTGGCGGAAATCGCCAGCCAGCGGCGGCACAAGGTTCGTGACGTGGGAGCGGCAGGCAACGCCGGCGGCGCAGCTCTCACTCCGGAAAAACTGCGGGACATCGACGTCGTGATCGATTTCACCACCCCGCAGTGCGTGATCGGAAACATCGAAGCATGCGTTCGGGCGGGAAAGAACATGGTGGTCGGCACCACGGGGTGGTATGCGCAACTCGATCGCATTAAAGAACTCGTACGAGCCCAGGAACTCGGATTCCTCTACGCGGCCAATTTTTCGGTCGGGGTGAATTTGTTTTTGGACATCACGCGCGCCGCTGCCGCAGCTTTGAAATACGACTATTCCGGGCAGATCTTCGAGCGGCACTATGCCCAGAAGAAAGATGCCCCATCGGGCACCGCCATCGCGATCCAGCAGGTAATGCATCAGGCGAGCGGTACTCCAGAACCTCTTGAAATTATTTCTTTCCGCGAGGGCGAAGTAGTGGGCATGCATGAGGCGGTGCTCGAATCCTCTGCCGACCGGATCTATCTTTGCCACGACGCCAAGTCGCGCCAGGGTTTTGCCGAGGGTGCGGTTCGCGCCGCGGAGTGGCTCATCGGCAAGAAAGGTTTCTACGACTTTCGGGACGTTTGGCGCGAATTATAGTCTCCGTTTTCACGCCAACGCATTCGCGATATCTTATAAGCATGCAACTTCGAGGCTGTGGCACCGCGCTCGTCACCCCGTTTCGTCAGGATGGCTCCATCGATGACGCAGCCCTGCACAATCTCGTCGCATGGCAGATCGAATCGGGAATCGATTTTCTAGTCCCCTGCGGAACCACGGGAGAGACGCCAACTCTGAATCACGACGAGTGGCTGCATGTAATCGATACGGCCATTGAGGTCGCGGCCGGCCGAGTTCCCATTGTTGCGGGAGCGACATCGAACTCCACGCACGATGCCGTAGAAAAAGCCAAAGAAGCTGCGGCGCGGCCGGGAGTCGATGCGATTCTCACGGCTTCTCCTTACTACAACAAGCCCACGCAAGAGGGCCAGTACAGGCATTTCAAAGCCATTGCAGAGGGCGTGGGCGAAAAGCCGGTCATTCTTTATAACGTCCCCGGACGCACCGCAGCCAATATCGAACCGGCGACGCTGGCGCGCCTGGCCGAGATTCCAAACATCGTCGGAGTAAAAGAAGCCAGCGGCAACATGACGCAGATTGCCGAAGTCATCAACGCTGTGCCGGAAACTTTTCTGGTCTTCTCGGGCGATGACGCTGTGACTCTGCCGGTGATCGCGCTCGGAGGAGTAGGAATTATTTCCGTCGCGTCGAATGAGATTCCGCACGAAATGGCGAACCTGACACGAGCCGCCCTGAACAATGACTGGACGACCGCACGCAGCATTCATCGCAAATATCTTGCGCTGATGCAGGCAAACTTTATTGAATCGAACCCATTGCCCGTCAAGGCTGTCCTCTCGATGATGGGAAAGATCGAAGAGAATTACCGCTTGCCCCTGCTCCCCATGCGCCGCGACACGAGGTCAAAGCTGCAGAAGATCGCAACCGAGGCCGGGCTGATCGCGGCTGCGACCGCGCCGGCAGCGGAGGGAAAAGAATTCTATATCTATGAGAATTGGGCTGCTGGCCCGCACAAGATTGTCCTGCACCGTGCGTCGTGCGGCCAATGCAACCAGGGCAAAGGCCGTCCGGCAGGACACGACGCCAACCATGCGCGATGGCACGGGCCATACGCTACTTTGGCCCTGGGACGTGATGCGGCGCACTCGATGACCGGCGTGCTGATTCGCAGCGAGTGCAAGTGCGTGTAATACGATTGCGACAGTTAGTTCTAATTCTTTATTAGGAACTCGGAACGAATTTCACGTTTCATTCAACAATCACCAACGAATCTCAAGAAATCATGGAGTCTCTGAAAACATCTATCGAGCATTTTTCTGCCTTGGGCGAAGTCGAGCGCAACCCCGAGGCCCGCTCGGCCTTTGTTGAGTTTCGAGACGCGCTGACGCGGGGAAAAATCCGGGCGGCGGAAAAAATCGACGGCCAATGGAGAGTCAACACCTGGGTGAAACACGGGGTTCTGTTGGGGTTCCGCCTCGGCGAACTTGCAGAAACCGGCTGCGCACCGCTTACATTCGTCGATAAAGACACCTTCCCGGCACGACAATTTTCTCTCGAGGACCGCGTTCGCGTCGTCCCGGGAGGATCCTCGGTACGTCTCGGCGCCTATGTCGCGCCCTCCGTGATCTGCATGCCTCCGATGTTCATTAACGTCGGCGCCTATGTCGATGAAGGTACCATGATCGACTCCCATGCACTGGTGGGTTCATGCGCGCAGATCGGCAAGCGCGTCCATTTGAGCGCCGCGTCGCAAATAGGCGGAGTGCTCGAACCCGTCAACGCCGCACCCGTGATCGTCGAAGACGATGTTCTCGTCGGCGGCAACTGCGGAGTCTATGAAGGCACCTTGGTGCGAGCGCGTGCGGTACTGGGTGCGGGAACGATCCTGACGCGCTCCACGCCCCTGTACGATCTTGTGCGCGGCGAAGTCTACCGCGCTACAGAGGAATCCCCGCTCGAGATTCCGGAGGGCGCAGTAGTTGTTCCGGGTTCTCGCGCGGTAAAGAAAGGCGTGGCAGCGGAGAGTGGAATTTCCCTGTACACGCCGGTGATCGTGAAATACCGCGACGAAAAAACCGATCGTGGAATCGAATTGGAAGACTGGCTGAGATGAAGACTGGCTGAGATAAAGTTCTTGAACCTCGCACTCACAGCCTCTTCGACCCGACGATGCAGCCGGCAGTAACACGCAAATGAGACCCGTCAACCGCAGCAGATAGTTCTCTGAAACCAGCGATGACGGCATCCGCCTGCAGCAGTTTCTCTGGATGATAGGTGCTGGCAAAGCCCACAACTTTCATGCCTGCGGCATGCGCCGCTCGAATTCCAGCCGGTGCATCCTCGATCACCAGACACTCTTCCGGCTTGACTCCCAGCAATTGTGCCCCTCTCAAATAAGGCTCCGGATGCGGCTTCCCGTTGACCACATCGTCCGCCGTCACCAGAACTTTGGGAGCCTGGAATCCTCCAAGCTGCAAACGGGCGCTGGCCAGAGCGCGTGTTCCCGAAGTGACCACGCCCCATTGCCCATTAGGTATGGAGTTCGAGAATTCGATGGCGCCGGGCATCACGACCACATCCACCTGATCTCCCGCCTCGCGGGCTTCGAGTCTGCGCACCTCCTCTTCAGCATCCAGATGCGGAGCGATCGCGCGAATCACTTCAAGTGCACGAACACCGTGTGCGATCGCGATGACCTTCTCTGCATCGATTCCCTTCTCCTTAGCCCAGGCGCGCCATTGCCGCTCCACAGAACGTGTGGAATCGATGAGCACGCCATCGAGGTCGAAGAGAACTGCCGAGCAGCGAAAAGTAGCCATACTTTTTTCTATCACACCACGCCCCTGTTCGAAGCTCGCAACGCACTGAACACGTTCAAGCAGTGGAGGCGAACCTAGGAAGTAGAGGGCGGCAGAATATGTGATGTATCACTCGCAGGCGCCGCATGGCTGGCTTGTTCGCGAAGCTGCAGATGTCGCTGGCGGAAATGAGACCTGGCGCGTTCGCCCCAGGCACGAACAAACCAATAATTAAGGCCGGCTCCCAGGGCCGAGCTGACGATGGGAATCATCCGTCCCGCCCACTTCTCGACCACTTCGGCACTGGCACGAGCGGCGATGCGCTGGATCACTCGCGGAACGAATTTGTTCACGACCTCTTTCTCCAGCAGCTCTCGGCTGATGTCAACTCCGGCTGCGCTCGCGGCCGCAATCCAAAGATCCGCGATCTCGCCGTCTGTGTTGAACTGAAATCCGTACACTAGACTGAGCTTCTGAATGGTGCGCATCGTGATCGCCGACAAAATGCCGAGATCGGGTAATAGCGTAATCATCCCGCCCATGCCGAACCCTGCACCTTCCACCGCAGCGAGCTTCATCCCGCTTCGAATGATGTCGTCGGCAACTGCATCGAGTTCCTGAATATCCAGCGAATACATGCCGTGGTAGCCGCTTACCGGCATGCGATACGCGGTGCGAAGTTGTATGAGGAATCTCTCAGGATCGACCTGAACCGTGGAATAGGCACGCGTCAATCCGGTCGTCAGCGCCTTCTCGACACGGCGGCGCAGCCAGGATTTGGGTTCCGTCTCGCTCACTAAATCGACACTACCGCAGAACCGGGCAAAACGCCATCGGGCGCATTCCGTGCGGCCCATAGCGATCGAGGCGCGGTAGCTCCCGTGTGCTAGCATCATTGCTTACCAATGCCAACTGGAAAACTTCAAATTATCCCGCTGGGGGGCCTCGGCGAGTTCGGCATGAACTGCATGGCCTTGCGATGGGACGACGACATCATCGTCATCGACGCGGGCCTCATGTTCCCTGAGGCCGAATTGCTCGGCGTCGATATAGTCGTACCCGACATTTCGTATCTCATCGAGAATCGCCAGCGAGTTCGTGCGATCATCCTCACCCACGGGCATGAAGATCACATCGGAGCGTTGCCCTGGTTTCTTTCCGAACTCAACGTGCCGGTCTGGGGTACCGAGTTCACGCTGGCCTACGTTGAAGACAAACTCGATGAGCACGGATTACTCGACGATGCAGATCTCCGCGAGATGCGCGCCGGCGAACGCTTTAAAGTCGGCGTGTTTACCGTCCATCCTATTCGCGTAACCCACAGTCTTGTCGATTGCGTCGCGCTTGCGATTCATACACCGGTAGGTGTCGTTATCCACACCGGCGATTTCAAAGTCGATCCCACGCCCACCGATAACCATCTTTTTGACTTGCACGCTTTCGCCGAATACGGCAAACAGGGCGTGCTCGCTCTGTTTCAGGATTCCACCAACGTTGAGCGCAAGGGATACACGCCGAGCGAGCGAGCCGTCCGCCGCAAATTCGACGAAATTTTTGCCCATACTAAGCGCCGCCTTTTCATCTCCTGTTTTTCGTCTTCCATTCATCGCATACGTTTGGCAGTAGAGCTTGCGCATGATCACGGACGCAAGGTCGCCTTCATCGGCCGCTCCATGAACAACTCGGCAGAGATCGCTGAAGATCTTGGCTACATCGAAATTCCGGATGGGCTGCTGATCAATCCGGGCGAGATGAGGAATTTTCCTCCGGAAAAAGTTTGCGTGATGATCAGCGGAACCCAGGGCGAGCCCATGTCGGCATTGTCGCGCGCCGCTGTCGACAATCATAAGCACGCCAAAATCGAGAAGGGCGATACCGTTGTGCTCTCGTCACGCATCATTCCCGGCAATGAGAAGACGATCTACCGCATGATCGATCACCTGTTCCGGCGCGAAGCGTACGTGATTTATGAGGATGGCACATCGCCCCCGGTGCACGTCAGCGGACACGCCAGCCAGGAAGAGCTAAAGCTGATCATCAACCTCGTGAAGCCGAAATATTTTATTCCGGTGCACGGGGAATACCGCCAACTTAAGCTCCACGCGGAGATGGCCGGGGCCATGCACAGTTCGGTTGGCAAAGTGATTCTGATCGAGAGCGGAGACATTCTCGAGTTCGACGAACAGAATGCCCGCAAGGCCGGCCGCGTAAACGTTGGCCGCGTCTGCATCGACTCCGGCAACCGCACCGACGTAGTCGAAGACCTAATCATCAAGGATCGCAGACATCTGAGCGAAGATGGCATCGTGCTGCCCATCATCGCCATCAATAAGCTTTCCGGACGTGTCGAAACCACGCCGGAGATCGTAACCCGCGGCTTCAATCCCGGAGACAACGGCCTGATGGAAGGCGCGCGCCGGATCGTGGAAGAGACCCTAGCGCAGTCGAGCGAAGAAGAAAAGACCGACTACGGCGTGATCAAAGAGAAAATCCGCGCCGACTTGAAGCGGTATATTTCGAAGCAGACGCAGAGGCGGCCATTAATCATGCCCGTGATATTGGAGGTCTGACCTATTCCCGCGGATTTTCCCAGCGCAGCCCCGGAAACCGTTCAAAATCGCGGTCAGCGGTAGTTCTGGTCCCCACACACATGGTCACCCTCTCAGACATCCAGTCCGCCCAAGACCGTATTCGGGGAGTCACGCTTCACACGCCGCTGCTCGAATTCAAACTCTGCGACGCCGATCCACGACGGCTTTTTCTTAAGCTGGAAAATCAGCAGCCGATCGGCGCTTTCAAACTGCGCGGAGCTTACAACAAGATCGCTTCCCTCTCAGAAGAAGAACGCAAACGCGGAGTGATCACTTACTCAAGCGGCAATCATGCCCAGGGCGTGGCCTACGCAGCACGGGCACTGGGAGCGAAGGCAATCATCGTGATGCCGAACAACGCTCCTGCGGTTAAGCGCGATGCCACGGCGAAGCTTGGTGCAGAGATCGTCCTGGTAGGGCCGGGAAGTTCCGAACGTCAACTTAAAGCGGAAGAATTGGCCGCTCAGCACGGTTATGTCATTGTTCCACCCTACAACGACGAAAAGATCATCGCTGGGCAAGGCACCATGGGATTGGAAATATTGCAGGATTTGCCCGATGTCGAGATGGTGCTTACTCCGGTTGGAGGCGGAGGCATGCTAAGCGGCGTCGCGGCGGCAATTAAACTAAGCAAGCCCTCGGTGAAAGTAATCGGCGTCGAACCGGAATTGGCGGCCGACGCGCAGGCCAGCTTCCGATCCGGGAAGGTCGTGCAGTTCCCTGCCAGTGAAGTCTCACGCACAATGGCCGATGGTCTGCGGACACAAAGCGTGGGTCCTATTAACTTTGAACACGTGCGGCGCTACGTGGACGATATCATTACGGTAACCGAAGCCCAAATTCTTCAGGCAATGAAATATCTGCTCACAAATCCCGGAACCGTCGCCGAGCCTAGCGGCGCAGTTGCCGTCGCCGGGTTTATTTTTCACGCGCCTCAGCTTCCACCGGCGAAGTTGAGCGTTGCGGTCATTAGCGGTGGCAATATCGACCCGCAAACGTTGGAGGAGATTCGCGCCGAGAAAGCCTCCGCTTAAGATATCTCGTAAGAGGCGCCATTAACATGATGAATTTTAGAATTACAACTCTCGCGATTCTGCTCGTACTGTTTTCCGCATCTTTGGTGTTTGCCGATGCCTTGCGCGGAACAGTGATTAATGCGGAGACGATTCACGTCTCCCCAAGCAGCGACGCCGCAAAACTGGGCGATGTTGGACGCGGGCGTGAACTCATCGTCATTGAAAATGGCCGCGACTGGGTCCACGTACAGGCAATCCTCGCCGAGCCGAGCAACGAAGAAGGCGCGACCGAGGAAGAAGAGGAAGGCAAAACCATCAGCGGATGGGTTCCGGCGAAAGGTGTCGTACTGTCCACCACGCAGGACGGGGACCGGGTCATTTTTGGCGAGGCGGCGGATTCCGAAGATCAGGCGAGCCGCCGGCGCGGCCGCCGTGATGCCGCGCAAGACGCGAAGTTGCTCTACTACCGCCTCTACGATCTCATGCCCGCTTCACCCCTGGCGGCAGAAGCTCTTTACCGTGCCGCCGACATACGCTGGCAGATCGAGCGATCCGATGTAATGACGCGGCCCTCTGCGCGCGAACGTGAAGCCTACATGCGCGGCCAGATGAAGGAACAGTGGATGAGGCTGGTGATCAAAAAATATCCGGGAACGAAATGGTCCGATCTGGCTGACTTTCGCCTGATCGAGAACAAGCTCTGCGGAGATTGGCAAGGCCTGGCGAAGTGCCCCGACAAAGAAGCTGAGCTTTACGAAAACTATGCCAAGGACCATTCGCAATCTCCCGCGGCCGCGGAAGCGCTGTACGACGCTGCCTGGCGACGATCGGCTCTGATTGAGATTTACAGGACGGAGCCGAATCAGAAAAAATCTGCCGAATCCAAAGACCAGGCGCTCAGACTGGCGCAGAAACTCATCAGCCAATACCCACAGAGCGATTGGTCCTTGCGGGGGCAGCGGCTGATCTTCTACATTCAGCAAGGAATTCCAACCTACGGAAACACGACGGATTAAAATTTGCCCCTCTATCAAGCGATTGTTCTTGCCATCATCCAAGGACTGGCGGAGTTCATTCCAGTCTCCAGTTCGGGACACCTCATCATCGTTCGCCGCCTGCTGGGTTGGAACGAGTTGTCTCCCGCTCATGAACTTACCTTCGATGTGGCGCTGCATTTTGGAACGCTGCTCTCGGTCCTGTTTTATTTTCGCCGAACCTGGTTTCAGATCGTTCGTGCGGCGTTCGGCGGCAAAGTCGTGCGCTTTTCCGAAGCGGGTGGATCGGATGAAAATCTTTCACCAGACGAACAGCGCGAAGAACGCTTGCTTCTCTGGTTCCTTGCCATTGCCACGATACCAGGAGCAATTGCGGGCAAACTTCTGGAGGGTCCCGCGGACGAGTATTTCCGCGAGCATATTTTCCTGATCGCGGGTGCCTTGATTGTGGTTGCATTGCTGATGTGGTGGGGAGAGAAGGTAAGCAAGCTAAGCAAGCCCCTCACACGCATTTCCTTTGCTGATTCGTTCATCGTCGGCCTGGCGCAGGCCTTCGCACTCATTCCCGGTGTTTCGCGTTCCGGTTCGACCATAACAGCCGGTCTTTTTCGTAATATGACCCGGGCAGCTGCGGTGCGATTCAGTTTCCTGCTTTCGACTCCGATCATCGCTGGTGCCGCCCTTCTCAAGATTCACGAATTGCACAAGGAAGGAATTCCAGCGGGAATGCAAACCCCATTTATGGTTGGAATTATCGTTTCCGCGCTGGTCGGGTACGCGACGATTGCGTGGCTGATTCGATACCTGCAGGCGAATACCCTGCGGGTCTTCATTGTTTACAGAATCGCCGCGGGCATAGTGGTGATTGCGCTGGCGCTCCTGTGGCACCTGCAGTGACGAGCTAAAATCTTGCCTACGCATCCAACTCAGCAACTTTGACCGATTCGTCCATTGCCCTGACTCGCTGTTCTTGTAATAATGGTTGCGCTCTGGCCGATTTGCGCCACAGGACCGATTTGCGTCCGTGGGAACAACGGCCCACATGGAATTTCTGGCAAGGATGTTTTCCCCGACGGGCAACCGGCGGCTCAATGAGCTGATCGGCTTCTTGTTGTGCGTCTCTGCGCTCCTCCTTTTCCTCGCTCTCGCTTCGTATTCGCCGCTCGACCCCTCGCTCAACAGCGCTTCCGTCCTCACCGGAACTCATGTCGCGCGCAACTGGATTGGAGTCGTGGGCGCGGTCATCTCCGACCTGCTGCTGCAGTTTTTCGGCGTCGGGGCATTCCTTCTGCCGGTATTTTTCAGCGTTGTCGGAATGCGCTGGTTCAGCTCCCGCAAAATTCAGTCCCCAGTGGCTAAAACTCTAGGCGGGATCTGGCTCCTGATGTTCGCTCCTGCCCTTTTGGCATTGCTGCCGGGGCATTTGCGCTGGCTGAATGTGATTCCCATTGAAGGTTTGATGGGCAGGATTGTCGGAGACGTGCTCATCCATTACCTCAACCTCACGGGCGCATATATCGTGTGCGCCAGTGTGCTGGCGGTCGCCCTGTATCTGACGACTGCGTTTTCATTCTCGACCATGCAGCTCTGGCTTCCAACTCGGTTCGCATTTGCAACTGCACTATGGAATCGCTACGAAGACTGGCGGGAAGAGCGCATCAAGCGCAGCCAGCAGAAAGAACTGGAAAAACGCAGAATCTCGAAGCCGGTAGTGAAGGCGCAGTTAATTCCCTCGCGGCCAAATGCAGCGGCCGATCCCGCGGTCCAGCCGCGCGCGTCCGAACCTCGCCGTACCGGCATCGAACGCACCTTCGAGCCTGAGGTCCTCGAACAGGTTCCAGCGCCGACCGGAGGAATTCTCGCGGAGTCTTTGCCCGAGTCGTCTCTTGAGCCCGAGGTCACGCAGAGGGCCGACAGCGACCACAAAGCCAAGACCACGATGCCCAGGATCGCAGGCGGCTACAAATTGCCTTCGAGCAGTTTGCTGCAGCGTCCAGACGAGCAGCAGTCGGTCGATGCCGACGAACTAAAACTGCTGGCGCAGGTTCTCACAGAGAAGTATGCCGAGTTCGACGTGCACGGTCAGATCACCCAGATTAATCCCGGCCCGGTGGTAACCACGTTCGAATTCAAGCCCGATGCCGGAATCAAGTACAGCCGCATCACCAACCTCACGGACGATCTTTGCCTGGCGCTGAAAGCCGAGAGCATCCTGATCGAGCGCATGCCGGGCAAGTCGACCGTCGGCATTCAGGTGCCGAATCACAATCGCGAAATCATATGGCTGCGGGAGAACATCGAGTCGCAGGAGTTCATGGGCTCGAAATCGCGGCTGACCATGGCCATGGGCAAAGACATCAACGGCCGCATCGTTACCGCCGATCTGAATGGCATGCCGCATCTGTTGATCGCCGGCTCGACTGGCTCGGGCAAGAGCGTGGCCATCAATGCCTTCATCATGTCGATTCTGTACAAGGCCACGCCCGATCAGGTGCGGCTGATTCTGGTCGACCCGAAGCGGCTTGAGCTTGGCAATTACGAAGGCGTGCCGCATCTGTATACGCCTATCATCACCGAACCAAAGCTCGCCGCGAACGCTCTGCGCAATGCGGTTCGTGAAATGGAACGCCGACTCAAGCTTCTCGCCGCGAAAGGCGTGCGCAACATCGATCAGTACAACCGGTTGTTCGATAATGGTGGCACTCCCAGCCTGTTCGAGGAAGATTCCGACGATAAGCCAATTCCGTACATCGTGATTATCATCGACGAACTCGCCGACCTAATGATGCTCGACTCCTCCAATGTCGAAGAGTCGATCACGCGCCTTGCGCAAATGGCGCGCGCTGTCGGCATTCACCTGGTGCTGGCCACGCAGAGGCCATCGGTTGACGTGATCACCGGCCTGATCAAGGCAAATTTCCCCGCGCGAATTTCGTTTCGCGTCGCCACCAAGGTCGACTCCCGAACCATTCTCGATTCGAACGGCGCCGAAGCGCTGCTCGGCAAGGGTGACATGCTTTACCTGCCTTCAGGATCGGCGCGAGTGCACCGCCTGCACGCTCCGCTGGTCACCGAGAAAGAAATTGCCGCGGTGGTCGAATTCTGGAAGGCGCAGGGCTCCGCCGAGTATCAGCAGCAATTCCTGGAAGCCCCGAAGGATGAACGGGAGGCGGCAGGTCACGCTGCAGATGGCGAAGGATCGTCAGGCGAGGGCGGCGATGACCCGCTCTATCAGGACGCGGTCAAGTTGGTGGTCGAGTTCGGCAAGGCCTCTACTTCCCTTCTGCAACGCCGGCTGCGTATTGGTTACGGCCGCGCCGCTCACTTGATTGATCTTATGGAGCTAGATGGTATCGTCGGCGCCGCAGATGGACCCAAG
>Ga0210391_10000354_pt1 | contig 51622 bp, 54 predicted proteins | sample IncBWC12OmetaG_FD_160573 | JGI IMG/M metagenome (GOLD analysis project Ga0210391, IMG submission 160573) | Forest soil microbial communities from Barre Woods Harvard Forest LTER site, Petersham, Massachusetts, United States - Inc-BW-C-12-O ...
CCATGTCGCATCAACCGAGAATGTTTCCCCATCGCAGAGGATAACGGCTCGCTCAATGACATTCTGCAGCTCGCGGATGTTCCCCGGCCAGTGGTATCCCTGAAACAGTGCGAGCGTCATGCTCGTTATGTCGCTGAACTTCTTGCCCGCCTTTTGCGCATAGCGATCGACAAAGTATTCGACCAGTAGCGGGATGTCGTCCACTCGTTCCCGTAGGGACGGCAGACGGATTGGGAAAACATTAAGTCTGTAGAAGAGATCCTGACGGAACGTACCGGCATCGACTGCAGACTTCAGGTCGCGATTCGTTGCGACCAGCACGCGTACGTCGACGGCGAGCGGTTGGCTGCTCCCGACGCGTTCAAACTCTCGCTCCTGCAGCACACGAAGCAGGGCGATCTGCACCTCCATGGAGAGGTCGCCAATCTCATCGAGAAAAATTGTTCCACCGTCAGCCGCCTCAAAGCGTCCGATGCGTCTTTGCAGGGCTCCGGTGAAGGCGCCTTTCTCGTGGCCAAAAAGCTCGGATGCAATCAGCGAAGGCGAAATAGCTCCACAGTTCACGCGGATGAAAGCCCGCGCCGAACGATTCGATCGTTTGTGAACGGCACGAGCAATCAGTTCCTTTCCGGTTCCGGTTTCACCCGAAATGAGCACGGTGGAATCAGTTGGAGCGACTTTCGCGACCTGCGCCAGCACCTGGCGTAGTGCCGAAGAGGTGCCGACGATTTCTTCGAACATAGAGGAGCGGTCAATCTCTTCTCGCAACGCGACGTTTTCGTTCCTGGTCCGCTCTTCTAGCCGTTCGCGATCTTCGACGTCGGTTCCTGTCCCGTACCACCGCACCGGGTTTCCCTCTTCGTCGTGGAACGGGTTGAAACGGATGAGGAACCAGCGATATTGGCCGTCCTTTCGGGCGCGCGCGTTTCTCGATCTCAAACGGAACGGCCCGCGAAAGCGCCGCCATGTGTTCTTCGCGCACCTTCTCAATGTCTTCTGGATGAAAGATTCGCTCGGGAAAGTTCGAAGTGGTCACATCTTCGACGGTGAGGCCGGTGTAGTCGAGCACCGCGGGTTTGCATAGAGAGGAGTACCCTTCGAATCGTGGACAAAAATCATTTGCGGAATAGCATCGGTTATCCGGCGAAGCTCGCGCTCATCCTGCCGCAATTTCTCTTCCGCACGTTTGCGGTCTTCGATGTCGGTGCTGCTGCCATACCAGTAAAGGATGTTGCCTGTTTCGTCGCATAAGGGAGCGGCGCGGATGACAAACCATCGATATTCCCCATCGAAACGCCGCAGACGCGCTTCCATCTCACCCGGCGCCCCGGAAGCGACGATTGACTGAAACTCGTTAAGGAGCCGCTCCAGGTCTTCGGGATGATATGCAACTTTCCATCCCCAACCGGTCTCTGCTCCCTCGGGCAGGCCCGTGTAGTCGTGCCATCGTTGGTTATGGAATTCGTTGGAACCATCCGGCAGAGTGCACCACACAAGCGCGGGGATCGTGTCGACCATCACCCGGAATCTGTCTTCGGAGCTCTTCATTTGGCGGACAGCTCTTCTTAAGTTTCTCTATCGCATGGCGCCACTCGAATATACCCGGGCGCTTGCGGGCGACGGAAGATTCCGCACTCGTCCTTTGCCGCGCCACACGATTTCCAATCTAGAATTTCTTCTCGCTACGAATTGATAGCCATTCGCTGAATCGAAGTCGGATTAAATGTCCTCGTCGCTGATGATACGGTCCGAAAGCAAACTCTTGATCCGGGTTTGGAGTTCCAGTCACCGACGGCCCACCAAAATCTCGGAATATTACTCACGAGGCCTGGCGTTGATCGTTGATCGCGCTGAACTTGCCATCCGCTGCGTCTTAAATCGTGTCGGTGAATCAGTGGATATTCAGCGGCTTTGTCCTAACTTTGACCGTCCCACGCGAGTTGGAATACGTGTCGGCTACAATGGATGCGTCGGAGCGCTAATCGAAAAATCCGTGCTCGCGGTTCGGCTGAGGAGTGGGAGTCATCATATCGTCTGCGACTTCGATCCGCTCGGGCGGCTCTCTGTGGCTCTATTCCGTATCTTCGTGCATGCGGGGACTGTTATGGTGTGGCACCAATGAAGCTCCGCGTAAAAGGCGGATTCGCGCTACGCGTCAGCCTGCCGGTCTTGCTGCTCGGCGCGCTTTCCGGATGTAGCCTATCGTCCGGGCGGCCGCCCGCCTCTATTGAAATCGAGAAGGTCGACACGGTTCCGGCCGGCTGCAAGGTGAGAATCTCGATTCTCAACGAATCCGATACCGCGTGGGACGGCGCCAGCGTATACGTGAAGTTCCACAACGACACCGACGTGGTGATCGGCAACTACCAGGCTGTGACGCGGGCGCATGCCGCACCCAACAGTCCGATTCTGGCCGGTTACGTAATTGGGGCGACCCTTTGCGAGGACATCACGAAGGCGACGCTGGGCTACTTCGGCTATTTTCCCGAAGGGAATCGCGGTGAGATCCAGGTCGCGACGGACACGGTGCCGCTCTCACTTGAGAACGAGCAGCGCTGAGCGGGATCGCGTTGGAATTCCACAGATTGCTATGAAACATTCGGGCTAGATCGAGCTGGTTCACGAGATTTTCGACGCTATCGATCAGGGAACTCCGCCGATGGCGGAACGCCACTTGGCGGAGCGCAATTCCGTTGCGGGAGTACGAACCCGCCTGACTTTGCGCCGCGCTCCTGGGTCTACCTCGACCTTAACGCCCTTCGCGTTCGCGATTATTGAGCCGGATTCACCCCAGGAATCGTCCATGTGCCGTCGAGAAGCGACGGCGGAGTCTCCTTGGGCCAGTACAGCCGCAGCATCAGGACGAACTTATCGGTGGGAGCCGGCAGCCAGTTGGATTCCTTAGCCCTGCCAGGATTCTCGTTCTGCACGTAGAGGTCGACTGATCCGTCGGCATTATGTTTGAGCTTGTTGCGCGCGCTGAGCGTATAGCGGTTGAGCGGATTGTCCACGAAGAAATACTCGGCATTGTACATCGTAAGCGACCAGAATCCGTCGGCCGGAGGTAACTGTCCCTTGTCGAAATGCATTACGTACTTGCTGGCGCCCGAGTACGGCTTTCCTTCTGCGTCGACTTCCGAGGTCGGATAGACTGCGTCCTGCGGCCGATTCGCTCCCAAACCGATCGCGGTGATAAAAGCGCGGTCGAGATAGTCAGTGCCGTAGATTCCAGTCTTGGTGAAGAACGTCCAACCGTTTTCTACTTTTCCGCCATCCTTGAAGTAACCCATGATCTTGCCGAATGCTGCCTTTGGCACTGCTTTGACCGCCTGCTGCGCGTCGGGCGAAAGCTTGGTCGGGTCGAAAGATTGCCCCGGTGCGATTCCGATTTTCGCCATCTGCGCCACTATCGGCGCGTCCTCGGCGGCAGGCGGGTTGTCTTTCATCAACTGCGCCATCAGGTTGAAGTACGCTCCTGCGTCGAGAGCATTCACCTGGTCGCGCACGGCCGTTTTCGTATCGATACTTGGATCGACCGTGCCGGCCGGAGGCGTGTATGGCTTGCCGTACGCGCTGAGCGGGACCAACGTAATTTTGTCCTGCATCTCATGCACGGCCTTGTAGTCCTTCGGTGTGCCGGTGCAGTAGATTCGGCCAAGGATCCACACCATCGAGGTCGGAGACTTGTACTCGGTCACGCCGGCGGGAAGGGTACCCGTCCAGGTGGGTCCGGTGATCGCATATTTCTGCGGGCCGGTGCCGGTCGTGCGTTTGCCGGGAACCTGGAACACCGTCGTCCACGCGTCGAGCATCGGGAACAGGTAGTAGCGGTCGTGCGCGTCGGGAAGGCTGAGCACATATGGCTCCTTGCTAACGTCGAGCCACGCATTCGTGTAGAGGGTATCCGCATTGGGTGCGGTAACGCCGCGAAAAGCGGCAGTTGGGTAGCTTCGCGATCGGGCCAATTGCCCCATCGGCGCGTTCAAACCTCCCGCCCCGGCTTCTGCAACATTGGTCAGAACGCGACGCGTGTACTCCATCGTTACGAGCGGATAGCCGTAGATGTAGGCGTCGGTCGCGATCTTCGCAGCTTCGTCCGGCGCAACTGCGCTGGAAGTCGAATTATTCTGCGCGAAGCTGGACGCGACACCCAACACAGTTAGAGTGCATGCAACCACAAGCATCGCAGCCGTTTTCTGTATGCGGCGTGCCAGGGCGGTGCTGGAATTCATTCAAAGTCTCCTTGATCGGCTCGATCTCAAATCGAACGCTGCTCACTTTAAGCGGTGTAGTTGAACGATAGTCCTGCGTCCATTGGCCTTTAGACCAATGGATCTGAGAGCGAGCGGAATTGAGTTCTGATGCTGGACGTAGTATGCTAGACGTAGTAAATCTCTCATAGTGATCAGGTCCTTTCGATCAAAGGACACGAAGGCGTTGTTCGATGGCAAGCGAGTCCCGCGCTTTCAGAGCTTCGAGAGGGCAGCGATACGAAAACTTGAAACTGATCGATGCCGCGACAGCGCTAGCAGAGCTGCAAGCAGTCCCGGGAAATCGTTTGGAGCTGCTTCGCGGGAACAGAGCGCGCCAATACAGCATTCGGATCAACCAGCAATGGCGCATCTGTTTCGTATGGGCCGAGAGTAGCGCCAACCAAGTTGAGATCGTTGATTATCACTAAAGAGCGCACCACCATGGCACGAAAGAAGAGAGAGATTCCGCCCGTTCACCCCGGGGAGATTCTGAGTGAAGAATTTCTGAAGCCCCTCGGCCTCAGTATGAATCAGCTCGCGTTGGCTTTGCGCGTGCCCGGCAATCGAGTCAATGCGATCGTCGCGGGACAACGCGGGATCACAGCCGACACCGCTCTCAGACTCGGGCGATACTTCGGAACCTCGGCGCAGTTCTGGATCAATCTGCAGGGCCGTTACGACCTGGAGAGCACCAAGGACAAACTGGCGGAGAGGATTGAGCGGGAAGTTCGTCCTCGCGAGCGAGCCGCCTAAAGAAACGCCGGAGAGGCGTCACATATTTATCTGCTGGGTTTTGTGACGCTTCACGTACCAGCATGGATTGTAGCCGAAGTGCGGGAAGATCGAGTTGACGCAGGTCTGCGATTCCGGCTCGGCCGGTTCGTACGAGGTCTTACCGTCTTTTTGCGGCACCGCGTAGAACTTGGTGATCTGCACCTTATCCAGCGGCTCGTGGCTCGCGTACGTCACCGAAATGTAGTCGCCGATGTATACGACGCATAGTAACAGTGCGACGCCAGTGACTATTCGTCTGAGTAATACGTCGACGTTCTGCATCTTGCTCGCGCGAAATGAAAACGGCCGGCATTCGTTACAATGCCGGCCGTCCTATTCAGTCGAGATGAGAAACCGCTATCCGACCTGGCTGCCGACCACCGACACGAAGCTGACGCATCGGCCCGGCGCTCCGCCCAGGTTGTGCGTCAGTCCGACTTTCGGATTCTTGATCTGACGCTGGCCCGCTTCGCCACGCATCTGCAGCCACATTTCGTACATCATCCGCAGTCCCGATGCGCCAATCGGATGCCCGAACGACTTGAGACCGCCGTCGGGATTGACCGGCAGCTTGCCTTCGAGGTCGAAGAACCCGTCCATCACGTCCTGCCATGCGGTCCCGCGCGGACTGAAGCCGAGATCCTCGTACAGCACGAGCTCGGTCGGCGTGAAGCAATCGTGAACTTCGGCCATGCTGATCTGCTCACGAGGATTCGTAATGCCCGCCTGCGCGTACGCGTCCTTGGCGGTGGCGACGACTTCGCGGAAGGTCGTGAAATCGTAGTCCTGCGACAGCGGCCCTTCAGCCGGTCCCGCGATGAACGAGAGCGCCTTGATGTAGATGGGATTCTTGCAGTACTTGTGCGCGTCCTCGGCGCGAACGACGATCGCCGCCGCGGAGCCGTCCGACACGCCCGAGCAATCCATGATTCCGAGCGGGTCGGCAATCTTGGGCGAGTTCTTGATTGCCTCGAGCGACATTTCCTTCTGGAATTGCGCCTTGGGATTCTTCGCGCCGTTCTTGTGATTCTTCCACGCGATACGCGTGAGCACGTCCTTGCCCTTGTCAGGATCGAGTCCGTACTTCTTGAAATAGGCGGGCGCCAGCAGCGAGAACGACGCGGGCGCCGTCATGCTGCCCTCGGTGCCGTCGTTCGGTATACCGCCCATGACGAGGCCGGAGTAGCCCGAGTCCTTGAGCTTCTCGACGCCTATCGCCATCGCGACGTCGAACGCGCCCGACGCGACCGCATAGCAGGCCTGCCGCAATGCCTCGGAACCCGTAGCGCACATGTTCTCGACGCGGGTGACGGGCTTGTACTGAATCTTGAGCGGCTCGCTTAGCGTCAGCCCCGAGACTCCCGAGCCCATCGTGCCGAGCCAGTAAGCGTCGACGTCCTCAGGCTGCATCCCGGCCGATTCGTAGGCTTGGTACGCTGCATCGACCAGCAGGTCTTCCGGCCCCTTGTCCCAATGCTCGCCGAACTTGGTGCATCCCATCCCGATGATTGCGACGCGGTCCTTGATTCCTTTGCTTGCCATCGATTTTCTCCTCGGCTAACGCCGTGGGCGCGCTTTCCAGAAATAGTTCTTAACTCCGTCGGCGGTAAAGAGCCGGCGAAAGGTCATTTCAACTTCGTCGCCAATCGCGACCTTCTCGGGCTCGCAGTCGGTCATCTCGCACAGGAAGCGGCCGCCGCCGTCGAAGTCTATCACGACGTTAACAGTCGGCGGATTGAGAGAATAGGCGAGGCGATCGATTGCGTAGGTGGCGATTTTCGCGGTGCGGTCCGCGAACTGGTACGGCTCCATGAAGCCGCGCTTGTGGCACTTCACGCAGACCAGTTGCGGCGGAAGCTGCGGCGTCCCGCAATTGGTGCATTTCGATCCGATGAAGCCGAACTTCCACTTCTCCGATCGCATCATCGGCGGTCCCGCAGGCCGCTCGGGGTCGGGCCGGCGCGGCGGCTCGGTCGGCAGAATCTCGCGCCACTTCAGATAGTTGGCGTAGGTCACGTCGCCCTTCGATTCGATCATGCGACCCACGGAATGCACCGGCTTGAAGGCGGCGTTGGCCGCAGTGACGCGGAACAAAATCGCGTCGGCGCCGTCGGCCACCGTCGCGACCAGGATCCGGTCGCCGGGCTTCGCCGAAGGCAGCGCCGCCGTGAGCATCAGGCCTGCGTGGGCGGCACCGGTCTGCCCAATTGTCAAGGCAAATGAGTCGGAGAATTTCGTCGGATCGATCTTGAGTGCGCGCGCAATTTCGTCCGCGGCGCGGGCGTTGGGTGCGTCGAGGATTACCTTCGACAAATCGCCCGGCGCGACTTTCGCCTTTTCCAGCACGTTCTTGATGACGGTGCCGAGCAGCGGAGAATGCGCCTGCGTGAGCGTGAAGCGCTCTTCCCACGAATGCGAAAATTGCTCGCCCTGCGCGCGCCAACTGTCGAGGAACTCGCGCGTGAGCGAGGCGGTCGCCTCGATCTCGGCAATCACGTTTTCCGATCCGAGCACGAACGCGACCGCGCCGTCTCCCGTCGTCTGCTCGGCTTTGCCCTCGGGCGCTGCCAGACGGCTATCGCCAATCGCCACCAGCGTGCGCTTCGCTCCGCCGCTGACCGCATCGGCGCCTTGCAGCAGGGCCGACATGCCCGCGCGCACCGATCCCGTAAGATCGGTTGCGCGAATTTCCATCGGCAACTGTGTGGCCGCGCCGATCACGGCAGCGCTGAGTTTTTCCGCATACGGCGGCGTCGTGGTCGCGAAGATGAGCGCCTGCACCTCGCCCGGCGAGGCTTTCAGCGCGTCGCGCGACGCCTCGACCGCCATCGAGACGCTGTCCTCGTCGAAGCTCGCAATCGCGCGCTCACCCTTGCCGGGAGGCGTGCCGAGCACCGCCGCGATCGCCGCGCGCTTGAGTCGTCGATAGGGAACGTACGAACCGTAAGAAACAATTCCAGCCATGCCGGCATTAAAGGCCGACTCCAGCAACGCCGTCAACCGCTGGAAGAGGCTCGTGCTGATGCTTCCTCGCCTACTTGATTGCCACCGCGTTGGGCGGCGACGCGATGCCGCCTTCCAGGTTCATCGGCACCGATACCAGCATGCATTCGTAGCGCTTGTCGGCAGCGCAGTCCGCCGCGAGCTCCTCGAGGTTGAACTGCTCGCCAATCGGCAGCCCGAGCAGGCACAGCGTGCGGTAATGCAGCGCGCCTTCATTCTTGAAATCCCACGGCCACGGCTCGACCGCGGGACAATCCGTGCCGACGGCTGCCACGCGATTGTCCCAAAACCATTCGACCATCGCGCTGCTGTCTTCGATGCCGCAGGCCTTGAGCCCCTCGAGCGGCGCCATCGCCGCCTTGGCCTCGGGCGACGCGGCCAGGTACGCCTGCATCCAGCCCGTGCGAATCAGCAGGATCGTGCCCGGCTTGATTTCGACGTTCTGCGCGACCGCCGTCTCTTTCAAATCATCGAGGCTGTATTTTTCCGACTTGAGCGGATCGATCGTGCGCTTGTGCGAGATGCGGTAGCGGAACGCGTCGAGCAGCACGGCGCGCCCGACAAACTTGTTCGCCCATTTGTGGATGCTGAGCCGCCCGTTCGGCCCGTCCTTAATCTCTCCCGCCTTCACGCCGTTGTAGAACGCCTGGTAGCGCGGGCTGCCAACGTGCGCGAGGCCGTCCCACTGGCTGCCCTCCTGCGTGTTGTAACTGTCGAGCGAGTCGTCGAAGCCGAGCAGGCCGAAGCTCTCGAAGCTCATGATGTTGTGCTTGGCGGGACGCCGCGCGAACAGCGGCGGCTTGGCGTAATTGATTTTCGTATCAAGACGGAAGACGGAGCCCTTGCGCACGAGATGCGCCGCGTCGACCACCCCCTGCGGCGTCAGGAAATTCAGGCATCCGAGCTCGTCGTCGTCGCCAAAAACGCCCCACGACGATTCTTTGGGTTTGTCGGGCTTGATTGGCAGTTGGGCAAATTTGGGAACGTTGTTGAGATCGACTTTCGGCATCGCATCAGCTCCTTGGCGGGTATTTGTTCACGGCGTCCATCGGTAGAGCACGTCGGCTTCGCGCTCCATGTTAGTGGCGCCGTCGGTAAATTGTATCGCGATGAAGCCGCGCGCCTCGTAAAAACGCCGCGCGGGCGCATTGCGCTGAAACGCCCACAGGCGAAGACCCTCGGGGCGCTGATGCTTCGCATGCGCCAGCATCGCATCGCCGATGCCGCGCCGCTGCTCGCCGGGCGCGACGTAAAGTTGATCGACCATGTCGACCCCGAGCACCATCACCGCGACGATTCTCCCGCCATCCTCGGCGACCCAGGTTTCCTGTTCCGGCACCATCTGGTCGACGACGAACCCGCGAATCTCATCGTCAGTGCCGACAGTCGGCAACCAGGCCTCGGCACCACGCCGCGAGGCGATATACACCGTCGCAACGTCGTGCGCGTCGGCAGCATTCGCGCGCCGGAAACTGACGCGCGCCGGCAGGTTGTCGTGCGAAGCCATCAGTCTCGGTCTCCGCCCGAACGCCGTGCGCTGTCAAGGATTCGGTGGAAACCTTTTGCTGCGCTCGTCGTACTGTTTGTGATACTCAGGAAACTGTTGTGTTTTCGAGCGGATCGCCGGGAAAGGGCTGGAATGGCTACTGAGCAGCGCATCGGATTTTGTCTCTCCAAGCGGACGGCGCTCCGGAACGCCCTTCGAATGATTCCGGCGCTGGTGATCGTGGTGGCCATGCTCGTCACGTATTCGTGCGGCAGCCCCGGACTGCTCGATCCTATCAGCGGTAACGGTTCTCCGACGGCGACTCCCACCTCGGGGAGCGGCCAGCTCGCGTTTGTGACCAACTTCAATGACGCGAAAGTGTCGTCGTTCACGCGCAACACCACGACCGGCGTACTGAAACATACGGGGCAGATTGTGGCGGGCAAGAAATCCGGGCCGCGCGGCGTGGTCGCTACGCCTAACGGACAGTTTCTCTATGTCGCGAACATCGCCGACAACAATATCTACGAGTTCTCGATCAATGCGACCAACGGCACACTGACCGCGCTGACGCCGGCGTCGGTCGGCAACGGCAATAACACCGGGCCCGACGAGCTCGCGATCAATTCCACCGGCACCTTGTTGTGGGTCACCAACGCGCACAACGGCACCGTCGGAAGCTACACGATCAATACGGGCACCGGACAGCTCACGTCGGTCGGCACGATCGGAGGATTCAACACTCCCTTCGGCATCACGCTGCATCCTTCCCTCAACGTTCTATATGTCTCGGATACGGTCACCGGGCTTATCTGGCCGATGACCTACAACACGACCACCGGTGCGCTCACACAGAATTTCACCCCGGAGCATAGTTCGGACCCGAATGCGAACACGCCGGCGGCGATAGCGGTCGATGCCGGTGGCGATGCGCTCTTTATCGCGGACCAGGTGCTCGGCGAGGTTTCGTCGTTTGCGATCGACACGGGGGCGATTACCCCCGAGTTTACCTTCGCGAACAGCACCACTGGCGATGCGCCGGTGGGAGTCGCACTCGCGGTAAATACCTCGATCGAGTTCCTGTTCACGGCGAACTTCGGCGCCAGCACGATATCGTCTTTCGTCGTCACCAGCGAGACGACCGCGAACACGCCGCCGACCCTGGCGTCGGGTTACAACGGCGCCAAAGGCATCGTGGTCGATCCGCAGAACGTCTTCGTTTACACGGCCGACAGCGGAGACGGCACCGTCGGAAGTGCAACTATTAATGGCACCTGCGGCAGCCAGATATGCGCGGGTACGTTGGTCTCGACGGAAAGTCCGAAAAACGCCAACAGCGGTCCGTTCGGGATCACGCTGGCGCAGTAATATTACATGCTCAAGCACGCCTCGGCCGCGAGTGTGAAGAGGCGCTCGCGAATCTGATGGCGCGTCCAGTTGCGATGGTCCCAGCGCGCGCTTAGATCGTCGCCGCCATACAGAATCTGCCCGAATTGAACGCGGCGGAACTGCGCGACCGCGAAGAACGCCGCCGCTTCCATCTCGACCGTGAGGCATCCTTCGCGCTTGCGGGCCAGCATTCGCGCGCGAGTTTCGCGGAACAGCCCGTCGGTAGTCCAGGTCTTCGCGACGATGTAGTCCATCCCGTTCCTGCGCAGCGTTTTTTCGATCGCAGCAAGGGCGCGCGGGCTGGGCGCCACTTCGCGGGCGGGCGGCAGGTAATGGTACGAGGTTCCTTCGTCGCGAATCGCGGAGCTCGGCACCACAATATGGCCGACCGCTATTTTCGAATCGAGCACGCCGGCGCCGCCGCATGCGATGAACTTGCGTGCGCCGCGCGCGATTATTCGATCGAGCATCGCGGCGGCCATCGAGGCACCGATGCGCGGATGCACGACTGCCAGCCGCTTGCCGTCGATCTCAAGCTCATAGACCGGATGGCGCCCGGCTTCGCTAATGGCGTGATCGATCTCGCGAGCGCCTCCGTTGAGGACCAGATCGTCGATCACGTCCTGAAAGAAGCAGAGCACGCAATGCTTTGGTATGTCGATCGATTTGTAGACACGGCGCGGCTCGATGATGGCGGTCTGCGAAGGATCGTATTCGAGGATTGGAAAGGCGGACGCGGGCAGACGCTTGGGGGTGCGCACGGGAGATTTGCGGCGGCAGAATTTCATCCCCTTCTTGTTACACTCTGCGCGAAACAAAAGAACCCGCACACCTCAAGTTCCCGTTGACTGCGCAGTGGCGAAATATCGCTCGAAGATTCTGCGGATTCGGTTGCGGCGCTCGGCCAGCTCGGAAAGCATGCGCGCGGCCCCGTCCGCGTCTTCGAATCCCATGCGGCGCGCGAGCGGGCGCAGGCCGGCCGCGGAAGTCGGGATGGCCCATGACGGCTGGTCACTCTCGATGCGGAGCCGATTTTCCAGGCGCGACAGAAACCGGTAGTCGTCTTCGAGCACGGACGCGTCTGCGGCCGACATCAGCCGCAGGCCGTCGAGCGCCTCGAGCAATCCCATCGTATTGCGTACGCGCAGCTCCGGATGAAGCTGGCCGTGCGACAGCGCCATCATCTGCGCCAGGAATTCGACGTCCACCAGACCGCCGTGACCCTGCTTGATATTGAGCCGCGTCTTGTCTTCGGCGCCGATTTCCATTTCCATCCGGTGGCGCATCGCCGCGATTTCGCCGACCTCGGCCGCCGTCAATCCGCGCCCGTAAACGAACTCCTGGCGCGCCGCTTCGACCTCGCGCCCCAGTTCGCGGTCGCCGGTGATGACGCGCGCGCGCACCAGCGCCTGGCGCTCCCACACCGCCGAACTCTGTCGATGATATTCGCGAAACCCCGCCAGCGACGTGACCAGCGGCCCCGCGTTGCCCGACGGGCGCAGGCGCAGGTCCAGCTTGTAGGCGTAGCCCTCGCGCGTGCGCGATTCGAGAATTGCGATCAGCTTCTGCGTGATTCGCGACGCGATTTCGCGGCTGCCGCCCGCGACTTCGGCGCGATCGTCATACACGAAGATCAGATCGAGGTCTGAGTTGTACGACATTTCGCCGGCGCCGAGCCGGCCCAGCGCGATCGCGCACAGGCGCATCGTGGCGGGAATCGCGAAACGAGCCTGGGTCTGAATTCGCGCGAGGATCATCGCCTCGTCCAACACCGTTTCGGCCAGCGTCGTGAGCTCGCGCTCGACGTCGAACAGTTCCAGATCGCCGGCGAGGTCGGCGATCGCGATGCGCAGGAATTCCTGATGCTGAAAGGCGCGGAGCGCGTCGAGCTTGCTTTCGAAGTCGGGACTCGCCGCGATCAATCCCGCCAACTCGTCGCGCAATTCCGATGGACTGCGCCGCGTCGCCGCCAGATCGGATCGCACCAGCGTGTCGAGCATGTCGGGATGGCGAATGAAAATGGTCGACAGGTACGCGCTCGACGCGAACAGGCGCAGCAGGATACGCCGGGTCGCGGGATGCTGCTCGAGCAACGCGAGGAATGAAGTCCGCGCACCGACCGCCGCGATAAACTCGGCCAGGTTCATCAGCGCTAGGTCAGGATCGGGCAGCCGGCTGATTTCGTCCATCACCATCGGGCCCAGCCGTTCGAGTAGCTCGCGGCGGCGCGGGCTGGTCGGCGCATGCGACGGTCCGCGTGCGAGCAACTCGAGATGGCGCGCGCTTTCTTCTGCGCGCGCGAAGTCGAGCTCGCGCAAATAGCGGGTTGAGTAATCGGGGTCGAGCGCCGCGTTCCACGCGAGTTCCGCCGATGCAGACACCCAGCGGGTCGACTCTTCATTGCCGCCGGCCAGAGTCTCGCGAAATTGCAGCTCGACCAGCGCGCGATGAGATTTCAGCTGCGCGCTGAATTTCGCCAGCGCACCCTGCAGCTTGCCGAAGCCCATTCGCGCCGCGAGCGCGCGCATCCCGTCTTCATCGGCCGGCATCACGTGAGTCTGCAGCCCGGCGACGACTTGCAGCTTGTGCTCGACGTCGCGCAGAAACAGATACGCGTCGGCCAGCTCGCGAGTGCGCTTCGACGGCAGGTAGCCGAGCGAATCGAGCTTCTCGAGCGCCGCTACCGTCTGCTCGATCCGCAGCCGCGGGTCGCGTCCGCCGTAAATCAGCGTCAGCGCCTGCACGATGAATTCGAGCTCGCGGATTCCGCCGCGGCCGAGCTTGATGTTGCGCTCGATCATCGCGGGCGTTTTCAGTTCGGCCTCGATTTGATGCTTCATCGCGCGCAACTGGCGTAGCGTGTCGAAATCGAGGTAGCTGCGAAACACGAAGTGATTCAGCTCGATGCGCAGTCGAAACCCGATTTCGCGGTCGCCCGCGACTGGCCGCGCCCGCAACAGCGCCGCCCGCTCCCACGGCTCGCCCAGGTTTTCGTAGTAGTCGGTCGCACCTTCGATCGGCGTGACCAGCGGCGCGGAACGGCCGCCGGGTCGCAGGCGCAAATCGATTCGAAAACATCGCGCCGACAAAATTTCGGTAAACCATTCGCCCAGCCGCGCGGCCGCCTGCGAACTGTCGGGCGAGCCCGAGGACTCGTGCAGATAAATCAAATCGACGTCGGAGCTGAGATTCAGCTCGCGCCCGCCCAGTTTGCCCATCGCCAAAATGCAGAAGCGGCCGACCGCGCGCGCGCGTTCACCCAAAAATCGAGTCGCGAGATCGAGTGCCGTGCGGATGCATTCGTCGGCCAGCTCCGACATCGCCTGCGCGGTCTCGCCGACGCTCAGCCGGTCGAGCAGATCGGCAATCGCGACTTGCACCATCATGCGGCGCATAAATCGCCCGAGCTCCGCGGCCGCCGCCTGCCGGTCCGGCGCGTCGATAGGATCGCGTTTCGCGCGCATCGCGGCGACCAGACCGTCTATCGTCTGGGAGCGCGCGCCGAGAAAAATCTCCGCCCATTCAGGTCCCGCGAGAGACAACTCCGTCGCCACCAGCTCGGATGAGCCGAGACAAAAGATCAAGTCGGCGCCCGCCGCGCGATCGCGGAGCACGCTCTTGAGCGCGGCGGCGGAGTTCTCGGCGAGCTTGGTTAGAAACGCGAGCGCCAACTGCTCGTCAGGCGCGCGCTCCTTGACCGCCGCCAGCGCACCCTGCGCGAGGCGCTCGTTGCCGAGGCGCTGCTTGAGCCTGGAAGCGAGGACGGCGAGCTGCGGCGATTGCGCGGCCTTGCGTGGCATCAGCTAAACGATAACAGACGCAGCCCTACGCGCGCTCGCCAGGATCGCGATGGCCCGATTCGCACCGTCGATGTTAAATTCGGGCAATCGCGAGTGCGAGGCGCGAACGATGTTTACTCACGTGGGAATCGTTTTCCGCGATCTCAAATCCAGCGGCGAGTTCTATCGGAAAGTGCTCGAGCCGATCGGCATCCGAATATTTGAAGATCACACGCAACCGGACGGCACCGGATGGCTGGTGTTCGGCAGCGAAGGCTCCAGTAATTTCTTTGTGGTCGCTGCCGGCCGGCCCTCGTTCTGGAGCGCGTCGAGCGCGCCCGCTACGAGCCCGGTCCATATCGCCTTTCAGGCGCCGTCGCGCGATGCTGTCGACCGGTTTCATTCGGTGGGCCTTGAATGCGGCGCCATCAACAACGGCAGTCCGGGGGTGAGACGCGGCGGCTCTTACGCGGCGTTTCTGATCGATCTCGACGGGAACAATATCGAAGCGGGCTATCGGACCGACGAAGCAGTCGCGCCGTGAGTTCAGGTTTTCTGCGCGACAGTCTTCTTCGAGTGATGAGTCTTCGAGCTAATTTTCTTCGAGGAAGTATTCGAGGAAGTGTGATGATGTGACGCGTGCGACTTGCGGGCGCGTGGCGGAGCGAAGTCGGTCTTGATTGGCGCCGGGTGAATCGCCGGCTCGTCCTCGATGCCCGGAAAATATTTGTCTTCGTCGCGATGCACCTGCAACGCCGCCAGGAACTCCGCGTAGTAGTTCTTCACCGCGAAGCCGAAATGCGGTCCCTGGTAGTGCTCGACCATTTCCGAGTAGTCGCCGCCGTAAATTCCGGCTGCGCGCGCCACTCCGCCGGTGCCGTAGTTGTATGCGGTGATCGCCAGCGGCCAGTCGCCCAGCGTGTCGTAGTTCGAGCGCAGCAGCTTGGCGGCAGCCATCGTCTCGCGCTCCGGATTCAGCCGGTCGTCGTGATAACGCGTGATTTTCATGTAGTGCTTGCCGGTGTCACGCGTGAACTGCCAGATGCCGACGGCGCCCGCGCTCGATCGCGAACCACCATAGAACCCCGACTCCACGTGCGCCAGCGTCACCAGCTCGGGCGGCAGGCCGGCGGTGCGGAAAATCCGCTCCATCGACGGCGTGTAGTATTTGCTGCGCAGCAAACCCTCGTGGAATTTCTCGCGCAGTCCTTCCTGGACGCGCAGATTCTGCGCGGCGGCGAGATAGGCGCTCGGCGGCTCGCCCTTGAACATGGCGGCGATTTCGCGCTCCTCGTCGTCAGCCGGCGGCCGCGTCGCGAGGCGATTTAGAATGTCGGAATACTTGGTCTTGAGGTAGTCGTTCGCCCAATCGATATCGGTGCGAGTCGGCTGACCGTCACCTGGAAGATGAAACACGTGGTAGATGCGCGAAATGTTGTCGCGATCGACGACGACGAAGTCGTTCTCCGAATACTTGGTGAAAATATCGACCCAGAAGTTTACGTTAGGCTCTATCGCAGCCGGACGGGGGAAGGGCAGCTTGGTTTCCGACGACGCGTCGCGCGCCGCGCCAAAAGAAAAGGCCATCGCCAGTGCGAACACCGCGAATACCTTCGCTACTCGGTCAAACGACAAATTCGTTCCCACCAACGACCGTCTCCATCGCGCGCGAGTCCCCGTCGACGCGCTCTCCCGCCCGGCGCCTTCCCACAAAGCGCGCCGAAGCCCCGCTTCGGAGCAGGATCAACAGCATTAGCTCCCATAGCAGCCGCAGTCAAGAAATTTCTTGACGTGGCTTGAGGCGTTTATAGCAGCATCTCTCAAACGCTCGGTTATTCGCGTTTCGAGGCAAATTGATCGGTGGCGCGGACCAGCTCTCCGGTGATTCCTGCGCTCGACGCGTCGTGCCCCGCATCGTCAACAATCACCAGCTTCGAACGCGGCCACACGCGCTTGAGGTCGTACGCCCAACCGATCGGCGCCTGTAGATCGAAGCGCCCATTGATCATGATACCGGGGATTTCCGCAATCGCGCCTGCCCCGCGAAGGAGGCTTCCGTCCTTGAGCCATGCGTAGTTGCGCACGTAATGCGTCACGATCCGCGCGAACGCCAGCGCATACTCAGGATTCCTGAATCGCGGCGACAGCCCGGTCTGCGGCGGCCACGCCGGCGACGCGGACTCCCACGTGCACCACGCCAACGCCGCTTGATTGCATATCGCCGGGTCGGGATCGCGCAGCAGCCGATAGTACGCCTCGATGATATCTACGTCGCGCATCGCCGCCGGCACCGAAGCGCGCAGCCGTTCCCACTGTTCGGGGAACAGAATCGATATGCCGCCGCGAAACATCCAGTCGAATTCCTTACGGCGCCCAGTCGTGACACCGAACAAAATAATCTCCGTGACGCGACTCGGATGCGCCTCCGCATACGCGAGCGCCAGCGTGCTGCCCCACGACCCGCCCAACACCAGCCATCGCTCGATACCCAGATGCTCGCGAATCCGCTCGATGTCGGCAACGAGACTCGCCGTGTTATTGCTCGCCAGATCCGTATCCGGCGCGCTCGCATGCGGCGTGCTCCGACCGCAATTCCGCTGATCGAACAGCACGACGCGATAGGCTGAAGGGTTGAACAGCCTCCGATGCCACGGCGTGCACCCCGACCCCGGCCCTCCATGCAGCACGACGGCAGCCTTCCCCCGCGTATTACCGCACGACTCCCAGTACACGCGATTGCCGTCGCCAACCTCGAGCGTCCCGTGCTCGTAGGGTTCGATCGCTGGATATAGCTGCGTCATGCGCGATTGCCCGTCTTGTTTCGATCAGCCACGTGTGGAGTTCGAGTTCCCAACCGCCACAATAGACAAGTGGGAATCACATTAACAAAGGCGAAGATTTCCAATCCGCGCACGCCGCGTCGACGCCCCGCGCTCGAGCTCGAGTTCCTGATCGATACCGGAGCAATATACAGCGTCGTCCCGGGCTCGATAGCGCGCAAACTCGCGCTGACGAAACTCGATCGCGAAGAGTTCACCCTCGCCGACGGAACGCACCGCGCCTATGACATCGGGGAAGCATTCTTCGAACTCGCCGACCGGCGCGGCACCTCAAAAGTGGTCTTCGGGCCGCCGAAGGTAACGCCACTGCTGGCTCCTCTCACGCTGGAGAGCCTCGGCCTGATGGTAAACCCAGTGACGCGAGAGGTCTTACCGATGCGTCTGTTCCTCGCTTCGTCTCGCCGCCACCGCAAACGCTGACAAGCCGCGCGCGCTCCCTTCCGAATCGAATCAGTCTCGATAGTTCGCGGTCTTTGCTGCTCCGCTTGACACCGATCCCGTTTACTGAGTATATACTCAGTGAGTAAGTACTCAGTTCAGATGAAGCAGGAAACACAGACAACGACACGTCGCGAACAGAAGGTGGTCACGCGGGACCGGTTGGTCAATGCGGCCATGATGCTGTTCGCCCGCAAGGGCATCGTCAATACGACCACTGCCGACGTCGCTAAATCGATTCGCATGTCGCACGGCACCGTCTTCCTGCATTTTCCGCGGCGCGACGACCTTGTGATCGCCGTGATCGACGAGTTCGGCCGCCGGCTGTCCGCCGAGTTCCGCCGCGCCTTCGAGCGTGACCTTGGCTTGCGCGCCGTGCTGCAGGCGCATCTGCGCGTGCTCGAAGAGTTCGAGCCCTTCTACGCGCGGCTCGTGACCGAAGCTCCCTTGCTGCCCGCGAAAGTCCGCAGCACCCTGATGCTGCTGCATGCCGCCGTGTCCTACGAGTTGTTCAGCGCGCTCGAGCGCGAACGCAAGGCCGGCCGCGCGCGCAAGATCGAGCGGCCGCTGCTGTTCAACACCTGGATCGGCCTCGTTCATCACTACCTCGTCAATCGCGACGTGTTCGCCACCGGGGCTTCGGTGATCGCCGAGCAGCGGGAGGCCCTGATCAATCACTTTATGACGTTAGTAAAACCCTGAAAGGAGTTAAGACGATGGCTGAAAAATGTCCCGCTTGTGGTTCGTGCGGAATGCCGATGGAGCGGCCCGAAGACTTCGCGCTGGGCGACGTGACGCGCCCGTACTGCCGCCATTGCACCGATGCGCGCGGCGAGCTGTTGCCCTTTGACCAGGTGCTGGCGACCAACGCGCGCTTCTATGTCGAGTCCCAGGGCGTCACGCCCGCGGCGGCGGATGCGATGGCGCGCGCGATGCTCGCGGATATGCCCGCGTGGCGCGATCGGCAGTAAGAATTCAACCAAGAAAAGTTCGAGGAACGAAAATCAACCAGAAGGAGAGAGTTGTGTTTGATCACATCATGCTCAAGGTGAAGGACCTCAAGGCCAGCAAGCGCTTCTACACGGCCGCGCTGGCTCCTCTCGGATTCCAGGTCGAGTACGAGGGCAAAGGAATCGTCGCCTTCGGCCCCAAAGGCGCACCGGCCTTGGCGCTGGCCGAGGGCGCGCCCAATGGACCGGTGCATGTCGCGTTCGTCGCCAAGACTCGCGACGCGGTGAAGGACTTCTATACGGCCGCGCTGCCCGCTGGCGGCAAGGACAACGGCAAGCCCGGCCTGCGGCCCGAGTATCACGCGAACTACTACGGCGGATTCGTAAAGGATCCCGACGGCAACAACGTCGAGGCCGTCTGCCACAAGGAACAATAGCGCGCGCTTCTATGTCGAGTCCCAGGGCGTCACGCCCGCGGCCGCCGATGCGATGGCGCGCGCGATGCTCGCGGATATTCCCGCGGGGCGCGATCGGCAGTAAGGATTCAAGCAACAAAAGTTCGATGAACGGTGAACGAAAATCAACCAGAAGGAGAGAGTTATGTTCGATCACATCATGCTCAAGGTGAAGGACCTCAAGGCCAGCAAGCGCTTCTACACGGCCGCCCTGGCTCCTCTCGGATTCCAGGTCGAGTACGAGGGCGACGGAATGGTGGGCTTCGGCCCCAAAGGCGCACCGGCCTTGTGGCTGGCTGAAGGCGCGCCCAACGGACCGGTGCATGTCGCATTCGTCGCCAAGACCCGCGACGCGGTAAAGGATTTCTATACTGCGGCGCTTCCCGCCGGCGGCAAGGACAACGGCAAGCCCGGCCTGCGGCCCCAGTATTCGGCGAACTACTACGGCGGATTCGTAAAGGATCCCGACGGCAACAACATCGAGGCCGTCTGCCACAAGGAACAATAGCCAACCCGGGGACTGCCTTGATGCTGGCGAGGCCAAGGCAGTCCCCGGCGCGACCAGGAGCCTTTTATGAGTCTCGAAGGTGGATGTTCATGCGGTGCTATCCGCTACAAGCTGACTGACACTCCGCTAATCGTTCATGCCTGCCATTGCCGCGATTGCCAGCGCGTCACCGGCAGCGCCTTCGTGATCAACATCTGGATCGAGAAAAAATTCGTGAAAGCGACCGGCGCGACGCCCAAATCAATCACGTTGAAGGGCGGCACCGGCAAGGATCACGAGGCGTTCTTCTGCGCCAACTGCGGCACCTACGTATGGAGCCGCTACGCAGTCGCACCCGGCGGCGATGCGCTGTTCGTCCGCGCCGGGACGCTCGACAATCCTGCCGCCGTCAAGCCCGACGTTCATCTGTTCACACGGAGCAAGCTGCCGTGGGTGAAATTGCCTGAAGATGCGCTCGCGTTCGAGGCAGCCTACAAAATCGACGACGTCTGGCCCGCCGCGAGCAAGGAGCGCGCGCGCCTCAACCTTGCCACGCGAGTCTAGCCGATTCGCAATGCCGATCAGTTGTTGCCGCTGATCGCGCTGGCGGTGCTTTCGAGTCCCGAGGTGCTGCCGCTGCTGTCCAACCCTGCGCGATCGTAGTTGGTATCCATGCCCCCGCTGTTGTCGCTGAACCCGGTTCCCGGAAACCGGTCCTGCGAGCCCCCCAGGTCGGTCCGTTCGGTGAATCGATCTGTGGTCCCGAATCGGGAGTCGGAACTATCTGAACCGCCTGAACCACCTGAACCACCAGACGAATCGCCGAATCTATCAGTCGAGCTGCTCTGGCTCATCGCGGGACAAGGCCAGCGCGAAGCACCGTCCGATCCGCCAGACATCGAGCCAGCTCGCGAGTCGAAACTCCCACCCGCGCTCAGGCCCGACGCGCCCCCGGCTCTCTCTTCGAAGCTCTCACCCACCGAACTCGCGCCCCAGGTGCCGGATCCTCCGGCGTCGTCGGAGACGTTGCCGACCGCGGATCCGATGCTGGTGCCCATCGAGCTGGCGCCACTTGAGGTTGCCGCCGTCGTCGTCGCGTACTCGCCCATCGTCTGCGCATTCGCATGCGTCGCGAACATCGCGACTGCCGCAGTCAGCATAGCCGGTCCAATCAGCTTGACGAGTCTCATAAAGTGCGACCTCCCCTGAGCCCTACTGCCAGTAACGTCAGATACTCTAATCGTAGCGTCAAGTACGAGGCAACAACCCCATCTTTCTCCTCTCCTGTTTCTGTCTCCTCGCCCCGTTAGGCCGAGGATGAAGGTGAGGGTCCAATTGCAGCCATGCGCGATTCCAGATTCTGCCTCTGAAGTGTGGCACGCGCCTGCACCATATAACGCCAACATGCTAAAGTCCGAAATGTACCTGAAAACTCGTGGATGAAATCGAAATCACTCCCCTGACCGGACCCCTCGACGCGCGCGTCGTGCTCCCCGGCTCCAAGAGCATCACCAACCGCGCGATGGTGCTGGCTGCGCTCGCGCAGGGTCGCTCGGTCCTCGAAGCGGTCCTGCTCAGCGACGACACGCGCTACATGAGCGACGCGTTGCGTGCCATGGGCTTCACCGTCGAGACCGACGCGCCCGCCCGCCGCATCACTATCAGCGGCCGCGGTGGAATGATCCCGGCGCATGGCGGCGAGATCTTCGTCGGCGGCGCCGGCACCGTGATGCGATTTCTGTGCGCGATGGTCACTCTCGGCGAGGGGCGCTTCCGCATCGACGGCAATCAGCGGATGCGCCAGCGCCCGATCGGTCCGCAACTCGACGCGATGCAGCGCCTCGGCGCGAGCGTGTACAGCGAACGCAACAACAACTGCCCGCCGGTGATCGTCGACGCGTCGCGCGCGCGCTTCGAAGGCGGCGAAACCTCGATCGACGCGCGCGTCTCGTCGCAATTCGTCTCCGCCATGCTGATGCCCGCGCCCATCTGGAAGGTCGGCCTCAAGCTCCGCGTGATCGGCGACACCGCCCGCCCCTTCATCGACATGACGCTGCGCCTGATGGAGGCGTGGGGCGCGCACAGCTCCGTCGAAGGCGACACGATCGTGGTGCGCGGCGGACAATGGTATCGCGGGCAGCGCTTCGTCGTTGAGCCGGACGCGTCGAGCGCCGGCTATTTCGCGGCGGCCGCCGCGCTCATCGGCGGTACGGTGCGAATAGAAGGCCTCACCTCGAATTCGGTGCAGGGCGACATCGCTTTTCTCGGCGTGCTTCAGCAAATGGGCGCGCGCGTCACCTGGCATCCCGACCACGTCGAGGTCACAGGCACCGGGCGCCTCACCGGCGTTGAGGTCGCGATGAATTCGATGCCCGACATGGTCGCGACCCTCGCCGCGATAGCGCCGTTCGCGTCGTCGCCGACCAAAATCCGCAACGTCGCGTTCATCCGCCATCACGAGAGCGATCGCATCCGCGCGCTCGCGACTGAACTCCGGCGGCTCGACGCGACCGTGGTCGAGAACGAAGACGGACTCGAGATTTCGCCGTCCGCGATGCGTCCCGCGACCGTCGAGACCTACGACGATCATCGAATCGCGATGAGCTTCGCGGTGACCGGTCTTAAACTCGCCGGCGTAAAGATCAAAGATCCCGGATGCGTCGCGAAAACTTTCCCCGATTTCTTCGATCGCGTCGCCGCGCTCAGAGCCGGAGCATAACGCCCGCGCTGTGCATTGAAACCCTGAAACAGTGAAAACGAATCCCGCGCGGTTCGTCCTCAGCGTCGTAAAATTTCTCGGCACCCCGCTCTTCATCGCCACGCTGCTGGCCGCGATGGTCGCGATCACTCGCGCGCGCGAAGGCCACTGGGATCAAGCCGCGCTGGCAGCGTCGATCGCGCTCGCATGCGGCGGCGCCGGCGTCGCCGCGTCGCGATGGGTTCGATTGCATGCACGCGGCGCCGGTCCTTCCGAGCGATTGCGCGCTGCCAATCCCGACGCTCCGTGGATGTGGCGTGAGGATTGGGCCGCCGGTGAAGTCCGCACTTCCGTCCGCGACGACGCAGATCGCCTGACGATCCTCGCGATCGCATGGTGCGTCGTCACGCTTCCGATCGTGTTCATCGCGCCGCATCGCGCACTCCGCCACGCCGACTACTCCGCCCTTCCGTCTTTGATCTTCCCGCTCATCGGTATCGCGATGCTGGCATGGGCGATGCGCCTGCGACGCCGCCTCCGCGAGTACGGCGAATCCCGCTTTACGCTTGGTTCCCTGCCGGGCCAGATCGGCGGCTCGCTCATAGGCTCGATTCACATCGACCATCCACTCCCCGCCGGACAGCAGGTCGCGCTCGAACTCGAATGCATCAACCGCACAGCGCGCGGCACTTGGCACAATCTAACGGTCTGGGACCGGACTTTGTGGCGCTCCGATCAAACCTCGATGAGCGATTCGGCCGGCTCGATTCCAGTCGCCTTCATGATACCTCCCGACTCCCGCCCCACCGACGACTCAAATCCGCAGAGCAGAATCGTGTGGCGGCTAAGCGCGAGAGCGGCGGAATATCGCGCGGAATTCGAAGTGCCCGTCTTCAGAATTGGCAATTGAATCGACTACTTCCGAAGCTCGCATTTGCACTTAAAGGTGATGTCGTGAATGTCGTCTTGAGCGACGATCGCCGAGGCGGGATCCTTTATCGCCTCGCTCTTCTCGAGCAGTTCCTGCATAAGCGGTTTGTTGCCAGCGACGTCGTAGCTTTCTAGCGCGCTCATAGCCGTGAATACGTACAGTATGTCCGTGATCGTCAAGTCGTCGTGGGTAGCCTCCAACTTCGCTCGCAAGGGTTCCACGATCTTGGCTCCTTGCTTGGCCATCGTGTACGCGAGGTCGATCACTGGCGGCTCTATCTGCTGGCTTCCATAGATATAGAGCTTGTATTGAGTATCAAAATCTTGCTTGAGGAATTCGGCATCTCGTTGCTTCTTCGGCATCCAGAAGAATTCATATGAGAATCCTTTAGGAGGTTTTGGATGAAACAATAGGATGCAAGAAAAGAGCGCCAGCATCGAAATCACAGCAATCGCCGTTTTGGCGACTACTCGCAGCACCTGGATTCGTCCCAAGTCGGGTTGATGTGGAGGGCATCGACGACGGATGGATCCTTCGTCGTGCTCACGCTTCGCCAATCGCTTCGCGAATCGAGCGATGGAAATGCTCGAGCGCGTTTTCATATCGCCCGTACATCACTTTTCTGATCGCGCCGGATTCGAAGCCGTGCTGGATTCCCTCACCCAGCGTGAAATCCTGGTCGACGACGCCGAGCAGCAGATCCATTGTGCGCGACCATTTCGGCGACGCGGCGGGTGCCAGGATGCTGATAGTCGTGACGCTCTCACCGACATGCGCGCCGGCCGGAAAGATGCGGTAGATCTCGGCGTGGTCGGATTGCATCACGAGGATCGTGTTGGGAAACAGGTTCATCAGGATGGTCGTGTGCGGAATGAGGTCCCACTTTTCCTGCGGCAGGTCGCGCAGCTTCTCGATCGATTTGCGCACTCCGATATAGCGCGTGTTGCGGCCGAACGCGTCGAACATCGCGAGGTTCTTCACGAACAGCGGCCCCACGTTTTGCGCGTGCAGAACCTTGATGTGGTACGCCTCCCAGAACGTGTCGCTGACCAGCTTCCAGTTCATCCGGCGCCGCACCACGCGCGTCTCCTGATGCGCAAATGCACCGATGCCGTACGACTCGATGTCTTCGCCGAGGCCAGCGAGCATCGCGTCGACGTCTATCGAATCGTCTGCCGCATCGCGCGGCGTCGGCGTCACGAATATAAGTCCGTACTTCTCAGCGACCGGCAGCGCGACCAGGCCGCTCGCAGCGCGATCGAGTCCTTCGAATCCGTAATCGTCGGGAATCGCGACGAGGCGGCCGTCAAGGTCGTAGCTCCAGGCGTGGTAGGGACACGAAAATCGTTTCGCATCGATGCCGCATCCAGCCACCAGCTTCGCGCCGCGATGCCGGCAAATATTGACGAAGGCCCGCAACTCGCCCGAGGCGTTGCGCACGACGAGAAGAGGCACCGGCGCAAGATCTTCGATCAGGCAGTCGCCGGGATTAGGAATCTGCGAGCTGAACCCCGCGACGATCGGATGATTGCGAAAGAGCACCTCGCGCTCCCGCGCGGCCCGCTCCGACGACGTGTACGCGGCCGTGTCGTTGCGCGTGTAGTGCGCGGCCATCGGCGGCGTGCCACGATCGATCGCCTCAAAGATCTGGTGAATGATCTGAACCTGCGTCGAGTGCTTCATGCCACTGAGCACATCAGCGAATGGCCGGTGGCGGAATCGATCCGCACGTTGACGGTGTCGCCGGCGCCAATTCCTTCCACCCCGGCGAAGATTGCCGTCTTGAATTGCGGCGTCTTGCCCGCGAGCATCCCGCCGCCGCGGCGCGCCGGGCCTTCGACCAGGACAGGGAATTCAAGGCCGACCATCGCGCGATTGCGCGCCAACGACGATTCTTCCTGGATTGCGATCAGTTCGATCAGCCTGCGGCCCTTCTCTTCCTCGCTGACCGAGTCGCCCAGCCGGAACGCGCGCGTATGCTCGCGCACCGAATATTTAAACATGAACGCGGCGTCGTACCCGACCTCGCGCATGATGGCAGTGGTCGCCGCGAAGTCGGACTCTTCTTCGCCGTGAAAGCCCACGATGATGTCGGTCGAGATCGCGACTTGGGGAATCGCCGCGCGCACTCTGCCCACCAGCTCGAGGTATTCCGCAACCGTGTAGCCGCGCTCCATCGCGCTCAGGATTCTGTCGGAGCCCGACTGGAGCGGCAGATGCATATGCGGCTGGACCTTTGGCTCTGTCGCCATCGCCTCGATAATCGACTCGCTCATGTCGCTCGGATGCGGCGAGGTGAAGCGAATCCGCTCGATCCCATCAATCGAAGCAATCATTCTGAGCAGCGCGCCGAAGCCGGTCTCTCCGAATCGATATGCATTGACGGTTTGTCCGAGCAGCACCACCTCTTTGACGCCGCGCGCGGCCAGCTCGCCAATCTCGCGCATCAGGTCGGCCGGCGGAATCGAGCGCTCGCGCCCGCGCACGTACGGCACGACGCAGAACGCACAGAACTTGTCGCATCCGCGCATCGCCGTCACGTAGGCGCGCACGCCGCCGCCGTAGTCGGGGGTGATATCGGCGTACGTCTCCGCGCGATCGAGCCGAACATCGATGGCAGCGTCGAATCCCGCGCTGCCGATCATCTCGGGCAGGCGGCGGTAGCTGTCCGGTCCCGCCACGACGTCGAGGAACGCGGCCTTCTCCATAATCGCCACGCGATTATGCTGCGCCATGCATCCGAGCAGCCCGAGCTTGACCTCCGGCCGCGAATTCTTCAGGCGCGCGAGCTCGCGCAACCGGTGCAACACCTTCTCTTCGGCGTGCTCGCGAATCGCGCAGGTGTTGAGCAGCACGACGTCCGCATCGTCGACGCCGTCGGCAGTGACGTAACCGGCTCGGCGCAGAACTGCGCTCACCGTTTGCGAGTCGGCGACATTCATCTGACAGCCGTAGGTCTCCAGGTAAACCCGCGGATGCCGCGGAAGTGGGGCACGATCATTCATAAGACGAAACGAAATCTTAGGCCACGCCGCCACGTCGATACAACGCGGGCGCCGGCGTCGGGTTCGTCATCCGACGCTGGCGTCATTCGGCGGCGGCTGGCGATGGATCCAGCGGGCCGCGTAAGCGAGGAACGATGTGCCGCCGAGTGCGAGCGCCGTGTGATAGGTCACCACGTGAACGGCAAGAATGACAGCGGTGGTTCCGGCCGAGAACCACAACCACTTCTTTCCGGCGACGAACAGCCCCACCGCGACCATCGAAACCAGGAACGTCCCGATCGCCGCACCCAGAGCCATGTGAGATAGACTAAGGCGCTGGCCTTCGACGCTGACGCTTTCAGGCAATGCGCGCTGCTCGGCGGGAGCGCCGGGAGTCGCCGTAATGAACACCGCTCCAGCGAACCCCGCCGCTCCTCGTTCGCGAACGACGAGGCCGGCTTCGTTCAAGGCCGGCGTGATCGCGCCCAGGCTGAAGGTGCTGTGCGGATGGTTGTGCCGTGCGAAGAGCCCGTGATGGCCGCCGCCGGCGAAGTCGAACGCGACCAGCCGGCCGTTGGGCTTGAGCACCCGGCGTATCTCGGCCAAGCCTCGCTGCAAAAGGTCGGCGGGAAAATGATGCAGCACAAAGCTTGTGGTTACGACGTCGAACTTCGCATCGGGAAACGGAAGCGCTTCGAGCAGCGCCGTCTCGAAATGAATATCGGCGCCCTGTCGCGCCGCCTTTTGCCGCGCTCGCGCAATCATTTCCGGCGACGCATCGACTGCGCAGACATTCCCCGCCGCACCCACGCGACTCCGCGCGGCGATTGCCATAGTCCCCGTGCCGCATCCCGCGTCGAGAATCGATTGCCCTGGTCCGACCTTCGCGAGATCCAGGAACTTGTCTCGCACGCGATTCTCGCGTCCCAACGAGCGAACCTTGAGCATCACGTCGTACCAGAACGCCCAGTGAATCACGCGGGACCTGGTCTCGAGATCGGGAGCCTTCGGCACATCGTTCATGATCACGGTGCTCCTTTTTCGGTGATGGCGACGCACAGCCGGGCCGCTGCCGGAAGATGCTCGATAGCAACTTGCTTGAACCGGCTCGCGACCGCGAGCGCCTCGCTGAGCGAGAGCGCGGCGTCAACCGCAATCTCGGCCTCGGCCTCAAGCCGATGCCCAATCCATCGCGCGCGCAGGCCGCGAACCTCGACGATGCCCGGCACATGTTGGGCTGCATGGCGCATCTCGCTGACGATGCCGGGCTCGACGCCGTCGAGCGCGCGTGTGAAGACCATCGCAGCGGACCGCCAGACGATCACGACGATCATCGCGGCAATCCCCAGCCCGATGATCGGATCGGCGATCGGAAATCCCGCCTTCACCGCGACGGCGCCGCCCACGACGGCGAGGCTCGCCAGGCCGTCGGCACGCGCATGATGGCCATCGGCGATCAGCGCAGCGCTGTGGATTTCGTTTCCCACCCTGATTCGCACAAGCGCGACCGCCTCGTTGGCGAGGAAACCAATGACGCCTGCGGCGGCCACCGCCCCAGGCATCGCAACGGCCTGCGCATCGATCAGCCGATGGACAGCAGCGTAGCCTGCTGCGATCGCGCTCATCAGGATGATCAACACGATCGCAACGCCGGCGAAATCTTCCAGCCGGCCGTAGCCGTAGGTGAAACGCGCGCTCGGCGGACGGCGCGCCGCAAGAAACGCAATCGCCAGCGGCAGCGCGGACGACGCGTCAGCGAGGTTGTGAATCATATCCGCGAGCAGCGCTAAGCTCCCCGAAAGCATCACCACCGCCAGCTGCAGCATCGCGCCGGCGCCGAGAATCGCGAACGACCACTTCAGCGCCCACAATCCGCGCCCGGTGCTGACGTAGGCGGAGTCGGCGACGCCATGAACGTGGCCGTGATGCGCGTGCGCCCGCGCGTGATTGCCGTGGCTGCCGTGAGCTGTGAGCGCGAAATGCTCCATCGTACTGCGAAATCGAAAACGGTCAGAGGTACTTGGTGATTTCCTTGAATTCCGCCAGCGAGCTTCGCGCGCCGCGTGGAATCGTGCCGGCCGCTTCCTCGAGGCAGTTGTCGATATGATCCTGGATGTAGATGCGCTTGGCGTTCTCGATCGCGTTGCCAATCGCATGCAGCTGCTGGGCGACGTCGACGCACTCGCGCTTGTCTTCGATCATCGTGATGATCGCTTTCAGATGACCATCGGCCCGCCTGAGGCGATTGAGCACATCGCTATGCGTGGTGTGGGTGCTGTGAGTCATGGTGTATATCCTATCCCCCTGGAGGGGATAAGACAAGGCCGGAATTGAAGCTTGCCGGAAGCCGTCGTGCGACTTAAGTTTCACCGGGAGTTCCTATGCGAGAACAGCGAAGGCCATCGTTCGAGCGGATGGAAGCCAGTTTGCTGGCGTGTGCGAAGTGCAAGCGCGCGGTGAAGGTCCGCAAGCGCCTGCTGCTCGTGCTGCCGCAAGGCGACAAATATCTTTACGTGTGCCCCGATTGCGGCTCGACCTGCGGCGAGACAATCGAGACTCCGCCGCCTCTAGTCCGCAAGTTCTAAGGAACGATCTTTACACTGGGTGCAGGGGTCGCCCCTGCCCAAGGAGGTGTGGAACCCACGGCGGGTTCCACATTTCAATGATTGCTCTACGGCTTGTCGCGCATGCCGTCGAGATCGCGCATTGCGCGCTCGAGGATTTCGCGCACCTGGTCGATTCGCTCCTGCGAGGCTGTCTCTCCCGCGACGGCTCGAAAGGCGGCCTTGACCAGGCGCTCCGCGGGCCCGCGAATTTCTGCGGCGTCCGGATCGTTCGCATGCCGCCATCCAGCCCAGCGACGCGCCCGCCACCAGATGCGCCGCACCGTCTCGTCCTCGCGCTTGAGTTCGGCGGCTCCGGCGTCGGTGATCGCGTAGACGCGCTTGCCTTCTTTCGAGTCCGACGAAATCAGCCCCTCGTCTTCGAGTTGCTGCAGCGTCGGATAAACCGTGCCGGCGCTGGCGCTGTAGATTCCGCCCGAGCGCTCTTCGAGCTGCCGCATCAGCTCGTAGCCATGCTTGGGGCTGTCGGCGATAAGCGACAGCAGCGCGAGCCGCACTTCGCCCGGGCCGAAGAATCGGGCGCGCATCCCCATCATGCCGAATTCGCCCCAGTGACCGCGTCTTTGAAAGCGTCGAGTTCCGCAAACCATCATTTATCGACCCTCCGTAGGTAAATCCTGAACTAGGTAAATCCTGAATTCCGACAGCGCGTCCGGTGGACCTGACGCAACACCGTCTAACATGATGAACAGTATATCGTACGATATAACTAGTCAAGCGGGACCGCAGCTCGATCCGCGACTTATTCGACCGGAGACTGCCTCAGCCCATGACGTGTACGGATGTCGGCTCGATCACGTACGTCACGCGCTTCTCATTGGCGGTGCGGAACGGATACTTGTCCTGGTTCAGGTACTTCTTCGCGAGACTGTCGATATGCGCGTCGGCATCCTTCTCATCTTCGCTGATGACCGGACCGCGAATTCCGATGTAGCGATAGGCGTTGTCGGGATCCACTATCGCCAGCGCGACCTTCGAACCGACCTTGATATTCTTCGCCTTGACCCGCCCGCGCGCCGTGTTGATGCGAATCTTGCCGTCGGTGTAGTCGAACCAGACCGGGGTCACTTGCGGCGAGCCGTCGGGCATGACGGTCGCGATATTCGCAAGGGGTTTCTTGGTGGTAAGGAGGTCGAGAAACTTCTCAGGAATGGTGCTCGAGGCCATCGGTGGTGCTCCTTTGAATGACAAATATTCACCCAGAATTAGACGATCACCCGCTTGAGGCAACCGTCGAAGTGAAATCGGCTGTGCGCTGCCCTGCCGCTGGACGCCGGATAAATTTGACACCCATGTTTGCATACGTTAATAGCCAAGCCTAAGCTCAGTCCTTGTACAGTGGCGCGGGGGATTTACCGATTGCGCCCAGGAGTGTTTTGCGATGGCCTTGTTTAATAAAGAGCCCGAAAAAAATCAGAAGATTCAATCCGCGACTACCCCGTCACCTTCTCCTATATCGTCCGCGCCTGCACCATCGACTTCCTCCTCGCCGGCTGCGACGGCGCCACGAGCCAATGGACCGGCTCCCGCCGAGGCGCGCGCCTACCTTGATCGAGGATCGAAAATCTCCGGCAAGATTTCATTCGAGGGTCCCGCGCGCATCGACGGCGAAGTCGACGGCGAAATCGTCGCCAAGGACAGCATCACGATCGGCGAGTCCGCCGTGGTAACCGCTCACATCCGCGCCGCGTCGGTGTCCGTCGCCGGCAAAGTCAGCGGCGATATTGTCGCGAGCCAGCGAATCGACATCCGTCCGTCGGCAAAGGTCAGCGGAAATATCACGGCGCCTGTTCTGTCGGTGCAGGAAGGCGCGCTGTTCGAGGGACATTGCTCGATGCAGCCCGAGGGCGTCCGCGAAGACCGCAAAGTTACAGTATTCCCCAAGGAGGAGCGCGCGGCACAGGCCGAGCGTGTGGTGCAGGCCGCCGGAGGGCAGAAGCAGGCCTGATTGACGGCCGTTCAGCTCGGGCTTGAATAGTCCGCGTTCCTGTTTTCCGATGATGGAGAGAATTTCGAAAATCCCCGCGGGGGAGACGCCGTAATATGCATATCCCGCCGAATTGGGGGACGTTCTTCGCGCTGATTGTTTCCTTCCTCGTTTTCTGGTTTATATTCAGCCGATTATTTTTTCGCCCGTTCCTGAACCTGTTGTCGGAGCGCGAGCGCCGATTCAAGGATTTGAATGATCGGACCGAGCTGCTGATCAAGCAGGCGCGCGAGGCCGAAGCGGAGCGCGAAGAGCGGCTCGCCGAAGTCAGAAAGGGCGCATTCGCGCGGCGCGAGAGCGAACGCCGTAAGGCCGAAGCCGAGGCCGCGCAAATGATGGAAGCGGCGAAAGCGGAAGCACGCGAGGCACTCGAGCAAGTGCGCGCGAAAATAGAAGACGAGCTGAAGGCGGCGGAGCGCGAGCTCGAGCAGATGGGACATAGCCTTGCGAGCGAGCTGGCCGAGCGCGTGCTGGGCCGGCCGCTGAGCGGCAGCGCGACGACAGAGACGGGCAAAAACAACTAGGCACGACCGACTCGACATCAGATGAAGAAGTGGATTACATCGGCGGCGATTTTCGCTGCCGCTTTTTTTCCGCAAGCCGCCCACGCGGCCGAGGGCGCCGGCGCCGAGCACGGCTCGTGGACGCTGCTGATGTTCTTCATCATCAACTTCGCGCTGTTCGTGTGGGTGCTGGTTCGTTTCGCCGGCCCTGGTGCGCGTAAGTTCTTTGCCGATCGCGCCGCAACGATTCGCACCGCGCTGTCGCGCGCGGCGAGCGCGCTGGCCGAGGCCGAAGATCTGGCCAATAAGGCGGCGGCGCGGATGGCCGCGCTCGGGGCAGAATTGAAGAAGCTCGGCGACGAGCTGGAGCAGGAGACTGCCTTCCAGGTCGGCAAGGTCGCCGAGATGGCGAAGTCGACGGCTGACAGAATTCATCGCGACACCGAGATGAGCAGTTCCGCCCTGTCCGACGCGGCCAAGCGGCGCGTACGCGCACAGCTTGCCGAATCGGCCGCGACGCTCGCGCGCGAAATGATCAGCCGCGATTTTCAGCCGAACGACCAGGGCCGACTGCTCGACGGCTTCATGGACAAGCTCGGCACAGGTGACCGGCCATGAAAGGCTCGCGAGTCGCCAAGCGCTACGCGCGCGCCCTGCTCGATTTGGCCGACAAGGGCAACGAGGAGAAGTGGGGCGCCGAGCTCGAACGGCTGGCCGCGATGGTTGAGGCGCCGGAGCTTATCGATCGCCTCGCGTCGCCCGAGTTGTCCGATCAATCGCGGCAGGAGGCGATGGCGAAGATTGCCGAGCGCCTCGAGCTCAGCTTCCCGGTGCGTTCCTTCGCGGTTGTGATCGCGCGCCACGGGCGCATCCGCGAGATTGGCGCGATTGCCGAGTCGTATCGCGAACTGCTCGATCAGAAGATGGGCCGTGAGCGCGCGACCCTGACCTTTGCGATTCAACCGTCCGACGCCGAGGTCGCGCGCGTGGTCGGCGGACTCGAGACCCTCGCAAAATTGAAAATTATCCCAACCGTGAAAGTCGACGCCGCGCTGCTCGGCGGCGTGACTGCGGAGCTGGGCGGAAAAATCTACGACGGCAGCCTTGCAACCCGCCTCGCAGAGGCCAAACGCCGGCTTGCAGGCTAGCCGGTAACGTGCAGATCGAGTAACAAACAGACCTATGGCAGAAATTCGACCATCCGAAATCAGCGAAATCCTCAAAAACGAAATCAAGGGTTTCGAAGGCAGCATCTCGGTCCGCGAAACCGGCCGCGTCCTCTCATGCGGCGACGGTATCGCCCGTATCTACGGACTGCAGAACGCCGCGCTCGCCGAGCTGCTCGAATTTCCGCATCAGATGTACGGGATGGTGCTGAACCTCGAGGAAGACAACGTCGGCGCTGTGCTCTTCGGCGACCCGCAGGCGATCCAGGAAGGCGACGAGGTCAAGCGCACCGGCAGAATCGCCGAAGTGCCCGTAGGCGAAGGCCTGCTGGGCCGCGTCGTCAACGCACTCGGTCAGCCCATCGACGACAAGGGCCCGATCAAATCGACCGAGACGCGGCGCATCGAGATCAAGGCGCCCGGCATCATCCGGCGCCAGCCCGTTAAGGAACCGCTGCAGACCGGCATCAAGGCCATCGACACGATGCTCGTCATTGGACGCGGACAGCGCGAGCTGATCATCGGCGATCGACAGACCGGCAAGACGGCGATCGCCATCGACACGATCATCAATCAGAAAGGCCAGGGCATGCACTGCTTCTACGTGGCGATCGGGCAGAAGCGCTCGACCGTCGCGCAGGTGGTCGAGAAGCTCACCAGCTCGGGCGCAATGGAGTTTACCACCGTCGTCGCCGCGACCGCTTCGGAAGCCGCCCCGCTGCAGTACATCGCGCCCTACAGCGGATGCACGATGGGCGAATATTTTCGCGACAACGGCAAGCATGCGCTGCTGGTCTACGACGATTTGAGCAAGCACGCGCAGGCCTATCGCCAGCTGTCGCTGCTGCTGCGCCGCCCGCCGGGCCGCGAGGCCTATCCCGGCGACGTCTTCTATCTGCACTCACGCCTGCTCGAGCGCGCCGCCAAGATGTCCGACGAGATGGGCGCCGGCTCGTTGACCGCGCTGCCCGTAATCGAGACGCAGGAGGGCGACGTCTCGGCCTACATCCCGACCAACGTTATCTCGATCACGGACGGCCAGATAATTCTCGACAAGGATCTGTTCAACTCGAACGTGCGGCCCGCGGTCAACGTCGGCCTGTCGGTTTCGCGCGTCGGCTTCTCGGCCGCAATCAAGGCGATCAAGCAGGTTGCAGGCTCGCTCAAACTCGACCTCGCGCAGTACCGCGAGATGGCGGCCTTCGCGCAATTCGGCTCGGACCTCGACGCGTCGTCGCAGCGCCTGCTCGCCCGCGGCGCGCGCCTGACCGAGATGCTCAAGCAGAATCAGTACAGCCCGCTGCCGGTCGAAAAAGAAGTGCTGATCATGTTCGCCGCGAAAGAGGGCTACTTTGAGAAGCTCCCGATCGAGCAGGTTCGCCCGTTCGAGCTGGGACTCTACACCAACTTCGACTCACGCCACGCGGACTTGCTTGCGGAAATCCGGGACACCAAAACGGTTTCCGACGATCTGGCGAAAAAGATCAAGGCCGGACTCGACACCTACCTGCAGTCGTTCCAGTCCGAAAACAAAGCGGCCGCGCCCGCCACTGCGGCGTAGTCGCGATAGCGCTCCACCATGGCATCACTTAAGGCAATCCGGCGCCGGATCGCGTCGGCCAAATCGACCCAGCAGATCACACGCGCGCTCAAGCTGGTTTCAGCCGCGCGACTCCGCCGCGCGCAGGAAGCGCTCCTCAACGCACTGCCCTACAGCGAAGCGCTCGCGCGAGTGGCAGACTCCCTCCTCACCTCGGAAGGAATCTCCGTCGATCCGGTCGAAGGAGCACAAAAGCGATCGCTGGTAGTAGTGGTTGCGTCCGATCGCGGCCTGGCCGGCGGTTACAACTCATACTTATTCCGCGCAGCCGAAGCGACGATGCGCGACATCCGCGGCTCCGGCCTCGACATCGAATTGTTCGCAGTCGGCAAGAAAGCCGTCGATCAATACCGCCGCACCAACGTTCCAGTTGCGCTGTCTCGCGTCGATAATTTTCCGCGCCTCGCAACGATTGCCCTCGCACGCGACATCGCCACTAAGATGCTCGCCGACTACAGTTCCGGCGCCATCGACGAGGCCGGCATCGTCTACACTCATTTCCAATCCGCCGTCGTGCAGAAGCCGGTGTACGAGCGCCTGCTGCCGATCAAGCCTCCGGGCGATGCGGGCATCAAGCAGAGCGCCGAGGTCGAGGCGGCGGTATCGGCGGCCGACAAACCGAAAATCGACTACCTGGTCGAGCCGTCGCGCGAGGAACTCGTGCCGGTCGTGCTGCGTGGTTATCTCGAAGCGAGCGTCTATCACGCGCTGCTCGAATCCGAGGCGAGCGAGCAGGGCGCGCGCATGGCCGCGATGGACGCGGCGACCAACAATGCCAACGAGATGATCTCCAATCTCACGCTCGACATGAACCGCGCCCGCCAGGCCCAAATCACCCGCGAGCTGATGGACATAGTCGGCGGCGCCGAGGCATTACGGTAATGCGTGCGGGAATACTTCTACAGAAACCACACAGGAATAATCACCGCTTATGAGTCAGACCGTCCCAGGAAAAATCAACCAGGTGCTCGGCAACGTCGTCGACGTCGAGTTCGGCGCCGGCACGCTCCCGCCGATCTTCTCGGCGCTGCGCGTCAGCAACCCGTCCATCAGCGACGAAGCCGGCAACCTCGTGCTCGAAGTGCAGCAGCATCTCGGCGAAAACACCGTGCGATGCATCGCGATGGACTCGACCGACGGCCTCGTGCGCGGGATGGAAGCCGCCAACACAGGAGCCCCAATCTCGGTGCCGGTGGGGCCAGGCACGCTCGGCCGCATCATGAATGTGACCGGCAGTGCGATCGATGAGCGCGGGCCAATCACCGGCAGCTCGATGATGCCGATACATCGCGACGCTCCTCCCTTTGCCGACCAGGCTCCCGAGGCCGAGATTCTCGAGACCGGCATCAAGGTCCTCGATCTGATTTGCCCGTACGCACGCGGCGGCAAAATTGGCCTTTTCGGCGGCGCCGGCGTCGGCAAGACCGTGACCATCCTTGAGCTGATCAACAACGTCGCCAAGCAGCACGGCGGCGTGTCGGTGTTCGCCGGCGTCGGCGAGCGCTCGCGCGAGGGCAACGACCTCTATCGCGAGCTGACAGAGTCGGGCGTCATCTCGAAAACCGCGCTGGTCTACGGCCAGATGAACGAGTCGCCCGGCGCCCGCGCCCGCGTCGCGCTGACCGGAGTGACAGTCGCCGAATATTTCCGCGACGTCGAAGGCAAGGACGTCATCTTTTTCATCGACAACATTTTCCGCTTCGTCCAGGCCAACTCCGAAGTCTCCGCACTGCTCGGCCGCATGCCCAGCGCCGTCGGTTATCAGCCGACTCTCGGCACCGACATGGGCGAGCTCGAAGAGCGCATCACCACCACCAAGAAGGGCGCGATCACCTCGGTGCAGGCCATCTACGTGCCGGCCGACGACTTGACCGACCCCGCGCCGGCGACCACCTTCACGCATCTCGACGCCATCACGACGCTCGACCGCAAGGTTTTCGAGAAGGCCATTTTCCCCGCCGTCGATCCGCTCGGCTCGACTTCGCGAATTCTCGATCCGCAAGTCGTCGGAGAGGAGCATTACAGCGTCGCGCGCCGCGTGCAGGCAATTCTCCAGCGCTACAAGGACTTGCAGGACATAATAGCCATCCTCGGGATGGAAGAACTGTCGGCCGAGGACAAAACCGTCGTCGCCCGCGCGCGCCGCGTCGAGCGCTTCCTGTCGCAGGCGATGTTCGTCGCCGAGCCGTTCACCAATCAGCCCGGCAAGTACGTCAAACGCCAGGACACCGTGCGCGGCTTCGCCGAAATCCTCGACGGCAAATGCGACGACCTGCCCGAGCAGGCCTTCTACCTCGTCGGCACTATTGAAGACGCGCGCGAAAAGGCCGAACGCCTGGCCCGCGGCGAGTAGCACCGGAATCTGAAAGATGGCCGCAACGTTTCCATTCAGACTCGTCACCCCCACCGGCATCGTCTTCGAAGGCGACGCCGCGGAAGTCTCCGCGATAGGCCCGCTGGGCGAATTCGGCATCCTGCCCGAGCACATCAACTTCATCACGTCGCTCGTACCCGGAGTCCTCGAAGCGCGCCTGCCCGACGGCACCGCGATGCACTGGGTAGTCTCAGGCGGCCTGGCCGAAGTGAAAGACAGCGTGCTGACGGTCCTCGGGAGCAGCGCCGAATCCCCCGAACGCATCGACAACGCAGCCGCTGCCGCCGAAGTCCAGCAAGCCGACGAAGTATTCTCAAACACAAGTTTCTATGACCCCTCCTACGCAGCAGCCCAGGACGCCCTCAAGCTAGCCCAAGCCCGCGTCGAAGCCGCCAATCTGAAAGTCGGCCCGCGCTGACCTCTGTCTCCTCTCACCGTCAGGGAGAGGACGAAAGGTGAGGGGTCCGATAACAGCGCCACGCGCGATTCAGGATTCCGCGTCCACTGGCATCAGCAAATTCAGCATATTCGGCACGATTTCGATCTTCACTGGAAGTCCGCCGAGGTGCTCTCCGTCGGCCGCGGCATGCAAGCGCGTGTCACTATCGATAGGTGTGCACCGGACCTGCGTCGTGTGCACCATCTCGACTCCCGGCGTCTTCCATTGCGTATCCAATATGCGTGCAAGCGTGTAGTGAACGAAGTGCAGGCGGTTGCTGGATGGGAAGATGACGAGCTGCGCATCGTGACGTGCCAGGTTCGCTCCCCAGGCCCAGCGGCGCATGAGCCCACCGAAGTTGCCGACGCGCACGGCGTCCGCCTCCACCGCTGTGCGCTGAACGAAGTTTCCGTGTTGATCGAGATATTCCACTTTGAAGGACGGGAAGTCGTGGAAGGCGGCCAGCTTCAACATGTGTAGGTAGTAGGCCGCCATGCCGAGGCCGCCTTTGTGCGTGGAGAGCGTGTCATACATGAGAGCGGCCGAGCCACCCACGCCGGCGACCGAGAGAAACCAGCGCGAGTCCGTTTCGCCCGATGCACCGAGCTGCGTCCTGGTAAATTCCATGCGACCCACTGCGATTCGGCGAGGCTTCCACTTCAAAAGGCATTCGACTGCCTTGAGCGGATTCATCGGCAGACCCAGGTCATGGGCCAGCACGTTGCCGGTGCCCATCGGAATAACGCCGAGCGCAGCCTCGCCGGGAATCATGCCCTGAAGAGCATCATTGATGGTGCCGTCTCCTCCAGCAACGAAGACACTATCGAAGCCGTGCGGTATCAGTTCTCGCACCTGCGCAGCGGCGCTGCCTAGATGTCGCGTGGCCTCCACCGTGACCTCGGCTCCCGCAGCGCGCAATGTACCAGCAACTGCGACGATGACTTCGCGCATGCGCTGGCTCTTCCTGCCAGAGGTCGGATTGTGGAGGAGGAAGACTTTCCGCATCGCACTCCGACAATACCGCACCGAGGTGAAGATCCGACTATCGGCGGCGGCTCGCGTTAACGCCGCTTGCTCCGATAAATAACGGCGCTTACGCTGCTGACGAAAGGGCCACTCACTGCTAAGCGGAGAATCGTCATGTCCCCGAGTCAGCTGTTCGCCATCGCCTGGGTTGGTTGGATCTTCACCTGGGCCGCGGCGTCATTCTGGTCCGGCCGCACCGAGAAACGCCTCGCTACCGGGGAGGTATGGGCTTACCGCCTCAGCTCTCTCGTCGGCCTCATTCTCCTCTCACACTTTACCGCGCGGGCGCTCGGCCTCCGTCGAATGTGGCACGTCGGATACAACGGCGCGTATCTTTTGGCGCTGCTGACTTTCGGCGGCATCTTCTTCGCGTGGTGGGCTCGAATCCACCTCGGCCGCCTCTGGTCGGGATCGATCACACGCAAGGAGGGACATCACGTCGTCGACACCGGGCCGTACGGTCTCGTGCGCCATCCGATTTATACCGGCCTCATCGGTGCGACCGTCGCCACCGCGACTGCATCAGCGACCGCTACCGCCGTCGTCGGAGCGATGCTGATAGTGTTCGGCATGTGGCTCAAGGCGCGCACTGAGGAACGCTTCCTGACCGAAGAACTCGGCCCCGAGGCTTACGCGGCCTACCAACGCCGCGTCCCGATGCTGGTGCCCTTTGTATAACCGCTGACGATCTCAGCGCACGTAAACCGGATTCGACAAGATCCACAGCTCGCCGCTGCGATAGGCCTCGATCCGGTACGCGCCCGGCGACTTCGGCGCGAACTCCAGCGTCGACGCGTTGTCCGCTGACGCCACTTCGGCGCCGTCCTGGTACATCGCGATTCGATCCGCCGGCGCCGGCAGCTCAGTCTTGAGCGTCAGCCCCGCCGCGAGATGCACTTCATCACCCATCATCGTCTTCGCGTCCCCGACGCTGGCGAAAAACATAAACGCGCCGACGTAGCCGAGGTAGTCGAAGCTCGCATACGAATGCGCGAGCCGGAGCGCCTCGAGCATCGGCGCCGTGTCGCGTTCGCGCGCGAGCAGATGGGTCGTGCAAAAAAGAAAAAGTTGGGGGATGGTTCCGACTTTCGCGCCCAACACGTTCAGATTGTCGGGCGCGCCCATCCCCGCCAGCAGCGCGACTCGCGCGCCGTTGGTCATCTGGTCGTAGAGCGCGAGGTTCGCATCCGGGCGCACGTCGAGGCCGGTCAGAAAGTGATCGGTGCCAAAAAAAACCGCGCGGAGATAGAGCGTCGACGGACTCTGCGCGAGCCACGCCGAGCGCTGGTTGTAAACTTCCATGGCGTCGGCCAGTGCGTAGTCTGCTGACGACGCGAACTTGGCAGGGTCGGCGGCAATCGCAAGTCCGCCCTGGTCGTGAATCGCCGCAATCAAATCGTTGGGCGTGAGGTTGGGCTTGAGCGGCTCGCGCAGGTTCGCGCCGATTATCTCGCTGCCGCCAACGTCGAACACGCCGCCCGAGATGAAAAGAATGTCGTCGGTGAATCCCGCGATTCCGAAATCGCTGTCGCCCGGTTGGACTGGATCGGCAAGAAAAATGAAATCGATTTGCGCGGTCTTGGCCAGGTCCGCGATTCCCGATTGATCCAGCCCCGACGCCTTGATCGGCAGGTCGACGATTCCGCGATAGTCGTGAAACTCGGGAAACTCCGGCGCCGATTGGATGTACCGCGCCGGCGGCAGCTCCGTGGTCGGCAGCGGCGCGCTGCACGCTGCAAACGTGAACGCGGCCAACATCGAGAAATATTGGAAAAGAAACCGCGGACGCAGCATCAGAGGATCGAGCGTCCCTGCGCGCCGTCGACCGGGATGTTCGCGCCCGTTATCCAGCTCGCGCGCGGCGACGCGAGCATCACGACGGCGTAAGCGACTTCGTCGGGACGGCCCAGGCGCCCGGCCGGCATTTCGTGACTGATGAAATCTTTCTCGAAGACGGGATTCGCGCGAAAACTCTGCTCCCAGATTCCGCCCGGCGCGAGAATCGATCCGGGTGCGATCGTGTTGACGCGGATATTCTTCGGCGCGAACTCGCGCGCGAGCATCTTGGTGAACGAATGCAGCGCCGCCTTCGACGCGTTGTAGGTCAGCGGCCCGCCCGACTCGCGTCCATAGATGGATCCAATGTTGATGATCGATCCGCCGCCGCGCCGTTCCATGTGCGCGGCGCACAGACGCGCTAGCCGCACCGGCGCGAACAGGTTGAGATCGAATTCCGCCTGCCACGCCGATTCGGGCAGCTCGTCCAGCGCCCCCGGCCGCGCGCCGCCGGCGTTGTTTACCAGCACGTCGACGCCGCCGAATCGAGCCACGGTTTCATCGACCCACTTCTGTGCATCTTCCGGCCGGGTGATGTCGCCGACGAATCCAATCGCTGAGCCGGCTCTCGACAGTTCGACGACGGCTTCGTTCAGCGCATCTCGCGTTCGCGCGCATACGCTGAGATGCATCCCCTCGTCCGCGAGCGCATGAGCCATCGCGCGGCCCAACCCGCGGCTGGCGCCCGACACCATCGCGACTTTCCCGGTCAAACCCAAATCCATCTCGAAGCTCCTTGTTGCGCGTCCACGGTTCCTAATCCTTTACCAGACGCTGCTTATGCGCATGAAGCGGAATTGCGAGATCCGCGGAGAACCCGCCGCCGCGATTCCGCCGGTTGACTCTGCCAAGGGGGCGGACCTATTCTCGATAGGCTAAACACCGGACGGACGGAGGACTATGGAAATTCGGGTCGAAGGCTCTCTTGATCAGGCGATGCGAGTTCTGAAACGCAAGCTGGCCAAGGAGGGCGTCTTCAAAGAAATGAAGAAGCGGGCTTTCTACGAGAAGCCCAGCGTCCGTCGCAAGCGCAAACGTTCCGAGGCCCAGCGCCGCCGGCGTAAGGAACAGCGCCGCCGCCGCGCCTCCGCGATGTAGTCATCTCAAAATTTGTTCTGCATCAGGTGCTGGAGAAATCCAGCACCTCTTTTTTTCTTTTTTCAGAGAATCGGCTGCTTGCCGATAGTCCGCGAAAATTTCCTTAGATGTCCACGTCCCCGCAGTCAGGCGGGTAGTGGGCGCCAGGTGAAAATTACTTGGCCGCCGGCGACGTAGCAGTCCAAATCATAGTGAGGCTCGCCGCCTTCGCTCCGGCGCAGGCGAAAATTCTCGACGGCGCGATGCAACGCGTCCGGCGTCAATGCCCCATCGACACACTTGCCCTCAAGCTGCTGCGCGCGCACTTCGGCGCCCAGGTGAACCGGCAGGCATCGGCTTCCGCAATGCTGATCGAGGGGACCCGCGCCCACGCACGAGCATCGCAGGCACAGCACCACCGGCCCGCGATCGTCGCTCGGCGTGGCAAAGAACTCGCGCTCGAGGCGATCGAGGCCCATCGCGCATTCGCACCACGCTTCGCGCGCGCGCTCGGCGGAAAAGCGGCGAATGGCACGCGCCAACTCGCGCATCAACGTTTCATTCGAGCGCGGCTCGAGCGCGACGATCGAGTCGTCCTCGATACGCATCGAGGCGCCAAGCTGCTCGGCCAGGAAGTGCCGCAGGTTGATCGGCAGGCGGCTGCCGAGCTGCAAACGCTGCGACTCGAATGGCGCCGGCTGCGACTCCATTTGCACGCTGCGCGTCGAACGCGAGAACGTTCGCGGGGGGCCGAATATCGACAATGATTGCAGACGTTCCAACGGCGACGGCGCGCCGTAAGCAAATCGCGATGCGTGGGCGCGTCGATGAACCAAGGGTCCGTTTCTCAAAATCTCAACCTCCCAGGGCTTCGAGTTCCGGTCGGCGTGCCGCGCGCGCGGGCTTACCGCCGGACACCATCAGGGGCCGTCGGATGACTGTTTTCGATATTTCAGATTTCGAATTGTAGCTGCGATTGATGGGGTGGAAGTCGATTCGGGAAACGGAATAGCTGCGTGAGATTGCCGTCATGCCGCGCCAACAACGCCAGCCGCGGCGCCCGGGGACGCCGACTTGAGGGCTGCGAGATCGAAAAGCGCCAAAACAAATTTGCGCCATGCGCACCGGCTCTTTTCATCGGACCATCAGCCCGCTCAGCATCTCGCGATGCCCCGCCCGCTTGCCCCACACAACTCAATCCAAGCAGCGGCTCGATGGATTATTGCGCGCGTCTCGGGCTGTCAAATCCCCCGACTTGGCCGTTGCGATCCGCGCGACGTTTTCAGACCATCAGTAACGATCAGTAAGGACGGCATCTTAATTAGCGCTCTGGCAGTGGTCGGGCAACATCGTGCGCGCGATTAAGATTTGAACTGAAACTTGACAACCGGATGCCTCCATGTATTTTTCATCGCGCACTTTCGCAGCGGTAAACCATGCAAAATGAGATGCGCTAATGAGCGCCTCTTCGCCGACGGACACCTTCTCCGGCAACGTGATCTCTATCGCTTCTGCACTCTCCCATGGGGTTTGTCGCACACGCGACATTCGCAATTGCAACCCTGACAGCAAGTGGACCCGGGCACACCGCATCGCGATCGTTGATCGCACGAGAATTAAAAGATCAAATCCAGCGGCGCAACGCATCTTTTCCGAGTGGTCCAAAATATCAAAACCACGAGCATATCCGGCTCAGTTATTCCGCCCTTTTTTTAATGTCCTGCCTCGGCCGGCAGGTTGCGCGTGTCGCGCTTGAGGAACAGGAAAGTCGGCACCAGTACCAGCATCAGCACCATCAGCATTCGGTAGATATCGTTGAACGACAGCATCATCGCCTGCCGCTGGACCATGCCGTAAAGCATCATCATGCCGTGCTTGTGGCCCATCGCGAATTCGTTGCCCATGTTGATGCCGCCAGGCATCCGCATATTCTGCAGCGTGAAGACCGTGACGTGCTCGACCAGGTAGCTCTGGTTGATCTGCTGGCGATGTATCAGCAGGGTCGTCAGGTACGACGTGCCGATCGCGGCGCCAAGGTTGCGCGTGACCGAATAGAGACTCGCCGCGCGCCCCATCTTGAATTTTTCCATCGAGCTCAGCGCGGCAGCCGACAAGCCCGGGAAAATCAAGCCGGTTCCAACTCCCTGCATCACCGTCGGCCACACGATTCGGCGCACGTCCGAGTCGAGATTCAGGCCTGACATCTCCCACATCGCGAGCGCGACCAGGATAAAACCGATGCCAACCAGCGGCCGGATGTCGCCGCCGCGGCGCGCAATCGTACCGAGCACGATCATCGAGAACATCGTGCCGAAACCGCGCGGCGCCATCACCAGTCCCGCCTTCGACGCCGTGTAGCCGAGGGTCTCCTGCAGGAATATTGGATTCAGGATGGCGGTGCCGTAGAGCGTGAAGGTCAGGAAAATTATCAGTACGACCGGCAGCGTGAAGTTCATGTTCTCGAGGATCGAAAGATCGACCACCGGGTCCTCGGTGTGGAGCTCGTGATAGACCAGGACCACGAGCGAGATAAGCGCGGCGGCCGTGCAGTAAACCACCCACGTGCTGTGGAACCAGTCTGCGCGCTCGCCGCGATCGAGCACGATTTCGCCCAGGCCGAGCGTAACGAACAGGCACGCGATCCCGAGCAGGTCGATGCGGCCGCGGCGCAGGTTGCGCATATACGACGGGTCGTCGACGAATCGATACACCATGAACGCCGCCAGCGCGCCAATCGGCACGTTGATGTAGAAATTCCAGCGCCAGCTCCACGCGTCGGTGATATAGCCGCCGATCGTCGGACCCATGATGGGCGCGACCATCATGCCGATTCCCCACACCGCCATCGCCATCGCCTGCTCGCGCGGCGGGAACGTCTCCATCAGGATCGCCTGCGACAGCGGCATCATCGCGGCGCCGGCCGCGCCCTGCATCAGGCGGAACAGCACGATCTGGTTGAGTGTCTGCGCCACGCCGCACAGGGCGGACGACACGACGAACATGACGATTGCCGCGACGAAGTAGCGCTTGCGGCCGAAGCGCTCGGCGATCCACCCGGTCATCGGGATCATGATTCCCGCCGCGACCAGGTACGACGTCACCACCCACGCGATTTCATCGACGCTCGCGGAAAAGCTGCCCTGCATATGCGGCAGAGAGACATTGACGATCGAGCTGTCGAGCACCTCGAGCACGGTGCCGAGCATCACTGAGAACGCGATCACCCACTTGCGCGTCGAGGAAAACTCATGGACCTCGTGCGTAGTTTGGGGGATCGATTTAGGTGCGACAGCCATCGAGGGAATCCTCGCCTACGGTACAAAGGGCAGGGCACAGATGCAAAAGACTCGATCCCGCAATATGGTCACCGGTTCACCCGACTTCCCCAAATCGCCCGGCACGTAGTAACTCTAGCGCCATGCCTCTGCCGCCAGGTCCTGGACTCTTCACGACTTTCGATTTCGTGCGCAATCCGTTTCGCTTCCTCGACGGATGTGCGCGCCGCTACGGCGATTGGTTCACGGTGCGCGTGCCGGGAGTGTCGCCGTTCGTCTTTACCAGCGACCCGGCCGCGGTGCGCGAGGTTTTTCTCGGCGACCCCGACGCGCTTCATGCCGGCGAGGCGAATCGTCCGCTCGGTGCGTTCATGGGCGAGCGGTCGTCGCTGTTCCTCGACGGCGCCGAGCATCTGCGCCAGCGCCGGCTGCTGCTGCCGGCATTTCATGGCGAGCAGATGGCGTCGCACGCGGTGGCAATGCGCACGGCGGCCGACACTGCGATCGCGTCGTGGCCGACCGGGAATCAATTCCCGATTCACCCGCAGATGCGCGCGATCACTTTCGAAACTATCATCCGCACGGTTTTTGGATTTCAGGACGACGCCTCAGGCTCCGAGTTGCGAACCCTGATGCGCCAATTGTTCGCACTCTACTCGAGCAGCCTAGGTACGCTGTTCTCTCTGCCCGCGATGCGTATCGACGCGGGCCGATTCAGTCCGTGGGGGCGGGCGGTCAGGCTGTCGCGACAGATAGATTCGATCCTGTTCGCGGAATTCGCGCGGCGCAGAAGCGACGGCGTCGAGGGCCGTGCGGACGTCCTCTCGATGCTGCTGGCGGCGCGCTACGAAGACGATCAATCGTTACCCGACCAGGTTATCCGCGACGAGATGTACACGCTGATGCTGGCGGGTCACGAAACGACGGCCGCCACGATGGCATGGGTGATTAACCGGCTCGTCACGCGGCCGGACGTGATGGAACGCGCGCACGCCGAAGTTTCTTCGGTGCTGAACGGCGCGCAGCTCGACGCGTCGCACGTCGGCAAATTGAAATACGTCGAGGCGGTAATCAACGAGACGATGCGCCTGGACCCTGTCATCCCGAACTTCGCCCGCATCCTGACCAAGCCGCTGACAATCGCCGGCCACGAACTACCCGCGGGAGTAGCGATCGCGCCATGCATCTACCTGGTGCACCGTCGTCCGGAGCTATGGCCCGAGCCCGAACAATTCAAGCCGGAAAGATTCTTGGAGTCCCGCCAAAGCCCCTACACCTTCTTCCCCTTCGGCGGCGGCTCCCGCCGATGCCTGGGCGCAGCATTCGCGACCTATCAGATGAAAATAGTAATCGCAGAAATCTTATCGCGCGTAGAGTTAAGGAAGGTGGATGGCTACAACGCAAAGGCCACCCGCCGCGGCATAGCCTTCGCACCGAGCGCCGGCCTGCCGGTGATCGCGACGAATCATTCTTAACCCTGGGTGCAGAGGTCTCCCTCTCCAAGGAAGCGTGAAACCCACGGCGGGTTTCACTACAATCATCCCGATGACACCCGAAGACAAAAAGTTGATCACGATGATGACGCGGCTATACGCGAAGACCAAGGCCGATCTGGTGGATTGGGAGCCGAGCGAGGACGCGAGCTACTTTGCGGTGAAGTTTTCGGACTACACGATCTCGATCCAGCGCATGCTCGCAACGAAGGATCACGCGGAATGGTTCAATCTCACCCTCGCGAACGGTGACGGCGCGGTGATTCAGGAGATGGACAGTTCAACGGCCAGGGACAACGGCTTCCCCGACATGTCAGACCTCTTCTATCGGGCCCGCCGCCACGCAGTGGATTTGAATGGTGTATTAGACGACATCCTCAAAGAACTCGACGATCTGTCGTAGCGAAAAAAATCGTGAAGTGGGCACGAACGGCGGACTACACCGCCGTTACCCATTCTCGCTCGCAGCACGGGCGGCATAGCGGGCCTCCATAAGGTCGAAGGCCGGTTTGTCCACCAGCCTTTGGCGCTCCGCGAATGACGTGACGGCGTGCTCATCGAGAACGCCCTTTTCCTTTAGCGCCGATAGCGTCGACTGCATGCCATGCACGGCTCCTTGTAAGGCAGCGTTGGCGTAAAGCACCAAGCTGAACCCCATTTCGGCCGCCGCTTTTTCATCGACGATGGGAGTCTCGCCTCCGAGTACCATGTTGACCAGCTGAGGCGCCTTCAAGCGACGGGGGACCGCCTTGAGGTCTTCAAGGCTTTCCGGAGCCTCGACGAATGTGACGTCTGCGCCCGCTTCGATGTAACGACCGGCTCTCTCAATGGCCGCCTCAAAGCCTTCGACGGCACATGCATCGGTGCGTGCGATGACAACCAGATCCTGCCGTCGCGTGTCGACCGCTGCCCGCACCTTGCCCACCATCTCCTCCAGGGAGATTAACTCCTTACCGTCGAAATGACCGCACCGTTTTGGCGCATGCTGGTCCTCGATTTGAATGGCGCTGGCACCGGCTTGCTCCAGGATCCTAACCGTATGAGTGACGTTGATGGCGTTGCCGAAGCCGGTGTCGATGTCGACGATGAGCGGCAGATCGATCACAGATCGGATGGCCAGCACGTGGTCGGCCACCTGGCTCAGATCCATGAACCCGAGGTCCGGCAAGCCGAGATGCATGTTAGTGAGCCCCGCACCGGTCAGATACACTGCCCTGAAGCCGAGATCGGCAATGATCCGAGCAGCGAGCGCGTTTGGCGCGCCGGGCAAAATAATTCCTTTCTCATCGCGAAGCATCATGCGCAGCGTCTGGATATGAGATGTCGTCATCGTTTCGCTCCTGCGTTTTAGAATTATTACGGCTCTGCGCGAGAATTGACGGAACCCGAATTTTGACCACGTTTAGGCCAGCTTGTCGAAGAAGAGATAAAGGGCGGCTATGCGGCCTTCCCGGGTAACGATGAAGTCAGTTCCAGCGTAAGCTGGAGCCTCACCTGGACGGCCCGATACCCATTTGATCCGCCCGCCATCGCCCGACACATCGGGCTCGGCGATTGGCTGGTACTGGAAGTCAGGATGAGTTGCCCTGATCGCGCCCGCGACCCGATCGATCTCGTCACGGCCGCGGTAGATGCCCTTGTTGGGGTCATAGAACACGCAATCCTCGATGAATATTTCGTCGATGACCGCGCGCCGGCGCGCGGGATCGTTCTCACCGAAGACGTCGAGCAGATTGCGTCTCAGTAGGATCGAAGTACTGTTGGACATTAGCTACCTCCTTTAGGCGAGTAGTCGTCTCTCAGGAGCCGCTTGATCATGGCGACAAGCTCATCAGGTCGGGTCGCATGAGACGGCGACGACCGATGGCTAGATCGGGTTTTCTTCGAAGAGACGCGCGACCATCGTCGAATCGAGATAGGCCCTCACTCGGTCGATGGTGTTTCCATCGAAGTGGAGGACCCAGCAGTATCGGTTGTCGAACCTCAGTCCGTTCTTCGCCGTGGCCAGGGAGTGAAGCTCCACGACAGCCTGGTCATCCTTCACGAGCAGATGCTCGACGACGAGTTGAGCCCCGTTGGGCAGGACCTTGCCGAGCTTCGCGAAGGTCCCGGCCAGGAAATCAGATTTCGACTTGTAGTGACCGGCCAGCGGATGCGTGCCTTCGACGATCCAGTCGACCTTGTCGTCTACATGCTCGAAGAAGCCCGCGCCATCGCCCTGCTCAAGCCCCTTGAAAATCTTTCTGACGTAATCTTCCGTGACCATGAGATCCTCCAGTGTAACGCTAGCAATTGCTCGCTCGACGTAGGATGGGATTGTCCTGCCCAAAACTTGGAACTGAGCCCCACATTGGTGACAGCTGGAATTTCCGTTTTGACTCTCCGATTCCAACCCCCGTATAGGCCCGGGCGATCCTCTCTGCAAGAGGTTCAGCCGGCGTTGGTCCACGGTGTTTCCGGCGGCGCCTCAACAGCCCCGGCAGAAGGCTACACCGCAAAAGCCACCCGCCGCGGCATAGCTTTCGCACCAAGCGCGGCCTACCAGTCATTGCAACAGTTCGCCTAGATTAGTTGATGTGACTCCGCCACGACGCAGACCGGATGCGGATGAGTTGTACCACTACCAGCCTCTGCGTTCTCCGGAAATGATGGACTGGTTGCGGCACACCATTCTTGACAACCAGCTATACTTTTCATCGCCCGCCTCGTTCAATGATCCGTTTGATTGCAAGGTATCGCCGTCGTTCGATGGCACCGCTCAACAAAAGCGCTCCTACATCGAGAAGCTTGCTCGGCAGAGATTCGGCTCGTCCACGAGCAGGGAGGCTCAGGCGCTAACTAGGGCGGCGCTCGCTGATCCGAGGTTTTTTGAGAAGGCATTTAGTCCGCTGCAGGAGCGAGACATTCCCCATATCGGAGTGTACTGCCTGTCAGAACGGCTCGATGACATTCTGATGTGGTCCCACTACGCTGATTCTCATCGAGGTATTTCACTGATTTTAGGTGCAAGTCAGATGTACTCCTCACTGACGGTTGAGCCCGTGCGTTACCCCAGAAACAACGAATACCCGGACGTGAACTTCTTCACCAACTCTTATGGAGGAGCAAATTGAGGCAATTCTCCTTACAAAAGCCAAACACTGGGAATATGAGCGAGAGTGGCGCATTATCGATCCTTCCGGACCCGGTTGGCATGATGCTGAACCGCAATGGCTGCGAGGAATAGTGTTCGGCTGCACAGCGCCAGTCGCACAAGTCGCCGAGATAAGTCGAATAGCACTTCAGAGGAAGCCGCCACTTCGCGTGTTCCGGGCGGAGAAAAAAGACCGCGAGTTCGCCCTCGTAATCAATCCAATATAGTCGAGGGGTCCCAGGTTCCCAGGCGCCAAACGAAACGGAGGGGTGAACAATTTCCGACCCCTGTCTTACAACCCGCGGCGCCGTTGACTCATTTCTTGAACCTAACGTATGTTAGGCAAGCATCAACGCACGAAAACTTGGGTGATTTTTCCATGCCTCATGAATCTCGATTGAACTTTTCTACTGACGAAATTCTCGCCAATGTTCCGACGCGCGAGGCGCTGATCGTCAAGGGCGTCAAGTGTCACGGCGGGTTCGATGCCGACGGCAATTATCGCTCGCCGCGGACTGCGTTTCGTGTGCCTGCGATCAAGGCCTGGCAGGAGCAGCATGTTGCCACTTCCGGGACTGCGCTGTTTGAGATTCCGGCTGATACCGTCTCGCCGCAGGTGCCTAACGTCGCGCAGGTGAAGTTCCTGCTCAAGTCGGGCGTGCGCGAGCCGATGGTGCGATGGCTGTCGGAAATCGCGATCGTCGAGGGCTTCGGCGCGATGATTCGCGAGCTGCCGGTGCCTCCACTTTCATCTTTCATCCGCGAGGATACCGCCGGCACCGCGCTGGCTCATCTTACGAGCGGCCTGTTCGAGGCGCATGCGCGCGACGAAGCGGGATGGACCGAGGAGGGGGGCCATCGCCAGATGTGGGACGCGGCCCGCGACGCCGCGCTCTCGAATCCTGCTATCTCACCCGAAATTTATACCGCCATCATCGCGCGGCGCGGCGCCGGCCAACCGGCCGCGATGTTCCCCGAGTTGGGCGAGCCGGTCGAGCGGTTGATTCGCTTCATGGCCAACGTGCTCGCGATCGAGGTCTTTGCCGCATCGACGTTCGCGTGGGCCGAGGAAATCCTGTCCGATCCCGAAGTCTCCGACGCGCCCGACGACGCCGCCAACCTGGTGCGTTTCATCCGCGCCGATGAAGCGCCGCACGTCCAGTACCTGCGCACCGCGCTCTCTGAGATCCAGGCGCGCACCCTGCTCACGCTCGACGGCAAGCCCATTTCCGGGCGCAAGGTCGTGAACGATCTGGCGGAGCGGGGGATTCGCACGATGCTGCGACAGCGGCTCAACGAGCGCCCCGTGATGGTCCGCGATTTGATTCGCAAGGCCGCGAACGTCAAGGATATCGACGCGTTGCTGCGCGAGTTCGACGCGCTCGGCACACCGTGGACGCCGCCCGCGCGCTATGCGGACCTCGCGCCCGAGGCGAGCGCCAGCGCTCACGTCGGGTACTGAGCGGAACAATCGGGACCGGGAACTTTATTTGATGTGAAACCCGCCGTGGGTTTCACACTTCCTTGGGCAGGGGTGACCCCTGCACCCAGTGTTAAGACCGGATTTGGGGGCCTTGCCCTAGTTTTGGGGCGGAGTTTCCGACAAATCGTACTATAATTGGTGCGATGGTAAGGTTTTGTCCTTGGCCCGGTGCATTCCGGGTTCCGACCTGACTCGCGATGCGTTCCCGCTGCAAGATTTCGATTCCGCTAGCCTGCTTCGCGGGCGTGTTTGCGATCGCGCTGTCGATCGTTAATAGTCCGGCGTTTGCGCAGAGTCCCGCGGCTAGTTCGCAAGCCGCATCGGCGGCGCCCTCCGCAGTCGTGACTACGGCGCCACAGGCCGCCGCAGCGTCGAGTCCCTCGACGGCCAAAGCATCGACTGGAGCGCATACTCCCGATGCGCGCGCCGTCATCTCGTATCTGAGCGACGTGATCAACTGGTACGGGCATCTCGGCGTCGAGGCGCAGCTCGTGAGCGATCCCGACGAGACGCTTTTTTTCGCCGATGACCGTCAGACAGCTGCCGAAGTTGTGCGGCTGGCATTCGAGTACGCGCGCGCGCAGGCAGCGTTCATCGCCAGGACCAGCCAGAATACCGGGGCCGCCGGGGCGACGAGTTCGCCGGCCGCCGAGGCTACCGGCACCGTCGCCGAAAACCTCGCCAATGTCACGAATACTTTGAAGAAGCTCGAGGGCAGCGCCAGCACTCTCAACGCTCGCGGCAAGGCTTTGCAGGCGCAACTTGCGAAAGCGCCGGCCGCCAAGCGCGCGTCTATCACGGCCCAAATCGACGGTGTGCAGAGTCAGCTCGACCTCAACCAGGCGCGCCTCAATGCGTTCAACGCGCTCCAGCAGTATGAGAGTGGCAGCGCGGCGCAGGATCAGAGCGGTTCGTTGGACAGTCAAATCGACGAGCTCGAGCATTCGATTTCCGCCAGCAGCAAGAAGACGCTGGCCACGCCCGCCGACACGCTGGCGGCGAGCAAGGAACCTACCGGGATTATCAGCCTCGCCAGCGAATTAATCGCGATGGGCACCAAGCTCGACTCCCTCGACCAGAACCAGGCGCTCGCGCAAGCGCTGTCCGACCGCGCCGCCGCCGTGCGCAAATCGATCTTG